>Ga0070708_100004897_pt1 | contig 10575 bp, 8 predicted proteins | sample KBSK5503metaG_FD_65469 | JGI IMG/M metagenome (GOLD analysis project Ga0070708, IMG submission 65469) | Corn, switchgrass and miscanthus rhizosphere microbial communities from Kellogg Biological Station, Michigan, USA - KBS K5-50-3 metaG | ecosystem: Host-associated > Plants > Roots >... | reverse complement strand
CGTCGGGCCCGAGATCCCGCACGAACTGCCACGACTGGCCGTCGTCGTCGCTCGTGTAGACCTGCTCGTCACCCTCGACGTCCATCGCCAGGACGATCCGGCCGCTGCCGTCCGCCCACAGGCTGGCACCCTTCATCTTGCGGGCCGGTGCGCGGCCGCTGATCGGGAACGCGCGTTTCGTCCAGGTCGCCCCCCCGTCCAGCGAGTAGTAGACGTTGTTGTCGAATGGCCGGCCTGGCGAAATGGAGTTGGTCAGCACCAGGGCATGAGCGCCTGTTGCGGGATCGCCCGAGAGGTCCTTGAGCAGGTACAGCATCCGCGGCGCGCTCGACCGAACGGGGCTCGCCCAGGTCCGACCGCCGTCGGTGGTCTCGAAGACGCGGACATCCGTCCCGTCCTGGGTGAAGAACGTGACAAAGCCGTTCTCCGGTGTCCGGAACGACAGGCCCATGTTCGCCATGCCCGACGGGGCGTCGATCGTGGCCTCGACCCACGACGTGCCGCCGTCATGGGTCGCCGCGATGGTCATCGGCCCCGCGATTGACAGAGGGGCACCGTCCGATCCTGGGACCTTCGACGTCGCGTAGGCCGTCTCGGCGTTAACGAACTGGACGTGGGCGAACGATGACCAGCCCGCCGGTCCAACCGCCGTCCATGTGCTGCCCATATCGCGAGTGCGGTAGATGGCAGTCGACGTCGACATCCAGCCGACCGTCGCAGAGGCCAGCAGGATGGCGTCCGCGTCGTTGATCATGCCGGCCGTCGCGGGCGCGGCCGCATCGTCTGTCGGCGCAGGGACGGACTCCGTGCTCGGCGAAACCTGGGCGATGACCGGCTGGGATGGCACGCCATCCGAAGGGTTGACGGCGGTCGGCCGCAGCAAGCCGGAGCCGGCAGCGATGAGCCCGCCGGCGACCGTCAGGGTCGCGGCCACGAGCAGCCACATCCGCCGCGGAACCCGGCGATTGCGGCGCGCGGCCACTCGCCCGCTCCCACGGGTTCGGTCGGCCAGGACCGCCACGCGGGCGATCGCTGCCGGATCGAACCGCGGGACGCTCGTGTCCGCATCCGAGCGCAGGGCATCGCCGAGGCGCTGCTCGAACGTATCGACGTCAGGCATCTCGAAGCTCCTCACGAAGCCGCACCAGCAATCGGGATAGACGGCCTCGTGCGCCGGATGACGACATCCCCAGTGCACGCCCGATCTCGTCAGAAGGCAGCTCGGCGACAAACCGCAGCGCGATCAACGCCCGATCGGTCGGGTCGAGCTTTGCGAGCGCGCGCCTGAGATCGGCCCGGTCGATACCGGCGGCCAGTGGATCGGGTCGGTGATCCTGCCGCCCGCCCAGCCCGACCTCGCCCACCGAGAGCTCGAGGACGCGCCCGTGGCGCGACCGCATGACCCTGCGGGCCTCGTTCGCGGCCACCGCGACAAGCCAGCCGCGGACCTGGTCGGGGTCGCGGACCTCCCCAAGCCTGCGCCAGGCGATCGCCCACGCCGACTGTGCGGAGTCCTCCGCGAGGGATGAGTCCCGGCAGATCACGTAGGCGACCCGCAGCAGGTCCCGGTGATGGCGCGCCACGAGCTCGGTAAATGCCGACTCGTCGCCACTCGCGGCCGCGCGGACCATATCGCCGCTTGCGATCGCCATCGTTTCCAGCATGCCCTAGAGAGACGCCTCGAGGCCGGATTGATTCAGGACCGGGCGGCCAGGTGCGACGCCAGGGTGCCGGGACGCTCGCAGCCCACCGCCGAACGGAACGGCCGTTCGATTTCGCCCACCACAATGGGTGGGTACGAGGACGGTCCGGTGGACAATCGGGGAGGTCGCGTGGACAAGCCGCCCGGGCGCGTGCACAGGTTGCCGGACGCGGTGGATCGAGCGGCCGGATCGGTGGGTTGCCCGTGGATGGCCCCCGGGCAGAATTCCACAAGATGTAGCGATCCGGTGGCGTTACAAACCACAAGATGTAGTGGTTTGGGCTTGACTCGACCGCCCCCTCGGGCGTACATTTGACGTCTCGCGCACCGCTGCCAGGAGTCCCGGATCGACCGTTCGGACGCCCCAAAGAAGGTCCGTAACAGGAGCCGTCGATCACGCGAGCGAAGGGACCGCGAGATGGCAAACAGGAGCAGACGAGGAAGCGCCCGCGCAGCTACGCGGGACGGACGATACGACGCCTGGACGACAACCAACCGTCAGGCGCCGAGCCCGACCAACCGGGCGACGAGGAGAGGAAGCAGATGGCCCGAGCGACAACCGCACCGGTCCCGGTCATGAAGAAGAACGACGTGGGGTCGGCCGGCAAGGTCTCGGGGTCAACGAGGGCGGGCACAACCGCCCGGTCGAAGAGCGCGAAACGCCAGCTGGGCGGTCCGTGGGGCGCCAGCTTCGAGGGCGTGAACACTGACGGCACTCGCGTCCAGGGCCTCACCTGGCCGCGGAAGTTCACCCAGAAGGGCATCCACCCGTACGACGAGCTCGAGTGGGAGCTCCGCACGGCCGCCATCTCCAGCGAGACCGGCAAGACCGTCTTCGAGCAGAAGGACGTCGAGGTCCCCAAGGGCTGGAGCCAGCTCGCGACCAACGTCGTGGTCAGCAAGTACTTCCGCGGCCACGTCGGGACGCCGGAGCGCGAGAACAGCGTCAAGCAGCTCATCGACCGCGTCGTCAACAGCATCGCGGCGTGGGCGGAGACCCAGCACTACTTCGCGACGGACGAGGACCTCCGCGCCTTCCAGGCGGAGCTGACCCACCTGCTCGTCCACCAGAAGATGGCGTTCAACTCGCCGGTCTGGTTCAACGTCGGGATCGAGCCGAAGCCGCAATGCTCCGCGTGCTTCATCAACTCGGTCCAGGACAACATGGGCTCGATCATGGACCTCGCCAAGACCGAGGCCATGCTCTTCAAGTTCGGCTCGGGCGCCGGCAGCAACCTCTCCCCCATCCGGAGCTCGAAGGAGCGCATGTCCGGCGGTGGGATTGCAAGCGGGCCCGTGAGCTTCATGAAGGGCTACGACGCGTTCGCCGGCGTCATCAAGTCGGGCGGCAAGACCCGCCGCGCGGCCAAGATGGTGATCCTGGACGCGGACCATCCCGACGTCATCGAGTTCATCGACTCGAAGATGCTCGAGGAGAAGAAGGCCTGGGCGCTGATCGAGCAGGGCTACGACCCGAGCTTCACCGGCGAGGCCTACGGCAGCGTCTACTTCCAGAACGCCAACCACTCCGTCCGGGTGACGGACGAGTTCATGCAGGCGGTCGAGTCGGACGGGCCGTGGACGACCTACTCCGTCGTCGACAACCAGCCGGTCGAGACGCTGAGCGCACGGGACATCTTCCGGCGCATGGCCGACGCCGCCTGGATCTGCGGCGACCCGGGCATCCAGTACGACACGACCATCAACGACTGGCACACCTCGGCCAACACGGACCGGATCTACGCCAGCAACCCGTGCTCGGAGTACATGTTCCTCAACGACACGGCGTGCAACCTGGCGAGCCTCAACCTGCTCAAGTTCGTCGACGCCGACGGTGAGTTCGACGTCGAGGCGTACCGCTACGCGGCCCGGCTGACCATCACGGCGCAGGAGATCCTCGTCGACAACGCGTCCTACCCGACGCCCCGGATCGAGGAGAACTCGCACAAGTTCCGGCCGCTCGGCCTGGGCTACGCGAACCTCGGCGCCCTGCTGATGTCACGCGGCCTCGCGTACGACTCGGTCGAGGGGCGCAACTTCGCCGCAGCCCTCACCGCGATCATGCATGGCGAGGCATATCGCCAGTCTTCCGTGGTCGCTCGCGATCACGGCGGGCCGTTCCTCCAGTACGACGAGAACTGCGCGCCGTTCCTTCGCGTCATCGGCAAGCACCGCGACGCCGCCTACAAGCTGCCGGCCCAGGGCGTCCCGGGCCCACTGCTCGAGGCCGCCCACACCGTCTACGACGAGGCGCTCGAGCTTGGCGAGGAGCATGGCTATCGCAACGCGCAGGTGACCGTGCTCGCCCCGACCGGGACGATCGCGTTCATGATGGATTGCGATACCACCGGCATCGAGCCCGACATCGCCCTCATCAAGTACAAGAAGCTCGTCGGCGAGGGCTTCCTCAAGATCGTCAACAACACCGTGCCGGTCGGGCTCAAGAAGCTCGGCTACACGGCGGACGAGACCCAGCGGATCCTCGACCACATCAACGAGCAGGAGACGATCGAGGGCGCACCCGATCTCAAGCCGGAGCACCTGCCGGTGTTCGACTGCGCGTTCAAGCCGGTCAACGGCCACCGCTCGATCCACTACATGGGCCACATCCGGATGATGTCGGCGGTCCAGCCGTTCATCTCCGGCGCGATCAGCAAGACCGTGAACATGCCCGAGGCGGCCACCGCCGACGAGATCGAGCAGGTCTACCTCGAGGGCTGGAAGCTCGGCCTCAAGGCGATCGCGATCTACCGCGACAACTCGAAGCGGTCACAGCCGCTCTCGACGGGCAAGAAGAAGGACGAGGGTTCCGCGGAGCAGCAGGCGCTCATTCGCCAGCTCCAGGAGCAGCTCGCCAACGCCACGGTCGAGGCGGGCAAGCCGCACCGCAGGCGACTGCCGTCGGAGCGCACCGCCGTCACTCACAAGTTCGACATCGCCGGCCACGAGGGCTACATCACCGTCGGGCTGTACCCCGACGGCCAGCCCGGCGAGATCTTCCTGAAAATGGCGAAGGAAGGCTCGACCGTCTCGGGCCTCATGGACTCGTTTGCCACGACGGTCTCCGTCGCGCTCCAGTACGGCGTCCCGCTTCGAGACCTGGTGAACAAGTTCGCGCACGTCCGGTTCGAGCCGAGCGGGTTCACGGGCAACTCGGAGATCCCGATTGCAAAGTCGCTCGTGGATTACATCTTCCGGTGGATGGGCTCGCGCTTCCTGACCGACGACGACAAGTCAGGGCTCGGGCTCATCGATCGAAGCCAGATCGAGGATTCCCCGGCCGCCCCGTCCCCTGCGGCACCGATCGGCCTCGCTGCGTCAGCTTCGCTGCCTCATGCTTCGGCCGACTCGGCGCCTCCGGTGCCGGATGCGACCGATGTTCCTCCCACCAAGGCTTCGGCCGATGCGCCCAAGGCCACGGCAGTCGCCCCCGCCCAGGGTGGGTTGGGGGTTGAGGATGCCGGTCCGCGGGTGGAGAAGGTCGAGCTCGGGTACCTGGCCACCCTCGGGGCTTCGAATGGGCACGCCAATGGCCATTCCAACGGCCACGCCACTGGCTCAGCCAATCCCGAGAACGGCGGCGGAATCACGCTCAACTTCGGCGGTACCAAAGTCGCGTTCGCAACCCAGGCCGACGCCCCGTCGTGCATGGATTGCGGCTCGATCATGGTTCGCAACGGCTCTTGCTACAAGTGCCTCAACTGCGGGTCGACCTCCGGCTGCAGCTGAGCCAAAGGCGCATAGACCGGACCGAGCGGGCCCTGTTCCTCCACAGGGCCCGCTCATCTTTCTCCGGTTCCTCCACCCGGGCTTCTCGCTTCTTGCGCACGGCGCCGAGTGCGCCCAGGCTATCCCGCGATAATCCGGATGTGATCTACTGCGAACTTAGCTCGGGGCCAAATCCACGAGGGATGTGGATCAGTGAGTAACAGCGCGATCGATCAGCCAGACGAGGCGTTCGATGACGAGCCGGGCGAGCAGCCGTATAGCCCTGAGGATATACCGCCCGAGCGCGAGGTCGTAACAACGCCCCTCGATCCGCCGGTCAAGTCGCTCCTCGACGACATTAGGAGCAAGGCCCTCATCGTCAATCCGGAGTTCCAGCGGAGGGACGTCTGGGACCGAACACGAAAGTCAAGGCTTATCGAATCCCTGCTCTTGAATATCCCAATTCCCGTTCTGTTCCTCGCTGAGGACAAGGATGGCACCCGGGTCGTGGTTGACGGCCAGCAGCGCCTTCGAGCTGTGGAGCAGTTCGAGGCCGGTCAGTTTCCGCTGGGCGGGCTGCAAGTGCTCCCCGCCCTAAACAAGAAGCGGTGGGTGGACCTGTCGCCAAGGCAGGCACGCATCATTCTTAATCGGGCGCTGCGGTGCATCGTCATTTCGGCATCGTCCGACCCCAATCTTCGTTTTGAGGTGTTCGAGCGACTCAATACGAGCGGTGTGAGCCTGAACGATCAAGAGCTTAGGAATTCGATCTACCGAGGATCGTTCAATCGCTTCCTGAACGAGTTGGCGAACGACGCCAATTGGCTTCAATTGCTAAAACGGAAGGAACCCGATAACAGACTCCAACATCACGAAATGATTCTGCGTTTCCTCTCAATGAACGAAGGCGCTCCTACCTACCGTCCGCCGCTGAAGGCTTGGCTGAGTGACTTCATGGCGAGCCATCGAAACGACACATCCGAGGACCTGCGGCCAATGGGTGAAACGTTCCGCCGGGCATACCAAGCCGTTTCGATCGTGTTCGATCGCAAGGGTGCGATGCCATTCCGGCGAGCCCGATCCAAGACCAAGGCCGGGATAGCGTGGGACAACGCCCTGAATCGCCCAGTCTTTGAGCTTCAGATGTTGGGCTTGGTGGAAGAGAGCCCCGACGTTCTAGCGGCTCGAGCAGATGACATCGTCGGAGCCTTTGCCGATCTCGCTACGGATGACGATTTTGCGGACGCACTCAGCCGTGCGACAGCAGACCGCTCGCGAACACGCCTTCGCTTCCTTCGCTGGGGCGAGGCTCTCGACAGCCTTGGGATCGCCAACACCCTTCGCGCGAGGGCGCCGCTCGAGGCCACGCCGAAATAGATGTGGACGCCTACAGGGCGTATCGGGGGGCGCACGCCGAGATCAGGGAGCTTCTACATGACCTCGATAGTGCAACCGATGGTGTCAGCAAACGCCTGACGCTGCGCGGGGTTGCGGTACTCATATGCGCTGAGCTCGAGGCCTTCCTTCGCGAGGTCGTGCAAGACCGAATGGACACGATCTCTGAGCCTTGGTCTGGGATGTCGATCGCGGAGCGAAAGGTCGTCGCCGGCCATGCCCTTGAGGAGCTGTCAGGCCTTGTGGATCGCCTCGAAAACATTGGGGTCCGAGAGAAGAAACACGCCGAGCAAGTCGCAGCGGCAATTCGGCGACTCGGATCGTGGCTCGACTCGCCCGGTGCATTCGCGAAGGAGGTTCGCGACGCTAGCGCGTCGCACTTCTACGATCCGTCGAATGCATCGGTCGCGATCGACAAGTTACTGGTCCAACTCCGTTCCGATGGGTTGAGTTTCTTTGACTGGATGGGCTCGATTGGGGCAGACCCGTCAGTATATCGAGCATCGGTGGAAAGCCTGGTCGGGCTGCGGGGCGATGTCGCACACCAGCTGCGCCAGAATGCTCAACCAACGGTTGCTGAGCTGAGGCTCCACCAACGGCGCGTCGGCGTAATCGTGCGGCTGGCGCAGACATACGTTTCCGGAGTCAGGCCCAAAGCTGTGGTTGATGCCAGTCCAATTGGACCGTCAACCGATCCCGTGGCCGTGATCGGCTCGGCGGACGCCCCTGCCCAATCCTCCACTGCTGCAAGCGGGTCCAAAGAAGGATCATCTTGACTCGAAGGCCAGCGTTCCTCCGCAGGGGCTCTCCCTCTCTAGGTGGGGACGACCCCCGGTCGCCTGGCGCGGCGTCAATCGCGCGCCAGCCAGCCCTTCGCGAGATCAATCCCGACGCGACCGGCCCTCATACAGCCACAACGCCTGTGGGTGAGGAATGCCCTTCAATCGTTTTATTCCGAGCTGTCTAAATTGTCGGCGCGAGCCAGCTGCTGCCTCCACGACGGTCGAGGAGACCAAGACCAATCCATCCGGCGCGTACGAGAGCAGCCTTGCGGCGAGATTCACTCCGATGCCTCCTATATCGTCGTCGCCAACCGGGGTAACTTCTGTAAGGTGGATAGCGACGCGCGCCTCAAGACCCAAATCTCGGGCGTTCCGAATGAAGCCTTCAGACGCGTTAAGTGCAGCCGTCGCAGATGGAATAGTCGCTAGAAAGCCGTCCCCAGTCGTCTTGATGATGCGGCCCCTGGCCTCCGAAGTCGTCGTGCGTGAGCGCTCGTAGAAATCCTCGATCACAGACCGCCATAGTTCGTCGCCCCCTCGAGCCACGCGGTCGGTCGACCGGGCCAAGTCAACGAAGACAACCGCGACAACTTCCGGTTCAGGTCGACGCCTCGGACGCGACCTCGACTGGAGCACTTCGAAGATGTGCGGCCCCGCGGTGTCTCGAGTTAGCCGGTTAGCGGTGAGGAAGTCTGCTTGGAGCAATCTTGACGTAGCGCCCGCGCTGGTTGGCGCTGCACGCGCGAGATCAATCACCTGCCCACTAGGATCCCGCCAGCCACGGGCTCGAAAATAGGCGCCAAGAATTGCAACGCGCTCGCGTTCGCCTTCATTGGACACCTACTTCCCGCGCGCCTCCCTCTCGAGGGTCTGGCTGATCTTGAGCGCGCCATCGAGAGCCGTCCTGCGGTAGATGTTGCCCGCTTTGGCGCGCCGATCAAATGAGATAAGGCCCCAATCCTTCGTCAATCGCTCGAATCGCTCCGAAACTCCTCGAAGGCTCGCGCCCTTCATTCCCTCGGCTTGCAGCTGAAGGAGGATCTCGTTTTGGGATTTGTCGCCGTTGACGAGCAGCAGAATCCGAGACGTCGTGGCGTCTCGTTTCACTTCAACAAGCACTCGAGCAGCCAGATCAGGCTGGCTGTGTAGGAGCGAGGCCGTGATGCCCTTCAGATCCTCAACGTCATGGCGCAATTGTTGTAGCTCGCGAAGTGCATCAGTGGACTCGGGCATTCGATTGTTCCCTAGATCAGTCCCGAACGCGAGTACTCACGCGCGCGACCGTTGCCTCGAGCTCGGATGGCGCCCATCGCGAGAAGGGTTGCCAGATGATCGCGAACGGTCCTGTCAGTTACTTTCGCGACATGACTGACCGCCGCTTGCAGCTGCCCTGATGGCATCCACGCGTCCTCTAGGGCCTCAAGAACTGCTGCATTCACGGGATCCTCGAGGACCGCCTGTCGTGCATCGTGGATCTCGCGCGCGAAAGCAAGCTTTAGGATGCTCACGACCTCCGTCAGTTGTCGCGAGATTTCCTCAACCATCGGTCTTCCGATCGGATCGTTTGGTGGAAGATCCGCTCGCGACTTGGCGGGCGCGGGAACGACGAATTGCCGACTTGACGGTCTCGTAGTTTCGTCCTGTGAGGCTTGCTATCTGCCCGATTGTCATGCCGAGATCTAACAGGATGACCTCGGGCCGGCGGCGCTCACCCTTGTCAGTATCGCCGGGGCGCGCCTCGAGCTGCATCGCCAACATGCCGGCCAACAGCAGCTGATTGCTGGGCAACCCTGGGCGGGCACCCTCAAGCAGTTCGTCCTCCCCTGTCTTCATTTCATGCTCCATCTAACTTTGTGACGCGCGATGAACGAGGCCGAGGATTCCTCTTCGCTCGCTGAAGGGTCACACTGACTGTTCCCTGGGTGGTGCCAAGCAGCTCTGCTATTCGTGCCGGACCGAAACCGGCTCGACTTAACTCCATGATGGCCGCGGTCTGGTTCCCGAGCGTGAGTCGCAGCTGGAGGACCAAGATGCGAACAATCTCTTCGGAGGCGTTGGATTCGTCCTTCCGTGCCATTAGCCGTTCTCGGCTTCGGCGCGGCTCCGCGCCTTGGCCCGTTGCACGGCCATCCGGACAGCGTCGTAATTCTTGTTGGTTAGGTGTGCTGCCTCGCCAATTGAGAGGCCCGCTTCGACGAGCACCAGTTCGGTTTTCTTCGGGTCACGGCCAAGCAGCCTGTCCTCGCGATCGGCGACCTGGACCGCAAGCAATGCCCGTAGCAACGTGCTCACCTCTCCGGCGTCTTCGTTGACCGCAATGGTTCTTATCGAACGTTCTGTCGATACTTCTCGACCTGCCATGTCCGCCACTCCCAGCGCCGATTCCGGAAGGCCCAAGCATAGCACAAGGTTGCTTAGACGAGGGCGATTTGCTCGGCCGCTGGCCAAGCCGCCGTGTAGTGTTGCGCGCCTAGGACGTGAAGGTGCTGACTCCGTCTGGCCGAACTCGCCTGGCGCCCGCAACTCCCGAGCTCAGCCTCCCGCGAGCACGTTGGTGCCATCGAGCGGTAGTCGCGGACCAGACTGGCTGCCCTCGCCGTCCTCGGCCCCCGAGACGACGACGACTGACGGGACCCCGAGGAAACCCGTGCCGATGACCGCGCCGGTCGCGTCGTCCATGGTGATCCAGCGGGGGGCGATGCGCGCGGGGTCCATGCCAAGTGCCAGGCGGTACCAGATGCGCTCGCTCCTGGGCGATGTGTCGGCGATCAGCGCGGCCGCCTCCGGATCGACGAATGCGAGAGTGCGGGGATCGACCAGCGTCTCCATCAGGATCGCGCCCGTCGGGCCGATCATCGCCTTCGCGAGGCGGTCGCGAGGGCCCGAAGCGAGCTGCGGACCCTGATCGAGCAGCCTCGGCAGGATCGACGTCGTCTGCGCTTGTCCGATCCCATTAGCCCAGACGACCCGGTCGACGACGAGCCGCCA
>Ga0070708_100004894_pt1 | contig 10578 bp, 11 predicted proteins | sample KBSK5503metaG_FD_65469 | JGI IMG/M metagenome (GOLD analysis project Ga0070708, IMG submission 65469) | Corn, switchgrass and miscanthus rhizosphere microbial communities from Kellogg Biological Station, Michigan, USA - KBS K5-50-3 metaG | ecosystem: Host-associated > Plants > Roots >... | reverse complement strand
CCCTGCTCGCTCGCGCTCGGCGCCGCGCCAGTTAGTAATGTGGTCAGCATCGTTACTGCCGGTCTTGGCCTGTGTCGAGGGGCGCACTCGTCGCGGCGGTGATCTGCCTCGTCAGCGCCCCGGCAAGCGTGATCGCCCTCGCCGTCGTGCAGCTGTACTTCATCGTCTCGCCACGCCTGCCGCAAGCCAGCGGAATGCGGCGTCGCGACAGTCGTGACCGTTAGCCACTACCGCGGCTACCAGACCCGGGCGCGGGTGGGAGTCACCCGGATCTTGTGCGGGTAGTCAGCGGCGAAGCTCTCTGGTGTCCATCCGAACGAGTCGATGAACTCGCGGTACTTCCCGATGTAGGCGGGTACCGCATCGGCCTTGGGGCCGGCCGGGTCAATCGTGGCGGTGCCCTCGAAAATGACATTCGCGCCGCCTCTGCCGTTGCCCTCGAGATGAAGGGAGACGCGGGGATTCGACTCGATGTTGCGGATCTTCGGCCCGGTCGCGGCGCCGTAGATCAGGAACTCGCCGGCTTCCCACAGGAACCAGACCGGGGTCGACTGCGGCTGGCCTGACCTGGCGACGGTGGTCAGCCAGATGATCGCCTCGGCCCGCAGGCGGCCAGCCGCCGCAGCATGCGCAGGCACTTCCTGGTTCAGGATCGTCATTTTGGCTCCCGGGGCTCGATACGGACTACCGGTGAAAGCGTCAGGGCCGGCGGACCAGGAAGGCTCACCGAACAGGGATTACGAGGCGCAACCGAGCACCGATTCCGCCGCGCCTTCGACATAGCTGAGACCGTATCCGTCCCGCTCGCGCGCCGGGCAGCCTGGCACCCGGCATCCGACAGCAGGCCGGAGTCGGCGCCGGGGCGAGAAGGCCAGTAAGTCGGCTACAACTCGGTCGCGCTGCCGATCGCGGCAGGGGTGTTCGAGCCGGCCTTCGGGCTTGTGCTCCGGCCGGAGATCGCGGCCCTGTCCATGTCCGGCTCCAGCTTCCTGGTGGCCGTCAACGCCCTACTGCTACGAAGGCTCCGGCTGCCCAGCCCAGCCGACGACGTCCCGTGACCACGGCCGCGCGGCCGCCGTAAGCCGCGCTCGCGAAGCCGCATGCCTCACTGGCCGTGCATTGCACGGTAGGAGTGCATTGCGGCCTCGAAGAGCCGTTCGGTGTCGTGGGCGGCTTCGAGCAGGGACAGGCCGGTGATCAGAAGCAGGGCGGTACCGAGAGCGAGGATGACGATCGTGCGCCGGGGCGGGGGCGCCGCCAGCATGGCCTGCATGCGGCGAGGGACGTGCTGGACAGCGAGAGCCAGGGCGGCTGCGGGCGGTTGCAGCGAGGCGAGCGCCGCCTTGCCCAGCGTGCGGGCGACCAGAGGCCGGTCCTGGACGGCCTCGGCGGCGTCTTCGTCTGCCCAGCGCTCGATGGTGAACATCGCGGCGCCGAACACTGGATGCAGCAGCGGGTTGACGGCGGCGGCCAGCCGCAGCGCGGTGAGGAACAGGTGGTGGCGGTGCCGTAGGTGGGATCGCTCATGGGCGAGCAGGGCGCGGCGTTCGGCGCCGTCCAGGGATCGCAGCATCCCGCTGGACACGACCACCCGGCGGGCGGCGCCTGGAACGGCGAAGGCGTGCGGCGACGGGTCGTCCAGGACCAGCAGCTCGCTCTCGGGGCGCACGCTGCGACACAGCCGCCGCGCCGCCGCCAGCGCGCCGAGCCGCCGCCAGGCGGTGATGCACAGGGCGGCAGCCGCCGCGAGCAGGATCATGAGCGCGCCGAGGCCGACCGGGGTGAGCACCGGATCGTGCGCCCGCAGGGCTGGCACGGACCAGTGCCCTTCGGCCGCGACCGGCGCCAGCTGCCCGACGGCGGTGAATGCGAGCAAGGCCAGTGCGGCGGATGAGGAGGCGGCGGCGGCGACGCCGGCGACGGCCAGCCACCAGGTCGCGATGCGGGGCGGCAGCCGGCGGCTGACCACCGTGGCGAGCAGCGTCACCATCAGCGCGGCGGCGAACGGCACGTAGATGACAATCCGCACGTCAGCGTTCCTCGGCCTGGCGCAGCAGGTCCTGCAGCACTCGCTCGTCGGCGGGCGACAGGTCGCTGAGAAAGCGGGCAAGCACGGCGGCGCGGTCGTGCCCGCGCCGCAGCACCGCGTGCATGGCCTGGGCGGCGTGGGTTGCCTCGTCCGCGGCTGGTGCGTAGGCGTAACCGCGACCGGACCGGCGCCGGTCTACCAGGCCTTTGCGGTGCAGCCGGTGCAAGATGGTGGTCACTGTGGTGTAGGCGACGCCCGCGCCGAGTTCGGCATGCACTTCGGCCGGGGCCAGCGGCTGGCTGGCCGCCCACAGCGCGGCCAGCACCTCGGCCTCCAGCTCGCCGGCCATCCGCCTGCCCGGCCGGCCCGTACCAGGTTCCGGTGTTGCGACCACGAAGTTCTCCCCATGCTCGCCGAAGATGCTCGGCTGCAGCAGCATACGGTGAGTGCGTGCCCGGCCGCACGCGGCCGGGCAGGTCCGGCTGGTGACCATCCGTCCTGCCCCTCCCGCCTCGCGCGGAAACTCCCGATCGGGGTAACTGGCGTCCACACGTTGTAGTAGCTTGTACCTTGTGCCGGCTGCACGCGCCGTCCCCCCACGGCGCGGGCAGCCGATGCCGTCCCCCCACCAGAGATCCGGGTACTGAGCCGAGCTTGCCGGCCGGCCAAGCGGAAGGCTGCCGATGTCTCACCTGACCTACGCCGAGGCGATCGTCGTCGGGCTGTTCCAGGGCGTGACCGAGCTGTTCCCGGTCTCCAGCCTGGGCCACAGTGTGCTCATCCCGGCGCTGATCGGCGGCCAGTGGGCCAGGGACCTGAACGTGTCGGCGCACGAGTCGCCGTACCTGGCGTTCATCGTCGGCCTGCACGTGGCCACCGCGGCAGCGCTGCTGGCGTACTTCTGGCGCGACTGGCTGCGCATCATCGGCGGACTGCTCAGCTCGCTCCGTGACCGCCAGATCCAGACCCCCGACCAGCGGCTGGCCTGGATACTGATCCTGGCTACGATCCCGGTCGGCATCAGCGGGCTAGCGCTGGAACACCTGTTCCGCACCGTGCTCGGCAAGCCCGTCCCGGCCGCGATCTTCCTGACGCTGAACGGCCTGATCCTGTACGGCGGCGAACGGCTGCGCCGCCGCGCGCCGGCCGGGCACGGCGTTCCGGCCGCCGCCGGCGTTCGGTCCGGCGCGGCGGCCCCCGGCGCCATCGGGTCTGACGGGCAGCCGCGGACCGCGACGCTCCCGGCCACGGACACTGACCTGGCATCGGACCGGCGGCTCGGCACGCTCGGGTTCGCCGAGGCGACGCTGATAGGCTCGGCGCAGATCCTGGCCCTGCTGGCCGGCATCAGCCGCTCCGGCGTCACCATGGTGGCTGGCCTGGCCCGGGGCCTGTCCCATGAGGACGCCGCCCGGTTCTCCTTCCTGCTGGCCACCCCGGTGATCCTGGCGGCGGGCCTGCTGAAGATCCCCGACCTGGCCGGGCCGCTGGGCGCCGGCATCCGCGGGCAGGTGCTGGCCGGCAGCCTCTGCTCCGGCATCGGCGCCTACCTGTCGGTCCGCTACCTCGTCCGCTACTTCCGGACCCGCACCCTGACCCCGTTCGCGATCTACTGCACCGTGGCGGGGCTCGCCAGCCTCGCCTACCTCACCCTGACCTGACCACAAGTCCGGCCAGTCACCAAGGAGATCCAGTGCCCGCCTCCGCCTCCGCCTCCGCCCGGAACGCCCCGGCCGCCGTCACCGCCGGGCTGATCGCCCTTGGGATGATCTTCGTCGCCCTCGGGGCCATCTACCTGGCGAGAACGGCTGGCCAGCTGCCCGCCTTGCTGCCCGGTCACCAGGCCGGATCGGGCCACCACCACACCAAGCACGCCCTCGCCGCGTTCGTCCTTGCCATCCTGTCCTGGGCCGGCGCGTGGTTCACCACCGGCAAGCGCACCCGCGGCGCGGCCTCCTGATATGAATATCTGACGTGCCGGCCGATCGCAGCCGAAGCGCCGAGAGCCGCGTCTTCCAGCCGCTGCGGGAGGGGGGCGACCAGCCGTGACGGCGCTCGGCCCGGCCGTCGCCGCGAGCTTCACCGACCGGATCCTGACGCTTCCGGCGTGGCTGGTGCTTGCCCTGGTGTTCCTGCTGCCGGCGCTGGAGGCGTCGGCGTTCGTCGGGTTGGTGTTCCCCGGCGAGGTCGCGGTGATCCTGGGCGGCGTGGCGGCCTCGCGCGGCATCGTGCCGCTGTGGGCGGTTATCGCGGCGGCGGTAGCCGGGGCCGTGATCGGGGACTCGGCCGGTTACCTGATCGGCCGCCGGTGGGGCGAGCGGCTGCTGACGGGGACGATCGGCCGGCTGCCGGTCATCCGTCGGCGCCTGGGCAAGCATCTGGAGTCGGCCCGCGCCTACGTGCGCCGCCGCAGGGGCAGCGCGGTGTTCTTCGGGCGATTCACCGCCGCGCTGCGGGTGCTGGTGCCCGGGCTGGCGGGCATGTCGCGGGTTGAGTACCCGGTGTTCCTGGCCTACAACGTGGCCGGCGGCGCGCTGTGGGGCAGTGGGATGGCCGTGCTCGGCTATCTGGCCGGGGCCAGCTACAAGCAGGTCGAGAAGATCGCTGGGCGGGCCGGGCTCGGGCTGCTCGCTTTCATCGTGATCGGCCTGATCACCTCCCGGCTGGTCCGCCGCTTCGCCGGCCGGCCGCGGCTGCGCGCCCTGGGCGGCCGGCTGGCCGCGGCTCCGCCGCTGGCGTGGATCCGGCGCCGGTTCCCCCGCCAGCTGGCCTGGGCACGTCGGCGCCTGGCCGCCGGGGATCCGCGGGGTTTCTGGCTGACCTTCACGATTGCCGTCGGCGCGTTCGCTGCGTGGGCGTTCGGGGCAATCACCCAGGACGTCGTCGCCCACGAGGAGACCGCGCTGCGCGACCCGCATGTGGCGGCGTGGGTGGCCGCTCACCGCACCGGCTGGCTGACAGCCGTCGCGAAGGCCGTCACCTGGCTGGGGTCTGATGCCGTGATCGTCTCGCTGCTGGTGCTCGCCGCCGCCGTCCTGGTCGCCGCCCGCAGCGACCGGCGTTCCGCGGTCAGGCTGGCACTCGCCGTTGGCGGATCAGTAGCCCTCGCCAGCATCGTGCAGCAGCTTGTCGGCCGATCGCGCCCGCCCGCGGCGATGCGGATCGGCCATTACAGCGGGCATGCCTTCCCCTCGGGTCACGCCACCCAGGCACTCGCTTGCTACGGCATGCTCGCGATTATCCTGGCGGCTGGCCGGCCGGCCAGCGGACGGGCGCTGCTCTGGGCGGCCGCGGCCACGGTCACGATAGTGGTCGGCGCGTCAGGCATCTACCTAGGGGCGAACTGGCTCACTGACGTTCTCGGCGGCTACGCCCTCGGGGCCATGCTGGTTGCGCTCGTCCTCACTGTCGACGTGCTGGCAACCCAGGACGGCTGGCGGCAACCCGCTACCCCTCGTGCACACATGAATTCGCGGCCTGCCACGCGGCGGGAAACGGAGCCGGGCGCCGGTGCCGACGCGAGCTGGCGGGGAATGCCGCTCGCTCCGGGGCACTGACCGTTGTTTCGAGATCTCCGCGGCGGCCATGAGATGGGCGACCTGGCGGACTGTGCCTGCCCGGATGTCGTTGTAGCCGAGTGTGCCGGTCATGCGGGGGCGGTGACTTGGCGGCGGCACCAGGCATACAGGGCGTCGTAGACGAACCGGGCGCGTTCCAGCAGCCGGTGGTCGTCGTCCTCGACGTCCAGGCCGCCCAGGCCGATGGCCAGCAGCCCGGGCCCGGCCGGGTCGGTATCGATGTCGGCGGCGATGTCGGCGGCGTGGACTATCCGGGCCAGGCGCACGAGGGCCGGATCGCCGCTCAGGCTGTGCTCGTCGATGAGGACCTCGAAGGTGCATTTGCCGTCGCGGTGGTCATACCGGGCGCCCGGCGCGTCGAAACTAGCTGCGTCTTCTTGCCGGGCCGTGTCGAGTACCTGGTCAGCGGGGACGTACAGGATCTCGGCGGCGGGGTCGATGAACTTGGTGATCAGCCAGGGGCATGCGATCCGGTCGGTCTTCGGCCGGGCCCGGGTAACCCACTTCATGCTGTCTCCTCCTTCATAACGGGCCTGGTAGCTGCTGCCAGGCCGGCGGGGTTGAGGTAGCCGCCGGCCATGTCGTAACGGGTGATCGGCTGGTAGCTGACGGCCTGGTGCACGTCGGATGCGGTGAGGCGGTCTCTTTCGGGGGTGGCGATCCAGGCGTCGAACACCTCGTGGCTCGGCCAGATCGTGAGGACCACCGTCTTGCCGTCACCAGCGGATGGCTCGAGGACGAGCTCGGCCAGGATGCCGTGGGCCTCGCGGACCGCGCGGCCCTCGCTGATCCAGGCCAGGTAGCGTTCCCGCATTCCGGGCGGGACGCCGACAGTGCGCAGGCAGGCAATCATGTGCTCTCCTCGGGTTTGCTGGCAGCGGGCATGAGCAGCCCGGGACCGGAGCCGGACGCGCCGGGCGCGGGCACGCGGCGGAACCACCGCCACAACGCCAGGTCGTAACCGGACTTGATGACCCCGGCGAGCAGGAACGGCAGGCCCAGCGCGATCGACTGGCTGGCCCCGGCCAGCACCGGCCCGAGCGGGCGGGTCAGGTAGCGGGCAGTGTTGGTGTAAGCGGCAGCCCCGGTCTGTTCGGCCGGGTCGACCAGGGCCATCACGTAGGCCTGCCGGGCCGGGACGTCCATCTGCGACAGGCTGACGCGGGCCAGCCACAAGCCGGCCGCCCAGCCGAACCCGGGCGCGAACGCCACCGCGATCAGCAGCAGGTTCGAGGGCAGGTGGGTGAAGACCATGGTGCGCAGCAACCCGAATCGCTCGCCCAGCCGGACCGCGACCAGGAACGAGACAGCTTGCAGCAAGCCCGAGGCGAAGAACACGAAGCCGATCACGCCGATCGGCGCGCCGAACCGTGCGGAGAACCAGTAGGCGACGAACGCCTGGATGACGAACCCGCCGCCGAGTGAGTCAACAGCGAAAAGCCCGCACAGCCGGTAGACGACCGGGCGTGACCGCTCGACCGCACGGCGCCGTGGCTGGGCTGGCCGCGGTGATGGCGGCGCTTCGACAGCTGGTGTCAGGCGGGCCGCCACCAGGGCTCCCGCGAGGGCCACCGGGACGAACAGCAGGAAATAGCGGTCATCGGCCGGGGGCGACGGCCACCAGTGCCGCACCAGCCCGAGCAGCCCGGCGGCCAGCGCGCCGGCTGATCCGGCGGTCGTTGCCACCGCGTTGTAGAGGCCGAACCCGGCGATCTGCCTGCCGCCTGCCAGGCCGGTGGCCAGCATCGGCTGCTCCAGGGAGGTGAACGGGCCCGATTCGACGACCTCGGTCGACATTGCCCCGGTCAGGCTGGCCGCCAGCAGGACCCACAGCGGCGCCGATGTAGCGAACACGACGCCAACGACAGCCAGCAGCAGGTACATGATCACGTAACACTTGCGCCGGCCTGCCCGGTCGGCGTAGCGGGCCAGCAGCAGCGATGCCACGACGGTGCCTGCTACCACGGCGGTCAGCACGAGCCCAACCAGGCCGTGCGAATATCCGCGCTTGCTCAAGGTGACGCCCAGGAGCACTGCGCCGAAGCCGTAGGCGAACGCGCGAAGCGCCTGCGCGGCCAGGATCCGGCGGGCATCAGCGGGCATCCGGATCCTCATGACGGTTCCCCGCCCAGCAGCAAAGCGCGGCGGCGGTACTCATACGGCCCTTCGAACAGCGGCCCGGTGGCGGCCAGCATGGCCGGGTCATCGCCGATCATCGACAGGCCCCCGGCACAGCACGTCCAGGCCAGGTCCACATGGCACCCGGCCAGGTCACCCACTTCATCGGGCCACCTGCCTGGACACGGACATCAGTGACTCCACGGCTCGCCGCGCCTCGTCACAGCCAACGAGGCAACCATGGTTACACAAGAACTGCAGAGGGCCGCCGGGCGCCGAGAGGCCCGTTACGGCCGTCGCGACCTGGTTGCAGGTGCCCGGGGACCGTTGTCGTCGAGGTGCTGCAACAAGATTCCCGCTACATCCTGGAGACCATGAGCGACCCGCATTCCCAGGCCGGCGGGCACGGTCCAGGGCCCGGTCCCGGCCATGGGCATAAGCACGGCCATCACCCCTGGTCAGGGCTGCTGGCCCGGATACGGCACCTGCTGCGCCCGCATTCCCACGAGGCCAGCGACCAGGTCGACGCGGCCATGGAAGCCAGCGCAGAGGGCATCCGCACGCTGTGGATCTCGCTGGCCGTGCTCGGCATCACCGCGCTGATCCAGGCCGCCGTCACCGCGGCATCGGGCTCGGTCGCACTGCTGGGCGACACCCTGCACAATGCCGCCGACGCCTCGACGGCGCTGCCGCTCGGGGTCGCCTTCGTCCTCGGCCGCCGCCCGCCGACCCGCCGCTACACCTACGGGTATGGCCGGGCGGAAGACCTGGCCGGGATCGCGATCGTCCTTGCTATCGCCGCGTCATCGGCGCTGGCCGCCTACGAGGCGATCACCCGGCTGCAGCACCCGCACCATGTGACTGACCTGATCGCGGTCGCCGCCGCGGCGCTGATCGGGTTCGCCGGCAACGAGCTTGTCGCCGGGTACCGCATCCGGACCGGGCGGAAGATCGGCTCGGCGGCCCTGGTCGCCGACGGGCTGCATGCCCGCACCGACGGGCTCACCTCCCTGGCCGTGCTGATTGGCGCGGGCGGGGTCGCACTGGGCCAGGACCGGGCCGACCCGGCCGTCGGGCTGCTGATCACCGTGGCGATCCTTGCCGTCCTGCGCCAGGCCGCCCGGGCAATCTACCGGAGGCTGATGGACGCGGTCGATCCCGCCCTGGTGGATCAGGCCGAGCGGACCCTGCGCGCTACACCCGGAGCGCTGGGTACCGGGCAGGTCCGGATGCGCTGGATCGGACACCAGCTCCGCGCCGAATGCGAAGTCATCGTCGACCCCGGCAGCACCGCCGTCCAGGCGCACCAGGTAACCGTTACCGCTGAGCACGCCCTGCTGCACGCCATCCCCCGGCTGGCGGCCGCCCTCGTGCACGCCGATCCCCAGTCCCGGCACGGCGCCGACCACCACGACATCCTCGCTGCACACCGCCAGGCCGCGCCCGTCGTCCCCGCAGGCCGGCCGGGTGCGCGGCGGGTGAAGTAGTCGCGGGCTCCGGTGCGGACTTCGGCTACCCGGCCTGGCCCTTCCGGTACTGGCGGCCGAATCCGACCATTCCGGCGCCCGTCGGCACCCCGGACGGCGAAAGCGCGGGGGCTTCGGCCGGGGGTTCGCCGACCTGCGTCGGGGCCGGAGAGACCGACGGGACGCTGTCGGCGCTGCAGATCGCGGCGGCGTCGCTGACCGGCCCCAGCACCTGGCCGCTGGTCGGGATGGCGCCGGCCGGGACGCGGCGCCGCGCTGAGCGCTGCAGGACCTGGCCCAGGTCCTGGGCATGAGCGTCCCGCGCGGTCAGCGATGGCAGCCCGAAGGTGGACTCGATCAGCTTCAGCGTAGAGGTGTGCTCGAACGGGCCATGATGGACGACCAGGGCGGGAGCCAGATTGGACACCACGATGGCCGGTACCCGGAATCCGAGTTGCCTGTAGTCGGGCGCCAGCCGCCCGTCGGTGGGTGTCGTGCCGTCCCCGGTGTGGTCGACGGTCGCCGGGTCGGTGTCGTCGATGACCTGCGGAGGCGGCACATGGTCGAAGAACCCTCCCCACTCGTCGAATGTGACGACGAGCACCGTGTTGTCCAGGTACCCCGCGCTTGCCAGGGCGTGGTAGGTGTCGGCGATGAACCGTTCCCCGAGCCGGATGTCCCCCAGCGGATGGTCATCGGCCGAGGTCCCGTTGCCCTCTATGTCGAAAGCCGGGTCGACGAAGCTGACGTTGGGCAGCAGCCCCTGGGCCACGGTATCGATGAACGGCAGGGTGCTGACCGGGATCCCGAGAGCGTCCGTGTCGCCGGCGGCGAAGGGATGCCAGAACGGGAAGTACTTCGTGGACCACAGGGCCAGGAAAGGCAGGTCACGGAAGAAGTATCCGCCGGTCGGGATGCCCTGGTCGTTGGGGATAGGCGACAGCCGGTCCCAGATGGTCGGCAGCGTCGACACGGTGATCGTGTTGTGGTCCCGGTCGGTTCTGGCCGCGTGCTGGTAGAAACGGTTCGGAAAGGTCTCACCGGCAAACGAGCAGAAGTAGTGGTCCAGGACGGTGTAGTGCCGGGCAAGGGCGCCGATGACCGGGAGATCCGGGACAGCCTTGGGCCTGTGATCGGGGTCGAGATTCGTGTAGTAACCGACCGGGAAGGTGTTGGCGGCGGCCAGCGTCACCCCCGGGATGCCAGCCGGGGCGGTGGGCCGCTGCAGGAACCCGTCCAGCTTGCCGCCGTTGTACTGGACCAGGAAGCCCTCCCAGCTGTGGTCGGGGTCGCTGTACCCGCAGCCCTGGAAGTCAGGGGCCAGCGCGTAGTTGGGATAGACGTTGCCGTCCGCCGACAGGTAGGTCATGTCGTGGCGGCCGTCGGC
>Ga0070708_100004892_pt1 | contig 10582 bp, 8 predicted proteins | sample KBSK5503metaG_FD_65469 | JGI IMG/M metagenome (GOLD analysis project Ga0070708, IMG submission 65469) | Corn, switchgrass and miscanthus rhizosphere microbial communities from Kellogg Biological Station, Michigan, USA - KBS K5-50-3 metaG | ecosystem: Host-associated > Plants > Roots >... | reverse complement strand
GCGACCTTCAGTGCTCCGGACCAGCGAAATTTCACGGTGGTTTCCCAGACTGGATCAAAGCTCCTGCTCAATCGGGTGTTGTTGAAACTGCTGGATAGCGAACACGAGGCGTTTCGGAACCAGCGGCAGGTGGAGTTGAGCCCGGCGAACTACGATTTCGATTTTCTTGGCGTCGAGAGAGTGACTGACAACAATCCCTGCTACGTGCTCGAGGTGCGGCCTCGCAAGGACAACAAATTTCTCTACCGCGGAAAGATTTGGGTTGACGCTTACGATTTCGCAGTGGTCAGAATGCAAGGTCAACCCGCGAAATCCCCGTCATTCTGGATCAAAGACACGCAGATCGACGCCAATTGGGGGAACGTGGGCGGCTTCTGGCTCACCCAGCACAATCATTCTGTAAGCCACATTCGCATGGGTGGGATGGCTGATTTGACCATCGACTATACCGATTACCAAATCACCGGTGTCGGCCAGGGCACACAAGGCCGAAGCCAGAGTCCCGCCCTGCCAGATCCCTCTTCTGTAACTCCACAGCGTTAACTCTTGATTGTTTTCGACTGCCCGTCCCAAGACACCGCGCCCTTGCGGAAATAGGACTCATTCGCCATGTGGCAGGCCAGCGCGGCGTGGTACCCAAACACTGCGTCTTCCGTTACTGGCTTCCGCGTTTTCACTGCCTGGAAAAAGTTCCACAAGTGCGGCTTCACTTCGTCAAAGGACACACTCCGGAATACGACGCTCTCTGGCGCCGGCTCGTGTCCGGGAGCCGGATCATGCTCCGCATGCCACTGCTTGACGTAAGCCTCACGCAGCGCCCTCGGGAAACTCCCCGCATAATAACTGGGCGATTCATCGTTCCCCGACTGAGGGGTGAATGTCACTTGCTGCTCGGAAATGTCCAAAATGCCCTTGGAACCCATGAAACGGTAGGCCTCGGGGGTCTCGGTGCCGAGATTCAAGCGCATGTACACCGGATTTTGACCGTACTCAAGCAGCGTGCAGTGGACATCGGGCATATTGCGTCCGTCATTCCAGCGCAAGATTCCACCAGAAGCCATCGCACGTTTCGGAGGCTCATTAATTCCCAGCACATACATCATTCCGCTGACTAAGTGGACCAGTAAGTCGCCAGCGACGCCGGTACCGTATTCCTTCCAACAGCGCCAGCGGGCAAAGATATTGGCATTAAAAGCACGCTTCGGAACCGTGCCCTGCCAAGTGTCCCAGTCCAGGTTCTGCGGCGAAAGATCGGGAGGTGGCGGATACTCCCAGGCGCCGTTCGGATCATTGCGTCCCAGCACTCCTTCAACCATCATGAGATCGCCAAGAACTCCCTGCTGTACGAGTTCGCGCGCCTTAGCCAGGACCACTGAACTCACCCGCTGCGATCCGATCTGGACAATGCGACCCGTCTTCTTTGCCGTGGCAACCATTTCGACGCCATCCGCCGGGCTGTGCGACATGGGTTTTTCGCAGTAGATGTCCTTGCCAGCGTTCACCGCGTCCACGACGATTTGCTTGTGCCAGTGGTCAGGGACGGCGGCTACGAGACAATCAATTTCTTTGTTTTCCAGTAACTCCTGGTAGCGGCGAGTCGTCGGCAGCGTCGGAGAATCGGCGATTTCGCGGGAGAGGGTATGCCGCCCGTCGTAAAGGTCGCACGCGGCAGCGCATTCAACCCCGGGCAACGTGATTGACGTGCCCATCAGCCCCGAACCCTGCATTCCGATCCCGATCATGCCAAAACGAACGCGGTCGCTGGGAGCTAGCGCCTGCGGCATGGCCCAAACCGGGTCGGGATCCAGGAAAATCGCCTTCGCGGCGAGGGTTGCTCCGGCTGCGGTGGCGCTCAGTCCCAGGAAATTGCGACGAGAAGTTCGCATAGCAGGCCTCCGATTCTCCCTCGTGACCCTCTGTGCCCTCTGTGGTGGAAGGCTTTTTTGCCGCGGAGGATCACTGAGGCAAGGAGATTACTGGGAATTCATTTCTTCAGCATCTTGACCGCAACTTCCTTGAAGAAAACTATGTCGTTCTCGCTGTGGTTTTGCAGGCCAATGTAGCCGTCGTTAGGCCGTGGCCCGCGTTGCGGTTCAAAATCGAACTTTCTTTCAGGAACCGGTTGACCTTCGGTGTAGTCCGTAACCTTTACGCCATTCAGAACGACAACGGTGCGCGGGCCATCCAGCGTGATTTCCATCGTATTCCACTCGGGACCTGGTTTACCGGAGCGCGCCAGGGGCTTGGTCAGCGAGTAAAGCATTCCCGTAATGTGATACTCGTCCTCGCCAGCAGCTTCATTGTCGATCTGGACTTCATAGCCGTAGTGCACCGGCATCCATTCCTCGCGGGGCTCAATCGGAATTCGGATGAAGACGCCCGAGTTGTCGTTGTGATCGCGCATTTTGAACACTACGCGAATCACGCAGTCTCCCAGTTTGCCGCCCGTCCAGTAAAGCAGGCCCATCCCGCCGTGGGTGCGGATCAAGCCATCCTCGACGGTCATGGAGCCGGGGCCGACGTGTTTCCAGCCGGTCAGGTCTTTGCCGTCAAAAAGTTGTTTCCATTCGTCAGTCTGGGCGTAAGCAACAATCGGAAGGGCGAGCACGGTAAGCAGGACAAGCCAGCGCTGCATAGGCACCTCAAAACACGATATGTTACACCAGATGGTAGAGATGCGTGGACCGGGTTACTAGCAGTAATTTCCCATGCACCGAAGTTCCTGAGATTCGCATCAAACCAGCTATAATTAGTGAACTTGACCGCCTTTCGGGCGGCCTTGAAAATCCGGAGTCAGATGTCCACAAAAATCAAGACAGCTATCCTTCTCGCCTCTGCCGGAGTTCTTCTCTTTTCTCTGGCAGGCGGTATCAGCGGCGTGCGTGCGTCTAACGACGTCGCCTATCGCCAGATGGAAGTTTACAGCGAAGTTCTTTCGCGCGTGCGCAGCGAGTACGTGGAAGAACCGAACCTTCCGGTTGTGACCGACGGAGCTCTACACGGACTGCTGGAGTCGCTCGACTCCAATTCCAGCTATCTGAATGCAGAGCAATATAAGGACTACAAAGAGCACAAGACCAGTGCGAAAGGCGACATTGGGGCAGCGGTCTCAAAGCGCTTTGGCTATGCTTCGGTGGTCTCAGTGATTCCAGGAGGGCCGGCGGACAAAGCTGGACTCCAGGACACCGACATCCTCGAGGCAATCGAGGGCAAGAGTACCCGCGAGATGTCGCTGGCCCAGATTCACAGCCTGCTTTCTGGCGAGCCCGGCTCGAACCTGAACCTATCAGTTGTGCGCGCACGCAGGGCTGAGCCTCAGAAAGTTGTGGTTACGCGCGATGTGGTCAGCATTCCGGCGGTGAAAGACAAAATGCTCGACGATGGCATTGTCCAAATTCGAGTTGATGCTCTGACTAAGGGCAAGTCCCAGGAAATCGCAAACAAACTCAAGTCACTGCAGAAGTCGGGCGCGAAGAAGCTCATTCTAGATCTGCGAGATTGCGCCCAGGGTGACGAGTCCGAGGGCATCGCTACCGCCAACCTATTCCTGAACCATGGCACCATTACTTATCTGCAGGGACAGAAGTATCCGCGCGAGGCGTTCAACGCAGAGCCGTCGAAGGCGGTTACAGCATTGCCTCTGGTGGTTCTTGTCAATAAGGGAACTGCGGGCGCGGCTGAGGTTGTGGCTGCGGCAGTGCTCGATAACGCGCGTGGCGACGTTGTCGGTGGCAAGACTTTCGGCGATGGCTCAGTCCAGAAGTTGATCGAACTGCCCGACGGATCGGCGTTGATCTTGTCGGTAGCCAAATACTACTCGCCGCAGGGAAAAGCCATTCAGGACGCCGCGGTGACTCCCAACGTCGTCGTTGCGGAAGGAAACGAAGATGCGGCGGTGCCGGACGAGGATGAGAACACGGCTCCGGCCGACATCGAAAAGAAGACCGCCCCTGAGCATGACGAACAACTCGATAAGGCAGTCGAAGTTCTGAAGAGCCGGCAGAGCTAAGAATATTGGCGTAAATTGTGAAATCGGGTAATTGAGTAATTTAAGGTTACTCAATTGCCCGGTTAACAAACCCATATGCTGCGATCCAAGCGTGGGCCTTTCGCATCACCTGATATCCTAAAGTCCAAGATTTCATGAAAGCGGTTCTGGAGGAAGTGGTAGCGGTTGATTCGAGCCGCAAGAAGCTGGTGGGCCGTTTCGTTTTCGGCTTGCTGGTGCTTCTTTCTTCGTTAGTCGGCGCTTTGGGCGGGTTGTTGCTTGTTTATTCCACGGACCTTCCGCAGGTCGAAGGACTGGAGAGTTACCGTCCCATCTCCACTACGGAACTGTACGACATTCAGGGACGCGTCATTGGTTCTTTTGCCCTGCAGCGGCGCGTAGTCGCTTCTTATGATGACTTTCCCAAAGTTCTCCGCGACGCTCTGATTTCCACCGAAGACAAAGATTTCTACCGGCACTGGGGCATCAACGTTTGGCGCATTGCGGGCGCAGCTTACCGCGATATTGAATCGGCAGGCAGAGTGCAGGGCGCTTCTACTCTCACCATGCAGCTGGCGCGCAACCTCTTCCTTTCGCCCGACCGGTCATTCCACCGAAAGATACAAGAAGCGCTGCTGGCCATCCAGATCGAGCGTCGATTTACAAAAGAGCAAATTTTCACACTGTACGCGAACCAGATTTATCTGGGCCATGGAGTCTACGGCTTCGAAGCCGCATCGGAGTTTTACTTCAGCAAGCCCGCCAAGCAGCTCACGCTGGAAGAAGCCGCGCTAATTGCCGGACTGCCAAAGTCTCCAGCTAACTACTCGCCGATCAATCATCCTGACCACGCTTTGCACCGCCGCAATCTGGTCATCAACTCGATGCTCGAAGACGGCAAGCTTACCGCTTTCCAGGCGTCCGCTGCCCGCAATGCGCCCTTGGGCCTTAAGCTCGAACATGATCTGAGTTCGCTTGCTCCCTATTTTGTGGAAGAAGTTCGCCGGTATCTGGAGAGCAAGTACGGCACCGACCAAGTCCACGAAGGCGGGCTACGGGTCTATACCACACTCGATATGAATTTGCAGTGGGCTGCCAATCAGGCGGTGCTGGACGGCCTGGCCGTCTATGAACGCCGCCACGGTTGGCAAGGACACCTGGAAAATGTTCTGCTGGAAAGACAGACGCTCGCGAGTTACAAGCATCCTGACTGGGAAGGTCAACTCGATCCCGGCAGCTATGCGCACGCTCTGGTAACTGAGGTCTCGTCATCGACCGCGACCCTCAAAATCGCTTCTTACACAGCAACTCTCTCTGCGGCCGACGTCGCCTGGTCGCGGCAACCGATGGCGCGAATGCTCGGTCCAGGAGACGTGGTTTACGTGAAGCTGCTGGCACTGGGTCCGGGCGCCAGAGCTAGAGTGAGTCTGGAGCAGGATTCAGGAGCTCAAGGCGCTTTGCTCGCTATCGACAACGCCAGCGGCGACGTGCGCGCCATGGTGGGTGGACGCGACTTCAATCTTTCGAAATTCAATCGAGCAACTCAGGCCCTGCGCCAAGTCGGGTCATCATTCAAGCCTTACGTGTACACCGCTGCAATCGATCAGGGGGCGCGTCCCGATGACACAATTCTCGACGCGCCGGTCACTTTTCAAACTGCGTCAGGCCCATATTCTCCGCACAATTTTGATGAGAAGTATGAAGGCACTATCACTCTGCGCCGCGCGCTGGCGCAATCACGCAATATTCCCGCGTTGAAGCTGGCGGACCAGACTGGCATTCGCACGGTTGAGGATTACGCCCGACGCTTCGGAATTAGTTCGCCGCTACCACCTTACCTGCCTGTGGCAATCGGCGCTGCTGAAGTCAGTTTGTTCGAGCAGACTTCCGCCTACAGCGTTTTTCCGGATGATGGGGTGCGGCTGGTACCGCGGTTGATCATAAAGGTCACGGACTACGATGGTCGAGCACTCGAGGAAGAGTATCCGGAAGTGAAAGACGTTATTAACTCACGCACCGCGCGTCTGATGACTTCAATGCTCGAAGGAGTAGTTCAGCATGGCACGGCGGTTGCTGCGACAAAACTAAAAATCCCCCTGGCGGGAAAGACGGGTACCACGAATGATTTTACCGATGCGTGGTTTGTCGGCTTCTCGCCGTCAATGACCGCGGGCGTCTGGGTGGGATACGACGAAAAGAAATCGCTAGGCGCAAAGGAAACCGGGGCTCGAACTGCATTGCCGATCTGGATGCAATTCATGACTACGGCACTGGCCGGAAAGGATCCCGGCCAGTTCCAACCGCCGCCCGATCTGCCCCCGAGCAGCAGTGCGCAGAAAGTGGACACGTCTGACCTAGCGCCGGCCGGGGATGAGAGCCACTGATGCGGTTCTGACCACTCTACTAACCCGACCCGGCGCAGCAGGTCTTGGAAACGCGGGTCGCTGTGCAGCAAATCGTAGCCGGGGTTTACTTTCAGAGAAACGAGTTCAGGAGAGTGTTGCTCATAGGCTTTGCCCAGCCATGCAAGCGCCTGATCTTTGTCGCCAGAATTGTGAGTCAACCGGGTTCTTGTCTGGCAGAGCGCTACTGCGAACGCACTCAGCCTTCCCGCTCTTCATGCCAGGCCATCTGGATGGCTTCAAGCTTGCCTTCGTTCGACTTCTTCGGATCGTCTTTGAACTCGGGCAGCTCAGTTACGTAGCGGTGCAAGTCGGTGAAGCGAACGGTTAGCGGATCAGTGTCGGGATGCTTCTCTGATAGCAGGATGCCGATATCTTCGGCGTCGTCCCAGGTCAGTTCATTGGGCATGAAAGCTCCTAAACTGGCAATTAGCATTTGGCCCTTTGAGTTTCGTTGAAATGCTCTGGCCAAATGCTAAGTGCTAAATGCCAAGTGCTGGTTTTCAGTGTTCTTCCGAAACGTAATTCCGGTTCCACGCCGGAATTTCCACGACAACCTTGCCGGGCTTGGTGATTACAGCTTGACATCCGAGACGGGAATTGAGTTGCAGGTCAGCAGCCATGTCGAGACGGTCGGCTTCGTCGTCGTCCATTTCTGAGAGATTCTGCGCGCCTTCTTTGACCCACACGTGGCAGGTGGTGCAGGCGCAATTGCCTCCGCAGGCGTGGTCCAGGCGGACACCGTTGTTCAGCGCAACGTCGAGAATCGACTGTTCTTTGCCGTGATCTTTGTACGGCAGCTTGCCGTGCTCGAACTGCACACTTTTGCCTTCCGGCAGAAACACAACTTCGACTGTGCTCTCGCCGGGAGCGTCGATTGTTGCTGTACCTGCGGATTGGGTTTTATCGTTAGCCATCAATGCTCCTGCTACTCAAACTCTGCCTTCGCCACCGGATGTGGAGATTCAGGCCCTTCGCCCAGATCGGTCTCATCCATATTCTTGCCCTTCAACACGGTGGTCACCGCGCTGTCCATCATCAATTCCGCGAGCCGTGTCGTGCCTTGATTCAGAGCGTCGATGGCGCCACGAATCTCGTGATGCTCCTCTGCCTTTTCGGCTTCACGTAACGCGCGCTCCAGCTTGGCGATGCGCTGCTTCTCGTCGGTTGTAAGCTGCCCCCAGGCGGGACTCTTTTTGCCCTTTTCAAGCGCGGCAAGAATCGTCTGCGCTTCGTTGCGGGCTTCAATGACCTGACGCTGGCGAAAATCCTCTTCCGCCTGGTCAAAGGACTCCAGAATCATGCTCTCGACTTGATCATCGGTAAGGCCATAGCTCGGCTGCACTTCAATTTCTGCTTCCTTGCCACTGCGCTGCTCGCGCGCCGAGACATGCAAGATTCCATTCGCATCAATCAGAAATTTCACTTCGATCCGGGGCATGCCTGCGGACATCGGTGGCACGCCCTTCAGGTCAAAGCGCGCGAGTGACCGGCAGTCTTTCGCCAGTTCGCGCTCGCCTTGCAGGACGTGAATCGCGACATTTGCTTGCCCGTCCACTTGCGTCGTGTAGTGCTGGGTAGCCGAAGCAGGAATGGTCGAGTTGCGCAGAATAATTTTGTCGGTCACGCCGCCCGCGACTTCAATACCTAAGGAGAGCGGTGTCACGTCGAGCAGCAGCATGTTCTCAGTAGCATCGGAGCCGCCGGAAAGAATGTTAGCTTGCACTGCCGCGCCCAGCGTAACAACTTCATCCGGATTCAACTCGGTGTGCGGCTTGCGCTGAAACATCTGCTCGACCAGCGCTCGGACTCTGGGGATGCGCGTTGACCCGCCGACCAGCACAACTTCGTCAATCTGCTCAGGCCGCAGGCCCGCATCCTTCATCACCTGCTTGCATGGAGCGATGGTGCGATCTATGACCGGCGCCGCGAGTTCCTCGAATTGTTGGCGAGTGATTTCACGCTGGTAGCGCTTGCCGTCAGGAAGTTCGATGTCGAGTTTGGCCGAGGGCTGTGATGACAAAACAATCTTCACCTCTATAACTGCTTTGCGAATTGCCGCCACCACTTCGCTGCGGCGGGAAACATCCGCTCCAAGGTCGCCACGGATGTCGTCCAGCGCGATCCGGATCAGCAAGTTATCAATATCGTCGCCGCCTAGATGAGTGTCGCCGTTGGTGGCGATTACTTCGAAGATCCCGTCGTGTAGACGAAGCACCGAAATGTCGAAAGTACCACCGCCAAAATCGTAAACCGCGACAATCCCGTTCTGTTTCTTGTCCAGACCGTAAGCGAGCGAAGCCGCGGTAGGCTCGTTTACCAAACGGAGGACTTCGAGTCCAGCGATCCGTCCAGCATCCTTGGTGGCTTGTCGTTGAGCGTCGTTGAAATAAGCTGGGACGGTGACGACCGCTTTGCTGACGGTCGCACCGAAAAACCGCTCCGCGTTGCGTTTGAGTTGCCGCAGAATGTAGGCGGAAATCTCAGGCGGAGTAAAGGTCTCGTCTCCAAGCTTGATGCGCAGGACTTCTCTTGCTTGAAAGTCGTCTGCCAGGCGAAGGGGAAACAGTTTCAACTCTTCCTGAATGTCCTCAACTCCGCGTCCCATCAGCCGCTTGACCGAGTACACGGCGCGTTCCGGGGTTTCGATCAGGTATTTACGCGCCGCATTGCCTACGATGATCTTGTCGCTTTCGTCGAGCGCAACCACCGAAGGCACAAGATTAGACCCATCCTCGCCCGGAATGATCACAGGGGTGTCCCCTTGCATGAAGCCCACGAGCGAGTTCGTGGTGCCAAGATCAATGCCGACGATGCGATCGGTAGTCATTTCAGAAATTGAAGATTGTAGATTTCAGATTGCGGATTGATCTCTCAATCTGAGATCTGCAATCTGAAATCTTCAATTCTCTAATGCCTCATTCACGTCTCTCACCAAGTTCCTGATGTACGACCTCCGGTTCAGCAAGTCCACCATCTTGTCGCGGACTGTGCGTCTTTCCTCGGTACTACTTGAATCCGCTATCGCGTCCCACTCGTTCCAGTAACTCTTCAACTCCTCAAAGAGCGCGCTAAACTTGCTTCCCAGCACAGCTCTATGCTTCTGCAACTCCTCAACCAATCCGGGATCTTTTTCGCCGAGCTTTTGGTTGACGCGAAGTTCCTCAAGTTGGATATTCAACTCAAAAACTTCTTCCAGCAGGTCGGGAGGGACGATCTGCTTCTTCACTCCCGTTTTGCGCGCTTCGTCAGTCGCGGCCTTCGACTGTCCTTCGAGTTCCACGCCCTCCAGATGGAGCAGGTATTCCGTCCGTCGGATGGGGTCTTTCAGCGTGCGATAAGCGTCGTTCAGTCTTGAACTCTGCTCCAAACTCCATTCCTGTTCCTGCGATTCATGACGGGCATAAATATCCGGATGCAGCTTGCGGCTCAGCGAATAAAACTCTCGTTCGAGAACGCTGGCGTCAAGGTTTAGTTTCTGCGGCAAGCCGAAGAATGTGAAATAGTCGACTGGCTTCGGCGGCTGCACCTTTCCGCACGATGTACAGAACTGTGCCGCGCGCATGTCGCCACACGACCAGCACGCTTGTGCTGCTGCAACCGTAGCCGTGCTTGTGTCAGTGCTCATAAATTCTTCTCTGCGGACACCCCAGCCCGCTCAAAAACCGGCTTTGGAGCAAAGACTTCGCGGACGAGCCTGTCCTGAGGGAAGTCGAAGGAGCGCCCGCGGCACACCCGCGTTAGCCTGAGAAAGACGTTCCGCAACCGCAGGACTTACTCGCGTTCGGGTTCACGAAGACGAACCCCTGCTGGATCAGGCTCTCCTGGTAATCGAGCGTCATTCCGTGTAAATAGATAAACGACTTCGGATCGACGAACACACGGACATCTCCGAACTGGAAGATGCGGTCGCGCTCCCGAGGCTGGGAATCGAAGCGGATGTTGTAACTCAGGCCGGAACATCCCCCGCCTTGCACACCGACGCGCAAGCCGCCCTGCTCGGGCGAAACGCCTTCCTTCGCCATGGCCGAGCGGATCCTGGCAATGGCCTTCTCGCTGACCTGAAGGCCCTTTGCAGGCGCAGTTCTTGCGGGTGCTGTAATCGTTGTCATCGCCAAAACGTCCGAAAAGCCAAGAACTACTTCGCCTCGACAGCTACCGGCTTTGCTGACCCCTGCTTCTTCTTCCAGTC
>Ga0070708_100004891_pt1 | contig 10582 bp, 10 predicted proteins | sample KBSK5503metaG_FD_65469 | JGI IMG/M metagenome (GOLD analysis project Ga0070708, IMG submission 65469) | Corn, switchgrass and miscanthus rhizosphere microbial communities from Kellogg Biological Station, Michigan, USA - KBS K5-50-3 metaG | ecosystem: Host-associated > Plants > Roots >... | reverse complement strand
ATAGCAGAGTGCTCTCTCATTGTAGCACAAAACGCAGTCTCGCTCTCACGAAATTCTCACAAGGCCTCTTTGACCTTGACCCGCTTTCGTAGAGTGCCCGTCGATAAGAACTGAACAAGAGGGGAAACGTTTTTACGTAACGTAACGTTTGTATCCTTATTATAGCAAAATAAACGTACTACGTCAAACGTTTTCTTTGCTCTTTTACCTCCTTCTCTGTTCATAGATGAGTGGACTGACTTATCCAAGCGATGAATGACGACGAAGGCGATCGTAATACATTTCCAGATAGGTGAAGAGAGCCAGGCGTGCCTCTTCATGAGACTGATAGATGGTGCTCCCCACACATTCCTCTTTGAGTGTTCCAAAGAAACTTTCCATCGCGGCATTGTCCCAACAATTGCCTTTGCGCGACATGCTCACCATCATCTCAGACTGCTCCAGGAGCAGGCGATACGCGCGGCTGGTGTATTGACAGCCGCGATCGCTATGATGCAGCAGCCCCGCTTTAGGACGGCGACGAGCCAGAGCCATGTGAAAAGCATTCTCCACCAACTCTTCATCACAGTGGGCTGGCATCGACCATCCCACCACCAACCGCGAATAGAGGTCCAGGACCACCGCAAGGTAAAGCCATCCTTGCGCGGTCGGGACATAAGTGATATCGGTCACCCATTTTTTATGGGGTTCTGTTGCTGTAAAATCTCGATCTAAGAGATTGGGAGCCACAGGATGGGAAGCATCTCTCTTGGTGGTCACCACATGACGCTGTTTTCGTTTGGCGCTTATTCCTGCCTCACGCATAAGCCTGGCTACCCGTTTGCGGGAGCACAAGACCCCCCGGTCCTTCAGCGAGAGCCGTGCAGGCGCGGACTTCCATATCTACCCTGGTGAGAAGTAAATACCTGCCGAATCTGGGTGGTGAGCTGAGCATCTTCTCGTTTGCGCTGGCAGATTGGGCGCTTACGCCATGCATAAAAGCCACTTTCTGAAACTTCGAGGACTCGGCACATGACTACAACGGGAAATTCTTGCTTCTGTTGTTCGATACACTGCTATTTCATTTGAATTCCCGTGAGAAGATGCTCACTACTATTTTTTGTATGTCACGCTCCTGCTGCACTCTCTCCAGCTCGCGTTTGAGGCTGCGGTTTTCCTCCTCCAACGGCGTTTGGTGCCCACTGCCTGGAAACGCTACTTTGCCATGCTCTGCCAATTCCTTGCGCCACTCTGGGATGGAGGTGTCGCTCATGCCTAGCTCGCGGGCAACTTGCGTGATCGGCTTCCCACTGGTCTGGGCCAGCCGTACCGCTTCCTCTTTGAACTCTCGTGTATAGACTTTTTGAACCTTTGCCATAGTGATCCCTTTCCAGATTTGATAGAGTATATCTCAGCTTTAGGAACTCTACCAATTCGGGGAAGGGTCATCACCAAACTGGTCCCTGAGCCATACCTTTCAGGCAAAGCACAGGGGACCAAGAACACTTTGAGAAGGTAACAGAGAATGAGGAATATACTCTTGCCTTGAGAAGAAGCAATATTCTAAATCAGCCTGTCAGCCTATTCGTCCTTTCAGATTATATGGTATACTACGTACAACATTATCTTACCGCAGATAATCCAATCCAGGAAGGACGAATTGTTGTCAGGTACAATTGAAACCAATCCATCTGAAAGTTCCAGTTGGCGTAAGCATAAGAATGCCTGTCCATTTTACCGTGAGCGCTGGTTTCCCGGCAATGATGTGGCAGCTGGCGAGCCAATGTATCAAGTGTTTTGTATGAAAGGTACTCCTCCCATTACCCTTGACGAACAGGATCGCTGCCTACATAGCAAAACCTGTTGTTGGCGTTTAGCAAAGAAACAGCAGGCTACTTCTCAACGAACAGCTACAGAAGAAACTCCATCACCAACTCATTAAAACAAAAGACCAGCGGTCGCAACCACTGGCGTATCGCTCGCATTGGCCTCCAGACTTCAGATCAATAAGCAGCTACCAACTCTGTGATTTGACGGCTCGCCTTCTTCATCTCCAAGCGAACGCGTCCAAGGTTACCGCTAGTCTGAGTAGTAACAACAAGGATAAGGTCGCCTGCCTCTGCAAGCTGGATGGTCCCGTTTTGCGTTTCAATAATGACATGATGGATGTCGCCATTGTACATTTGGGTTGTGAAATTAGCGATCGAGCCAAAAACTGCTGCCGACATTGCGCCCAACATTTCTTCATTCTCACTTTGCAACGCACCTGAAACGATCAGACCATCCTTGCCGATGAGTAGCGCGCCAGTAATTTCATCAAGGTCGGCCAATCGTTGTAGAATAGTTTCCACCTTCGACTCCTTTGGTGCTAATTACTCTGACTCTTTACTTTCTTAGCAATCGTGAGAGCTTTATTATAAGCTTCCATCGCATGGAGGTATTCTCCTTGCCGCATGTAAGCATCGCCGAGTACACGAAAGCCCGCAGAGTACTTGGGTGCCAGTTTCATTAATGCTCGCACGTTGCTGATGATTTCATCAAGTAACTCAGGCGCATTACGAATGATAATGCGGTATTCTTGCATGGCATCATCGTAGGCTCCTGCGAGTTGGAATTGATATCCTCTGACCAAGCGCTCTTTGTTACTTAGATTACCTTCCTGGACTTTGTCTCCAGTTGAACGTTCTCCAGGATGTCCTCTACTAAGTAGATACGATACATCCGAATGGGCTGCTGAATGCTGCATCGGTTGAAGCCTGATTGCGGGCCGTTTCATAGTTGTTTCCAGCTCGTTTTCGAGTAACGCATCAGCACGGTGGCCTGATATGAGTGGAGCCTCTTGCGATACATTTGCAGCAAGATCAGCTAATGTCGGCTCGAAAACCTGAGTGGGTGCGATATCAACGCGGTCGGTTTCCGCAACAGGTGTTGCTGACGAGATAGCATTGCCAGAGTTGATAGGGTGCTCAGCAATCGGACCTGCAGGCATCTCGGGAACCTGGCTCGGTGTATCGGCCCACCATGGCTCTGACTGGGATGGTCTAGAAGGTACATTCAATGGTGAGATAGGTTGCTCGGGTATAACTGGCTGCACTGGCATAAGAGATGGCTCGGGTGTAGCGGGCTGCACTGTAAAGTTGCCAAGTTGAGCAAGTGCAGATGAGAACGTTGGTTCCTGGGTAATTGTCGAGAGAGTTCCAGGCGGCAATGGCACGAAGCCTTGAGATCGCAAATCGTTTTCGAGATTTTCTAGCATCGCGACTTGCTGTTCGCCAGCTTCCGCTAACGTTTGGTCAATCTGATCCTCCCATGATTGGGAAGTCACGGACTGCTGCGTTTCAGGAACAAGAAGCACTGGTTCTGGTTCATTCTCATTCTCCAGAGGTGCAGCCCCGAGTGACTTCAGCCATTCTGGCCATTCCATGTCTGGATCTTTATCTTCTGACGTGAAGAGGAAAGCGGGTTCTGCATCTTGTTCAGTGGGAGCAGGGATTGTGTTCAGATCTTCTTCCTGCAATGGTGAGGTAGCAGAAACGGGTTCTCCTTGAGGTTGAGTGAGAAACATGCTTTCAAGAGGTTCCTGAACACGTGCAGGTCGATTTGGAAGGATTGGCATTGAACCACTTGGCTGCCGGTCTTTTTTAGTGAGCATATTTAGCCACGCAGGCGGTGAAGGTACATCATCTTCCTGAATTGTTGTCCATGTATCCTTGGATTTTGTGGACCCCAGGGTGTTCTTGCTTTCTGTCTCAATAGTCGGTTCAGGCTCAGCAGCGGTTGACTGAAATTGATCTGCCTGGAACCAGGGCTGTTGTTCTAGGAGAGCCGGATCAAAATCATCGTCGATTTCTAATGATGCCTGCCATGTTTCTAGTCCAGACTCGGATTGGTTTTGGCTTGCCTGATCAAGAGTCGCCCTCGAGTCCACGTTCTTACTATTCGAAATATCTGACCATGCTGCATATGCCGAGGCTTCTTGCGCAGGCTGGGAATGAGGTTGAGAAACATGCGTCGTATCTAACTCGCTCCAGCTTTCCAGCCCATTCCAATCATGGGCTCGATCTGCAGGCTCCGCAGGACTATGAGAGCCATTTGCTACAGCAGAGGTATTAATTATGGTACTTACTTTAGATATTTGCTTATCATCCGAAGTGTCGGGTAAGACGATGGGTTCCTTTTTCAGCAATGCCAGGAATGGATCACTGTGTTGGCTTGCTATCAGGTCACTGAAGAGTTCCTGAGCCATCACTAGTTCGGGATCGAGAGCTTCAGCTCGCTGAATCAACCCTTTGGCACGTTCCAGATCGTAAACGGAAGTGACATGTGCCAGGAGGAGCAATACTTTCAAACAGGTAGGAATTTCCTCAAGCATCTGGGTCGCCAGTTGTTGAACCTTGTCGTAGGTGTCCTCGCGCCAATAGGTCTCGAGAAGTCCTATGCGCGCATCGAGGCGGTCAGGACTGGCGCTTAGGACAGCTTCCCATTCTTGAATTGCTTGAGTCAGGAGATCACCACGCATATAAAGGCGCGCGAGACCGGCTCGTGAGAACATAAACTCTTGTTGCCCAACTTTAGCGCTGAGTTGGTTAAATTCCTGGCGAATATGACTGTTGCCGCGACTTAGTTCATATGCTTGCTGATAACAATCAAGAGCAGTGTCAATGTCTGCCATGCGTTCGCTAATGAGCGCTCGATTACAATAAGCGATGACGTTTTCTGGATCGTTGGCTAATATCCAATCGAAAGTTTGTTGTGCCTCTTCCAGGTGGCCCTGTGCCATGTATACTTCGCCTAGTAGGCGTTGAGCCTCAATCGCGTCTGGAAAAAAGGAAAGAATGTGCTGACAGTTAGCCATTGCATCGTCGATGCGACCAGAACTGATGGCATCCTCTGTATTCTGCAAGTAATCGCGAAGTGTTATTTGCGCCATATAATCAGATCTCCTGTTCCTGCCTCGGCGTTATAAGTGTATCTAGGGAATACACTCTCCGACGAAGCGCTTTTCAGTCTCCGCCCTTGAGCAGTTCCCCAAAAAGCTCTGCTTGCCTGGGTTCGCAAGGGCCAATGAGTGCCAGACGACGCCATTCAGGAGCGAAGCAGGTTTGCGCTACGCGCTGAATATCTTCTATGGTTACGGCTTCAACAAGCGCTATTATTTCATCAATATCAAATATTTTGCCTCGTAGGCTTTCCTGGCTGCCAAGCCAGCAGGCTACTTGCTGCGTGCCTTCCAATCCTAACTGTATACTACCCCGTATATACGCCTTAATTCGATTAAACTCCTCTGCTGGCACCAAGGTCTCACAGATACGGGCAAGTTCACGGGTAATGGCTCGTATAGCTGGTTCAACCTGTGTCGGATCTACTCCAGCGCTTACAACAAGATTGCCTGTTTCGGCATAACTATTGAAGTAGCTACCAATATCGTAGGCCAGTCCCTGCTCTTCACGAATTGTTTGAAAGAGCCGTGAACTCATACCATCCCCTAGAATAGCATTAATTAGCATGAATGGATAATAGTCAGGAGACGAATAGGCTACGCCTAATGTCCCAAGACAAAGATTGACTTGTTCTGTTTCTTTTTCAATCATTGCTACTGGCGAGACATTCCTGGGTGGAAAGCTCTCGGTCCATTGAGCATGCTTACGTGCTTCCCAATCACCAAAAAGGCTTATAGCTGTATCGGTAATCTTTGCCGTGTCGATATTTCCGGCGATGCTGATGATCAGCGAATTGGGCCGATAGTATTCATCCAGATGGTCCAGTAGTTGCCTGTGCTGTATCTTCGCGACCGTTTCTACATAACCTGCATCATCACGACCCAGAGGTAACTTAGGCCATGTAGTTTCGTCGATGAGTAAATTGACCCAGTCCTGTGGATCGTCGCGAGTAGCACTCAGTTCTTCAATGATGACGCCGCGCTCTTTTTCTATTTCCAGTGGGTCAAAGAGTGGATGACGCGCCATATCCGCGAGAACATCCATCACTACCGGTAAATGTTCGGCGGGTACGCGAGCGGTATAGTTAGTCAGCTCTTTGCCCGTACTTGCATTGAATACTCCACCAACACCCTCAATCGCCTCTGAAATAAGCCTGGCTGTCGGGTACTTCTGCGTACCCTTGAAGAGCATATGCTCGATAAAATGCGATATTCCCGCAATAGCGTTCGATTCATAGCGCGAACCAACTGTAAAAAAGAATGAGATGCTGGCAGAACGCATACCTGGCATGGGGGCCATAAGTAAGCGTAACCCGTTCTGTAGCGTTGTTCGCTGGTAGTACATTGAAAATTGTTTCTTCTTCCTTAGCCAAAAACCTCTACACACCCAATTGCACGTGAAGTGCGACACTATTATAGACGTTTTCAGGATGTATGGCAACGGGAAAAGGAGTCGGGGATAGCCATTTTGGGTGTGGGAGTGAGCTTGCTTAGACAAATCATAGTGAGGGCCATGCTCGCATCGAAGTAGAGTGAATATGGCCTTCTATGAAGCGTTTCGGTTTTAGAACAGGCCAACGTCATTTGCCAGGTCACCCAGGCCTCCTAATAGACCCTCTCCTTCGTGGCGGCCATATCCCCTGTCTCTCTCGAAGCCATGTTCTACCTCGTGAAGCAGTATTTCTCCACCGATGACTGCTGCTGCGCCGCCTAACGCCCCCTTAGCCATATTTCCGCCAGAACCTTGCATGAATCCGCCTATTCCTCCCTGCTGGCCTTGCATTGGTATGTTGGCTGGTGTTGGCACAATGCCGGCCAAGCTGGTGCGGCAACTGGGACAACTGGTGGTACCCACAGGCGACATTGCCATGCAAATAGGACAACGCAGTACCATGGGTTGCTGCTGTTGATAGCCCATTTGTCCGTACTGCTGAGGATATTGTGTATTGAATTGAGGTGGCTGTTGGGGGTATTGTGCATTTGGCTGTGAATAGCCTGTTTGTGGTAGCGAGGTTCCAGCATTTTGTGTTATAGGGCTACCACATCCGGCACAGAAATTCACGCCTGGATTATTCTGCCGTCCGCAATTTGTACAATAAACAAAGCCAGGCGTTGCCGGAGTTGCAGGCGTTGCCGAAACTTGCATACTCTGACCACAATTCGTACAGAAAGCCATGCTTACAGGAACTTCGGCGTGGCAGGCGGTACAGGTGCGTGTTAATGGCTGAGGGGGTGTAGATGTAGCAACTGCTGTTTGTGCGCCGAGTGATGAGCCACAGTGCATACAGAAAGCTGCGCCTGGCTTCACAATTCCATTGCAACGTGGACATACGCTCGTTGAGGCTGGTTGCCCCTCGGCACTACCTGTTGGCTGTACAGGCGTGCCGCACTGTGGGCAAAATTTTTTGCCGGTTACGTCGTTGCCGCAAGATGTACAGGATGCCATAGATGTTGCTTCTCCTTGTATAAATGCGAATGGCACTCTCATGTAGCTTACCTGAAGTGTAACATAGTTTGGTACTTTCGTCGAGAGGCGATTCGTTATAGAGATATGGTGCAAATAGCGCTCATTTTGCGCGGTAATATTTTTGGTGGTCGCCTTGACGTGAGAAGCCGTTCCAGCTATAAGTTGGAACGGCTTCTCACATCAGCTTTTCCTTTCGATGACTCGTAAATCTATTGTATCACACACACTCCTTGAGTGCTGCGTTGCTACTGATGCCACGCAGTTTCATGAGCGCAACCACTTCGAGCTGGCGTACCCGCTCACGAGAGATGCCTAACTCTTTACCAACTTCCAGTAGTGTGCGACTGCGTCCATCGCCAATGCCATAGCGGAGTGTAATTACTGAGCGTTCGCGAGGGGTGAGCAGGGCCAACGCACGATGAAGTTCTTCGCCAAGCAGGTGCTGCGATGCGGTTTCAGCAGGCGCAGGTGCTGCGCTATCTTCCAGCGTGTCCGCTAAAGAATAGCGAGCTTCATCGTCTACAGGGGCATCCAGGGAGACGGGCTGTTCAATGATGCCGAGAAGATCCACGACCTCGTTGACATCGATATTGCATGCCTCAGCTATCTGCTCCGGCAAGGGATCTAGTCCATTCTCTTGCGATAATTGAGCCGCGACGCGGCGCACCTTGCGCAAACGTGTTGCGACATGCTCGGGTAAATGAATCAGGCGGGACTGTTCACCGGCCGCACGACTAACAGCCTGACGAATCCACCAGGTAGCATAGGTGCCAAAATGACAGCCGCGACGATAGTCAAACTTCTCTGCCGCGCGCATCAAGCCCAGGTTCCCTTCCTGAATGAGGTCGATCAAAGGGACGCCTGTGCTGGTATAACGACGTGCGATGGCGATCACCAGGCGCAGATTCGACTCGATTAACTTACGGCGTGCCAACTCATCGCCCGCGGCAGCTCGTTGAGCGAGTTCAACCTCTTCTGCATGTGTCAGCAGACCAAGTCCGCGAATATCGCGCAGGTAACTCTGAAAAGCATCCTCAGAGCCCAGCGCATGCCGAGTTGTTATGCGAGTACTTCGTGAACGCCCAGGTAACCCTTCCAGCGTACCGGTGTCATTACCGTCTTCCACCTCATCGGTGTCGTCTAGTAATACATCGATTACTCCCTCCAGCGCAGGATCCAGTTCACCTAGCGGCTCAGTATCGCGCTTTGCCGGGGCGCCTGTCAATAACTCCTCTAACCCAGTTCCAAAGTCGGATCTGGTAGCGGGGGGAGACGCTACCGATTTAGCAGATGTGGGCGGCGATAAAGTGTACACTTTATCGCTCACAGGATCAACGATTGCCATATTTCCACGCTCCCTTCGGGAAACCTACCGACAAAATCAGCTGCCGGACTCCTCCGTGTGGCCTCGTGGTCAGCGCTCACAGACCTGCAGCATGCTCGCGCTGAACGTATACAATGCCTAGCCATTTTCTTTGTCTCAACTCTAATTGTATAGAGTAACGGAGGCCATAGCATCGGGTAATTACCTTAAATCAAATCAGGTTCTAACTGTATCTTCCTGATGTTGTTACGGCAACATCAGGGAATACGATGTAGCTTGATTAACAGTTTAATGCAATTCGATCTCCTCAATAGCCCCAGGTTGGCCTCGTGGAGTTGGGCCTTCGAGGAGACTGCATTTCCAGGAGTTCCTTCTATCTATAAGTAATACGCTTAACCTGGTTAAAACGTTACGCTTGCTTCTTCTATATGGGGTAGATCATGGTCGATCAGGATTTTCCTCATCGAAAGGATCATGAACTCCATGCCCGCGATCATAGAGGAGTTGCTCAGGGTCTCCCAAGTGGTCCTCATAATCAGGACGCTTCTTCCATTCTTTTTGCAGCGCTTCATCTGCGCTCATGGTTAATTGCACCCGGTCATTTTCGATGGAAGCGATTGCACTATATGGAATGTAGCGGTCTGTAGGAAAGAAGAAGCCTTTGTGTACAAGAAAAGAATCTTCGTAAACCTTTGCTATATGACCTAATCTTTGCCCGTCGGATGCGTAAACATGCATGGATGGATGAACATCGTGTGCGCTCCAGCTTGCCATAGTTGATTGCCCTTTCTATCGAGTATCTTATTTTGTGCTACGTCAAGTTACATCGAAAAGTTTCACCAGGTGCCTGCTTACCCAGCAACGAGAGTTCGAAGCTAGTTCATCATGGCAATTATCTGGCGAATGGCTTTGATTTGCCGTTGTATATCTTCTGTGTTTTCGACAGCAGAGGCATGTTCTAGGTAGGCAGTGAGGTCTTGTAAAGCACGAGCATAGTGTTTGAGGTGGAAGTGAACAATCCCACGATCCCTTCGTTCAAGCGGTGCGTCGGCAGTCAGCAACAAAATGCGGTCACAAACCGTGAGCGCTCGAGCATAGTCTTCCTGGTGGATGTAAATATGCTTGAGATTGGTAAGCATACGCACTAATAATTGCCTGTGACTCACCGGCTCTAACCACTGCGGGTCGAAATCGGTTTTGCGTTTGAACACCCGCTGTATGTGTTCGCGACAATCCTCTTCGCTGAGTAGGCGTCCCTTTTCGTATGGGTCGATGTAGATGTAGCCATTTGGTAGGCGACAACGGACGACAAAATGAAAGGGGAGACCAATGCCCTCAATCTGCAAACCTATACGCTTACCAACTTCCATATACACGAGCGAGAGTGTAATGGGAATGCCACTACGTTTCTCTAGCACCTCATTGAGGAAACTGTTAGATGGGTTATAGTAGTCTTCCTGATTGCCTTTGAAATGTTCTTGTTCAAAGAGCACCTGGTTCATTGCCTCAATTGCTGTTAGAGGATCAACCTCTCCTGGGAGTCGCATGAGCTTATCAGGCTCTGATACGCCAAGTGTTGCACATACTCGCCGCGCTAACAGGTCGAGTTGTGCCAGGCAACCTGCTATATCCAGATCTGGGTATTCTTCGAGGGCAATAAGAAGTGCCGCCTGGGCCAGGTCGATGGCGGCGTCATCTTGCGCAACAAGATCAATAAACCCTTTGCGTGCGCTTTGTTGTGGCGTGTCATTAAAAGATTCTTCTGGCATACTGCCCTTTTTTAAAGCGGAGCAACGGTTTTGAAATTTAAAATAATTTCAGTCCAGGTGACAGCCTCCCTGGCTATTGTACCTTATTAAGCGGCGTGGGGCAA
>Ga0070708_100004890_pt1 | contig 10584 bp, 2 predicted proteins | sample KBSK5503metaG_FD_65469 | JGI IMG/M metagenome (GOLD analysis project Ga0070708, IMG submission 65469) | Corn, switchgrass and miscanthus rhizosphere microbial communities from Kellogg Biological Station, Michigan, USA - KBS K5-50-3 metaG | ecosystem: Host-associated > Plants > Roots >... | reverse complement strand
GGCCGACCAGTTCCTCGTGCCAGGGGCGCGGCGCCGGGGTCACGAGGAGCTCCCCGTGCACCACCTCGTAGCGGTTGCCGTCGTCCGGCAGCGCGCGGACCATATCGACCGTGTAGTAGACCGGCGCGACCATGCCCATAGTATCGGCTCTTCGGCGCAAACGAAGTAAGTGGAGTGCACGCCCCAGCCGGAGCCTTGCCGTCCCCCGACACCGGAGCTATATGGAGGTGAAGCCCTTCGCTCGGAGTCCCATCATGTCGCCGGTCCGCCCCTCGCGCCCCGTCGCTCTCCTCTTCCTGCTCGGCGCGGTCGCCTGCACCATCCGCGTGATCCAGCCAGCCCCGTCCGCGGCGTCGGGTGGCGGCCCGAAGCCCGACAGCACCAAGAGAGACGTCCCCTGGAAGCCCTTCGCCGAGGTGACCAAGGACGCCCGGGTCCTGACCGGGCTGTTCACGGCCTACCTGAAGCGCGAGAACGCCTACCTCTCGCTCCGGCCCGACCAGCTCGACCACGACTATCTGATGGTCACGGAGCTGTCGCAGGGGATCGGCGAGCTCGGGATCGACGGCGGCAGCGACGTCCGATCCGACCTGATCCGCTTCCACCGGAGCGGCGACCACGTGGAGCTGTGGGTCGTGAACCCCTACGTCACGGCGACGCCGAACACCCCCATGGCGCGGACCGTGGCGTACTCGTTCGGGAACTCCGTGGCCCAATCGCTTCCGATCGCCAGCGTGCGCGACACCACGAATGAGATCCTCGTCGACTTCGCCCCGTTCCTCGTGTCGGACTGGGTGGACCTGGGCGGGTTCTTCCAATTTCTGTCGCAGTTCATGCCCGCGCAGGCCCCGGGGCCGGCGTTCGACAAGGAGCGCTCGAGCTTCCAGTCGCTGCACGTGTTCCCGACGAACGTCGAGGCCGAGGCGCGGCTGACCTTCCGGACGAGCCGGAGCCTCGGGTTGGACATGGTGCCGGACTACCGGTGGATTCCGGTGGGAGTCCACTATTCGCTCCTCGAGCTGCCGGCCACGCCGATGCGCCCGCGGCACGCCGACGACCGCGTCGGATACTTCGTCTCCGCGATGAAGAACTTCTCGCGGGACACCGCGGAGACCTTCTTCGTCCGCTACGTGAACCGCTGGCGGCTCGAGAAGAAGGACCCAGGCGCCGCCATGAGCGATCCCGTGAAGCCGATCACCTACTATCTCGACCGCACCATTCCGATCGAGTGGCGGCCCTACGTGCGCGAGGGGATTCTCGAGTGGAACCGGGCGTTCGAGGAGGCCGGCATCCGCAACGCCATCCAGGTGCTGGACGCGCCGGACGACTCGCTGTGGAGCGCCGAAGACGCGCGCTACAGCACCGTACGCTGGATGGCCAACAACCGGTTCATCTATGCGATCGGCCCGTCCGACGTGGACCCCCGCACGGGGGAGATTCTCAACGCCGACATCCTCATCGCCGCGTCCTGGATCCAGGCGTGGCAGGGCGAATACCGGGAGTACGCGGGGCCGCAGGCGATGATCCGCGAGGTGTTCCTCGAGGACTCGTTGCTGCGCGCGGACCCGGGCGGCGGTCATTTCCAGCGCCTCTGCTCGTACGGGGCCAGCATGGCGCACGAAGGCACCTTGCTCCGGGCCACGCTCGCGGCGTCGGGGGTCATCCCGCCCGGCGCAGCCGTGCCGCGCGAGTTCATCGGCCAGGCATTGAAGGAGCTCGTGATGCACGAGGTCGGTCACACCCTCGGCCTGCGCCACAACTTCCGGGGCACGGCGGCAATCCCCATGGAGAAGCTGTTCGACCGCGCCTATACCGCCACGCACGGCACCTCGGCGTCGGTGATGGACTACAACCCCCCGGCCATCGCGCTCGATCGCAGCAAGCAGGGCGACTACTACTCCCGCACGATCGGCACCTACGACCGGTGGGCGATCAAGTATGGCTACGCTTCGGTGGGCGGAGCTTCACCTGACGCCGAGCTTCCGGCTCTCCGGGCCATCGCCGTGCGGGCCGCCGATCTGGACCACGTGTACGGCAGCGACGAGGACGCCGGGTTCGCCGGGTTCGGTCTCGACCCGACGACCACGCGCTACGACCAGACGGCGGATCCCCTGGCGTGGGCCAGAGACCGCGTCACGCTGGTCAACCGGCTGTTCGATTCCCTCGAGACACGCCTGATCGGGCGCGGCGAAGGCTATCCGCGCCTGCGACACGGGTTCGCGGACCTGCTGTTCGAGCGCTGGTACGCGACGCTCGTGACGACGAAGTATCTCGCCGGGGCGTACACGTCGCGCGACCACCAGGGTGACCCGAACGGCCGCGCCCCGTTCGTCGCGGTCCCGGCGGCGCGCCAGCGCGAGGCCCTGGCGTTCATCGCCGAGGCCGGTCTGAGTGAGAACGTCTATCGCTTCCGGCCCGAGCTGTTGAACAAGCTCGCCCCGGAGCGCTGGTGGCACTGGGGGACCAATCCCTTCGCGGAAGGGCGGATCGATTTCCCGCTGCACGATTGGGCGCTGGCCTTGCAGGGGACTCTGGTGCGGCTGCTGACCGACCCGCAGGTGCTCTCGCGCGTGCGGGACGCCGAGCTGCGGGCGCAGAGCCGCAACGAGGTGGTCACGATCCCGGACATCCTGACGGCCCTGACCGCCAGCATCTGGGCGGAGGCGGGCTTCGGCGGATCGCAGCGCGCCCGGAACACCACCTCGATCCGCCGGGATCTCCAGCGGCTGTACCTCGACCGGCTGCTGCGGATGGTGGTGACTCCCGAGCCGGGTACCCCCGAGGACGCGCGTACGGTGGCGCGGGCCACGCTCGCCGGCCTGAGCGGCGACCTCGGCCGGGCGCTCGTGCCCGCGAACGAGCTCGACGGGTACACCCAGGCCCACTTCGCCGACTCGCGCCAGCGCATCCAGCAGGCCCTGAACGCGCAGGTGATGCAGCCACTGGGGCCGAGGCCACCGACGCGCTAGATCCCACACCGACGCGCCCGAAGAATGACGGCGCCCGGGATCGCTCCCCGGGCGCCGTCGTCTCTGACTGTCTCTAACCGTCTCTAACCGTCTCTAACCGTCTCTAACCGTCTCTAAATAGAGCATATTCGGATCTCCTTCCGGATCTCTATCTCCTCGGATCTCTGACGGAAGGACCGAAGCCGTTCGACGTGTTTTATGAGGGACTGAAGTCCCTGATAACAAACCACCATACCCCCCTCGTGCCGTTCAATCCGCCTCCACTTCCTCGGGGAACGGACTCGGCACCGCCCCGCCCGGGACCGACTCCGCCGGCGGCGGGGGCGGCTGGAACCCCTCCGGCGGCTCGATCTCGATCTCGTGGTAGCGGTAGATCCCGGTTCCCGCCGGGATGAGGTGCCCGATGATGATGTTCTCCTTGAGTCCCAGGAGGTCGTCCCGGGCGCCCCGGATCGCCGCGTCCGTCAGCACGCGCGTCGTCTCCTGGAACGACGCCGCCGAGATGAACGACTGCGTGGTGAGGCTCGCCTTCGTAATGCCGAGCAGCAGGGGCTCGCGCACGGCGGGCTTGCCGCCCTTCTTCTGGACGCGCTCGTTGGTCTCGCCGAACGTGAGCTTGTCCACGTGCTCGCCCTCGAGGAACTCGGTGTCGCCGGGCTCCATCACGCGCACCTTCTGCAGCATCTGGCGCACGATGATGCCGATGTGTTTGTCGTTGATCTTGACGCCCTGGAGCCGGTAGACCTCCTGCACCTCGTTGAGCAGGTACTCCTGCACCGCGCGGGGCCCCTTGATCCGCAGGATGTCGTGCGGGTTGACCGGTCCCTCGGTGAGGCGGTCGCCGGCCCGGACCCGGTCGCCCTCGTGGACGCGCAGGTGCTTGCCCGCCGACACCTCGTAGAGCTGCGGCTCCCCCTCCTCAGGCTGGACATGGATCTCGCGCTTGCCGCGCTTGATCTCGCCGAAGCGCACCGTCCCGTCGACCTCGGAGATCGTGGCCGGGTCCTTGGGCCGCCGCGCCTCGAACAGCTCGGCCACGCGCGGCAGGCCGCCCGTGATGTCGCGCGTCTTGTACGCCTCGCGCGACACCTTGGCCAGCACCAGACCTGCGTGCACCTCCTGGCCGTCCTCGACCGCGAGCTGCGCCCCCTCGGGGATGACGAAGTCGCGGAGCCGCTTCTCCTTTTCGGCCTTCTTCTGAATGATCTCGATGTGCGGGTGCAGCTTCTTCTCCCGGTCCTCGATGATCACCCGCTGGCGCCGGCCGGTGAGCTCGTCCAGCTCTTCGCGGACGGTCTCGTCCTCGACGATGTCCACGAACCGCACCACGCCCGCCACGTCCGTCATGATCGGGTTGGTGTAGGGGTCCCAGGTGAACAGCACGGCGTCCTTGGCGACCTTCTTACCGTCCTGCGTCATCAGCGTGGCGCCGAGCGGCACGTGGAAGCGCGAGTGGACGGACAGTTTGCCCTCCTCGCCGGCGCCGTGCTCCGCGGCCTTGAGGATGAGCTCGCCCTCGTAGCTCGTGACGACCTTGGCGCCCTCCGGGGTCTCGACGAACGTGAGCCGATCGCCGTGCTCGATCACGCCCTCGACCTTGGTCTTGCGCACCGTCTGCTCGGCGATGCGCGCCGCCGTGCCGCCGATGTGGAAGGTCCGCAGCGTGAGCTGCGTGCCCGGCTCGCCGATCGACTGCGCGGCGAGGATGCCCACCGCCTCGCCCAGGTCCACCCTGTCCATGGTGGCCAGGTTGCGGCCGTAGCACATCCGGCACACGCCGCGCTTCGCCTCGCAGGTAAGGACCGAGCGGATCTTCACGGCCTCGATCCCCGCGTCCTCGATCGCCTGCGAGGTGTCTTCGTCGATCAGCTGACCCGCCTCGACGAGCACCTTGGGCCGGCGGTCCTCGTCCAGCTCGTGCGGGTCCAGAACCTCCTCGAGCGCCACGTTGCCCACGAGGCGCTCCCGCAGCGGCTCGATGATGTCCTCGCCCTCCTTCAGCGCCGACATCTCGAGCCCGAGGATCGTGCCGCAGTCCTCCTCGGTGACCGTCACGTCCTGCGCCACGTCCACGAGCCGCCGCGTGAGATAGCCCGCGTCCGCGGTCTTGAGCGCCGTGTCGGCCAGCCCCTTGCGCGCCCCGTGCGTCGAGATGAAGTACTCGAGCACGGAGAGGCCTTCGCGGAAGTTCGACTTGATCGGGCTCTCGATGATCTCGCCGATGCCGCCCGTCAGCTTCTTCTGCGGCTTGGCCATCAGGCCGCGCATCCCTGCGAGCTGGCGGATCTGGTCCCGAGAGCCGCGGCTCCCGGAGTCGAACATCATGAACACAGGGTTGAAGCCGCCCTTCGCCTTCTGCATCGTCTTGACCATCGCTTCGGCGATGTCGTTGTTGGCATGCGTCCAGGCGTCGATCACCTTGTTGTAGCGCTCCCCGAAGGTGATCTGGCCGGTGGCGTACGCCCGCTGGAACCGCTCGACCCGCGCCTCCGCGTCGTGCAGCAGCGATGCCTTCTCGGCCGGGATCTCCAGGTCCTCGACGGCGATCGACACCCCACCCATCGTCGCGTAGCGGAAGCCGAACTCCTTCAGGAGGTCGAGGAACTGCACCGTGTCCGCGAGCCCGGCGCGGCGGTAGCTCTCGAACACGAGGTCCGACAGGACCTTCTTGCGCATGACCGCGTTCTGGAAGCCGAGGTCACGCCGCAGGCGGTCGGGGACGATGCTGTTGAAGATCACCCGCCCCGCCGTGGTGGGGATCCAGCGCGCGGCGTCGGTCGCGCCGGCCGGGGGCTGGTACCAGTAGCGCAGCGCCGAGTGGTATTGCATGGGGCCGTTCGCCAGCGCCATCTCGAGCTCGGCCAGCGAGCCCACCCAGGGCGCCCTGGCCAGCGCCTCCTCGAAGTCGGCCGGCTCCTTCGTCAGGAAGTAGCAGCCCAGCACCATGTCCTGCGACGGCTCCGCCACCGGCCGGCCGTCCGAGGGCTTGAGGATGTTGTTGGACGAGATCATCAGGAGCCGCGACTCGAGCTGCGCCTCGAACGAGAGGGGCAGGTGCACGGCCATCTGGTCGCCGTCGAAGTCCGCGTTGAACGCGGCGCACACGAGCGGGTGGATGCGAATCGCCTTCCCCTCGACCAGCACCGGCTCGAAGGCCTGGATACCGAGGCGGTGGAGCGTCGGGGCGCGGTTCAGGAGCACGGGATGGTCCTGAATGATCTCTTCCAGGATCTCGTACACCTCCGGCGACTCTTTCTCCACGATCTTCTTCGCCCGCTTCACCGTCTCGGCGATGCCCTTCTCCACGAGCTTATGGATGATGAAGGGCTTGAACAGCTCGACCGCCATCGCCTTGGGCAGGCCGCACTGGTGCAGCCGCAGCTCGGGGCCCACCACGATCACCGAGCGGCCGGAGTAGTCCACGCGCTTGCCGAGCAGGTTCTGGCGGAACCGGCCCTGCTTTCCCTTCAGCATGTCGGAGAGCGACTTGAGCGGTCGCTTGCCGCGACCGCGGATCGCCTTGGAGCGGCGGCCGTTGTCGAACAGCGCGTCCACCGCCTCCTGCAGCATCCGCTTCTCGTTGCGGAGAATGACCTCGGGCGCCCGGTGCAGGATCAGCTTCTGCAGCCGGTTGTTGCGGTTGATCACCCGCCGGTACAGGTCGTTCAGGTCGCTGGTCGCGAAGCGCCCGCCGTCGAGCGGCACGAGCGGCCGCAGGTCGGGCGGGATGACCGGGATCACGTCCAGGATCATCCAGCGCGGGTCGTTGCGGCCTTCGCCGGCGTTGCCCGAGTTGCGGAACGCGTCGACGATCTTGAGCCGCTTCAGCATCTGCTTCTTGCGATGCTGGCTCGTCTCGGTGGCGACCGCCTCGCGCAGCTCGTCGGCGAGCTTGTCGACGTCGATGCGCTCGAGCAGCTTGCGGACCGCCGGCGCGCCGATGTCCGCCTGGAACTTCGCGTCGCCCTCCGCCTTCGCCTTGTTGCGCAGCTCGAGATAGCGGTCCTCGTCGAGCAGCTCCCGCTCTTGCACCTCCTGCTCGCCCGGCGCGATCACCACGTAGTTCGTGTAGTAGATCACCCGCTCGAGATCCCGCAGCGTCATGTCGAGCAGGTTGCCCATGGGCGAGGGCAGGGTCTTGAAGAACCAGATGTGCGCCACCGGCACCGCGAGCTCGATGTGGCCCATGCGCTCGCGCCGCACCTTGGAGAGCGTCACCTCCACGCCGCAGCGGTCGCAGATCACGCCGCGGTAGCGGATGCGCTTGTACTTGCCGCAGTGGCACTCCCAGTCCTTCACCGGACCGAAGATGCGCTCGCAGAACAACCCGTCACGCTCCGGCTTGAAGGAGCGGTAATTGATGGTCTCGGGTTTGGTGACCTCGCCCCACGACCACCAGGTGCGCTGGCCCTGCAGCTCCAGACGCTCGCGGTCCTTGGAGTCCCTGGGGCCGCGGATCTCCTCCGGGGAGGCGATCCGAATCTGTATGTAATCGAAGCTCGAGCTCTTGGGCTCGCGGCCGCTCCGGAAATCGATCATCCTCGTCTCCCTCCCCTTACTCCTCGACGTCCTCGGTGGTGCCCAGGGTGACCTTCAAGCCCAGGGCCTGGAGTTCCTTCACCAGCACGTTGAAGGACTCGGGGATGCCGGGTTTCGGCAGGTTCTGCCCCTTCACTACGGCCTCGTACACTCGGCTGCGGCCGTTCACGTCGTCCGACTTGACGGTCAGGATCTCCTGCAGCGTGTGGGCCGCGCCGTAGGCCTCGAGGGCCCACACCTCCATTTCGCCGAACCGCTGGCCGCCGAACTGCGCCTTGCCCGCGAGCGGCTGCTGCGTGACGAGCGAGTACGGTCCGATGGACCGGGCGTGGATCTTGTCGTCCACGAGGTGCGACAGCTTCATCATATAGATCGAGCCGACGGTGACCTCCGAGGCGAACAGCTCGCCCGAGCGGCCGTCGCGCAGTCGCGCCTTGCCCCCGGGCGAGAGCCCCGCCGCCTTGAGCAGCTCGTTCACCGCCTGGTCCAGGCCGGCGTCCGACTTTGGGCCGAGCAGCGCCGCCAGCGCGGGGAAGCCCACGGCCTCGAGCACCTCGGCCGGCTTGTCGTGCTCGAGAAACGCCTGGGTCGCTTTCAGCCCCGCCTCGAGCCCCGCCTGCTCGGCCTTGCTCAGGCGCTCGCCTTCCCCGAGGCGCGACTGGTGGAACCCCTGCTCGTCGCGGCGCCGCGCCAGCTCGCGGTCGGCCAGCTCCTTCGCCGCCGCCTTGAGGAAGTCCATGACCCGGTGGTACACGTCCCGCGTCTCCGGGGACAGGGCCCGGTTGCCCAGCACGCCGATCCCGGCGGTCGAGAGGTCGGGCCGGCCGCCGTTGGTGGACGGCAGGCGCCGCAGGTCCCGCACGATCTGGCGGACCATGTCGGGATCGAGCTCCGGCAACCGCACCGCGAGCCGCAGCGCGTCGGCCGCCCAGGTGAGTCCCGCGAGCCGGAGCAGCACGCCGATCTCCGTCTCATCGGCGCCCTGGAACACCGGGGTCTTCGCCTCGAAGCCCAGGATCCGCGCCGCCCACCCCAGGTGGGTCTCGAGGATCTGGCCCACGTTCATCCGGGACGGGACGCCGAGCGGGTTCAGGACGATGTCCACCGGGGTGCCGTCGGGGAGGAACGGCATGTCCTCCTCCGGCACGATCCGGGCGATGATGCCCTTGTTCCCGTGACGGCCCGCCATCTTGTCGCCCACCGAGATCTTGCGCTTCTCGGCGATGTAGACCTTGACCAGCTGGATCACGCCGGGCGGCAGCTCGTCGGGCTGGAGGATCTTGTCGATCTGGTCCTCGGCCTTCTCCTCGATCTTCGCGCGCTCGGCCTGCGCGGCGTCCAGCACGGCGCGAACCCGCTCGTTCACCGGCTTGTTGGAGACGCGGAGCGTCTTCAAGTCGACGTCGGTGAGGTTGATCTCGGCGAGCTGCGCCTTCGTGAGCCGGGTGCCCGCCGGGAGGAACTCCTCGACCGTGCCCGCCTTGAGCATCAAGCCCACTTCCTGGTTGGCGAGCAGGTCGCGCAGCTCGGCGAACATCGCCTCGGTAATCCGGGCTTTCTCCTCTCCCTCGAGCCGGCGCACCTCGCCGATGCGCTCGCCACGGTCCTTCTCGACGACCTGGTCTTCGATCCGCGAGAAGATCTTCACGTCGATGACCACGCCCTCCATCCCCGGCGGCACCTTGAGCGAGGAGTCCTTCACGTCTTTCGCCTTCTCGCCGAAGATCGCGGTCAGGAGCTTCTCCTCGGGGGACAGCTCCGTCTCACCCTTGGGCGTGATCTTGCCCACCAGGATGTCGCCCGCCTTCACGTGGGCGCCGATGCGGACGATGCCGCGCTCGTCCAGGTCGACGAGCGACTCCTCGGCGACGTTCGGGATCTCGCGGGTGATCTCCTCCCGGCCGCGCTTCGTGTCGCGGACGTGGAGCTCGAGCTCCTGGATGTGAATGGAGGAATACACGTCGTCCTTCACGAGCCGCTCGGACAGGACGATCGCGTCCTCGAAGTTGTGACCGTACCACGGCATGAACGCGACCAGCACGTTCGCCCCCAGCGCCAGCTCGCCGCGCTCGGTCCCCGCCCCGTCGGCGATGATCTGCCCCGCCTGCACCTTCTGGCCCAGCTGCAGGAGCGGCCGCTGGTTGATGGCGGTGTCCTGGTTCGTGCGCCAGAACTTCTTCAGGCGGTAGCGGTCGTGCTGCTTGAGCCGCGCCAGCGGGTGGTCGCCCGACTTCGCCTCCTCCTCGCCTGCGTCGATGATGATCTCATCGGCCGTGACGCGGGTGGCGACCCCCGCGCGCCGGGCCATCACGACGGCGCCGGAGTCGCACGCCACCTTCTCCTCGAGCCCGGTGCCCACGAGCGGCGCCTGGGGGAAGAGGAGCGGCACCGACTGCCGCTGCATGTTCGATCCCATGAGCGCGCGGTTGGCGTCGTCGTGCTCGAGGAACGGGATCAGCGCCGCGGCGATCGACACGAGCTGCTCCGGCGCCACGTCCATGAAATCGATCTTCTGCGGCGACAAGAGCGGGTAGTCGTCCCGCTTGCGGCACAGCACCCCCTCGTCGGCGAAGTGCCCGTCCTCGGTGAGGCGGGCGTTGGCCTGGGCCACCGCGTAGTCCTCTTCTTCGGAGGCGGAGAGCCAGCGGACCTCGTCCATCACGCGGCCGCTCTTCACGACCCGGTAGGGCGTCTCGACGAAGCCGAGGTCGTTGACACGCGCGTAGGTCGAGAGACTGGTGATGAGTCCGATGTTCGGGCCTTCCGGCGTCTCGATCGGGCACATCCGGCCGTACTGGCTGTAGTGCACGTCGCGCACCTCGAACCCCGCCCGCTCGCGCGTCAGGCCCCCCGGCCCCAGCGCGCTCAGCCGGCGCTTGTGCGTCAGCTCGGCGAGCGGGTTCGTCTGGTCCATGAACTGGGACAGCTGGGAGCTCCCGAAGAACGCCTGGATCACCGCGCTCACCGTGCGCGCGTTCACGAGGTCGTCGAGCGTGATCCGCTCCGGATCGTTGTTGATGCTCATCCGCTCCTTGATGAGCCGCGCCATGCGCGACAGGCCCACCGAGAACTGGTT
>Ga0070708_100004889_pt1 | contig 10584 bp, 7 predicted proteins | sample KBSK5503metaG_FD_65469 | JGI IMG/M metagenome (GOLD analysis project Ga0070708, IMG submission 65469) | Corn, switchgrass and miscanthus rhizosphere microbial communities from Kellogg Biological Station, Michigan, USA - KBS K5-50-3 metaG | ecosystem: Host-associated > Plants > Roots >... | reverse complement strand
GACGGATGCGTCTGGAACGGCGCCGAAGTGACCCCGGGGGCCCCCGAGCTGATCGCCGAGCTCCGGCGGGCCTCGCGGAGCGTCGCCTTCCTCACGAACAACTCGCGCGCGACCGCGCGCGACATCCTGGACCGGCTGGAGGCGCTGGGCATCGAGGCCGACCGCGAGCGCGTCCTGACGCCGCTCGAGATCCTGGGGGAGTTCATCCGCGAGCATCGCGGGCCCTCGCGCGTGCTCGTGATCGGGGCCGAGGAGATGGCCAAGGTCATCGGCCGCGCCGGGCACGAGGTGCTCTCCGTGGAGCGCTACCGCGAGGCGACGGTGGTGGCGGTCGGCAACGACTTCGATCTCTCGTACGCGCGGCTCACGGCGGCGGCGCGCGCGGTCGCAGCCGGCGCCTGGCTCGTGACGCCGAACGTCGATCCGCGGCTACCCATGGAGGGCGGCGAGTTCCTGCCGGGGTGCGGCGCGATCGTGGAAGCGGTGGCGATCGCGGGCGGCCACCGGCCTGCGATCGTGGGCAAGCCGGAGCCACCCCTCTTCCGGATCGCGCTCACCCGGCTCGGCCTCGCCCCGGCCCAGTCGGTGATGGTCGGCGACAGCCTCGAGGCCGACGTCCGCGGGGCGCGTCGGGTCGGGATGCGTACCGTCCTCTACGCGCCCGACGGCGGCCCCGCCTCCGATGAGCCCGACCTGACCGTCCGGTCGTTCGTGGAGCTGCGCCGGGCCCTCCTCCCCTGAAACCGCCAGCCGTTGCCAGCGTGAGGGCGGGCGTGGTATCTGTCCGGCGGTGACCCTCCGGCAGCTCGAGATCTTCCTCGCCGTGGCCCGCGACGGAAGCTTCCGCCGCGCAGCCGCGCGGCTGGCCCTCAGCCAGCCCGCGCTCTCCCAGCAGGTCAAGGAGCTCGAGCGCGAGCTGGACACGCCGGTCTTCGACCGCCTCGGCCGGCGCATCGCGCTCACCGAGGCCGGCCGCCTCCTCGAGGAGCACGCCCGGCCTCTCTTCGCCATGCTCGACGGTATGCAGGACGCCCTGCGGGAGCTCCGCGGCCTCGGGCGGGGCTCGCTCGTGCTCGGCGGGAGCTCGACACCGGGCATCTACGTGCTCCCCCGGCTTCTTGGCCGGTTCAAGACGCGGCACCCGGGGATCGAAATCTCGCTCCGGATCGGCAACACGCGGCAGATCGAGGAGCAGGTTCGCGCCTCCGAGGTGGACCTCGGGATCGTCGGCGGTCACCTGGCCGACTTCAAGGAGACCTGTGTCGAGGCGAGCCTCGTGGACCGGATCGTCCTCGTCGTCCCGCCGCGCCACCGCTGGGCGTCGCAGCGCGCGATCGCGGCGGCGCGCCTCACCGAGGAATGCCTGCTCCTCCGGGAAGAGGGTTCGGCGACGCGGCAAGTGACGGAGGCGGCGCTCCAGCGCGCCGGCATCACGCCCCGCGCTCGGCTCGTGCTCGGTCACACCGAGGCGATCAAGCAGGGCGTGCTGGCCGGGCTCGGCGTCGCGCTGGTCTCCGTGTATGCGGTCCGGAGCGAAGTGGCGAGCGGCCGGCTCCGGACGCCCGCGATGCGGGGGCTCACGATCCGGCGCCACTTCCACGTGATTCGCCACGAGGCGCGCTCGCTCACGCCCGCGGCGCGCGCGTTCCTGGCGTTCCTGCGCGAGGACCGGCTGCACAAGAGGCTAGCCACAGGCACCGCGGGCTGAGCCGCGGCACTCCGGCACGACGGCGTGTAACGATGACATCGCGTGCCAGCGCACGGTGCCAGCCCGTCGCGAGAGCAAAGTGCCAGATGGCGGCATGGGCAATGGTTTTGGGCGCTTATCTCGTGGCACATGACCGCAGACCGCGTGGCATTTTCCTTGCGTTCATCGGGCGCGCGATGGGCCAAGGGAGGGCTGGTCTTGGGACGACTAACAACGATGCGCACGTGGAGGAAGGATCTGGGAACGGCGTCCATCGGGGAGCCGGCCCCTAGCGAGCCGCGGGCGGCGATGCCTCCCGACGGCTCCGCGCGGATGCCTGGCGCACCGCTCCCCGCGGACGATGACGGCGCCGCCACGTCGAAGCGCCTGCTCGGGGTCGGCAGGTTCGACTCCCTCATCGCCCAGGGCCGCATTACCCGTGACGAAATCGCCGCCGCGGTTCGCAAGGCGCGGCTCGGGGGCGGCGATGTCGAAACGGTCCTGATGCAGGAGTACGGGGTCGGGAAAGCCGAGGTGGGCGCGGCCCTGGCCGACTTCTTCCAGGTCCCGTTCGTCGAGTTCGAGACTCGTACGACCGTCGATCCCGACCTCGTCAAGGACTTGAAGCTCGACTTCCTCCGCAAGCACACCTGGGTGCCCCTCCGGCGCGACGATGCCGGCGTGCTCGTCCTCATCGATAATCCGCGCGACCTGCGGAAGGTCGACAGCATAAAGATGCTCCTCCCCCGGGACCGCGTGCGGTTCGCCGTCGGGCTGCGGGAGGACATCCTGGGCTTCATTGCGCAGCTGGCCGAGCGAGCGCCGGCCAACGGCATCGCCGCCATCCTGAGTGACCTGCGCGCCGAAAGCACCGTGGAGGACACACCGCGCCTCGAGGTGGAGGCGAACGATAGCTCCATCGTCCGCTTCGCCAACCGCATGATCCTCGACGCCTGCCGGAAGGGCGTCTCCGACATCCACATCGAGCCTCGGGGGTCGAGGAAAGAGACGCTGATCCGCTTCCGCGTGGACGGCGAATGCTTCGAGTACGAGCGCGTGCCCTCGTCCTTCCGGGGCGCCCTCGTCGCCCGCCTGAAGATCCTGGCCCAGCTCGACATCGCCGAGCGGCGCAAGCCGCAGGACGGCAAGATGCGGGTCCAGGCCGGGGACCGCGAGGTGGAGCTGCGGGTCGCGACGGTCCCGACGGCCGGCGGCAACGAGGACATGGTCCTCCGCATCCTCGCGCCCAACGCGACGTTCCGCCTCGAGACCCTCGGGATGACGGAGCGGAACCGGGCCGAGCTCAGGAAGATCGTCGGCAAACCCTACGGGCTCATCCTGTGCGTGGGGCCCACGGGCTCGGGCAAGACGACGACGCTCCATGCGCTGCTCGACTTCCTCAACAAGCCGGAGCGGAAGATCTGGACGGCCGAGGACCCGGTGGAGATCACGCAGGACGGGCTCCGACAGATCCAGGTCCAGCCCAAGATCGGCTTCACGTTCGCGGCCGCGATGCGTGCCCTCCTCCGGGCCGATCCCGACGTCATCATGGTGGGCGAGATGCGCGACCAGGAGACGGCCGCCATCGGCATCGAGGCCTCGCTCACCGGCCACCTCGTGCTCTCCACCCTCCACACGAACAGCGCGGCGGAGACCGTCGTGCGCCTGCTCGACATGGGCGTCGACCCGTTCACCTGCGCCGACGCGATGCTCGGCATCATCGCCCAGCGCCTCGTCAAGTGCGTCTGCGTCGAGTGCAAGGAGACGTACCGGCCGACCCTCGAGGTCTACAATGACCTCGCCGATGCCTACGGCCGGGAGGAGTTCGAGCGGCTCGGCCTGCCCTACGACGACCGGTTCGTGCTCTACCGCGGCCGGGGCTGCGCGACGTGCAACAACACGGGGTACCGGGGGCGCGCCGGCATCCACGAGCTCCTGGTCGCCTCGGACGAGGTCAAGCGGCTGATCCAGACCCGCGCCCGGGCCGCCGAGATTCTCGCGCACTCCAAGGCCGAAGGGATGACGACCCTTGTCCAGGACGGCATCGTGAAGTCGCTGCAGGGGATCACGGATCTCGCCCAGGTGCGCGCCGTCGCCATCAAGTAACGTAGTTGCCGTTCGAGCTGAGCCGCAGTGCGAGCCGCAGCCGCGAGACGAGGCGAGCCGAACAATCCTAGACTGCGCGAAGCGTCGGCGAGTCTTTTCGCGAGCCCGTCGCGAGGCGAGTCCCGAATAAATCCGTTAAACGCCGGAGGCCGCCGCGCGGTCGATCAGCCAGGTGACCAGGCCCTCCCGTGGGCGCACCCGCGCGCCGGGCAGGGCCGAGGCGGGATTGCGAAACACGTCCGTGACCGCGCGGGCCTTCTCGGCGCCGGCAATGAGGAAGAGGACGCGCCGGGCGGCGTTGATCGCCGGGAGGGTCAGCGTGATGCGCCGGGAGACGACCGCCGCGCGCGTCTCCACGGCGGCCACGAGCCGATCCTTCTCTTCGAGTACCGGCGAGCCCGGGAAGAGCGAGGCGACGTGGCCGTCCAGGCCCATCCCGAGCAGAATCAGGTCACAGCGCGCCGGGCCCGACTCGAAGACTCTCCGGATGGTCGTCTCGTATTCGGCGGCGGCGAGCGCGGTGTCCGTCGCCTCGCCTCGGATCCGGAAGATCTGCTCCGACGTGACAGGCACGTGGCCGAGGAGCGTCTGTGAGGCCATCAGGTAGTTCGACTCGGGGTCGGTCGGCGGCACGCAGCGCTCGTCGCCGAAGAACACCCAGGTGCGGCGCCAGTCGACCCGCGCCCGGGCCGGCTCGGCGGCCAGCGTCGTGTAGAGCCCCCGCGGTGTCGCGCCGCCGGCCAGCGCGACCACGAAGCGGCCCCGGTCGCTGATCGCGTCGGCCGCGGACCGGACGAAGAGCGCTGCTGCTTCCTCGGCCAGCACCGCCGGTGTGTCGACGATGGCGACGTCGCCTAGAGCCTTCGCCATTTCCGCCCGTCGCGTTCGATGAAGGCGTCGGCCTCGGGCGGCCCCCAGGTGCCGGCCTCGTAGTTCGGAAACTTCGGCGGGACGCCGCCGCCCCAGCGGCGGAGCACCGGCTCCAGCACGGCCCAGGCGTGCTCGACCCAGTCGCCGCGCGCGTAGAGCGTCGCGTCGCCGTTGATCGCGTCGAGCAGCAGGCGCTCGTACGCCTCCGGCGTCGCGCCGCCGAAGACGGCCCCGTAGCGGAAGTCCATGGTCACCGGCCGGAGCTTGAGATCGGGCCCCGGGGTCTTCGCGCCGACCGTGAGCGACATGCCCTCGTCGGGCTGGATGCGGAGCGCGAGCACGTTGGGTTCGACCCCCGCGGGGTCGCGGCCGAAGATCAAATGAGGCGTGGCCTTGAACTGGATGGTGATCTCGCTCACGCGCTTCGGGAGCCGCTTGCCCGTCCGCAGGTAGAAAGGCACGCCGGCCCAGCGCCAGTTCTGGACGAAGAGCTTGAGCGCCGCGTAGGTCTCGGTCAGGGAGTCGGGACGGACACCCGCCTCCTCCCGGTAGCCGGGGACGCGCTGCCCGCCCACGTAGCCGGGGCCGTACTGGCCGCGCACCGCATACTCGTCCACCGCCTCGGGCTCGATCGGCTTGAGCGCCCGCATGACCTTGTTCTTCTCGTCGCGCACGGGATCGGCGTCGAAGGTCACGGGCGGCTCCATCGCGATCAGGCAGAGGAGCTGGAGCATGTGGTTCTGCACCATGTCTCGCAGCGCGCCCGCCTCCTCGTAGTACGCCCCGCGCGCCTCTACGCCGATCGATTCGCCGACGGTGATCTGCACGTGGTCGACGTGCTCGCGGTTCCACAGCGGCTCGAAGATGCCGTTGGCGAAGCGCAAGACCAGGATGTTCTGGACGGTCTCCTTGCCGAGGTAGTGGTCGATCCGGTAGACCTGCCGCTCGCGGAAGACGCCCGCGATCAGCCCGTTCAGCTCCTGGGCGCTTTCCAGATCGCGCCCGAACGGCTTCTCGATGATGATTCGCGTCCAGCCCTCGCGGCTCCGCGCCAGCCCCGATTCGCCCAGGTTGGTGACGATCGTCGCGTAGAGGCTGGGCGGCGTCGCGCAGTAGAAGAGCCGGTTCGGGTGGCCTTCCAGGGCCTTGCCGAGCCGCCGGTAGAGGGCGGGATCCTTGGGGTCGCCCGCACAGTAGGAGAGGCTCTGCGCGAACCGCTCCCAGACGGCCTCCGAGGGGGGCTGGACGCGGGCGAAGTCGGCGACGGCCTCGCGCATCTTTTGCCGGAAGGCCTCGCTCGACAGCTCCCCGCGGGCGACGGCGATGATGCTGAATGGCTCCGGCAGCGTGCGCCCCTGGTAGAGGCTCCAGAGCGCGGGGACGAGCTTGCGCTTCGTCAGATCTCCGGTGGCCCCGAAGATCACCAGCGTGAACCGGTCATCCATGACTACTTGATCGCTTTCTTGACCATCGCCGCGACCTTCTCGATCGCGGCCTCGGCCCGGCCGCCGAGGTGGAGGCGGATGACCCGCCGATCGGCGTTGCGCAGCGTCTCGAGGTCGCCGATGGCCTGCGCCGCCTTCAGCACCGAGAAGCCGTAGCCCTCGCCCGGGATCGTGACGTCCTCCCGGTCGTCCCCGGTGAGCTGGATGGCGAGGAGCGTCGGGGGGCCCCCCTTGTGGAGCTGCCCCGTCGAGTGGAGATAGCGCGGCCCGTAGGCGGCGGTCGTCGCCACCTTGAGGCGGTCCCGGATGACGGTGCGAAGCGTTTGCAGCGCGCCGGTCGTGTCGAGGTCGGGCGTGAGGTACGCGAGCAGCGCCACGTAGTCGCCCGGTCTCGCTTGCCCGAGGAACTCGCCGAGGCCCTCGGTCACAGAAGCGGGCTTGGTCTCCTGGCCAGCCAGGAGCAGGATACCGTCCTCCTCCCCGTCGACCGCCCAGTCGGGCAGCCGCTTCGACTTCTTGAAGGCCGCCAGCATCGCCTGGGTGGCCGCCTTCGCCTGCGCCACATTCGGCTCGTCGAAGGGGTTGACGCCGAGGAGCGCGCCGGCCGCCGCCGTGGCGAGCTCCCACCGGAAGAACTCGGCGCCGAGGTCATAGGGGTCCTTGAGCGTCAAGCGATAGACGGGGTGGCCCGCAGCCTCGAGCGCGTCGAGCGCGCGCACGGGGGGGTCGTCCGCGAGCTGGAGCGAGACGAAGAGGCGGTCGTTGCCGTACGCGGCGGGGGGGGCGAGTGGCTCCTGGTCGACGGGGATGAGCCCCTTGCCCTCCTTCCCGGTCGACTCGGCGAGGAGCTGCTCGAGCCACTCGCCGAGGGAGGCGATCTTCGGCGAGAGCACGAGCGTGACCTTGTCGCGGCCCTTCAGCGCGAAGCCTCCGAGCGCGGCGCCAAGGGTCAGCGCGGGATTTTCCGCTACCGGGACCGAGTCGGCGCAGGCTCCGACCATCCCGCCGGCCCGCTCGAGCAGCCGGTCGACATCGACGCCGATCAACGCGGCCGGCACGAGGCCGAAGAACGACAGCGCCGAGAATCGCCCGCCGATGCTCGGGTGGTTCAGGAACGTGCGGCGGAAGCCGCTGTCCTTGGCGACCTTCTCGAGCGGGCTGCCGGGATCGGTGATCGCGATGAAGTTCTGGCCGGGCTTGGGCGGCTTGCCCGCGTCGACCTGGGCCCGGAAGAACTTGTAGAGCGCCAGGACCTCGGCCGTGGTGCCGGACTTCGACGAAACGATGAAGAGCGTCCGCGAAAGCTGGAGCCGAGCGACCGTGGTCTTGACCGCGACCGGATCCGTGGAATCGAGCACGGTCAGGTCGGGATAGCCCATCTTGGACCCGAAGGTGCGGGACATCACCTCGGGCGCCAGGCTCGACCCGCCCATGCCGAGCAGCAGGATGTTCGAGAAGCCGAGGCGGCGGATCTCCGTCGCGAACGACTTCAGATCCCCCGCGTACTCGCGCATCAGCGTCGGCGAGGTGAGCCAGCCGAGCCGGTTCTTGATCGACGCCTGCACCTCGTCCTCGTCGCTCCAGAGACCGGCGTCCTTGACCCAGAGCCGCTCGGCGAACTCCATCGACTCGAGCTGCTTGAGCGACTCGAGCTGCTTGAGCGACTCGAGCGGCTTGGGCGCAGACTTGGCGGGCCCGCGCGTGGTCGGTTCGATTCCCGCGGCGCTGTCGAGCGAGATGACCCCCTCGGGCTCGGTCGGCGTCTCCGGCTCGCCCACCGCCGCGGCGGCGGCCCGGACCGCCTCTTCCAGCGACTCCGATCGCAGCGTCGGCGCGCGCTCGGGTCGGGGCCTCGGCTGCGGCCCGACCGGTATAGATCTGGCCGCGGCCGGTGACGGCGCCGCCGGCCGGGCGGCCGGGCGCGGCGCTTCTGCGGCCGGACTCGGCGCGCGCGCCGCCTCCGCGGCCCGCCGAGGCTCGGCGGAGGCCGGTGCGGGCGTCGCCGCCCGGGGCCCCGATGGCGCAGCGGCCGCCGGCCGTGCGGCTTCGGGCGCCGCGTCCGCCGCGCGGGCGGGAGCCGCGCCGGGCTTCAACCTCTCGGCGCGCGACAGGATGCCGCCCTCGATGTCGATGATCTTGGCCACGCTCCGCACGTGGCGCTCGTCGTTCGAGAACGGCGTCGCGAGGAACTCGCGCGTGGCGGCGACGGCGATCTCGGCGTCGAGGACGTGCGCGCCGAGGCAGAGCACGTTGGCGTCGTCGTCGGCCCGGCTCTGGCGCGCGGTGTCGGCGTCGTGCGCGAGGGCGGCGCGGATGCCGCGGAACTTGTTGGCGGCGATCGACGCCCCCACGCCGCTGCCGCACACGAGGATCCCGAGGTCGACGAACTTCTTCTGGACGGCGTTGGCGACCGCGCGAGCGAAGTCCGGGTAGTCGACCGGCTCCTCTGAGAACGTGCCCAGGTCGAGCACGTCGTGACCATCCGCCTGCAGGGTGTCGACGAGGAGGTCCTTGAGCGGGAACCCCGCGTGATCACAGCCGAACGCGATCCGCATGGCGTCTCAGTATGTCAGGACTCGGGCGCGATCGGCAACTTCACGCGCGTCCGGCCACTCGCTCCGCGAAGAGGGCATCGTAGAGACGGCGCTGGCGGGCCAGCGCCTCCCGGTATCGCGCGCGGCGGTGAGGATCGGGCTGGATCAGGTCGCCCCCGTCCGACGGGGCGCTCGCCGGGCCGGGCGCGGCACCGAGCGCATCGAGGGCGAGCAGAGCCGCGCCCCGGCTCGAGGCCTCGCTCTCGCCGCCGAGAGTGAGCGGCCGCCCGAGCGCGTCGGCGATCATCTGCGCCCAGACGCGCGAGCGGAGGACGGCGCCGCCGGAGGCGATGACCTCGTGCGCCGGTGAGGCAAGCGGTAGCAGGCGCTCGTAGACGAGCGCGAGGCGGAGCGCCACGCTCTCGAGCGCCGCCTGCAGGATCTCGATCGGCGTCGTGTCCAGCGAGAGCCCGGTGATCGCCGCTCGCGCCCGCCCGTTCCACCCCGGGCTCCGCTCGCCGGCGAGGAAGGGCAGGAGCGTGAGGCCCTGCTCGCGCTCCATTGCCATCGCCAGCTCGCGCTCGAGCTCGTGCTCGGGTGGGAGCCGGAGCACTTCGAGACACCACGCGTAGACGTTGCCGCCCTCGGACAGGGCGCCGCCCACAACCGAGAGTCTCCGGTCGATCCGGTACCGCCACAGCCCGCGGGGCGCCCCGCGCGGCGGCGTGTCGGTGACGAGCCGCATCGCCGCCGAGGTGCCGATATTGATCGCGATGCGGCTCGGTCCCGTGCACCCGGAGCCGACGTTACCGGTGGCGCCGTCGCCGATGGCCGGGAACCACGCGGCCTCGCGCAGCGCCGGCCAGCGGGCGGCCCACGACGGGCGGAGCCGTGTCCACGGCTCGCCGCGGTCCCGGAGGGGGAACAGCCGCCCCTCGTCGATGCCGGCGGCGTCCAGCATCTGCCGGTCCCATCCCGTGCGCTCCTGATCGAAGAGGCCCGTGGCCGAGGCCATGGAGATGCTGGTGGCGCCCTCGCCGAACCATTCGAGGGCGAGCAGCTCGCCGATCGAGCCCCAGCGCCCGACCGCCGTCCGGTCGCCGCGCCCGGCGAGCCATCGGAGCTTGGCCGGCCAATAGCAGGAGTGGAGGTGGCAGCCGGTGCGCGCGTGCACGGCGGCGTCCTCGAGCCGAGTTCGGAGCTCGTCGACCGCGGGCGTGCTGCGGGTGTCCGCCCACATGTAGACCGGCGTGACGGGACGATCGTGCGCGTCGAAGCCGAGGAGCCCGTGCCAGAAGGTCGAGATGCCGACGGCGCGGATGGGGCCGGCCCGGGGGAGGACGGCGTCAATGCAGGCGACGGTCGCCTCGAGCAGGCGAGTGGCGTCGTGCTCGACGCCACCGTCGGGTGTCGTCCGCGGCTCGTACGGCGCGCGGTGCTCGACGCCATCGATGCGGGCGCCGTCCGCGGCGTAGAGGCTCGCGCGAGCCGACGAGGTGCCGATGTCGAGGGCCAGGACCGTCATGTCGGGCCGCTATCGTAGAATGAAAGCGGGAGACCTGCCATGTCTGACGAGTGGGAGCTCTTGACCGTGCGCGGCCTCGCCGCCACCGACGAGCGGGCCGAGGAGTTCGTGGGGACATTCGTGATCCATCGCACGGGCAGCGCCGAGCCCGTCGAATCGATCCAGGTCCGCGTCAAGCGCTCCATCCTCGCGGAGGTGCACGCGACGCTGGGGCGCCTGCTCGCCCGGTCGGTGAAGTTCAAATGATGATGGTGCGAGGCGACGCCGAGCGTTCCGTATCGCAAGCGCCGCTTGCGGCGCGTCGCTCATGATGGTGCGAGGCGACGCCGAGCGTTCCGTATCGCAAGCGCCGCTTGCGGCGCGTCGCTCATGATGGTGCGAGGCGACGCCGAGCGTTCCGTATCGCAAGCGCCGCTT
>Ga0070708_100004887_pt1 | contig 10584 bp, 9 predicted proteins | sample KBSK5503metaG_FD_65469 | JGI IMG/M metagenome (GOLD analysis project Ga0070708, IMG submission 65469) | Corn, switchgrass and miscanthus rhizosphere microbial communities from Kellogg Biological Station, Michigan, USA - KBS K5-50-3 metaG | ecosystem: Host-associated > Plants > Roots >... | reverse complement strand
TTTCACGCGCAAGTAGACGTCGCTCCGCTGGATCGCCTCCGGGACCTCGAGCAGGATCCGATCCGCATCCTGCTGCGAGACCAGGGCAATGCGCAGCGCCGCCGCGGCGTTCAGCACGCCCAGCCGCCAGCCGGCTCCGCTTGTGGCGGGGACTTTCTCGAGGATCGACTCGGCCAGCAGCTCGAGCAGCTCGCGCCGATCCCGGACGTGCCAGTACAGCGATGCCGCCTTGACGTTCAGCTGGTCGGCCAGTCCCCGCATGGTCAGCGCCTCGAGCCCTTCCTCCTGGACCAGGCCGAGGGCGGCTGAGACGAGCCTGGCTCGGCTCAGGCCAGGCGACTTTTCCGGGTCTTCCTTCGTCATGCTGCTTGCAATCCTAACACTGTTAGGGGTAGCATGGCCAGTTATCACCCCTAACAACGTTAGTGCCAAGGAGATCAAGGCGATGCAAGCTACACAACGCCGGTGGCGGTTCAAGGGCCCTGAGATGGAGGGAGCGGTCGCGCGGTGGTACGCCGGGCTGCGCGGCTCTGGCGGCCAGATCGCGGAGTACCGGAGGCAGGCGAGACAGCTCACGAAAGACCTGTCCGACGGCTCGCATGTGCTCGAGGTGGCGCCCGGCCCTGGGTACCTGGCGATCGAGATGGCGAGACTCGGGCTTCACGTGACGGGGCTGGACATCAGCCGCACGTTCGTCCAGATCGGAAACGAGAACGCCCGGAAGGCAGGAGTCACGATCGACTTTCGCCAGGGCGACGCAGCTGTCATGCCCTTCGAGGCGGACTCCTTCGACCTGGTCGTCTGCCAGGCCGCCTTCAAGAACTTCGTGCACCCGGGCAGCGCCCTGCACGAGATGCACCGGGTCCTCCGGACCGGTGGGACGGCGGTGATCCAGGACATGAGCAGCGAGGCAAGCCACGCCGACATCGAAAAGGAGGTGAAAGCCATGGAGCTCGGGTGGCTGAGCACCTTCACGACCAAAGCCACCCTCGAGATGCTCAAGCGCCGCGCGTACACGCCGGCCACCTTCGAGCGCCTGGTCGCCGAAAGCCCATTCCAAACGTGTGAGATCAGCACCGAAGGGATCGGCCTCGAGGTCCGCTTGATCAAGCAGGGAGGAAACGCTGATGGCCACCAGGAGAAGGCGGCGGTGGCGTAGGGCCGTGCCAGCTCAAGCCCTTCACCCCTGGCCCTCTCCCCGAAGGGGAGAGAGAGGTAAGGATCTAGTCTTTATCTGACATGGCCAAGAAGCTCGCCGAGTACGAGGCCAAACGTGATTTCAAGAAAACACCAGAACCCGGCGCCAGGGTCCCCCGCAGGGAGACCAAGGCGCCGAGGTTTGTGGTCCAGGAGCACCACGCGAGGCGTCTCCACTGGGACTTCCGGCTCGAGCGCGACGGCGTCCTGGTCTCATGGGCCGTCCCCAAGGGCGTGCCCATGGACCCCAAGACCAATCACCTCGCGGTCCACGTCGAGGACCACCCGCTCGACTACATCGACTTCCACGGCGACATTCCCGCCGGCAACTACGGCGCAGGGAAGGTCCTGATCTGGGACAACGGGACCTATGAGGCCGAGAAGTGGTCCGACCGCGAGGTGATGGTCATCCTCCACGGGAAGAGAGTCCAGGGCCGCTATGTGCTGTTCAGGACCAACGGCGAGAACTGGATGATCCACCGCATGGATCCGCCCCAGGATCCCGGGCGCAAGCCGATACCCAAGCGCATCGAGCCGATGATGGCCAAGCTCGTGACGAAGCCGCCGACCCCCGACGATGCATGGGGTTTCGAGTTCAAGTGGGACGGCATCCGCGCCGAGGCCTACGTGGAAGGCGGTACCGTTCGCCTCGTTAGCCGGAGCGGTGAAACCATCACCGCGCGCTACCCGGAGGTGCATTCGATGGGCAGGGCGTTGGGGTCGACGGAGGTCATTCTCGACGGCGAGATCGTCGCCCTGGACGACAAGGGACGGCCAAGCTTCGAGGAGATCCAGCAGCGCATGGGACTCACGTCTGAGAGCGAGATCCGCCGGAAGATGAAGGAGGTCCCCGTCACGTACATGCTCTTCGACGTGATGTGGCAGGACGGCCACTCGCTGCTGGAAGAGACATACGTCGACCGGCGCAAGAAGCTCGAGGCGTTGAAGCTGAAGGGCGCTTCATGGCAGACGCCGCCCTACGAGAAGGGGGGTGGCCCAGCCATGCTGGACGCGAGCCGAAAGGCCGGGCTCGAGGGCATCATGGGCAAGAAGCTTGACTCGCTCTACGAGCTGGGCCGCCGCAGTGGCGCGTGGGTCAAGGTCAAGAACCGCAACCGTCAAGAATTCGTGATCGGCGGCTGGCTCGAGGGCGAAGGCAAACGAAGCGCGCATCCGGGTGCGCTCCTCGTCGGCTATTACGACAAGGGCAAGTTTGTCTATGCCGGCAAGGTCGGGACCGGATTCACCGACGCGATGCTCGACAAGCTGCAGAGCACCATGAAGCCGCTCGCACAGGACAAGAGCCCGTTCGACGTCGGCACGCCACCGAAAAAGGCCCACTTCGTCAAGCCGAAGCTCGTCGCCGAAACCGAGTTCGTCGAGTGGACGAGGTCTGGCCAGCTGCGCGCGCCGGCGTTCAAGGGCCTGCGGACAGACAAGCCCCCTGAAGAGGTCGTGCGCGAAGGTGGCTAAATCGACCGAGGTCGAGGTCAAGATCGAAGGCCGGACGCTGAAGCTCACCAACCTCGAGAAGGTCCTGTATCCCGAGGTCGGGTTCACCAAGGCGCAGGTCATCGACTACTACACGCGGATCGCGCCCGCCATCCTGCCGCACACGCGCGACCACCCGCTGACGCTCAAGCGGTATCCGAACGGCGTCGATGCCGAGTTCTTCTACGAGAAGAACTGCCCTAAGCACCGCCCTCCGTGGGTGGAGACGGCGACGGTGTGGAGCGGGGGGAACAACCGCGACATGTATTACTGCCTCTGCCAGGACCTGCCGACACTGGTTTGGCTCGCTCAAATTGCAACGCTCGAGTTCCACACCTCGCTGTCGCTGGCCAAGAACCTGCCCGAGCCTCGCACGCTCGTTTTCGACCTCGATCCAGGGCCGCCGGCCACCATCGTCGAGTGCTGCCGGGTCGGGTTGATGCTGCGCGACGTGTTCGCCGAGCACGGCCTCGACTGCTGCGCCAAGACGTCCGGCTCAAAAGGCCTGCAGCTCTACGTGCCGCTGAACACGAAGGTCACGTATGTCGAGACGAAGGTCGTGTCGAAGGGACTCGCGCAGCTCTTCGAGGAGCAGCATCCCGACCTCGTGGTGCACAAGCAGCTCAAGGAGCTCCGCACCGGTCGCGTCCTGATCGACTGGAGCCAGAACGACCAGTACAAGACGACGGTGAACGTCTACTCGCTCCGCGCCCGTGCCCGCCCGACCGTGTCCACGCCGGTTTCATGGGACGAGGTCGAGAAATGCCTCAAGGCCAAGGACCCGAGCCTGCTGGTTTTCGACTCGGACCAGGTCCTCGCACGAGTCGCCAAGCACGGCGACCTGTTCGAGCCGGTGATCAAGAAAAAGCAGAAGCTGCCGAAGTCTTTGCTCGAAGCCACCGGTGGAGGAGTTGCCCTCGAGAAGATGGCGAACCGGCGGCGCAGCGGCGGCGGAAGGTTCCGAAAGCCACCGGCGAAATGACCCGGCCGCGGGTCGTCATAGCCGGCGCCGGGTTCGCCGGATTGACGTGTGCGCGTGCGTTGAAGCGAGCGCCGGTCGACCTGCTGCTGGTCGATCGCAACAACTACCACCTGTTCACTCCCCTCCTCTACCAGGTCGCCTCCGCCCTCCTCGACCCAGGCGAGATAGCGCGACCGGTGCGACAGCTGATCCGGCCTCTGCGCAACGCCGACTTCCTGCTCGCGAACGTCACAGGCGTGGATTTTGAGCAGCGCCAGGTGCTGACGGACCACGGCCCGCTGACCTACGACTACCTTGTCCTGGCGACGGGCAGCCAGAGCGATTACTTCGGCAAGGCGTCGCTGGCCCAACACGCTTTCGGCCTCAAGGAGCTCGATGAAGGCCTCGCGGTCAGAAACCGCGTGCTTCAGCGCCTCGAGGAGTCCCGCTGGACGGCCGACCGCGAGGCGCGCCGGTCGCTGCTCACGTTCGTGGTGGTCGGGGGCGGACCCACGGGTGTCGAGATGGCGGGAGCGCTTTCCGAGCTGATCCGCCTCGTGCTGCGCAAGGACTATCACGACCTCGGTCTCGACCTGGTGCGGGTGATCCTCCTCGAGGCGACGGGGACACTGCTCGGCACTTTCGAACCTCCGCTGCGGGAAGCTGCGCGCCGGTCACTGGAGAAGAAGGGCGTCGAGGTGCTGTTCAACGCCAGGGTCGAAGACGTTACCGCCGGCTCGATCCGCCTCGCGGACGGGCACGAGATCTTCGCCACGACGGTCATCTGGACGGCCGGCGTTTGTGCGTCTGATCTAGGGAGCACCCTCGGGCTCGCCCTCGGCCGGCAGGCACGCATCCAGGTCATGCCGACGCTGCAGGCGCCGGGGCATCCCGAGGTGTTCGTGATCGGTGACCTCGCCGGAGCCGGCCTCATCGATGATGGCGACCTTCCTCTTCCGATGCTCATCCCCGTCGCGATGCAGGAGGGCAGGAAGGTTGCGGCCACGATCAAGGACCTGCTGAGGAGCTACGGCGCGACCAACTTCCGCTACAAGGACCCCGGGATCATGGCCACCATCGGTCGCAACTCGGCCGTCGCACAGCTCGGGCCGGTTCGGCTGACCGGCTTTCTGGGCTGGTTGATGTGGCTCGTCGTCCACCTCGTGAACGTGATCAGCTTCCGGAGCCGCATCATCGTGCTCATCAACTGGGCCTGGGACTACGTCTTCTATGACCGGCCCATCCGGCTCATCGTGCGGGCCGGCGATGCCAAGAACGACTGAGTAGTGTTGGTGGCCATGAAGCGAGGGCTCGTCGCCGCGGTGGTGGTGGTGCTCACCGCCGGCTGCGCAGGCGACCAGGCCGTCGACCCGGCGCGCACGCTGCGGGACGCGGGAGCCGCGATGGCAAAGCTGCAGACCGTAACGGCCAATTTGAAGTTCACCAAGGGGCCGATCACCTTCCAGAGCTTCACCCTGGTCGGCGCGAAGACTTCGGTGCGCCTGCCATCTGACAGCGACACCATTTACACCGTCAAGCAGCAGGATTTCACGATCAGCCTCGAGGTCGTCATCTCCGGCGGCCACGTGTATCTGCACGTCCCGTTTTCGACCTTCCAGGAGCTGACCGGAAGCGAGGCCGCCAACATTCCGGACCTCGCCAGGCTCTTCGATCCGTCGAGCGGGCTGCCCGCCGTGATCCCCTCCGGCCGCAATCTCAAGTCCGCCGGCGCGGACAAGGTTGGCGACGTGGACGTCCAGAAGATCGACGCGACGTACAGCGGAGCCCAGGTGAGCGGGATGCTCCCTCAGCTGAGCTCGAACGTTGACGTGAACGCCCAGCTCTGGGTCGGATCATCGGACCACCTGATCCGAAAGGCGGTCCTCGACGGCGCTTTCGGCGACGGCGGGAAGCAGTCCTCGGTCGAGGTGAACATCTCAGGGTTCAACGCCCCGGTCAACATCACGCCGCCTTCGCCGTAGCACCCGTGCCAAAACCGGTACTGCTCGGTTTGGCCGGTGCCGGGCTTTTCATCGCCGCGCTCGACGCCTACGTGGTGGTCACCCTGCTGCCCGCGATGATCGCCGACGTCGGGCTGACGATCGACCGTTTCGAGCAGGCGACACCGATCGTGACCGGCTTTCTCGGCGGCTATGTCGTCGCCATGCCGCTCCTGGGCGCCTACTCGGACGCACGCGGCCGCGCGCCCGTCTATGCCGCCTGCATGGTCGCGTTCGCCGTCGGGTCGGCTGTCACAGCGACCTCCGGCCTGTGGAGCTTCGCCGGGCTGCCGTGGATGGTCGTGGGCCGGGTGCTCCAGGGCCTGGGAGGCGGCGGCCTGGTGCCCCTTTCGCTGGCGCTCGCGGCAGACCTGTACCGGGGCAGCGCCCGCACCCTCGCCCTCGGGTCGGTCGCGGGTCTTCAAGAGGCAGGCAGCGTGTTCGGCCCCCTCTACGGCGCGACCCTCGCGGCGCTCGCCTCCTCGGCCGGCGGGTGGCGCTTTGTGTTCTGGCTCAACATGCCGCTGGCGGCCATCTGCGCGACAGGCCTTTTGATCGCGACACGCCGTTCTTCCGCACCGCCGAGCAGCACCACATCTTCGGTCGATTGGATCGGCGCCGCGCTGCTGGGACTCGGGCTCGGACTGCTGGTGGTCGCCCTCTACCCTGACGATCCGGATCACCGGGCGACCGGCGCGCTCCTGATACCAGCCGGGCTGGCGAGCGTGGTGTTCCTCGTGCTGTATGGCTGGCGGCAGGTTCGCCGGCTCGAACCGCTGGTTCCACGTGATCTCCTGCGGAGCCGGACCTTCATCGGAGCCGCTGCCTCGAACCTCTTGATCGGGGTCGCCCTCATGGTCGCCCTGGTCGACGTTCCAGTGCTCGGCCGCCTGGTCTTCAGCCTCGATCAGCTCGGCTCGGGCTTGCTGCTCTCGCGCTTTCTGATCGGGATTCCCGTCGGGGCGCTCCTGGGTGGATGGCTTGCCGGGCGCGTCGGTGGTCGCGGAGCGGCGGTAGGCGGCATGGTGCTTTCGGCCGGCGCTTTCCTGCAGATGTCCACCTGGCCTGGGAACGAGTTGAGCCTCTATATCGGACCCTTACGCCAGGCTGACATCGCCCTCGCTGTGTGCGGGTTGGGCTTCGGCATCGTCATCGCGCCGCTCACCGCGGCGGTCCTGGCGCTGACTCGTGACCAGAGCCACGGCCTCGCCACCAGCCTCGTCGTGCTGGCGCGGACGATGGGGATGATGGTCGGGCTGACGGCGCTCACCGCCTTCGGCCTGCACCGCTTTCATCAGATCCTCGGCACGCCCGTCCTCACCGACCCCGACATCAGGGCGCGCGTCGATCATCTGGCCAGGCTGGTCGCAGCCGCCTTCCTGCAGGAATATCGCGAGATCTTCAGCATCGCCGCAGCCATCTGCGCCCTCGCTGCCGTGGTGATGCTCCTGACGATCGATCAGCGCTTGAGGGCGACAGCGATCAAGTAAGAGTGGTGGTAGCGAAAGGCGTCGTCGGGATCGCCAAGGCTTTCCATCGCAGACTCGACCTCCGCCTCCAGCTCATCGCGATATCGAGGTCCCAGCGCGCGGATGAGCGTGAAGGGAAGCGGTCCGGCGCCGGACATCAGGTCGGTCCACTCGCGGGCATCACGCGTCCGGCCGCCGGTCACCATCTCCGTCACGCGCGTCACTTCGAAACCCGCGCTGGACAGGATCTGCGGCAGCACATCCGGTTCGCCGAAGCGCGAGCGCTCCGAGCTGAACCTCGGCAGGCTCAGATAGTGGCGCCGCGCCAGCGGCGCCAGGCCCTGGAAAAAGAGATCCTGCGCGCGCGTGCTCAGGCTTCTCCTCTGGCAGGAAACCGCGAGCCGGCCGCCGGTGCGCAGGACCCGGTGCGCCTCGGCCAGCCCGTCGGTGGGGTCGGCCAGGTAGGGGAGCGCATCGCCCATCGTGACCAGGTCGAATGTCTCCGGCTTGAAGACCAGGCGCTCGGCGGCCATGCCCAGAAACTGGACGTTCTTGGCCATCTTCGAGCGGGCCAGCGCAAGCATCTGGTCCGAAAGGTCGATGCCGATCACGCTGCCGGGGCTGACCCTGGGCGCGACCAGGTGCGCGACCAACCCCGTCCCGGTGCCCACATCGAGCACGTGTTCACCCTTCTTCGGCACGGCCACATCGACCAGCCTGGCGGCTACCCGTTCGTGCTGGCCGCCGGCCCAGCTGTCGTAGGAAGGGGCGATGCGATCGAAGAAGTCGACCAGGTGGTCGACCATCTCGTCCGATGCATCCGGGTCCATCAAGGCTGCGGCAGCGCTCCAAAAAACCTGGATCGTGGGGCATCTGAGCCCCGATCCTTCTCTGCTTCTACGTCTGGGGGCACCCTGTTACCATGCAAGCTCGCTCAAATCCGGAGGCTCCGCGTGACCGCGGAGCGCAAGTCTGCTCCGGGCCCAGAGTTTGACTACAGAGTATGGAAGGCACGATCAACCCGGTGGAGGATTCCCAGATGGCCCAAGCTGAAAAATCTGCGACGCACTCGGCGGCGACCACTCAAAACGGGGGAACAAACGTCGTCAACCTCGGCCCTCGCGACAGCCTGAACGGGCGCCTGGACGTCCAGGGCGACCTCAAGGTCGCGGGTAATGTCGAAGGTGAGCTCAAGGCGAGCGGGGACATAACCGTGGCCGAGGGCGCCGCGATCCAGGCGTCGATCGAGGGCGCCAACGTGAACGTGCGGGGTCAGGTCACCGGCAACGTAACCGCGAAAAAGCGACTGACGCTCGGCGGTTCGGGCCGCCTGAACGGCGACGTCAAGGTGGGGCGGCTGACCGTCGAGGACGGGGCCACGCTGAACGGCACAGTCAATATGCAGTCGGAGAAAGGCTAGCCCCCAGCTCACTGCGGACGATCGCGGGTAGGACCACCGTTTCCAGGTAGCGCTGGGCCGCGTCCATGGCGCCCTGCACGATGCGCCATTCGAGCTGCTCCAGACTCATCTGCTCCCGGTTCAGCTGGGCAAGTCTTGCGCGCCAGAAGCCCGGGTCGAGGTTGAGCCCCGGCAGCTGAACGCGAGCCGCCGGCCGCGGCGGCTCAAGAGACTCGGGCTGAACGGAGGTCGATTCCGGCGCCGGCGGTCCGGCCGTCTCGATGGGAGCGGCGGCGGCGTGCTGTGCCACGGCGGAGGCGACCAGGTTCCAGACGAGCACCAGGAGAAACGCGACCACCACGCATTCAGCGATCACCATCCATGTCAGCGGCTGGCGGAGAAGCTTGCGCACGCCGCCAACCTAGGCCGGCTGGATCGAATCCGGAACCCTGCCTGTTAAGAGGTCAGCTCGCCTCCGCCTCGCGCAGCTGCGCAGCCGCGGTTGAGCGGGAGAGCGGCAAGGTGAGCGCAAAAACGGTGCCGGTGCCGGGCGAGCTGCTCTCCACAACAAGGGTGCCGCCATAGCTTTCGGCAAGTTGGCGACCGATAAAGAGTCCAAGCCCGATGCCCGGGACGACGACTCGCGGATCCGCGACCCGATAAAGCCGATCGAAAACCCGCTCGCGCTCGTCCTTCGGGATTCCGATTCCGTTGTCCGCGACCCGAACGATCGCGCTCCGAGAGTGAGTTGACAACCCGATCACGAGCTGTGGCCGCCGAACCGTGTAGGTCAGGGCGTTGTTGATGAGGTCGTCGAGAACACGACCCAGCTGGCCCTCGTCCGCCTCCACCGGCACCGGATCCTTCGGTACCTTGACCGTTACATCGGCACGGAGAAGAACGGCACGTGGCTGAACCCGCTCCACCGCTTCGTTGACGGCGCGCCGCAGGTCGACCGTCTCGCGCTCGAGGTCTTGCTCGATGACCTCGAGGTTAGAGGCGTTCAGGAGGTCGTCGACGATCCTCTCCAATTCACGGGTCTTCGCCACGAGGATGCCAAGCGGCGCCTCCCAGGCGGGGGGCGGCGAGCCGACCGATCCCCCTGACAGGAGCGACAAGTATCCGGACAGCACGCTGAGCGGCGTTTGCAGCTCGTGTGCTGCCATGTTCAGAAACCTGCTCTTCGTCTGGCTGGCCGCGTTGGCGGCCACATAGAGGCGGGTCATCTCCTGCGAGCGCTCGCGCGCTTCGACGACTGCCGCGAGCACGAGTGACGTCAAGGCCACGCAAACGTTGAACGCTTGCAGGGTGATCATCTTCTGGACCAGCGTCTCGGTCGCGAATGGGCCCGTTCCCTGCACGGCCGACCAGATCGCGACCCCCGAGGCGACCAGGGCGGCGGGTGCTGCCCCGCGAAGGTGGAAGCGCCAGGCCGCCAGCATGAGCAAGGGAAAGACCAGGTACTCGAGGCGCAGGCTGTTCTCGAAGAGCACGAAAGTCAGGATGGCAACCACAACCAGTAGCGCACTGAGCTCCGCGGCCTTGCGCAGCGTCATTGCCTGAGATCGCGCGTTGGGCAGCAGGCTGAGGAGGAAAGGAGCCACCAAGAGAACTCCCATCGCGTCCCCCGTCCACCAGACCGCCCAGGTCGACCAGAAGCTGTCGGCTGGCACGGCGCCGGACAGCACCAGCACAGAAGTCCCCACGGTCGCGCTGATCGTCATGGCTGCCAGCGCGCCGAGAACGATGATGGCCACAGCATCGCGCAGACGGTCCAGTGCGATTCGGAAACCAGCTCGTTTGAGGAGAGCCGCTGCCGTTATCGGCGCAATGGTGTTGCCGGCGGCGATTGACACCGCGCCCAATATCGAGGGGCCGATCGGGAGGTTGACTGCCAACGCCGCCAGGAATACTCCCGGCCACACGCGTCGACCAAGCACGAGAATCGCAGCGAGAGCAATTCCGGTCGGGGGCCAGATGGGAGTCACCTGACCGTGAACGAGGGCCAGCTTCAAGCTCACGCCGGCGGCGAACCAGTACGCGAGCGCCACCACCGTGAGTTGGAGC
>Ga0070708_100004886_pt1 | contig 10585 bp, 10 predicted proteins | sample KBSK5503metaG_FD_65469 | JGI IMG/M metagenome (GOLD analysis project Ga0070708, IMG submission 65469) | Corn, switchgrass and miscanthus rhizosphere microbial communities from Kellogg Biological Station, Michigan, USA - KBS K5-50-3 metaG | ecosystem: Host-associated > Plants > Roots >... | reverse complement strand
CCGTCGACCCCGATCGGGGAGGCGGAGGCCAGGTGGGAAGCTTCGCGGCTGTCCAAACCCGCAAAAAAGTGATAAAGAATTAAGAAACTGCCGTCATAGCTTCGGGGAATTGGGGGGTGTCTATGGCCAGTAACGCTGGTTCCGTCTTGGCTTCGCTCGCGCCAGAGGAACGCCGCAGGTACATGTTGCGGGCCGTGGTGGCGAGCACGGTCGGCACGTCGATCGAGTGGTACGACTACTTCCTCTACGGGACGATGACCGCGCTGGTCTTCGCCAAGCTGTTCTTCCCGACGTCGGACCCGGTCACCGGTATCACGAGCGTCTTTTCGATCTACTTCATCGGCTTCCTGGCCCGGCCCGTCGGGGCCTGGTTGTTCGGCACCTACGGCGACCGCATCGGCCGCAAGGCGACGCTGATCGCCACCCTGCTCTTCATGGGGATAGCCACGTTTCTCATCGGGCTGCTGCCCACGTACGCGTCCATCGGCCTGTGGGCGGCGGTCGTGCTGACGGCGCTGCGGTTCTGCCAGGGCCTCGGCGTCGGCGGGGAGTGGGGCGGCTCGGTGCTGATGTCGATGGAATGGGGCAGCCAGAAGCGCAAAGGCTGGCTCGGCAGCTGGCCGCAGTTCGGCGTCCCCATCGGACTCGTCCTGGCCAACGGCATCACCGCGTTGACGCAGACGCTCGCTGGGCCGGCGGCATTCACCGCGTGGGCCTGGCGGCTGCCGTTCTTGCTCAGCATCGCCCTGGTGGCTGTCGGTCTCTACATCCGCCTCGGCATCATGGAGACGCCGGTCTTCCAGGCGCTCGCCCAGGAGCGGCGCCTCGAGCATGCGCCGGTCAGGGAGGTGATTCGCCGCAACTGGCGCGAGATCATCCTGAGCGCGCTGCTGCGGCTGCCGGAGCAGGCGCCCTTCTACCTGTTCACGACGTTCGTCTTCACCTTCGCAGCGTTCGCCACCAAGCTCGACAAGCCGTTCATCACCTGGGCGGTCAGCGTGGCCGGCCTCATCTCGTTCATCACCATCCCGCTCTTCGGCTACCTCTCTGACGTCATCGGCCGGAAGACCATCTACCTGGCGGGCATCCTTGTGATGGCGATCTGGGGCTACGTGTATTTCGGCCTGTTCGCCACGGCGATCGCCGGCGTGGTGTTCATCGTCGTCGCGCTTTCACTCATCCCGCACGACATGCAGTACGGGCCACAGGCGTCGCTGATCGCCGAGAGCTTCACGGGGCGGCTTCGCTACAGCGGCGCATCGCTGGGCTATCAGCTCGCATCGATCATCGCGGGCGGTCCGGCGCCTCTGATCGCCACCTGGCTGTGGACCGGCAAGTACAACCTCGAGACGAAATTCTTCGCCATCCATCTGAGTTCGCCGTTCCCGACGAAGCAGCCGTACATCATCAGCAGCTACATCCTCGCGTGCTGCGTGATCGGATTCCTGGCCACGCTTGCATTGAGGGATCGGCAGGCCTACGACCATACGCAGGAGTACGACGAGCAAGAGGTCGCGCCGGCCACCGGCGTTCGCAGGCCGGCCGCCGGCTGAGGTCACAGGGAGAGGCGTCGCGCGTGCGGCGCCTCTCTCCCGCGTTACCTCGATGAGCGCGTGCGGTCCTTCTTTGCCCTCAACATCTTTCTGTGGTGCGTTGTGCTCGTGGCCTGGGGCGGATACGTCGGGGTCATGGGCCTGGCCGACGAGGCAAGCCTGCAGGTCGGCTTCATCCTCGCCCTCACCGCGGTCCTCTTGTGCGCGCAAGGCGTCATTCGCTGGCGGCGGCGCCAGACGGCTAGAGTGTCCGCATAGCGGACACGCCATTCCCGCTCGTTCTGCTCTTCGACGGGACCTGAGGCGTCTGCACGCGGATGGCGCGCTGGGTCCGCCGGCGCGACCGGGCCGGCCGTGTGCGGGCCATCGCCAGCCAGATGCCTGGAGTCCTCGAGCGCTACGGCTTGACCCGCGAGGAGGCGGAGCGCGCGGCCTGGACCGTCGACGCCGAAGGCCGGCGCCTCGAGGGCGCGGCGGCCATCAACCAGGTGCTCGCGGAGCTCGGCGGCGCCTGGCGTGCAGTCGCGAGCCTGTACCGCGTGCCTCCTGTGGCCGCCGCCGAAGAGGCTTTGTACGGGTGGTTCGCCCGGCGGCGATCGCGGTTCCCCCGCCTCGGCGTCAGACCTGAATGTGAGGAGCCGGGCGCGGGCTGCGCATGAGTGACCTGCTCGCGCGCGAGCACGTCGCCGCGCTCGTCCTCATCGCCGTCGCGATCGCCGTCCTCGTCCTGGCTGCGCGGCGACGTCCAGGCGGCTGGTTGAAGCTTCTGGCCGTCCTGCTCGTCGCCGACGAGGCGAGCTGGTGGCTCTACATGGCACTAGGTGGCGGCGAGCCGGGCCAGCGCGCCCAGCCCCTGCCTCTGCAGCTGTGCGACGTCGCGGTCCTGGTCGCCGCCGCCGCGCTGTGGACGAGGCGGCAGCTGCTGGTCGAGGTCACGTACTTCTGGGCCCTCGCCGGCACGCTGCAGGCCCTGCTCACGCCTGAGCTGCCGCAGCATTTCCCGACGTACCCGTACTTCCAGTACTACATCGCGCACGGGGGGACGGTGGGCGCGGCCCTGATCCTGGTCGTCGGCCTGCGCATGGCGCCGCGCCCGTGGTCGGTGGCGTGGGTGGCGGGCCTCACGATCGCGTACACAGCGCTGGTAGGTCTCGTCGACGCTGTGACCGGCGCCGATTACATGTTCCTGCGCGCTAAGCCCGACACCCCGACCCTCCTCGACGACCTGGGTCCGTGGCCGTGGTACATCCTGTCCGCGACCGCCCTCGGCCTGGCGCTGTTCGGGATCCTCGACACGCCGTTTCGCCTACGCCAGCGGCGCGCCGAATCTCTCGGCTGAGACCACCTCGTCGAACGGCTTGCGCTTCTTCCTGCCAAGGATTCGCCGCTTCGGGTAGCCCAGCGGCACGACCGCCAGCACGTCGAACGTGTCGGGCAGGCCAAATTCGACGCGCACCCCTTCCAGGCCGCCGCTGCCTGTCCAGTTCGAGCCCACGCCGTCGGCCCACGCGACCAGGATCATGTCCTGGATCGCGCGGCTGCAGTCGGAGACTCCCAACCTGTTGCTCTTCTCGTAGGCGACGATGACCGCCGCCGCGGCGCCCGCCGTGTAGCCACCGGTCCTGACGAGCGAGCCCAGCTTGCGCAGCCGCTCGCGGTCCCGGACGAGGATGAAGTGCCAGGGCTGGAGGTTGGAGGCGCTCGCGGTCTGGTGGGCCGCCTCCACCACGCGCCGAAGCACGTCGTCAGGGACGGCCTTGCCGTCGTACTCGCGCACCGCCATGACCGTTCGGACCGTCTCATAAATCTGGTTCGCCATGAGGAAATTGTCTTAGCTTTATGCGCCGAGATGGAGCACCCACCGGGTCCTCAGCCGCCGGCCAGGCCTCGCACCGAGCGCCGCATCAGCAGCGCCCAGCATCGCGCCGAATATGCCGCGGCTCAGGCCCAGCCGGAGGCGCACAAGCCCAAGCTCGTCACCAGCCGGTCGGTCGCCGGCCAGGTCCATGGCGCCGGCCCCCTCGGTCGCTTCAACACATCGCTCGCCGTCAACATCACGAAGAGCGTGGGCACGATGTGGGCCGCCTACGCCTTCACGCTCATCGCCATCGGTGGAGCCGTCGCGGTCGTGACGCAGAACGCGTTCCTGACCGCGCTTTCCGTGCTCGTCAGCCAGACGTTCCTCCAGCTCGTCCTGCTGCCGATCATCATCGTCGGCCAGAACGTGATCTCCGCCAGCCAGGACGCGCGCGCCGAGCAGGACCACCTGACGCTCACGACCCTGCACACCATCAACGTCCAGCAGCTCAAGCTGCTCGAGGCCCAGCGCGAGATGCTGCAGCAGCAGCGGGAGATCCTCGACCTGATGCAGAAGAAAGGGCTGCACCAGTCGGCTCGAGCCGACTGAAGGCCGATCTTGTAGCGTTCAGCAGGTGACCCTGTCGGAGATCGCGGAGTTCGCCGCGGGCGCGCTGCTCCTGGGGGCCGTCTCGTACGACCTCTTCCAGTCCGTCGTGCTGCCGCGGCCCGCAGCCCGCAAGTACCAGCTGGCGCGCCTGGTCGTGCGCCCGTTGTGGCGGATCTGGCGCTGGGTGTTCAACCGCGGCACACGAGTCGAGCGCATCGAAGCGCGACTCGCGGTGTTCGGCCCCATCGCCCTGATCACCCTCTTCGCCATCTGGGGCTTCGCGATCATCGTCGCCTACAGCCTGATGCTGTACGGGCTCCGCGACGAGTTCCGGCCGCCCCTCGGAGACTACGTCACGTCCTTCTACGTGTCAGGGACGACGCTGGTGCCGCTCGCGTACGGCGACTTCGTCCCCGAAGAGGGCCTCGCGCGCGCGCTCATCTTCGTCGAGAGCGCCACCGGCGTCGGGGTGGCGGCGCTCGCCATCACGCTGCTGTTCGAGCTGTACGGCTCGTTCCGCAACCGCGAGGAGCCGGTCGTCGCCCTGGACGCGCTGGCCGGCGCACCCCCGTCGGCCGTGCAGCTCCTGGAGACCGCCGCCGAGCGCGGCATGGACGACATCCTCAAGGAGACGTTCGACGAGTGGCGGAAGTGGTCGGCCATGGTGCTCGAGAGTCACCTGGCGTACCCGATCCTCGTGTACTTCCGGTCCAGCCACGACAACGAGGCGTGGATCAATTCCTTCGGCGCGGTGATGGATTCCGCGGCACTCATCATCACTTCGACCGACCACGAGGCAAGAGGCGCCGCGCGGCTGATGTTCACGGTGGGCAATCACCTCGTCGAGGACCTGACGTGGGCGCTGCGGCTGAAGACGCAGCCGGACGCGATCATCGAGCGCAGCGAGTACTCGGCGGCCCTGGCGAGGCTGAAGGCGGCCGGCTACGCCGTGAGCGACGGGGAGGAGTCGTGGGTGAAGTTCTCGCACTTTCGCGCCAAGTACGCCTCGACGCTGAACCTGCTCGCCCAGCTGCTCGTGGCGCCGCCGGCGCAGTGGATCGGCGACCGTTCCTACCTGCCGCACCGCCAGCGGCCCAGTCGCCAGCGGAGGCCGGTGCGCCCGGCGACGACGACACGCTCGACGACTAGCTGATCAGTCCCAGCTCCCGCGCCTTGACGATCGCCTCGAGCTTGGAGTGCACCGCGAGCTTGCTGCCCAGGCTGCGGATGTGTGTGCGCACGGTCGTGTAGCTGATCCCAAGCTCGGCCGCGATGGCGCGGCTCGGCAAACCTTCGGCCATCAGGCGCAGCACCTCCTTCTCGCGATGGGTCAGCCGCTCGAGCTGCACGTCCGCCTGCCGGCGCTTGGCCAGCAGCGTGGCGATGGTGCGGGGCGTGATCAGCATCTTGCCGCGGGCGACGTCGCGTACGGCCGCCACCACCTCCGCCGCGGCGCGCGACTTGTGCAGAAACGCGCTGGCGCCAGCCTGTACGGCGGCGAACCGGGCGGCGTCCGAGTCCTCCCGCGTCAGGAAGATGATCTTGGTGGCCGGTCTGATGGCCCGAATCGCGGCCGCCGCGTCGGGCGCCGAGCCGTCGGGCAGCCGGAAGTCGAGGAGGACCACGTCCGGGTTGAGCTGGGCCGCCGCCGCGGCGGACTCGGCGACGGTCCCCACCTGGCCCACCACGTGCATGTCCCCCTGGTGGTTGATCAGGGCCGCGAGTCCCTCCGCCACCACGCGGTGGTCTTCGACGATCAGGACTCGGGTGGGGTTTTCGGCTCCGTCACCGGGGGGTGGCTCCGGCCTCGCGCGCGAGAGGTCCGCTGAAGGCACACCTTTAGAACTTGCGCAAGGAATCGAGTACTCGGGCAAATAAGTGTTAACGCAATGGCTCGGTCGAGGCCCGCTTGTGGGGCTTGCCGGGGCTAGTTGACCGTGATGACCACCGGCACCTGCGTGGTGCCCGCGGTCAGGTTCGACGTCATCGAGGCCGTGGACGTGAAGGTGCCGGCCTCGTCCGAGGTCAGGTCATATGAGATGGTCTGGTGGCCGCCGGGCGTCGGCCCGCTGAGGAAGACGCGCCACTGCGAGCTGGCCGCCGGTCCGGGCGCCGGGATGTTCAGGCCGCTGGTGCCGTCGCGGTTCTCGGCCCCCCAGTTCACGCCGGCGTCGGGGTCGCCCGTGCTGACGTCGGTTCCGTAGACCATGGAGATCTCTTCGCTGTCTGGCGTGCTCCCGACCTTCAGCCACACCTCGAACGAGTTCGTGCCGGTGTTGCCGAAGTTCTTCGCGTGGCTCCAGTCGACGACGATCCAGTGGTTCGTCCCGTCGGTGATTACGGCCACGCGAATCGCGCCACCGCCAGCCGGCGATGGATTGAGGTCGGTCCAGAACGGCGCGATCACGTTGTTCGGCCGGGCCGGGTTGGGGAAGTGCTGCGGGTGGAACACGATGTCGGTGTTCGTGCCGCCACCGACGACGATGTAGCCGTTGGACACGACGCCGATTCGCGAGTAGCTCTCGGAGCCGTACGAGAAGGTGGGCACGTTCAGGTTGGTGATCGTGTCGTCCCCGACGCCGGAGAGCGGACCGATGCCCAAGGCTGAAAGCGGCAGGTAGCCCGACGGTGTGGCGCAGCTGTTGGCGGCGATCCCGCAGTCCTTGATCGCGGTCACCTGGGGTGGGATGGCCGGGCTGAGGGTTCCGCTCGCGCTCACCCCATGCGGTCCGGTGGGGGTCCCACCGACGACGTTCTCGAAGCGCAAGCTCCTGGTCTGCACCGACAGGCTGACGCTGGCGGCGTTGGGGGCGAGGTTGGTCGCGGTCGTCGCGCAGTGCGCAGACGCCGACACGGCGATCGTGGTGGGCGAACAGCTCTGCGTCAGCGTGACCGCCCCCTGGTGCTTGTTGAAGGCGACCGGGATGGTGACCGAGTTGCCCGATGACGGCGTCAGGGTGATGCGGCCGAAGTACTGACCCTCTGCGGCGAAGGGGGCGCTGATCGCGATCGAGAACGTGACCTCCTCGCCGGCCGCGACCTTGAAGTTGTCCCTGGTCTTGCCGTTGACCGTGATCGTCCCGCTCGCGGGCTGCTGGATCGAGACGGTCAGCTTCTGGTCGACGCCGGAGACGTTCTTCGCGATCCGCGACGTGGTCAGCTGGCCGCTCATCGTTGTGGCGTCGACGCTCGGCAGGTTCAGGTTGACCCGCCCGAGCGGGTCGGCGCTCGAGGCGACGTAGTCGTCGAAGGTCTCGTTGAAAACGAGGGTTGGGCTGACGGCGCGGTTCACGCGCAGGCCGCCCGCGCCGGCGTCAAACGGCGTCGCCAGGGTGGTGCCGTCCTCCTTGACCACGTCCTGCGCGGCCGAGGTCATCAGGGCGGACTTGATCTGCGCCGGCGTCCAGTCGGGGTGGGTCGCCTTCACGAGCACCGCCGACCCGGCGACGTGCGGCGCCGACATGGAGGTGCCCGCGATCGCCTGGAACAGGTTGCCAGGAGGTCCGTTGACGGTCCCGTGCGGTTGGAGGGTCATGCCCGCGAGGACCTGGATGCCGGGGGCCGTGATGTCCGGCTTCAGGAAGAACGCGGACGGGCCGCGAGATGAGAAGGCGGCCATGACGTCGCCGCGTGTCGCGGACGGCGTGCCCTGGGCCCATGTGGCGGTGACGCCGGTGTGGCCGTTGATGAACGCGAGCAACGCTGTCGAGGGACCGTTGACGTGGATGGCCGGCAGCCAGTGGTTGTCGGTCTCGACGTCCTGGTTGATCGGGTTGAACAGGATCATCCCCGCCGCGCCGCCCTGCAGGACGTTGAAGCCCTTGTCGACGCGCGCGTTGACGCCGCGCTGGCAGGCGACGATCTTGCCCGTGGCGCTTCCGGCCACGAGCTTCGACTGGCACAGGGCATCCTCGCTGCCGCCGCCTTGCTTGGGCAGCGTCGAGGCGAGCACGACCGGCGTCGCCGACGTGATGCCGTTGGTGATCGTGACGCCCGGCATCGCGAACGTCTCGCCGTTGGCGGCGGCGAGGTTGAGCGTCGAGGTGAAGAAGCGGTCCGACGTGGAAGCGCCGACGGTGATGACCCAGGGTCCGCCGTGGTCCGTCGTCCCGGCGCCAGGCCCGCTGTTGCCGGCGGACGCCGAAACCGTGATGCCCGCTCTGAAGGCGTCCAGGAAAGCGAGCTCGACGGGGTCGGTGTAGGGGTTCGCCCCGCCGGAGATGGAGTAGCTCAGCACGCTCACGCCGTCCCTGATCGCCTGCTGCACCGCCGCCACGCTGTCCGAGCTGAAGCAGCCGGCGCTGAGGCAGACGCGGTACTCGATGATCTCAGCGCCCGGCGCCATGCCGCTCACGGGACCGCGGTCGACGCCGTACAGCACGGCACTGCTGACCAGGTCGCCCGCGGCCGTCGATGCGGTGTGGGTGCCGTGGCCCTCGGAGTCCCGCGCCGAGCAGACCAGGGCGGTCTGGTTGCAGAACTCGGCCGCCCCGTCGGAACCGTGCGCCGTGAGGTACGTGTGCGTGAACGCGTACGCGCCGACCAGCTTGTGGTTGCACGCGAAGGTGGGACCGAGGTGGGCGGTGTCGCTGCCGTCGCCGAACTGGCAGGCGGGGGCCCCGGCAGGCGCCGGCAAGCCGGCGTTGTCGGCGAAGAACGGGTTCTCCGGCCAGACGCCGGTGTCGATGAGGCCGATCACGACTCCCTGGCCGGCGTGGGCCTCTCCACCGAGCGAGGGCCACACGGCGGCCGCCCCGACGAAGGTGGTGGCGTCGTCCTGGGCCAGCGTCTGCTGCAGGCTGTCCTTCTGGACCGCCTCCACGCCTGGGACATTGAGGATGTTGGCGATCTGGTCGCCGGGGACGGTCGCAGAGACGCCGCCGTAGACGGTGGTGTAGCTCGTCTCGATGGCGACCCCCGGGACGGTCTGCTGGATGGCCGCCGAGGTCTCCTTCTCCCTGGCCTTGATGTAGCTCTCGTACTGCTGCACGGCCTGGTCGTTGTCCTTCAGCGACTTGCCGGTCTTCCGGGGGCTGGTCGGGGCCAGGCCGTCGACGCCGCCTGCGTAAGAGGCGGTCGACGCGTACCTGTACTTGATCATCACGTTGACCGGGTCCGAGCTGGTGAGACCCAGCAGCGACGGGTCGGTCTGCGCGACGTCGTCCGACTTGGAGGCCGAGAACGTGGAGTCGGGGGAGAGTTCGGTCGCCGTCAGGCTCGTCGGGTCGAGGGGGCCGGTCGTGTCGGCCGCCGCGGGCAGGGTCCCAGCCATGAGCGCGAACACCGCCACCGGAACCGACAGCCGGAACAGCCGGCGCGCGCGCGCGCCGACGTCACCACGTCGCATAGACACACATCCTCTCCCTATGACGCCCCCAGTAGAGACGAAAGGCATATTGAGTGGTGGCTGTGTTCGAGGTCAAGTGCATACCGTGCGAAATTTTTCATCCGGGACGATTTCTCGCCTAACCTGCAAATCAGAGACAACACTTGACAGCGGCAATCAACGGCCTGGCGGTGGTCGCGGTGCTCGCGGTGGCCTGCGGCTCGCCGGCGGGCCGGCAGGAGGAACCAACCCCGACGACAGCCAAGCAGCCGATCTTCGCGATGTGCCGCGGAGCCACCCCGGCCTACGTCCTGGTGGACGTGCCGCCCAGCGGCTGCCGGCAGCTCGAGGCCGGGACCGACTACGCCGACGGGCGGGTGCTCATCGGGCTCCGTCCGGGGGCCACCGACGAGGACGTGGCCCCCGACCTGGCGCGGTACCACGCCACAGTCATCGCGTCAGGGCCGACCGCGAGCCAGCGCGTCCTGGCGGTGCCCGGCGGCACGGTGCCGCAGGCGGTCGTGGGGCTGGAGCGCTCGCCCGCCGTCGCTTACGCCCAGCCCGACCTCCTGGAGCACGTCGACCAGACCACCTAGACCTCGGGGGTATGGCGCACCCGTCTACCGCCAGCCTTTCAGCTGCACCCCGCGCGGCAGAGCTGAAGCCTTAACGTTCCTGCCTTCGACCGCGAAGTCGACGCGCCCGCCGGCAAAGTGCAGGCCCTTCACCTCGATGCGTTTCCACAGCGCGGTCTCGACGGGCGCCACGCGCAGCGTCTTCTCGCGCGGGCTGGCCTCGAGGCCGAGGATCGAGGAGATGCACGTGAACATCGCCGCCGCGGACCACAGCTGCGGGATGCAGGTGTTCCAGTACTCCTTCGGCGGGCCGCCCGGTTCGCGCACGTCACCGCAAAAGAGCTCGGGCGGCCGGCGCAGCGGGAACTCGATCGCGGCCTCGACGAGTACGCGTGCCGCCCGCTCGGCGTGGACGGCGAATCCGTACTGGCGCAAACCAGCCACCGCCAGGGCGGTGTCGAATGGCCACACCGAGCCGTTGTGGTAGCTGCAGGGGTCGTAGTTCACGGCGCGCTCGGAGAGCGTGCGGATGCCCCACCCGGAGAACATCTCGGGCGACATCAGCCGCTGCGCGACGCGCGCGGCCTTCGTGGCGTCGACGACCCGCATCCACATGCAGTGGCCGGGGTTGGAGGTGATCGCCTGCACCTGCCGCTTGTGCCCGTCCAGCGCCTGGGCCAGGAACTTCTCGTGCGGCATCCAGAAGTCGCGGTTGAAGCGGCGC
>Ga0070708_100004885_pt1 | contig 10587 bp, 5 predicted proteins | sample KBSK5503metaG_FD_65469 | JGI IMG/M metagenome (GOLD analysis project Ga0070708, IMG submission 65469) | Corn, switchgrass and miscanthus rhizosphere microbial communities from Kellogg Biological Station, Michigan, USA - KBS K5-50-3 metaG | ecosystem: Host-associated > Plants > Roots >... | reverse complement strand
TTATTGACCGGGCAAAGTACTTCGTGCTCGACTATCTTGGCGTGGCGCTGCGCGGCTCACGTGTCGATTCAAGCGCCGCCGTGCAGGCCTTTGTGGACCGTTTTGCCCCGCCTGGCACGGCCACAATCATAGGCCGCGACCAGGGCACCCATCCGGCCTATGCCGCGCTTGCCAACGGCGCCGCTGCGCACTGTATCGAGATGGACGATACGCACCAGGAGGGCTCTGTCCACCTGGGCGCTCCAATTATCTCAGCCCTCATTGCCGCCTCGGAGATGCAGCCCGCGGGCGGCGGGGAGTTTCTGGCCGCCGTGGTGCTGGGCTACGAGGTCGCGGCGCGCCTGGCGATGGCTGTTGGCCCCGAGGCGCATTACCGGCGCGGCTTTCATCCGACCGGCACGTGTGGCACGTTTGGCGCCGCCGCGGCCGTGGCGCGTTTGTGGGGTCTGGAGGCACGGGCAATGGCGCAGGCGCTTGGCATTGCTGGCAGCCAGGCGGCGGGGTCCATGGAATTTCTGGCCACGGGCGCCTGGACAAAACGCTTCCACCCAGGCTGGGCGGCCCACAATGGGTTGATTGCCGCAGCGCTGGCACGCCAGGGTTTTACCGGCCCGGAGACCATTATCGAGGGCACGGCAGGCTTTGTGCAGGCCTACTCCCAGGCGCCGCGCCCCGAGCGGGTGACGCAGGGCCTGGGCAATACGTTTGAAATCCTGGCGACGGCGGTCAAACCGCACGCCTGCTGTCGGTATATGCAGGCACCGATTGATGCTATTCTGGCACTCGTGACGGCGCACAATATTGCGGCCGACGAGGTGGCGCAGGTGACCCTGGGCATTCTCAACACCGCGTTTCCGATTATCTGCGAACCCGCCGAGGTCAAATACGCGCCGCGTTCCATCGTCGATGCGCAGTTCAGCATGCCGTTCGGCGCGGCCGTGGCGCTGCTCTGCCGACGCGCTTCGCTGGCGGAGTTTACGCCTGACATGGTCGCCGACCCACGCGTGCGGGCGCTGATGCAGTGCGTCTCGCATGTCCGTGATCCGGAGCTGGAGCAGCACTTTCCACGCCAGTGGCCAGCGTGGGCCGTCATCGAGCTGCAGGATGGCCGCAAGTGGTCCACCACCGTCCGCTACCCCAAGGGCGATCCGCAGAACCCCCTGTCGTGGGACGAGTTGCGTGCCAAATACCGGGAGCTGGGACGCCGTGTGCTGCCTGCGGACCGGCTTGACGAGATCTGCCAGGCCGTGCAATGTGTGGAGTCCGCTACAGACGTGGCCCCGATCTGGCGGAGGCTCCGTCCCACCGTGGGTCCAGACGCTTGACGCGGCCCTGCCTCGCGTGTGCAACGTCCCATATCACGCGCACTTGGGCATACAGCGTCCCCGCTGCGCCCAGCACACCGCCCTCCTCTGCGCCGGCCTCGTTTACACTGGGAACCGTTCCAGCAGCCTGCGGGCGATGATGAGCCGCTGGATCTCGTTCGGGCCCTCGCCCACAGTGAGAAGCTTGGAGTCACGGAAGTAGCGCTCCACGGGTAGCTCCTGGATGTAGCCCATGCCGCCGTGGATCTGGATGGCCTCGCTGGCGCAGAACTCGGCGGTTTCGGAGGCGAAGAACTTGGCCATACCCGCCTCGAGGTCGCAGCGCCGACCTGCCGACTTGAGCGAGGCCGCCTGGTAGGTCAGGAGCTTGGAGGCCTCGATGCGCGTGGCCATCTCGGCGAGCTTGGCCTGAATGAGCTGGTGTTGCGCGATGGGTTTGCCAAAGGTCTCGCGCTGCTGGGCGTAGCGGATGGAGTCCTCGAAGGCCGCCCGGGCGAGGCCCACGCTGCGCGCCGCCACGTTGATGCGCCCGCCCTCGAGGGCGCTCATGATCATCGGGAAGCCCGCGTTCTCCTCGCCGAGCAGGTTCTCCAGCGGCACGCGCGCGTCCTCGAAGACGAGCTCGCTCGTACGCAGCCCACGATAGCCCAGCTTCTTCAGGTGACGGCCGACCCGGAAGCCCGGCGTGCCCTGGTGGATGAGCAAGCAGGAGATGCCCTGCGCCTTGGGCCGCGCCGGGTCGGTGCGTACAAACACGCTGAACATGGTGCCGTGCTCGGCGTTGGAGACGAACATCTTCGTGCCGTTGACGACCCACTGGTTCTGCTGCCGACGCGCGGCGCTGCGCAGCGCCGCGGCGTCCGAGCCCGAGCCTGGCTCGGTCAGTGCCATGCCCGCGTGCCACTCGCCGGTGGCCATCTGCGGCAGGTACGTCTCGCGTTGCGCGTCGGTGCCGAAGTGCAGGATCATCCACGTCGTCATCATGTGGGTGCCAAGGATGCCCGCGAGGCTCATCCAGCCGACCGAGAGCTCCTCCATCAGGATGGCGTAGCACACCTCGTCCAGCCCGCTGCCACCGTACTGTTCCGGGATGGTGAAGCCAAAAAAGCCCAGCGCCCGCATCGTCTCGACGATGGGGGTGGGATAGCGGTCCTCGAGCTCGTACGCCATGGCGACAGGCCGGACCTCCCGGTCCACGAACGCCTTCACCATCTCGCGGATGCTCTGCTACACCTCGTCGAACTGGAAATCCACCGCACGCCTCCCTGGCGGGCACCAGCCCGCCGCTAGCCAATGATGCCGCCCTCCCGCAGGGCGGCAATCTCCTTGTCGTCCATGCCCAGCTCGCGCAGCACGGCCGCCGTGTCTGCGCCCGTCTTGGGCGGGTGCGCCAGGCGCGGCGCCAGCCCACTGAAGCGCACCGGGAAGCGGCCCAGGCGGATGCGGCCGTAGGGCCCCACGACCTCGGGGAACAGGTCGCGGTGGCGCGTCTGGGGATGCTCGCAGACCTCGGCCAGCGAGTTCACACACGCACAGGGCACGCCTTTCTCCAGAAACACCTGCCGCCACTCCTCGCGCTCCCGCGCGGCGAGGACCGGCAGGAACGCCTCCTCCAGCACCGTTCTGTGCGCGTACCGGGAGGCGTTGTCGCAGAAGCGCGCCTCGTCCTTCCACTCGGCATGGCCCATGGCCTCCGCGAAGCGGTGCCACGTCGCCTCGTTCGCGCAGGCCACGGCGATGAGCTGCCCGCCCTTCGCCGGGTAGGCGCCATAGGGGGCGAGCAGGTGGTGCCCCAGGCCCACGCGGTGGGGGACGTAGCCCTCATAGAAGTGCCGCAAGGGGAAGTAACCGAGCATGCTCGTCATGCAGTCGAACATGGAGACGTCTACCTCCTGGCCTTCGCCCGTCCGGTCGCGCTGGCGCAGGGCCATCATCGCGCTCAGGGCGATGAACAGCCCGGTCACTCCATCGCAGATGGACAGCGCCACCTTGGCGGGCGACTCGGGCGTCCCCGTCATCTCCATCACCCCGGTCTCGGCCTGGATCAGCCCGTCGAAGGCCTTCATGTCGCGGTAGGGGCCGTCCTGCCCGTAGCCCGAGGCGTGCAGGTAGATGATGTCCGGGCGGATGCGCCGCACCGCCTCATAGCCGAAGCCCAGCCGTCCGGCCGTCCCAGGGCTGAAATTCTCGAGGAAGATGTCCGCCCCCGCGATGAGCCTGCGGAGCACCTCACGGCCGCGTTCGTCCTTGAGGTTGAGCACGACGCTTTGCTTGTTCGGGTTCACCCAGAAGTGCACCGATCCCTCGCCACCCACCGCCCTGTCCCAGTGGCGCACCATGTCGCCACCCGGTGGCTCGACCTTGATGACCTCCGCGCCGAAGTCGGCCAGGTGACGCACCCCCAGCGGACCGCTGATCGATACCCCCAGCGAGACAACGCGGACACCGTCGAGCGGAAGAGACATGTCACACCTCCCTGAACGCCGTGTGCCGGATGAGGCGCACCGCCACCCTGTGCCCCGCCGCGGCAAGGCGTACACCGCGGGCACCCTCACCAGACGCGAAACGTGGCATGCGACGACTGCCCATCGAGCGCCATAGAGCCACTGCTCCCACCGTGTGCTCGATGCCCTGTGCACTGTTCCTCTGCCATATTATTGTTGTTTTCCGTGTCCCATTCAAGAAGGCCCTATGCTCTCTGCTGCTTGCGCTCGGCACTCTGGGGAGGCGCCCCCACGCGGGCAGCCCACCCTCTCCATCTCCGAGACACCCTCAGGTGGGGAGTGCCGTAGGATGCTGGCCCAGTCCCAGCAACTCCGTCGCCGTCTCCCGCAGCTTGAATTTCTGGACCTTCCCACTGGACGTCATCGGGAATCCTTCCATGATCACCGTGTAATGCGGGATCTTAAAGCTGGCCAACTGCCCCCGGCAAAAGGCGACCAGGGCCTCATGGGTGACGTCCTCCCCTGGCGTGGGGATAATACATGCGCAGGGCACCTCGCTGAGACAGGGGGCGGGCACCCCAATAATCTGCACCTGGTCGATCGCCGGATGCCGCAGCAGGAACCCTTCGACTTCGATGGGGTCAACGTTTTCGCCGCCCACCTTGAGGAGGTCTTTGTACCGTCCCAGGAAGCGGATGGTCCCGTCGTCCCGCATGGTCACCATGTCGCCGGTATGCAGCCACCCCTCGGCGTCAACCACCGTCACGGTCTCCTCCGGTTTCTTATAATAGCCCTGCATCAGGGAGTACCCCCGTACACACAGCTCCCCTACGGTGCCCCACGGGACAGTCGCGCCAGTCGCCTGGTCAATGACCTTGCACGCATAGCCGGGCAAGGCGCAGCCCGAGGCCAGGCAGCGGTCATCCTCGGGCGAGTCCAGGAACGAGCGGGTGACCCCACAGCCGACCTCGGTCATTCCCCAGGCTGTGACCGTAGGGCACAGCAAGCGTTGCGTCCGGCGGGCGGCCGGTTCGCTGCTCGCCATACCGGTGGCAAAGAGGCCAGTGCGGAGACTACTCCGATTGGTCATGGCACAATCCGGGTGCAGGGTCAGGGCATGGAAGTGGGTATCGAAGCCGTTGATGATCGTGGCCCCTTCCTGCTCGATCAGGCGCAAGACTTCCCCGGGGTCAAAGAGCATGGTCAGGACCATCCTGGCCCCGGTGGCAACGAACATCAGTAACCCCTCGTATAGCCCGAAGACGTGAAACAGCGGGAGGTACATCAGAATCACATCTCTGGGCGTAATGCCCATGCGGCTGCCCGCATCGATGACCGTGCGCTGAATGTTATGACCGTGCATCACGCCTTTGGGAAAGCCCGTGGTGCCCGAGGTGTACATGATAAGCACGGTCGCCTCCGGGTCGACCTGCAGGTGGCGTTGCTCCAACGCGGCGGGGGAGACCGCCGCCGCCCCGGCCAGGACCTCCCCCCAGCGGGATGTGCCTCGGTATGGGCTGTCCCCGACCACCACGACGCGCCGTAAGGCAGGAAACGCCTCCGTGTGTAGATGGTCTGGATCGCTCGACACAATGTCAGAGCAGACCTGGCGTACCATGTCCAGATAGTCCACCGGCCCGGAGCGGTCGACGGTGATCAGGGTCGTCGCGTCAGACTGCCAGAGGACATACGCCAGGTCACTCGTACGGAAGCGCGTGTTGACGGGCACCACCACGGCACCAATTTTGGCCAGGGCAAAGAAAGTATACAGCCACTCGGGCCGGTTGGGCATCCAGAGGGCCACGTGGTCTCCCGGGAGAATTCCCAGGTGGATCAAGGCCCTGGCGGTGTCGTCAATATCCGCCTGGAGTTGGGCAAAACTCCAGCGTCTGCCCTCGTAGTACAGGGCTTCCCGAGGACCCCAGCACCTGGCGGCCTCATCCAGCAGGGCGCCTAGCGTCTTTTTCTCGAACCACTCCCCCATATTTTCCCTCCCTGAAGATACACGATAGCCAGCATCTACTGGGCTCTCCTGGTCACCCCTGCTGCGCGCAGCGCCTCGACCTCTCTGTCGCTATCCCCCGCCTCGTGGCGGGTGTGCGGCGTCTCATGAAGCTACGCATCGGTCTAGTGATGTTGCGCGACCAGCGCACATACTACGTAGTGCTTGCGTGGCTGGCGTAGGTACCTGTGACACTGCCGTGCAGCACGAGCGTATCCCCTGTATCACCTCAAAAATTCGGGGCTGAAAGCCCCTGCCCTGACGGGTTGCCACGACAAAGGAAAGTGGGCATAATAGGTCGCGGTATGCCCCCTTCCCTCTCCTGGAGCCAGAGGCACTATGCTTGAAGACCTTGACCTGTCCAGCATTGCCGATGAACGGGCACGCGAGCTGGTCCAGCGGCTGCTGAACGTGCTGGAAGGTGTCATGGCCGACCTCCGGGCGGCTCAGGCAGAGAACCAACGCTTACGCGACGAGATTAACCGGCTCAAAGGCGAGCAGGGCGCGCCTGCGATCAAGCCCAACACACCGCAAGCACCTCCCAAGCATCACTCCTCGGAAAAGGAACGGCGTCAGCCGAAGATCTGGTCGCAAGACCGCAAAACGGACCGTATTGCCATCGACCGAGAACAGGTGGCGCAGGTCGATCCGACCCACTTGCCGCTGGATGCCGTGTGCAAGGGATACGAGGATGTGGTAGTGCAGGACGTGATCTTCCGCACCGATAATATCCTCTTTCATAAAGAGAAATGGTACTCCCCATCGCAGCACCAGAGCTCTCTGGCGCCTCTGCCCCAAGGCTACACCGGGCAGTTCGGTCCCGGGATCAAGAGCCTGGCACTGACGTTGTACTTCGGAGGGCAGATGAGCGAACCGAAGGTGGCCGAGTTGTTGCGCAGCGTGGGGGTACAGATCTCTGACGGGCACATCTCGAACCTGCTGATCAAAGACCAGGTGGCCTTTCATGCCGAGAAAGACGCCCTCTACCGGGCAGGTTTGGCGAGCAGTCCGTGGCAGCATCTGGATGACACGAGCACCCGCGTGAATGGCCAGAATGGCTACTGTCACATCGTCTGTAATCCGCTCTACACGGCCTACTTCACCACGGAGGCCAAAGACCGCCTGACGGTCCTCGACGTGCTCACGAACCGCCGGCCCCGGCGCTTTCTGGTCAATGCCGAGGCCTTGGGCTTCCTGGAGGCGTGCGGGCTGTCGGCCGTCCGGCGCCAGCAGCTCGCGCAGCTCCCCGGCGATACGCTCCTGGATGGCGTGGTGATACACGCCCTGCTGGAAGCCCACCTGCCCGGATTGGGGCCGCAACAACGGAAATGGATCCTGGATGCAACGGCAGTGGCGGCCTATCACGCCGAGCTGGAGTACCCTGTGGTGCGCCTGTTGGTCTGCGATGACGCGCCGCAGTTTCCCTTGGTGACGGACGAGTTGGCGCTGTGCTGGGTACATGAAGGGCGACACTACAAGAAGCTGATGCCGTATGTGCCGCACCACCGCACGCTGGTGGAGACCTTTGTCGAGCGCTTCTGGACCTACTACGACCAGTTGCTGGCGTATCGGAAGCAGCCGATGCCGGAGGAGGCCGTGCGACTGCATGAGGAGTTCGAGGTGCTCTTCTCGACCGTCACGGGCTACCAGACGCTGGACGAGCGGATTGCCAAGACACGCGCCAAGAAGCGCGGTCTGCTGATGGTGCTGGCGCACCCGGACATTCCCCTGCACAACAACCCGGCCGAACTGGGAGCGCGGGCACGGGTGCGCAAGCGGGATGTGAGCTTCGGGCCGCGCACTCGCGAGGGTGCCACGGCTTGGGACACCTTTATGACCCTGGCGGAGACTGCGACAAAACTCGGGGTCAGTTTCTCTCACTACATGCATGACCGTGTCTCTGGCGCCTATCAGATGCCATCCCTTGCCGACCTCATTGCTACCCGAGCTCAGAGTCTCAATCTCGGTGCATCCTGGAATACATCCTAGTCATGCCCCCTCTTATTGAAAAGACACGTAGCCGTGTGTATCGGTGTAACAGACCCTGGGATCGAGCTCGGTGTCATGTTCCATGAGTCCATCCAGACTGAACGCCGCCTCCCGTAACCGGCAGGGAATCGGTTGCTGGTGCATCCGCAAGAAGTTGTCCGCCGTGTGGGCGTATAACGTCCCCCCCCGGCCCTGAAGCACATGGCTGTAATCGGCCGCCAGAATGTGGAGAGGCACATAGAAGCGCATCCCGTCGGCAGAACACGTCGCCCCATGGCCGTAAATATGGCTGATCGGGATGCGCGAGGCGAAATGAATCATGTCAACGCTGGCCGCCTTGAGCGTCTCCTCCGTCAGAGACCAATCGGCCACGAAACTGATCTCATGGACGTTCAATCCGGAGGCAAGCGCCATACGCTGACACCCGATATTGCATCCAAGGGCGAACATGGCCGCCAGCACGTTGCGCCGGCGTACTGCCGGTGACAAGCTCGAGGCGCCGTCGCGGTGAAGGAAGTGACGAAGGAAGTTCGTCCTATGGTCAATCTCGATCAGCATGTCGACTCAATCAATCTTTTGGAGCCTGGACTCAATCAGGTGTTTCAGCGTTTGAACAGCGTCGGGCTTCTCCAGAGCCTTGAGGGCAGCGAGGTGGCACTCGCCTTTCCCAGCATCAATCGTTCAGGCCTTGTTCTGCGGCACGCGCTGGTCAACGGCCGCCGTGATCGTCGTGAGGCGATCGTTCAATCGCGTCAGAAAGGCGTCGACATCAAGCGGCAAGTCGAGGGTCGCGTAGTGCGCGGTTCGATGCGCTACCCACTGCGGGCGGGGGATGAGATACTCTTCGAAATCGGTCCATCGCCGAGAATGGGAGACGGTCACGTCACCGGATGTGAGGCGCTCATTCAACGTGGTCAGTAAGGCCGGTTCATAATGTGGTCTCGAGAGCACTATGGCACCTTGCGCATCCTTGCGAACCACGTGTTTGACCCACCGGCGTGGCAAGAAATCGACTGGCGCATCAGCGAACGATTGGCGCTTTCCATCGAGGTGAAGGTGGTTCACAGAGGTGACCGCACGCCCGAGGGAAGAATCCTCGGCACACTGGAACGGGGTCTTCTCCAGGAGTGCCGGTGAGTATGTGCGCGTGTAGCCGTACCAGTGATGGATGAGACCGAGCGGAGAGCCATCCGCCCCGGCGCGCAGGTTGCGGCAGCCTTCCACGAGGCGGGTGATATCGTCGCTCGGGAGCAGCGCGAAAATGTGCTGCCGCAACTCGTGATCCGGGATGGAATCGTTCAGCACCAGCGTGCCCATCCCCTCCAGCACTTCGACAGCACGGCTCCTGGTTTCTTCGGTCGCTCGCAGTACATCGTCATAGCGTTTGCGCGCTTTGTTGTGGATAGAGGTGATGAGCTTGTCTTGCATCTCGATGATGCTGTCGGTGATCTCCGCACGCGCCGCGTGCAGAAAACAGAGCACGATGGCATGTCGCTTGGGCGCTGTAAAGCGACGGAGATGCCAGATGTTGTAGCGATAACCCCAGCCAGCCAGAAGCCGCCGCGTGGCGGGATGTACCTCACCCAGTGCCGGCAACGCGGTTAGGCCGATCAAGCGCATGTCCCTGAGCTGGTCGAGGAGCGTGAGGAGCGACTCCGGCGATTCCCTGTGCGCCGCCGTCTTGAACTGCTCTAAGCGTGAGCGGAAGCCCGGCTCGTTGTCCGCTCCTGGTCCCTCTGACAGGGGAGCGACCGCTACCAATAAAGCTTCGATCTTTTCCGCCTGCCCCGAAGATAAGCTGCTCGTCAGCATCGCGTAGACAGTTTGCAAGGCCGCCTCGCGCGCTGCGGTCATCAGATCGCGCAAAGTCGTACGGCCGGGCCGGACAATTTTCTCTTGTTGGAGCCAGCGGTAGGCCGCGTGACGGAGTGCCATAGAGCGGGGCAATGCGTGCGCCAGGATGGTGAGATGATGCAGCAAGCGCTCCCGCTGTCCGGCATCGCATGGCACAAAACCGAGATGCAGGCGGATGCGCTCCAGGTGCTCCCAGCGGGTCTTGGCGTTTTGTGGATAGGCATCGATCGGGAGTGGTAACAGGGTTTTAGAGAACAACGGAACAGAAAACCGGGTTAAGAGAGGTCCTCCTCAAACTCGTCCCCTGGCGCGGTGGGATTCCGGAGGGGACGCAGCTCCCCACGCGCAATCGCGTCCGGCAACACAAACGCATAGCGTCCCAACATATTAATATGGCTCCACCGCAGGGGCGTTAACCGGGCGACATCCGCGGCATGCACCGGATAGCCTTCGGCTTTGAGCTGCCGGAGTGCCGCATCCATATAGATCGTGTTCCACAAGACAATCATGTTGACGACCAATCCCAAGGTCCCCAGCTGGTCTTCTTGCCCTTCGCGGTAGCGTTGGCGCAGCTCCCCCCGCCGACCATGGAAAACCGTGCGAGCCAGCTTGTGCCGGTCCTCATGGCGGTTGAGCTGGAGGAGCACCCGGCGCCGGACAGCTTCCTCATCAATATAGGTTAAGATATGCAGGGTCTTCTCGATCCGACCCAGCGCGGCCACGGCCTGCGCCAGTTTGGTGGGGCGCTCGCCCACCTGTAAGGTCCGCATGATGGACCCTGCGTGCACAACGCCCAGTTTGAGAGACCCCGCAAGCCGGAGCATGTCCTCCCAGTGCCGCACGATCGGGCGGAGACTGACCCGGTGGCGCGCTAGGCTGTTGAGGAGGCCATAATCGGCGCTGCGATCGATCCGCCATAGTCGCAGACTCCCGAGGTCCGCTAACCGGGGCATAAACCGATACCCCAACAGCC
>Ga0070708_100004884_pt1 | contig 10588 bp, 8 predicted proteins | sample KBSK5503metaG_FD_65469 | JGI IMG/M metagenome (GOLD analysis project Ga0070708, IMG submission 65469) | Corn, switchgrass and miscanthus rhizosphere microbial communities from Kellogg Biological Station, Michigan, USA - KBS K5-50-3 metaG | ecosystem: Host-associated > Plants > Roots >... | reverse complement strand
GATTGCGAGATGGGTCCGCTTCGTCGTGATCATGAGCGAGACCATCCGCCGGCGCCGATCACCCGACGGGTCAACCGCCGGCGATCCACGGCCGCTCCTGCGAGCCCGCGCGATCTGGCGTCAGTTCGGCGAGCGTTTTGCGCTTTTGTCGAGACCGTGGATCGGCGAGGAAATCGTCATAGTCGCAGCCAAACGACGTTGAGACCGCAGCCTGGCGGTTAATGGCTGTGCCCAGGCGGGTCCCTGCGGCCGCTCACCCAACAACCAGAGGTTGACGTACGCGAGCGGAAGAAAGATCACCCACATGTAGTCGTATTTCTCGAGATACGGATTGGTCGCATTGGCGATCAGGAAGCAGGCGGTTCCCACGAGAACCGGAATCACCCGGCGGGCGAGCGGATGGCCGGTCCGGATGATCCGCAACGCGGACCAGAAGATCCACAGGACGCCGGCGGCGTAGAGTCCAAGACCGAAAAGTCCGGTGTGGTAGAGCAAGGCGACGTAGGAGAGTTCGTACGACCAGGGTTGCGTAACGCCGAGACGGACGCCTTCCACGACGTCGGGCCTGGGTTGGAATCCGGGGACGACGGCACCATAACCGCTGCCAAAGATCGGACTCTTCTCCCACCCGGCGATGAGGTAATGGAACTGATCGACACGGGTCGACGGACCCGGTTCGGTACTGGTGATATCGAAGCCCTGCGCCACCTTGGTCGAGAGGGTGTCGGGCGCTACGCCGAACTCAAAGTGCGAAACCACCGTCAGCACAACGATGAGCACGCCCAGTCCGACGGCCAGCTGGAAGAGGCGAAGCCAACCGCGCCGATCGATGCGGACGGGAAGGAGGAAGAGCAGCCCGATAGTGATGAACGGGGAAAGCGCCGCCACCACTACCAACGACCGGCGCAGACTCAACACGGTCAGGAGGAGACCGAGGCAAAGCGCGGTTCCAATGGCCACACGGCGCAACCAGGTTCGTTGCCGAAGGGGCGCTGCGGCTGAGTCGTTGTGGGCGTCGGTACTGGTCACGCCCACCATCAAGGTCGCCACGAGGTAGGGCACCACAAAGAGCACGGTCGCAAGCGAATTGACGTTGAACTGAACGTAGCCCTTGTAAAAGACGACGCGCGCCTGCTGATGCAGGTCCGGGAGGAAGGACGCGGGATTGATGAAGTTGCCCGTCATGGCGATGAACGCCAGTGAGTAGAGGGTGATGGCCAGGAGCGCGGGAAGGAAGACGCGCTCGAGCGATCGCAAAATGTGCAGATCCGAAGCGCCCGCGACAAAAATGGTGAAGAGCACCGGCCAGAAGACGTACACGGTGCTCTCACGGAGTGCCCCCGGGGCATGATGCAGACGGCCGAGCACGACGAAGAACACGCCTGCCACGATGTAGGCGGCGACCCAGGCGATGACGGCCGGATCCAGGCGCCGCCTTCCCGGTGATCGGTAGACTGAGCCGGCGATGGTCGCCAGGACAGCCACGATCAAGACCACCTTGAGGGGTCGGTAGGCGGTCGGCACCACGAGCATCAAGAAAAAGAGGACGAGCGCTGGTCCAACAGCCATGGCCCGGCGCCAGCCGGCTGGGCTCGACGTCAGTAACTCGCGCATGCGCCGATGCCTGATTTGCCCTCCACGCTAGACATTATCGTTGTCAACTGGAACACGGGTCCCCTCTTGACGCAATGCCTCGAGTCGATTCGAGGAGCCAGCGTAGAGGGTTTCAGGTTGAACCGCGTCGTCATCGTCGACAATGCCTCGGCCGACGGTTCTGTGGAAGGGATCACCGACGAAGGGGCATTTCATGTCCTCCGAAACGCCACCAATCGTGGATTTGGGGCCGCATGCAATCAAGGCGCCCAGGCCAGCGATGCCGACTTCCTTCTGTTCCTGAACCCGGACGCTCGTCTGTTCGCGGATTCGCTGACCACCCCCATCCTCTTCATGGAGAGGTCGACCAGCAGCGCGATCGGGATATGCGGCATCCAACTGGTCGATGACAGCGGAGAGGTTAGACGGACCTGTGCTCGTTTTCCCACCCCGGTTCTCATGATGGCGCGCATGCTGGCGCTCGACGCCATCGTCCCGGGGCTGGTGCCGAGCCACTTCATGACGGAATGGGACCACAAGACGAGTCGCGAAGTCGACCAGGTGATGGGGGCCTTCTTCCTGGTTCGAGGTTCCGTCTTCCGCGCCCTCGCCGGGTTCGATGAGCGCTTCTTCGTCTTTTACGAGGACGTCGATTTTTCCCTTCGGGCACGGCGTCAGGGCTTCTCCTCCTTTTACCTCAGTGATGCTCGCGCCTATCATCGGGAGGGGGGTTCGACGCGCGCGATCCCTGGAGCCCGGCTCCTCTACGCATGGCAAAGCCGGGTTGGATATGTGAGTAAGCACTTCGGTCTTGCGTGGTCCGTCGTGGTCGGGCTCGCCACCTTGGTGCTCGAGTTGCCCGCACGCCTGCTGCGCGCGAGCTTTCGCAAATCTATTGGTGACGCAAAGGCGACGATCTGGGCGACGACTCGGTACGCGGCGAGCCTGCCCAGCTACTGGAGAGGGGGCGTTGGTAACGTCTGAGGGGAGCATGCAGCGACACGGGCTTGCCCTCCTCCTCGATCGTGCGCGCCACCTCTACCCTTCAACCGACTTTCGGCGCCTGCGAGCCGCGCTCACGGCAAAGACAGGAATCGAGATCGGCGGGCCGAGCGGTGTTTTCCAAAACGCCAACCGGTGGCCGCTGTATGCCGTGATCGGGCACCTCGATATGCTCGATTTCGCGCCGACCACGATCTGGACGACGACGGGGGCGGGCTCACCTCCGCCAGTCGGTCGGCGGATCGTGGGCGAAACAACGGATATGGCGGAGGTGCAGTCGGCCTCGTACGATTTCGTGCTCGCCTCTCATGTCCTCGAACACCTCGCCAATCCACTGAAAGGGTTGTCCGAGTGGAAGCGCGTCCTCAAACCGGGCGGGATCCTGGTCCTAGTTGTGCCCCATCGCGATGCCACGTTCGATCACCGGCGTCCCGTCACCACCATCGAGCACTTACGGTCAGACGAGGTAAGCGACGTCGGTGAGGATGATTCAACGCACCTCAACGAGATCCTCGAATTGCACGACCTGGGTCGCGATCCAGAGGCAGGCGACCCGGTGAACTTCGCGCAACGGGCCCGGAGCAATCTGCAGCATCGGTCCCTGCACCACCATGTTTTCCTGACGCAAACGCTGTTGACCCTGATCGACGCCATGGGAATGGAAGTGCTCTTCCTGGACCACTCCCTGCCACACCACGTCTGCGTGGCTGCCCGGACCGTGACGGGTACTCCACAAAACAGCGGCTACCTGGCGAACGCAGCATCCTGGCGTCGATCGAGCCCCTTTCCGAGCGACCGGCGCCAACCATGAGATGCCTGGTCACCGGGGCCGCCGGCTTCATCGGTTCGCACCTGTCTGAGCGCCTGCTGGCCGACGCGCACCACGTCACCGGCATCGACGCCTTCACCGACTACTACCCCAGGTCCCGGAAGGAACACAACCTTTCCGGGCTCCGCTCGATCAGGAGCTTCGAGTTCGTCGAGGCGGATCTGCTGCACGTGCCGCTCGCGCCACTCCTCGACGGTGTCGACGTTGTCTTTCATCTCGCCGCCCAGCCGGGCGTGCGGCCAAGCTGGGGAAAAGAGTTCGACCGGTATGTCCAGGGCAACATCCTGACGACCCAGCGCCTTCTCGATGCCGTTGTCGGCCGCAAGCTCACAAAGTTCGTCTACGCCTCGTCATCGTCCGTCTACGGAGATGCCGAGAGTTTCCCTACTCCCGAGACAGCGGTACCAAAACCGATCTCGCCCTACGGGGCCACAAAACTGGCTGGCGAACAGCTCTGCTATCTATATGCGCGCCAGTATGGCGTGCCCGTGGTTTCGGTCCGATACTTCAGCGTTTATGGACCCCGGCAAAGGCCCGATATGGCCTTTCATCGCTTCATTTACGCCTATCTCACGGGTGGCGAACTCGAAGTCTATGGCGACGGTGAGCAAGTCCGTGATTACACCCACGTCTCGGATATCGTCGAAGGCACGGTCCGTGCGGGAGAAAGTCGGGATTCGGGAGCCATCTTCAACCTCGGGGGTGGTCACCAGGTGACGGTCAACCAGGTCCTCGACATGCTCGATGGACTCATCACGGGCCGGCCAGTGGTTCGGCGCAAGCCTGCGCAGGCCGGTGATGCGCGCCGAACCTGTGCCGATGTGAGCCGGGCGCGAGACCTTCTCGGCTACGTCCCAGCCGTCGCGCTCTCCGCCGGTTTGCACAGCGAAGTATCGTGGCTCCGAGCCCCCTAGAACAGATGTTCGCTACGCGTGAGGCCCCTCCGCTCACCCTCCGACTTGCCTGAGTAACTGAAAGTTGTTACGCTTTTAGCCCGCGGGCGCGACGAGTCCCAAGGAGACCAGGGAGGGAAAGGTGGGGCGAGCAACTACTACTGCCGTGCGGCCGCGGCTCGGCCGCAACAGCCGGCGAGCCAAGCGTGCGCTCGACGGAGCGATTTCCCTATCATTGCTGCTTTTGCTGAGCCCGCTCTTTGGAGCGATTGCCCTGGGGATCAAGGTATCCAGCCCCGGCCCCATCTTCTTCCGTCAGCGCCGACTCAAGGAAGACGGGCGCGAATTCACTCTGCTCAAGTTTCGGACGATGTGCAACGGCGCCGACCGAATGCTCGATGAGGTTTTCCTCTTGAACCATGCTCACGGGCCCCTGTTCAAGGCGGACGGCGACCCGCGTATCACGCCATTCGGGCGTTTCCTTCGGCACTCTTTTCTCGACGAGCTTCCCCAGCTGCTGAACGTGTTCCGCGGAGAGATGAGCCTCGTTGGTCCGAGACCGTGCCTGCCAAGTGAGGCGCTCCAAGTCCGCGATCAGATTGACTTTCGATTTGCCGTGCCGCAGGGGCTGACCGGGCCATGGCAGGTCAATGGTCATCACGCATTGACCTTCGATCAACAGCTGGAGGTGGAGCGGGAGTACATCGAAGGTTGGTCGCTGGCGCTCGACTTCAAGATTCTTCTGGAGACGGTCCCCCTCGTCTTTGCTCGCAAAGGCCACTGATTCACTGAGCGAGCGATCGTTTACGGGGCCCCCGGCTGAATCGTCGCAGGTGCGCCGGCGGCGTCTGCTAATCCTGCTCCCGTCGTGGCTCGTGCCTCTCGTCTTGCTGGTCGGCCTGCAGACCTACCTCGCCTTCCGCGAGCCAATCTTCAGCCCCATCGACGAGCTCCAGCACACCGGCTATGTGCGGACGATCGCGATGCAGGCGCAGCTGCCCGTGTACGGCGAGAACGAGAACGATCCGACCCTCGTCGCCCTCTACTTTCAGAAATCCGCTTGGGGCGTACCGCGCCTTTCGCCCGCGCGGCTCAACTACGAGGCGCTGCAGTTCCCACTGTTCTACCTCCTGGCGGCACCGGTCTATAAGCTCCTCGCCGCCGACCCGCGGGCGGCCATCTACGGCGTTCGCCTGCTGAATGTGCTGCTGTCGGGGGTGGTGCTGGTGCTGCTCGTCGTGTTGCTCCGGCGCGCGTACCGGTTCGACCAGCTGCGGGCGATGGCCATCGCCCTCCCTCTGGCGCTGATTCCCGGTGTGACCCTGCGCAGCAGCCAGGTGACCAATGAAGTGCTGGCGACCGTGCTCATAACCGCCCTGCTGGCCGGGCTGGTTGTTCGCAAGCCGTCCCGTCCCGGCCTGCAGTCGTTTCTTGAAGGCGCTGCGCTCGGCCTCGCGGTGCTCGCGAAGCTCACCGCCGTCGCCATCATCCCCGCGGTTCTTATAGGATGGCTCACCCGCCGCGCGCGGAGAGAGTCTCTGGTTGCCGGGACTCTCGGAGCCGTCGTCACGACCGCACCCTGGATCGTCTGGTCGGTCGGCGTATACGGCAGCCCGGTGCCCTTCCTCTCCCGTCACCCGAAGGTCTTTTCGGGGCTGACGCAGTTCGTCCCCCCCCACACGCTGTCCTCGTGGCTGGCACTCGTTCGGCACCTCGTCTACTTCTTCTGGATGCCATGGGAGTGGCGGGTTCCTGACGGCTGGTCCTGGTTTCCGCGCCTCCTGGTTGTCGCCGCCAGCATCCTAATCGCGGCCGCCACGATAGCCAGCACCAGGCTCGTGCTTCACGCCGGTCCAACGGACGCGCGACGGGCGCTTGCGATTTCAGCCATGACGTTCGGTGGCTTCGTGGTCTCCTACGGGGTCTTCGTCGCCGCGCTGCAGCGAATCTGGCCGACCGATCTCCGTGAGCTCTACGTATTCCTGGGGGCGGTCGCCATTCTGCTGGGGCCAGTCGCGGCAAGGCTCCCACGTTCGGTCCTTCTCGGATTCTCCGGGAGCGTGGTCGTGAGCTGGCTCATGCTCGATGCCGGGTACTACGTCATTGGTCGCTGTGCCTGTTGACCCGCGAGGAGCAGGGATCAGGCGCGGGCAGTCCGACGGTGCCGGGCCAAAGTCATGACGCGGAGGCTTCAATAAACTGTGGCCGTGCTGCAACTCAAGTCAGCTTCGAGCAGAAAGGTCAATCGACCGCGTAAACGAAGGCTCGGCGTCGCAGGCCTTGTCCTGTTCCTGGTGCTGATTCTGGCGGCGGCCGCCGTCGGTTGGCGGCTGTACAGCACGGTCACAGCTGCCGTCACCGAATCAGACCTGGCTCGCACGCAGCTCCTCGCCGGCGCTCATCTCCTGAAAACGGCCGGGCTAGGGATGTCGACGCAAGAAACGTCGCAGGCGGCCGCTGATTTCAAGGCCGCCGAGCAGCACTTCGCGGATGTCCACCAGGTGTTCGCCCAGAGTCGGCTGATCGGCGTCCTTGCCGCTCTGCCCCTGGCAGGTCCGCAAGTCAAGGCCGCCACCGACCTGAGCGATATCGGGATCCACGCCTCGAAAAGCGGCTCGCTCTTTGCCGGGGTGGTCGCCGATGCGGGGGCACAGGGGCCCAAAGCTAAGGAGGGCAACCCTGTGGCTCCCGGCGAAAAGGTGCTCGCGATATTGAACGCGCTTGACCCCAGGCTCGATCAACTGGGTACAGAGCTGGACGCCATCGCCCGGGATCGCAGGCAGATCCCGTCAAGGGGCTTACTTCCCCAGCTGGCGAGCGCCGTCAAGCAGTTCGACAGCAAGTTGGACCTCGCCACCGTGAATACCGGGCTCAGCACATTGCGCGCCGATGAGCCGGCCCTGCGCGAGCTGCTGGGCGCGACCGGCAAACGATCGTACCTGGTTCTCCAGCAAGATCCCGCCGAGCTCCGTGCCACGGGCGGATTTATCGGGAGCGTCGGTTTTCTCGGGTTCGACCACGGGAAGATGGCCCCCTTCATGCCGGTCGACAGCTATGCGATCGATTGGGACGTGTATGGGCGAAGCCTGCTCGGTCCGCCCGGGACGAAAACCCATGTCGATGACCCGGCGCCGCTTCAAGAGGCCTTTCACCTACCCAGTTGGGAATTGCGTGATTCAAACTGGTCGCCGGACTTTCCGACGGCTGCACGGCAGGCCGAGTTCTTTCTTGCGAAGGAAAGAGGAATCCAGGTAGACGGCGTGATCGCCATCGACCCTTACCTGATCGCAAGTCTGCTGAAGATCGTGGGTCCCGTCACCGTTCCGGAAACCGGCGACGTCGTGAATGCGGATAACTTCTTTCTGACGACGCTCAAGCAGGTCCAGTTGAACAAGGTGACCAGCCACAAAACCTTTCTCTCGCAGGCCGCGAAAGCGATCCTGCCGAAAGTGCTGAGCATGCCCACGAGCAAGTGGCCGGCTGCGCTCCAGGCGCTTGCTTCCGGCTGCTCGGGCCGTTCGCTACAGGCCTATTTCCATGACGCCGGTGTGCAGAAGCTGATCAGCCGCTACGGGTGTACGGGCGAAGTGCTGCCACTGGCCGGGGATGGAGCCATGATCAACGCGAGCAACCTGGGAGCCAACAAGGATGACTTCTGGCTGAGCCGAAGCTATGCCCTTGAAATTGCCATGAATAGCGACGGCAGCGCCCGGCACACGCTGCGCCTTCATTACTACGGGCTGACGCACCAGGACGTGCGGCTCACGCAGTACTTACCCTATGCAGGCTGGCTCCGGATCTATTTGCCTGCGTCCAGCCAGATCGTTTCGATCGCTGGAGCAAAGCTCGATCCGGCCAGCGACCTGAACCGTTCCGTCGTCCAGGGGTGGTTCCACGTCGACTTCAACAGCACAACCGATATCACGGTCGCGTACGACGTTAGCGCGGCGTCCATGCGAGCGCAGTACGGTCGCCTGGACTTCTATTGGCAAAAGCAGGCGGGGCGACCCAAAGACGAGATCAGCATCAACTTCATTCCGCCTCCCGGAGGCAAGGTGCGCGCGATTCATGTGGGGTCAGATTCGATAACCGGGGCTACGGCGAAAAGCGATCTCGCCATCGACCGTCAATTTACATTCGACTTCTCTCCTCCTTAACCATCCCCGCAATAGCGCATAGCTGTGATGGTGCCTTTTGGTAGTCCGCGTGGGTTGCCGCGCCGGTGTCGCTGGCGTATCCTGCCGTTTGTGTTGAGGCGGGGCGTCATGCTCGCGCTTGTGGCCCTGCTGCTGCTGCCGGCCGGGGCATCCGCAGGACGGGATCAAACCCTCACCGCCACCAACGCGTCGGCGAATCGGACGTTCTCGCCGCCTGCATCGATGTCGCTAGTTGAGCAGGTGAGCAATGGCATTACGGCGCTATCCTCATCGGCAAGCACGAACCTGCAGCCGCGAACAACACGATCGCGACCGAGCATTGCCGGGCCTTCGGTCCGCTCCGTTACAAGCACCTTTAGCGCGGCCGCGCTTCGGGGGCAGCACGGTGTCACGGTCCTGCTGGTGACCGACCCGTCCTTCGCGAGCAAAGCGGCGACCTTCCTCGATCACCTCGCCGCCCTCGGTGTGAATAGCGTGAGTGCCGTCATCGTCTTCATGCAGCAGACGTACCAGTCCAGCACTGTCCAGCTTGCCTCGTTTGATCCAACCCCCACGGAGATCCAGAGCTTTATCACCGCGGCGCACCAGCGAGGGATCTCTGTGATGGTGCGGCCCTTGATGGACGACACCAACATTATTGCGGCGACCAACGGGGCTCAATGGCGCGGAACGGTATCGCCGACGGATCCAGCCGCCTGGTTTCAGAATTACCTGACTACTGTCATGCTGCCCTACGCGGGCCTCAGCGGGATCGACATGTTCGACGTCGGCAGCGAACTGACAACGCTCGGCTTCAGCTATCCGGATCGCTGGTCCACCCTGATTTCAACGCTGCGCTCCACCTACCCGGGCGAACGCCTCACTTTCTCGTCGACCGACTGGTACGGCCTGCCCGGGCAACCGCAGCCTTATCCGAGCTTCGCGCCAGCGCTCGACCTGATCGGCGTCGATGCGTTCTTCCCGATGAACGGGGTGACCAACGGATACGACGTCGGCCAGCTCGCCAGCGCGTGGCAACCATGGCTGAGCAAGATGGCGCAACTGGGCGCCTATTACCACAAGCCGATCCTCTTTACCGAGATCGGTCTCGCGTCGCAGTGCTGCACCTTGACCCAGCCGTTCGTCTACCATGCCGGAGCGGCGCCCAACCTGCAGGCACAGGCGGCCTACTACGCCGCGGCGTGCCAGGCGATCCGGCCATACAAAATCGGGCTCTACTGGTGGGCATATAACGCCCTGGATCCGGTCGCCTCACCGACAACGGACAACAGCTTCACGCCGTATGGCAAGCCGGCGGAGCAGGAAATGGCTCGCTGTTACCTCGGCGGCTCCTAGGTCGGAATCAGTCGGTACAGGCGCCAGTGCGGCGACCCGGTGCCCCCATCGAATTCGCGGACGAGGGTGGCCATCCCAGCGCCCGTTTTGAAGAGCGCCGGATAGGTGCGGTTGAGCGCGTCCAACGAGGTCAGCGCCGCCGGATCTCCCGGCGATGGAACCAGCAGGTACTGAACGTCGCTGCCCGCCGGGTCGGTCAGCGCCAACCGGAAGTCGCGGTCATTCGTGATCACGAACTGGCGTGGATTGTCGGACTCGAGGACGATCGCAAATCCGCTGAAGCTGTCGACCATCACCGAACCCGCGGGCAGGTGCCGCGCGTCCAGGTAGCGGCTTATTGAGGTTGCCGTCGCGACCGCCCCCGAACGGTTGAGCGCGCCGGCGGTAAATCCAACCAGCAGAGCCACCGACGGCATGGCGATCAGCAGGGGAATGGCAGCGAGCGCACCGGTGAACCGGCGTCTCGAGGCCGACATCGAGTTCGCGCTGATGCCCCCAGCAAGCGCGGTCAGCGGCACCGCGACGATCAAGCCGTCGAGCGATAACAGCACCAGCCCGGTGGACTGTGCGATCAGCATGACCGCCAGGACCGGGGCGAGCAGCCCGAGTGCGGCCACCAGGAATGGATCCCGGCGCCGTGCCAACGCGAAGGCGCCGAGCCCGAGCGCGACCGGCACGCCCGGGGCCAGGACGAGCAGGCGCCCGAGGCTGGCCAGCCCCCGTGGGACCTCTCGGCCGAGGTCGAATCCACGCGAGTGAAGGGACTGAATTTCTGATCC
>Ga0070708_100004883_pt1 | contig 10590 bp, 7 predicted proteins | sample KBSK5503metaG_FD_65469 | JGI IMG/M metagenome (GOLD analysis project Ga0070708, IMG submission 65469) | Corn, switchgrass and miscanthus rhizosphere microbial communities from Kellogg Biological Station, Michigan, USA - KBS K5-50-3 metaG | ecosystem: Host-associated > Plants > Roots >... | reverse complement strand
TTTAGGTCCGCGGGCTTGGGATCATCCGAATAGCGCGGCTTCTGCTTCTGCGCTGGATCCGTGAAGAAGTACATGGACGCCGAGACGTGCAGCAGCAGCGCCCGGAATGTCCGCGAATCCGGGTTTGGCTTGTAGTCGTATTTCTCTTCCGGCAGGTCTTCCGCAATCGCAATCAGCTTCCTGCCGATATCATTCCATTGTTCGAGCACCGCTTCTGAAGGTCCCGGCGCCGGTTTCGGCGGCTCTTTCTTCGCCGCCTCCTGCCCCACCACCGGCAATGCGGCCAACCCCACTGCCAGAGCCACTCCCGCCACCCACTTCAGGTTCTTCATTTCTTCTCTCCTCAGTTGCCCCCGCCTCTCCCGCTGTTCCGAACCGGGCAGGGCGCTCATTCCTTCAGACGGACCACCGCGCCAAGCGTTTCCACCGACCGGGTCTGCCGCTGGCTGGCGTTCCGCGGGGGACCATCTTACGCAGGAAACGGCTATGCGTCACACCAAATTCCATACGTTCGGACGTGCTAGACTTGATCTTTACAGCTTGGGGGACTTCACTTTGAATTGGGCATTTTTGTTGTTGCGCATCGCCATCGGTTTGAGCATTTTGACGCTGCTCTTTCTCTCGCAGCGTTTCTGGTATCGCTCCCTTTGGCGCTTGACGTCGAATTGGGGCCAGCTCTGGCTCCGCGTCGGTGCAAGACTCGCTTACGTATTGATCCTGCTGATCGTCATCGCCACATTGATCGAAGCCATCAGTCTGGGCCGCGGGCGCATTATTCCTCGCGCCTCCCTGATTGGGGTTCTCACGGGACTTTGGTTTTTTAGCGCGCTCTTTTCGTATCTTGCGGTCAAGATAGTTCATGGGCTGGAACGCATCTGGAGATGGACGCGAAACGTGACCGCTTCGCAAGCAGCTGTCCCTCCGCAAACTCTGGCGCAAGCCTCGTCCATCCCCGCCGTTGCCGAGACCGTTGCTGACCCCGGCCGGCGCTACTTTTTCCGCGCCGCGACCGCTGCTGCCGGCGCCGCTCCATTTCTCGGCGCCATGTACGGCTTTGCCGCCGAGCGTCTGAACTACCAAGTTCGCCGCGTCGAAATTCCCATGGACAATTTGCCGCCTGCGCTCGATGGCATGAAAATCGTGCAGATCAGCGACGTTCACTTGAGCAGCTACATGTCCCGCGCGCAGGTTCGCCGCGCCGTGGACATGGCCAACGATCTGGGCCCCGATCTTGCGGTCGTCACCGGCGACCTCATCACCGGCATGGGCGATTCGATTGCCGATTGCATCGAAGAAGTTCGCCGTTTGCACGCGCCGCTCGGCACCTGGGGCTGCAACGGCAACCACGAAATTTACGCGCGTGTGGAAGACGAAGCGGCCTATCTCTATTTACAGGCCGGCATGAAGCTCCTGCGCTACGAGAACGCGCAAATTACTTTCAAAGGCGCGCAGTTCAATCTCATCGGCGTAGACTACCAGCGCGAACGCACTTCCCGCGGCCAGCGCCAGCAAACTCTCGCCGGCGTCGAGCCGCTCGTCCGCCGCGACATGCCCAACATTCTTCTTTCGCACAATCCGAACAGCTTCAATCGTGCCGCGGAACTTGGCATCGAGCTTTCTCTCGCCGGCCACACGCACGGCGGCCAGATCCAGGTGGAAATTCTCGACCATCGCCTGAGCCCCGCGCGCTTCATCACCGATTACATCGCCGGCCTCTACCAGCGCCCGCTTTTCGCTGCGGCTGTCAATGAACGCGCCGCCGCGGCCAGTGACAAGCCGCTGGTGACCATGCATTCTTCTTCCATGGCCCGCATCTATGTCAATCGCGGCCTAGGCACCGTTGGCGCTCCCGTCCGCCTCGGGGTACCTCCGGAAATCTCTCTGCTCGTCCTTCGCCGCGCTTAGTCAACCGCTTCTTCAGGTCGTGATTCTGAGGAATCTTCTTCGAGTTGTGGAATAAGGATCTCCCGAGATTGGTATTAACAACGGTATCCAGATTCCGTTTTTTGGAGCGGGCTGTTCCCCGTTTGGCGTTCGAAAGTGCAAGTTCCCTGTTCTCAATCTGGGGCGATTCACGTTCAGGTACTCCAGCTTGGAATTTGGGTTGCAGTAACACGCGAGGAGTCCAGCCTGGCAGAGGTTCGTTCGCGAATGCGTGGGACGTGTTTCGCAGCGAAAATCTCATTTTTGGAAGGATTCTCAAATGAAGATCACATTGCAGTCCTGGAAGTTTCTTGCAGTAGTTGCCCTTTCGCTCTTTGTTCTTCCCGCTTTAGCGCTTGCGCAATACAAACGCACCGATCTCGTCACTGACGCCACAGATCCGGACTTAGTCAATGGCTGGGGTCTCACTCGCTCCGGTGGCAGTCCCTTCTGGGTCAGCGACGAAGGTACAGGCAAGTCCACTCTCTACAACGGCGCCGGCCAAAAGATTGGGTTAATTGTCACAATCCCTCCTGCGCCCAATGGCGCTGCCAAGGGCACGCCGACCGGCGACGTCTTTAACATCACCCTCGGAAATCCCGTGCCTTCGTTTTCCGTTTCGAACGGCGTCAAATCCGGCACCGCTATTTTCTTGTTCGCTACCTTCGACGGCACCATCAGTGGTTGGAGTCCTGGAGTCGACGGCACTCACGCCCTGATCGCTGCGGACCGGTCGAAGGACGGTGCCGTCTACACAGGTTTGGCAATCACCAGCGATGCCTCGGGTGGCTTTCTTTACGCCGCCGACAACGGCCCCAACAGCCGCATCGACGTTTTCGACAAGAACTTCAAGCTGGTGAATTCTTTTACCGACCCGGCGATCAAGGGCGGCTTTGCTCCCTACGGCATTCAAAACATCGGGGGCAAACTCTGGGTGACCTTCGGTGGCAACAAATCGGCCGCCGGCTTCGTCGACGAATTTGATACCGCGGGCAACGTACTCATGCACATCACCGGCCCTCTGCACTCGCCCTGGGGCCTCGCGATGGCGCCGGCTGATTTCGGCCCGTTCAGTAACACTTTGCTGATCGCCAACAACGTTCCCGACGGCCGCATCAACGCGTTCGATCCCCATACCGGCGCGTTTCTCGGCACGCTGCGCGATTCGCACGGCCAGGCGATCGTCATCGACCAGCTCTGGGCCATTCAATTCGGAAACGGCGGGAACGGCGGCAAGCCCAACCAGCTCTTCTTTACCGCCGGTCCGAATAATTACGCCAACGGCTTGTTTGGCATGATCACGGTCGAACCATAGACCGGCCACAATTCGAGCGGCAGGGTGGTCGCTTCGCGCGGGGCATGCCGCTGCGCCGGCGAGGGTGCCAGCGCGGGTTGACGTGTGTGCGTCTGCGCTCTCGCCTCCTGTTTTCCAAATACCCATGTTTGCCGCTGCATTCTCGCCGGAGCGCTGGAGTGTTAAGATTCCTCGCACTCATTGCATCTCATCATGCCGATCAAAGAAAAAAACTACTGGCTCGAAACCGTAACTACGCCCCCCGTGCAATCGGAGCGGGAATTGCCGGACAGTGTCGACGTCGCCGTCGTCGGCGCGGGCTACTGCGGTCTTTCTGCGGCGCGCGCTCTGGCGAAACGTGGCGTGAGCGTGGCCGTGCTCGAAGCCGAAACTTTCGGCTGGGGAGCGAGCTCGCGCAACGGCGGTATGGTCCTTACCGGGATGAAGCTTCCCGCGCCCACGCTCATTAAACGCTACGGCATCGAAACCGTGCGCAAGATGTACCCCGCTTCGCTCGACACCATCGATTGCGTCGAGCAAATTGTTCGTGAAGAAAACATCGACTGCAATTTTGCGCGCTGCGGCCACCTCGAAGTGGCCTGCAAGCAGGCGCATTTCGATGGCTACGAAGAAACCGCCGCGCTCACCCGGCGTGAATTCCATCATGAGCTGCGCATCATTCCGAAAAACGAGCTGCGCGCGGAAATCGGCTCGGACATTTATTTCGGCGGCATGATGGACGAGGCCAGCGCCGGCTTGAACCCCGCACGATACGTCGCGGGCCTTGCTGGTGCCGCGCAGCGCGCGGGCGCACGCCTGTTCGATCATACGCGTGCCACATCGGTTGAGCCGGAAACAAACAATGGTGCGCGCAAATTCCGCGTGGCCACTCCAAAAGGTACGCTCACCGCTCGTGAAGTGATTCTCGCCAGCGGCGCTTACACCACCGAAGCCACACCGGCGTTGCGCAAGAAAATCATTCCCATCGGCTCGTACATCATCGCCACGGAAGTTCTCCCCGCCGATCTCGCGCGAGAACTCAGCCCGCGCAACCGCATGATCTACGACTCGAAACATTTCCTCTACTACTACCGCCTCACGCCGGATAACCGCATGCTTTTCGGCGGCCGCGCCGCGTTTTTCCCCGAGACCGAGAACACCGTGCGACAAAGCGCTGAAATCTTGCGGCGGGGCATGGTTGACGTTTACCCGCAACTGCTCGGCACAAAAGCTGAATTCGTCTGGGGTGGCACACTGGATTTCACCCTTGACGTGATGCCCCACGCGGGAAAAATCGACGGCATGTATTTCGCCGCCGGATTCGCCGGGCACGGCGTGGCCGCAGCCACTTGGTTCGGCGCGAAACTCGCCGGGCTGATTTGCGGCGAGCCGAACGACATTCCCTTCGACGGCATCAAGTTTCCGGCCGCGCCCTTTGGTCTTCGCAGCGGCAATACCTGGGCGCTTCCTCTTGCGGGCGCGTGGTACAGAATTCTCGATTTCTTCACGTAACCTGCCTGCCGGTCGCAGTTTTTCCGGCCTGTAATTTCCGGAGCACAAAATACATGACGGGACCGACCAGGACGGGAACCGGCCCCCACTTCCGCGCGAACGGATCGCTCGCCACGAGCGCGACGACGCTCATCGCCAGCGGCGCGACGATGACATAGAACAGCCCGGCGCGGCCCCAGGGAATGCGGAAGGGGCGCGGAAGATCCGGCTGGGTCTTGCGCAGCCGCCACGACGCCAGGACCGTCAAGATTGTCACGCCGATGCGCAGCCACACGTAGACAGTCAGAAGCTGCACCATCGTTCTCCGCGCCAGCAGCGCGTAGATAATGCAGGACGCAGTGATGGCGATCCACGGCGTGCCGTAGCGCGGATGCCGCGCGGCCAGCGCCGGCGGCAGATAGCCGTCCTCGGCCATTGTGGAGGGCATGCGCGTGCTGGTCAGCACGGTGGCGTTCAGCAGCGAAAGATTGGTGATCATCGCCGCGATGGTCATCGTAAATCCCAGCCACGGCCCGCCGATCAAGTGCGCGGCTTCGGAAAAATATCCGGTGTGCCAGCTCTCCCAGTTTCCCAGCGCCGCGAGCGAAAACATCGTTGGCAGAAAATAGGATGCCATCGAAAGCGGCACGACGATCGCCAGAGCAATCGGATAATTCCGCTGCGGATTTTCCACTTCGTCGGCCACGCTCGAAACCTGTTCGTAGCCGGAGTACAGCCACAGACCCAGCGCAAGTCCCGCGCTGAAAACCTGAAACGGCGGCACGTGCGGCGGAATCAGCGGAGCAAAGGGATTGTGCTGCCACTTCGCGGCAGCGATGGCGCTGAGCACGACGATCGGCACGAGAATGGAAATTTCCAGAATGGTCGCGACCGTGCCAACCATCTGGATGCCGCGCACGTTGATGTACCCGATCACCGCAATCGCCGTGACGGCAATGGCGTAATGCATCCAGCCGGGAATCGTGAAGTAAAACGAGAGGTAATTTGTTAAGTAATCCGTGAATAACACGGCGTACGCGGCAGCCAGCAAAAACGACGCGCTCCAGTTCCACCAGCCGGCCAGAAATCCCCAGAAGTCGCCGAAGCCCGCGCGCACCCAGCGGTAGAAGCCGCCCTCGACGGGAATCGCGGTGGTGAGTTCCGCAGCCACGAGCGAAACGGGGATGCACCAGAAAAACGGGATAAACAGCTGATAGAGCAGCGTCAGCCCCGGCCCGCTGGTGGTGACCATGTCTTCGAGACCGAACGGCCCGCCGGTCGCGTAGGCGTACATCACAAAGACGAACGGCAGCAGCGTTGCCTTGCGCAGGGCCGCGCGTGTGGAGTTGGATTTGCGGGGCGTGGAGGAAATGTTCACTGGCCTCGTTTGCATCTATAAGGCGGATTTGTGCCGCAGAGGGTAGCGCATTGGGCGGGAGGATGTGAAGGGTAGAGGGTGTCAGCCGCTAAAAGTTGGGCTGCCTAGGATGGGGATTTGGCGCCGAGGCGGGCGATGACTAGCCGGATTTCCTCGTAGGGAATCTCAGGTGGGAGAGCTTCTTTGAGGGGCTTGAGGCGGTCTACGCCGAGTTGGCGGCAGGCGGCGGCGATTTGGCTGTAGCGTTCGGGGGCCAGCCAACCGGGCTGGAACTGGGCTTCGCCTCGCTCGACGAGATCGGCGACGAGCGAGACGACGGCGCGGAGGGTTCGGGCGCGGATTTGGGCGACCTCTTCGAAGGTGCGGCCTTCTTCTAGCAGGCGCAGGGTTTCTTTCGCGGGGGAGGAGACTTTTAGTTTGCCTTCGTTGGTGGCGCGTTCGCCCTGGCGGAAGCGGCGTAGGGCGTCCAGGATTTCTTTCCCGTACATTTCGACTTTCTTTTCGCCGAAGCCAGACACGCGCCGCAACTCCTGCAAGTTCGAGGGCTCGACGAGGCACAAGTCTTCCAGCGCGGAATCGTGCAAGACGACGAACGCGGAAATCCCCCTATCTTTCGCGGTGTTCCGCCGCCACTCCCGCAAATACTCATTCAACTCTCGATCCGCCGAGGAAATAGCGGCCGGCCTGGAGACCTGCTGCTGTCCAGGGCGTGCCGATTGCGCCGGACGCGAAACGATGCGGCTTCGCCTCCTTTGGGCTACTTCTATTTCCAGCCAATCTGGCGGGGCGGCGCAGGCATCGCAATTGCCGCAGGCTTCCCATCTGGGAGTTTCGCCGAAGTGCATGCAGATGTGGCGCTGGCGGCAACTGTCTGAGTTTACGAACTGTTCGACTTTGCGATAGCGCTGCCAGGCGCGTTCTTTCTCCGCGTAGTCTCCGATTTTTCCATTGAAGTAGGCGTGGAGGCCGGAATCTTTCTTTTGCCAGAAGAGGAAGCAATCGGCGGGGAGACCGTCACGGCCGGCGCGGCCTGCTTCCTGGTAGTACTGCTCGACGCTCTTCGGGAGAGCGAGATGAATGACGGCGCGCACGGCGGGCTTGTTGATGCCCAGGCCGAAGGCCATGGTGCCCACCAGGATGCGGACTTCGTCGGCCATCCACTTTTCCTGGTTTTCGCGGCGTGCGCGGCTTTCCATCTGGCCGTGATAGCCGATGGCGGCGATGCCGTTTTCTTCGAGGAAATCCACGGTTTCTCCCACGCGAGCAATGGTGGGCGCGTAGACGATGACGCTGCCGTCCGAGACGTGCCGCACGGCGCGAAGGAGGAGTTCGTCCTGCGTGCGGGCATTGGACTGGCGGACGATGTAACGGAGGTTCGGGCGGCGAAAGCTGGCGATGTGTTTGTAGGGATCGCGCAGGCGGAGCTGCTCGATGATGTCGCCGCGAACGCGTTTGGTGGCGCTGGCGGTGAAGGCGGCGATGGGCCGATCGGGAAAAATCTCGCGCAAGCGACTGAGCTGGCGGTACTCCGGACGGAATTCGTGGCCCCACTCGGAAATGCAGTGGGCTTCGTCGATGGCGAAAAAGGAAATGGGGAGGCCCTTCAGCCAGTCCACGGTGCCGCTGAGCGCGATGCGCTCCGGAGACAAATAGAGCAGCTGGTATTTGCCGGTAGCGGCTTGCTGGAGGATGTGGGTGCGCTCGTCAGGGAGAGTCGCGGCGTTCAAGCAGGCAGCGGAAATGCCCATTTGGAGGAGTTGTGCGACCTGGTCCTGCATCAGCGCGATGAGCGGGGAGATCACGACGCCGGTGCGGGCGTCGAGCACGGCGGGAAGCTGGTAGCAGAGCGATTTGCCGCCGCCGGTAGGCATGATGACGCAGGCGTCGCGGCCTGCGGCGAGGCAGCGGACGATGGCTTCCTGGCCGGGGCGGAAGGTTTCGTAGCCCCAGTAGCGGTGCAGGGCTTCGTAAAGGAGGGCGCTGTGGTCGGAGTCAGGGGATTCGTCGCGGATTTGAGAAGTGAGGCCAGGTGCGGCAGCCATGAAGAGCTCCGAGGCCCAGTAGAGGATGGGCGCTGAAATTTTCGCTTTTGTTTCGCCGTAGGTCAAGTACAATTTCTAGCATTCTGCGTGCTCGTTTCTTCGAATGGGTCGCAAGTTGCGGCACCCATCTCCGGGTGCCATAATTCCACTTCGTAGTGTGGATTCGTGATTCGAAAGAGTCATCGAGAGTCCCGGAGCATGCGTCCGGGTGTCTGAGGGGGGTTCTATGGCATTGCGCGATAGCTGGATTGAAAAGAGAGAAGCGGGGTTTGCCGGTGCCCTTCCTGCGTCGGGACAAGCGAATGGCAACCGGAATGTCTCGCAAATGCATTTGGCGCGGCAAGGCGTGGTTACGGAAGAGATCCAGTACGTCGCGAAGCGGGAAAAGCTCGAGCCGGAATTGATTCGAAGCGAAGTGGCGCGGGGGCGGATGATTATTCCTGCAAACGTGAATCATCGCAACCTGGAGCCGATGGCGATTGGCATCGCGAGCAAATGCAAAATCAACGCGAACATTGGAAATTCCGCGACGAGTTCGAACATTGAGGAAGAGCTGAAGAAATTGCACCACGCCGTGCATTATGGCGCGGACACGGTAATGGATCTTTCGACGGGCGGAGATATTCCGACGATTCGAAAGGCGATCATCGAGGCGTCGCCGGTGCCGGTGGGGACCGTGCCGGTGTATGAAGCGATTTCGCGGGTGCGGCGGCCGGAAGATTTGACGATCGGGCTGATGCTGGAAGTGATCGAAGAGCAGGCCGAGCAGGGCGTGGATTACATGACGATTCACGCGGGCGTGCTGCGGGAGCATGTGCCGCTGGTGCGGAAGCGGATTACGGGGATTGTGAGCCGCGGCGGGTCGCTGATGGCGCACTGGATGGAGCATCACAAGAAGCAGAATTTCCTGTACGAAAATATCGAGGACGTCTGCAAGATTTTCAAGAAGCACGATGTGAGCTTTTCCTTCGGCGACGGCTTGCGGCCGGGATGCATTGCGGACGCGAGCGATGAGGCGCAGTTCGCGGAATTGAAAGTGCTGGGAGAGCTGACCACGAAAGCGTGGGAGCAGGACGTGCAGGTGATGATCGAAGGGCCGGGGCACGTGCCGCTGGACAAGATCAAGGAGCAGGTGGACAAGGAAGTGGAGTGGTGCCAGGAGGCGCCGTTCTACACGCTGGGGCCGCTGGTGACCGATATCGCGCCGGGATACGACCATATCACGAGCGCGATTGGGGCGGCGATGATCGGGTGGCACGGCGCGTCGATGCTGTGTTACGTCACGCCGAAGGAGCATTTGGGGCTGCCGAATCCGGAAGACGTGAAGCAGGGCGTGATCGCGTACAAAATTGCGGCGCACGCTGCGGACGTGGCGCGGCACCGGCCAGGCGCGCGAGACCGGGATGACGCATTGTCTTACGCGCGATTCCTGTTTGATTGGAACAAACAGTTTGAACTTTCACTCGATCCGGAGACGGCGCGAAAGATGCACGACGAGAATTTGCCGGATGACTTCTACAAAGAGGCGAAGTTTTGCTCGATGTGCGGGCCGAAATTCTGCTCGATGAACATCACGCAGATGGCCGAGGCCGAGAGCGGGCACGACCAGGCCGAGCGCAAACAAAAGTTTGTTGAGCTGCTTGCTAAGGTTCAAGGCGCCTAGCTCGCTGGTCTGGCTATGCGGAGAGCTAAGGAAACAATCCTGTGAATTCGAACGTATCTCTCGATAGAAGCGAGCGGAGAGGTTTGTTCGGAAACGCGCTCGAAGAGAAAGGGGTGAGAACGTGACATTTATGATTCTTTCGGCGCTCCTGTATTTCCTGCCCACGATCATTGCCCGGCACAAGAGCGACTTGATGGGCGTTTTTATAGTGAATTTGCTGTTTGGCTGGACGGTTATCGGCTGGTTTGTCGCGTTGATCTGGGCATGCGCCGCCGAAAGGTACGTGGCAGTCCGGTACGTCCCCGTAAGCTCCGGCCGGTTTTGCTGCCAGTGTGGTTCGCTTGCTCCGGTCGGTGCGCACTATTGCGTTGCGTGCGGCCGAACAGTCTAGATAACGAATGCCCAGGACACGCGAGTGACAGAACCAAAACCCGACCAAGCCCTCCGAGAGGAATTTGACCGCTGGGCGGAAGCGGGGCGTGGCGCGGAGATGGAGCAGGACCACCTGCCCATCACGCTGCCGGTTCTGGAGAAGATGCGGCTGGCGCCTACGGACAACGTGCTGGACGTAGGATGCGGCGCAGGGTGGCTCTCGCGGCGGCTTGCGAAACTGGTGCCCGAGGGCCGCGTGGTGGGGATGGATATTTCGGACGAAATGATCCGCCATGCGCGGCGCGCCAGCGCGGACTTCGGCAATTTGCTGTTCGTGACAGGCGAAGTTAAGGAAATTCCCTGGCAGCCGCATTTTTTCGCACACACAATTTCTGTGGAATCGTCGTACTACTGGCCGGATCCGGCC
>Ga0070708_100004882_pt1 | contig 10590 bp, 8 predicted proteins | sample KBSK5503metaG_FD_65469 | JGI IMG/M metagenome (GOLD analysis project Ga0070708, IMG submission 65469) | Corn, switchgrass and miscanthus rhizosphere microbial communities from Kellogg Biological Station, Michigan, USA - KBS K5-50-3 metaG | ecosystem: Host-associated > Plants > Roots >... | reverse complement strand
TGCTCCTGGTGGATGTGGCCGTAGAAGACGGTCACGTTCTTCCAGTGCTGCAGCAGATCGATGGCCTTGCTCCCGTCTTTCGTGGCCCAGTCCCACTGCGGGGCCAGGTCGAAGAGCGGCCGGTGCGTGAACACCACGATGGGCGCGCCGGCCGGCAGCGGCTTGAGGTCCGAAAGCAGCCAGTCGATCTGCGCGCCGCCGATGGCCCCTTCCGGATCGGAGACGTTGTCGATCACGGCGAAGTGGATGCCCTTGTGGTCGAAGGAATAGTGGGTCGCTCCGAAGTGCTCCTCGAAGGCCTTCCCGTGGTCGAGCGAGGCATCGTGCTCCCCGGGCATGTACCGCTGCACCGGCGCTTTCAGTCCGTCCACGATGGCCTTGAACTCGCGCATGCGCTTGCGGCGCTCGGCCTCGTCGTCGGTGGTGTGGGTCAGATCGCCGGTGAAGACGATGAAGTCCGGCTGTTGCGGAAGCGCGTTGACCGCCTGCACCGCTTGCCGGAGCGTGTCCGCGGCTTCCGGATTCGGGGGGCCTTTGAAGCCCCAGTGCGTGTCGGAGAGCTGGACGAAGAAGAAGTCGTCGTCTCCTCCGCCGGACTTCCGCGTCAGTCTGGTGCACGCGCCCGCCAGGCCGGAGGCGAAGACCACGCCTCCAAAGCCGAGCAGCTGGATGAACTCGCGACGCCCCTTCGGTTCGCTCATGTGTGCAACCTCCGGGCGCCACGACTCGATGGGTCGGGCGTCTATTCCCGGAGGCGTCAGCGGCGGGCGAGCTCGACGAACTTCTGCAGCTCCGCCTCGTTCACGTCCGAGACGGCCCAGTACTGCATGCCGTCCTTCGCCCAGCCGTACGCGTTGTACCCCTGCTCGGACGCGCGCCGCAGCGGCTCGTCTCCGCCGCGCTTGCTCGGCCAGATGAACAAGTTGATCGTGTGCTGAGCGCGCTTGTACACGAGCGACGCCGCGCGAGTGTTCTCGACGTAGTCGAGACGGCCGCCCACCAGGGGAAAGCCTTCCGCAGCCCAGTCCGTCACCGAGACGGAGTAGTCGAGCTTGCCCTGGAACCAGGGCTTGACGGTGTGCTGGTCCGACGATGCGACGTCGGTGAGATGGTTGGCGAGCAGCGAGCGCACGTGCGCGGCGACGACGGCGTCGGCGACCGGCGCCTCCGCGGATTGAGTCCAGATCCGTGGCACGGCGACGACGAGCACGGCGGCAGCCGCGGCGGCCGGGGCAAGCGCCCAGGTCCAGGCACGGGACCGGAAGCGGCGGGCCGACTGGATGGGGACCGCCGGGTGCCCGGATGCAGGCGGCACCGCCGGTTCCACTCCGCGCAGCGAAGCGAGCAGGCGTGCCTCGACGCCTTTCGGCATCGCGTACCGCGTCAGATTCGTCCGCACCGACATCTGCAGCTCGCGCAGGCCCTTCTCTTCGGCCGCGCAGGACGGGCAGCGTTCCAGGTGCTCCTCGACCTCGATCGCTCCGCGCACGTCGAGCTCGTTGTCCACGTAAGCGTCGAGCAACCGTTGCGTCTCCCGGCAGATCATGACGTGCTCCCGGCCTGCTCGCGACGTCCGATGACGGCCTGCAGGCGGCGCCGCGCGCGCGAGAGGCGCGACATCACCGTCCCGATGGGAACGTTGGCCAGGTCGGCGATCTCCTTGTACGAAAGCCCTTCCATCTCCCGGAGCACGAACACCTCCCGGAACTCGACCGGCAGCGCTTCGACGGCCTGGTTCAGGAACCGTTGCTGGGCGGAACGGAGCAGCAGCACCTCGGGAGTCTCCGACGTCTGCTCCGCGGCCGGGTCTTGATGTTCCGTCTCGTCGAACTCGGTGCCGAGCTCGCGCGCCCGGTTCTGCCGCAAGAACGTGTACGCGCTGTTGCGCACCACGGCCAGCAGCCAGGCCCGCGGGTTCAGGCCGGAGAAGCTGCCGAAGTATCGAAAAGCCCGCATCATCGCCTCCTGCATCACGTCCTCTGCGTCGGCGTCGTTTCGCAGGAGCCAGCGCGCCAGGTTATAGCCCGCCTGCAGGTGAGGCAGGACGAGCTGCTCGAACGACGCGACGTGGTCCGGCAAGACACGCCTCCCTGCTGGCTCGACTTGGCGGGTGCCGGGTTTATTCCCGACGGAGAGCGCGAGACGATGGTCGGAGCGCGAGACGATGGTCGGATCGGCCGTTCATCGCTGACAGAACGCGCAACGACGAGCGCCCTCCGTGCGTGCTAGGTCGAGCGCCCACACGAAAGGGGGAGTGCCATGATCCCGCTGCGATGGACGCGACTCGCGGTCTTCGGCGCGATGATGCTGACGGCAGATCTCGCGGAAGCGAAGCACAGAACGATCCTGGCAACCGGGCGAAGGGATCCTCGCATCTACGCGATCGATCTGGACCAGGCGCTCAAACCCGAGAACGACAACACGCCGCACGCGATCCTCAGCCGATCGCTGGTCAATCCGCGGCGTCTGGACGGAACCCTGCTGGGCGATCCGGCCAATCTGGTGCTGAGCGAGGACCAGAGGACCGCATTCGTCATGAATCACCACGGGGCGGTGGTGAACGCCGAGTTCCTGCAGCACGGCGGCCGCGCGAGCATCTCGGTCATGGACGTGAACAAGATGCGAAGCCGGAAGCTCGACGATACCGACGCGGCCCTCTTGCAGACCTTCGATGCCGGTTGGTTCGGCGGAGTGGGGATCCTCGTGGTTCCCGGGTTGATCGTCGCCGGCTACTCGGAGGGCTGGCTGAGCGAAGACGGCTCGAACCGGATAGGCTTGATCGATCGACGGACTGGAGGATTGCGTGGGCAGATCGAGATGCCGCTCAACACGACGCAGGCGGGCGCTGTGCCGGGAACACGCCAACTGAGAAGCGATTGCGCGTTCTTCCCTGTCCCGTTCGTCTCTCCGACGGAACCGCCACAGATCCCCGCTGGCCAGGCCTTCCTTTCCGACGTCGATCCGAAAGACTTCGGCTGCTGGCCCGACCCGGAGGGCCTCGCGCTGGCCCGCGGCAGCGACGGGAAGACCTATCTGGTCTCCGGCAATGCTGGCACCGAGGACGTCTCGATCATGGATTTCGGCGCTGCGCGCGCGGGCGCTCGGGTGGTGGAGGTGGGCGCGCGAATCCCGGTGCAGACGGGGCCGTTCGGCATTCGCGCGAACCCGAGGGGAAATCTGGTTGCCGTCACGGCACGGGAGAGCAACATCACCGGCAAGGAAGGCAATACCATCTCGATCATCGACGTCGACCGCGCCCGCCAGGGTCAGCCCGGCGCCGAAGCGGCGCGGGTTCAGGTAGGAATCGACGACCCGAAGGGCGAAGCTCGACCGTTCACGGTCTCCTGGACCCCGGACGGGCAGCGCATCGTCGTCGCCAATTTCCGCACCAACAACGTTTCCATCGTCGGTGTGCCGGGGAACCTCCAGAAGAATCCGGCCGTCGAGATCGCCCGCATCCCGCTCAGCCGGGCGGACGGAGCGCCGGCGCGACCCAAGGGCACGTTCGTGACCAGCGATGGACGGTTTGCGGTGGTGACCGGCGGAGCGAATACGCTGCCGTCCCTCACGCCGACGGGTACGGTGTTCGTCATCGATCTGCGGACGAACCGGCAGGTCGCGACCGTGACGGGCGTTGGGATCGACCCCTACAATCTAGTCGTGGTCGAGAACCTCGAGGACGACGAGGACTGATCAGTCGTCGTCGTCCTCGTCTTCGTCGTTTCTCGGGCTGAAGAACACGCCGATGCATCCGCGTCCCGCGAACGAGGCGCCTCCGAAGCTCACGCAGGGATCGGGATCAGTCATTCCCGCCCTCGGAGGCGTGAGGGGCACGAAGACATGGTTGTTCCGGCGGTCGGCGGCCACGGAATGCGCGTTGAACGCCGTCGGCACCTTGGCGATGAAGGTGTTGTGGTCGGCGTCGATGATGCCCAGGCTCGGTCCGCTGGGATCGTTGCGGGCAGCGAGGTAGTAATGCTCGTCGCCCGGGTTGAACCAGACTTCATCCGAGCCGCCCACCTCGAGGATCGTCTCCACCACCTTCCCGGTCCTCGCGTCGAGGATGATGGACCGCGACGGGTCGGAGCAACCGACCAGGAGCCGCAGCCCAGGACCGAGTGTCAGACCCGCGGGGTGGCACTTGCTCACCGGGAACAGGTCCGTCACCATGGGGCCACCGCCTTTTGAACCTACTGGATCGATCTTCGCGACGGCCCCCTTGTCGAAGTCACCATCGAGCTCCGGCACCGAGACGTAGACACTTCCTGTCCCTTCGACCCAGATCGGCTGCTCCAGTCCGTCGGTCACCGTGTTCTTGAACGGAAAGCCCGGGTCGCCCGGAGCGAAGGTGATCTTCGCTTTCACCTGTCTCGACGTGGTCGAGATCAGGCTGAGGAACGGGGGAGCATCGGCGTTGTTGACGATTGCGATCAGGTGGTCTCGGGAATCGAAGGCTATCTCGTCCGAGCGTTTCACGCCCCCCGTGGCGATCGTGGCAACGAGGGCCGGAGGGTTGGCGTTGAGGTCGAAGACCTTCACCGAGCTCTGGGGCGCCTGACTCATCTTCAACACCCGCGGTCCGTCACCGGCCCAGAGCTCGTTCACGCGGGCGCCTCGATCGTCGCGATCCGAGTCGCTGCGATCCGAGTCGCGGTCGGTCGAGTGGATGACGACGACGCCATTCGGCCCGGAAAAATCGTTGCCGCGCGGGTCCGCTCCGGCGAAGTCGCCCTGGATCCGGCGAACGAACTGGTTCGTCCGGGTGTCCACGACGTCGACGCCCGCGTTGGATCGATCGGCCAGAAAATACCTGCGGCTCGACGCGTCGACCCAGCTGATGTCGAAAGCCTTCAACGGTTTGTCCGGAATGGACACCACCGCGCGAAGCTGGAAATCGCTGGCGGCCTTGGCGCTCGCTGCCGGAGAGGAAGACGAGGTCGCGGCGTTCGCGCTGGCCGCCGTCGAGCGGGCATCATTGGAACCGCACCCGGTGGACGCGAACAGCATCACCGCGACGGCGTTCACGACAGCGACCGGATGGTAGAGCGCAACGAGCTTTGACGGAGTTCCCATTGGCTTCAGCCCCCGGCGCGCGCTGGACGGCGCGCCATTTGCGTAGCGAGGCGCTCATCTGCTCCGGTCACGTCGGGGACACAAGAAGACGGAAGTCGGTGCTCCGACGAACGGCGCAAATTCCGATGTTGAACCCGCTCGGACGAAAGTCGGTCACCCTCGTTGCGCTGCAGCGCGTGCAGCGGCGATCTCCTCGTCGACGGCTTCGCGGCCGCGGAAGGCGCGGCCAGCCTTGCCGTACCAGTACCTGGCATTGTCGAGGTCGCCCTCGAGCGTATGGACGATTCCGTGCAGCCAGGCAGCCAGCGTCGATGCGTCGTCCTGGACGATGGCGTGGGCCGCTTGGAAGTCGCCAGCCGCGAGGAGGTCCGCCGCGCGGCGCAGGTCGGGATCGCCCATCCGGCGATCATCCCACAAACAAAAGGCCGCAGCAGCGAGAGCTTGCGCGGCACCGACGAAGGACTCTTTCAGCCAACGTCCCATTCGGGATACCGCCGCGTCCCACCCCGAGGGGGAACCATGCGCACCGTCCAACTGCTCTGCGTCGCTGCAGCGCTCGCCTTTGCGTCGAGCGCGGCGCGGGCCGGACAAGGATCCGGCTGCCTCGCACACCATCCGCTCTACCTCGAGGGCCTCATCGATGCCGCCCACTGGGCGGGCTTCTCGCCCATCCAGATCAAGGGGGTCACCTTCGGCGACGGATCCACCGCGAAGCACTGGGCCTCGGTGAGCGACTTTGGCGGGAAGGCGGAGGTGAACCAGTTCTGCGGGGCGGCGAGCTATGGCAGCCCGTTCTGCATCTATCCCTGGTACACGCTCGGTCGCAGCGGCTGGCATTACGGCGTGGACTACCGGGACACCATCCAGGACTTCGGGCAGGCCGATCAGTTCCAGCAGACGCGGCAGTGCGGCGGACCTTTCGGACCCGGCTCCACCTACTGCTCTACCGTTCTCAAGTAGTCAGGGGTTGAACGGCACGCCGGTCCAGGACTCGCTCAGCGTCCACAGCCGGTCGGCCGCTTCGGGATCGATGGCCCACGGCCTCAGGCGCGCGAGGTCGCTATTCCGCGCGCAGCGACACCGCGGGATCGACGCGGGTCGCCCGGAGTGCAGGGATCCAGCTCGCCAGCACCGCTGAAACCAGGACGACGGCAGCCGTCGCGGCCAGCGTCAGCGGATCGGTCTTGCTCACACCGTAGATGAGGGAGGCGAGCACGCGCGTTCCCAACAGCGCCGCGACAACTCCCAGGGCGACTCCGAAGAGGGAGAGGCGCAGCCCGCCGCTCAGGATCATGCCCCGGACCAGCTGGGAATTCGCGCCCAGCGCCATGCGGATGCCGATCTCGCGCGAGCGCTGGGTCACCGAGTGGGCCATCACTCCGTAGATTCCCAGCGCGGTCAGCACGAGCGCGACCAGCGCGAACGCCGAGAGCACGCTCATCTCGAACCGGCGATCGCCCACCGATTCCGTGACGATCTGCGCCAATGCCCTCGGGGCGGAGACCGGCAGGTCCTTGTCGATGGCGGACAGCTCGGCGCGAAGCGCGGGCGCGAGCTGCAATGGATTTCCCCCGGAACCGCGGACTCCGATGCGCAGGGACGACAGCGGATATTGCGAGAGCGGGATCACCACGAGAGGTGTAGGGACGCGATCGAGGCCCTGGGTGCGAACGTCGCCGATCACGCCTACGATCTCCCAGGGGTCGTTCCCCGGTCCGAGGATCTCCGAGATGCGGCGGCCGAGAGGCTCGCCCTGCGGGATGAGGCGCCGCACGAACGCCTCGTTCACGAGCACGACGTGCGGCGCCGTCTTCACGTCGGCGCCGCGCAGATCCCGCCCGCGCAGGAGGGGAATTCCCATCGTGTCGAGGTACCCGGGCGTGGCCCAGACCGCCTCGGCCTTTGGCGACTGGCCAGGGGGGTAGGCATCGCCGCCCTCCAGCATGAAGCCCAACTCGGCGTGTGCTCGCGGATCGAGCGGAACGCTGGTCATCAAGGCGGCGCTCCGGATTCCGGGAGCAGCAGAAGCGCGCCGGAGGAATTCCTCCGCGAACGCGACGATGCGCTCGTTCGGGTAGCGGGACTGCGGAAGGTCGAGGTCCGCCACCAGGACGCGCCCTGGCGCGGCAAGGCCGGTGGGGACATCGAGCAGACCGGCCAGGCTCCGGATCATCAGGCCTGCGCCCGTCGCGAGCATGAACGCCAGCGCCGTCTCGACGACCACCAGCGCGGAGCGCGCGCGCGTCCGCGCCGCGGTGCCGCCCGTGCCGTTCTTGAGCACTTCCATCAAGCGCGGCTGCGCGACCTGGAACGCGGGCACGAGGCCCGCGATCAGTCCGGCGAGGACGGACGATGCCAGCGCGAAGGCGAGCACCGCCCCGTCGACGTGGACCTCCTCGAAGCGCGGCATGTCCTGCGGGGCCAGGGCGAGGAGGGCGCTGACGGCCCACGGCGCCGCCAGGACGGCCAGCGCTCCACCGGCGAGCGCGAGAAGCATGGCCTCGGCGAGGAGGTCCCGTACGATCTCGGCGCGCCCGGCCCCCAGCGCAATGCGAATCGCCGTCTCCCGTTGCCGGGCGATGCCGCGCGCGAGCAAGAGGTTGGCGACGTTCGCGCACGCGATCAGGAGCGCGAGGACCACCGCGCCGAAGAGCGCCGTCAGCGCCGGCTTCACCGGTCCGACCAGATCGGCCAGCAGCGGTTGGACTTCCAAGCGCCAGGTGGCGTGCTCCTCCAGCCGGGCCAGGATCCCGGGCGCCGCCAGGTCGAGATCCGCCTGGGCGTCGCGGATGCCCAGGCCGGGCTTCAACCTGCCGACGACCGCCAGCCACAGCGCGTCCCGATTCTCCAGCTCGCGGCGGTCGAATGCGGTGGGAATCAGCACCTCCGCCTGTCGCAAGAGGGGAAAGTGGAAGTCGGCCGGCATCACGCCGCCGATGGTGTAGGTCAGCCCGTCGAGGACCAGCGTGCGCCCGAGCGCGGCCGGATCGCCTCCCAGCTGCCGGCGCCAGAATCCGTCCGTGACCACTGCCGTCAGCGATCCGCCGGCGCGGTCCTCTTCGGGACCCGGCGCGTGCCCCAGGCGCGGCGGCGATCGCAGGGTGGGGAAGAAGCTGGCGGTGACGCGGGCGACGCGGACCTGGACCGGCGGCCCGCTTCCTGTAAGCGTCTGGCGAGCCGCGCGGATCGCCGCGACCGACTCGAACGCTCTGCTCTCGCTGGCAAGGTCGAAGTACTCGGGCGCCGAGTATGGCCACCGCGCATCGATTCCCGCCGGCCGCACATAGAGCCGGACCAACTGCTCCGGAGCGGGCATCCCCAGCGGCCGCAGCACCACGCCCCTGAGCACGCTGAAGACCGCCGTGCTTCCTCCCACTCCAAGCGCGATCACCAGGACGGCAACAGCCGAGAACCCAGGAGTGCGCCACAGTGTCCGGACCGCCAGACGCAGACCGCCCATGCCCGCTCCGGAGGCAACCCGGATGCCACCCCATCCCGCAGTGAATCCCCGCATCCGCCGCCGTGAACTGTGCGCCTTCGGGATTCCACCGTCCCAAGATCGGGGGAAACCATACGGAACCTTCGTCGGAGTTCCGTATTGTGTCCCCAGATCTCCGACGTTGGTCGAGTCGGGTCGGGGAAGGTCGAGGAGAGATATCTTTTGCGCCGTGCACGCTGCGCAGCCTCCCGACTGGATCCGCGATGCCATCGACCGATCGCGCGAGGAAGCGCGGAGGTATGTGGGGACGGGAGTGGCGTTCACGCTCCGGCCGGGGCGTTTCGCGTCCGCGTGGATCGAAGGAATGGAGCGCGCGCTCAATCCCTTCGCCATCCCACTGGCGCCGGAGTGCTCAGCGTGGCGCGCGCGCTGCTGGACCTCGTGGTGGGCCGCTCCGCCGGCGCCCAGGGACTGCTCGAGGCCGTCCGCGACGGCGTCGCTCCCTTCGCGCACTACGCCGTTCTCGGCGCGCTTTGCCACGTCGTGCTCCGCGCGACCACGCGGTCCCGCCGGAAGCTGAGCGACTCGATCGCGATGTCGCTGTTCGCCGGAGGCGGCCCCGGAGTGGCGTCCACGCTCATCGTCTACGTCGCGGGGGTCGCGGTCTGGATCCTGGCCGGCCGCCCCGACGTCGTGCACAACGGGCTGCTCGGATCGCTTCCGCCTTACGCCGCCCGGCCGCTGCTCTTCATCGCTTACGCCGGCTACGCTCTGTTCCTCGCCACCTTGCTGCTCTCGCTGCGCGCGCTCCACGGCGTACCCGTCTGGAAAGCGGCGCTGGCGCTCGCGGCCGCCGTGTTCGTGCTGGGCGTGCTCTTCGGGCTCAAGCCCGGAGACGTGGCGTTCGGAACTCGCGTGCTCGTCCGCTTCCACCCGTTGCACGCGTCGATCTGGGTCGACTGACAAAATCCAGTCCGACGAACGCCCGCAGCGAGCGCTCCTGACCAGCGCTAGCGTGCGCCGCCGCCTCGGCGCCGACGTGCTGCACTCCACTCTCTGGTCTTCCACCCTTCACGAGGAGCGCCTCCATGCTTTCCCCGAAAGCGAAGACGATCCGCTGTCCGCCTCTCCTGGACCCCGCACTGCTCGCGGCCACCGCGATCGCGCTCGCCGCCGCACCCGCCTTGGCGGCGCCAGTCCCGGTCGCGTCTTGCGGCAGCCTGGGGAACCTGTCGCTGCCGCACGCGACCGTCACCGCGCAGTCCGTCCCCGCGGGGTCGTTCACCGTTGGAGGCCAGACGTTCACCAACCTCCCTGGATTCTGCCGGGTCGTTGGCATCTCCACCCCCAGCCCCGATTCGCACATCGGATTCGAGGTGTGGATTCCCGACTCGACGTGGAACACGCGGTACCAGCAGTCGGGCAACGGCGGTTTCGCCGGCGCCATCCCCTACGGCTCGCTCGCCGGCGCGCTCCAGGCCGGGTGCGCGGCCGCGGGCACCGACGACGGCCACACCGGAGGCGTCGCCACCTTCGCCGTCGGACATCATCAACAGGTCATCGACTTCGGTTTCCGCGCGCTGAAGGAGACCACCGACAAATCGAAAGCCCTCATCGCCGCCTTCTACGGCCGAGGACCTTCGCACTCGTATTTCGTCGGCTGCTCCGACGGCGGGCGAGAGGCGCTGATGGAAGCACAGCGCTTCCCCGAGGACTTCGACGGGATCAGCGCCGGCGCTCCCGCCAACGACTGGACGCACCTCTTCACCGGCTTCATCTGGAACGAGCAGGCGCTGTTCGCCGACCCAGCCAGCAAGGTCGGTCCGGAGAAGCTGCCGGCCATCCAGCAAGCCGCGCTCGCGCAGTGCGACACGCTCGACGGCGTCGCTGACGGCCTCCTCAACGACCCACGCCAGTGCCACTTCGACCCGGCCGTGATCCAGTGCAGAGGCGCCGAGACCAACGCCTGCCTGACGGCGGCGCAGGTGGCCGCGGTGCGGAAGATCTACGCCGGACCCCGCAATCCGCGCACCGGCGAGCTCATCTTCCCCGGCTACGAGGCAGGAGCGGAGGCCGCC
>Ga0070708_100004881_pt1 | contig 10590 bp, 6 predicted proteins | sample KBSK5503metaG_FD_65469 | JGI IMG/M metagenome (GOLD analysis project Ga0070708, IMG submission 65469) | Corn, switchgrass and miscanthus rhizosphere microbial communities from Kellogg Biological Station, Michigan, USA - KBS K5-50-3 metaG | ecosystem: Host-associated > Plants > Roots >... | reverse complement strand
GCAGGAGGCGCGCAATGAATGGCTGCGTGCCGAAGCCGAGCGGCTGAGGTTGCCCCTGCTCGCCAGCAATGCTCCCCTCATGATCGCGCGCGGAGATCGCCCATTGCTGGACACGCTGACCTGCATCAAGCACGGCACGACGATCGGCCGGGCCGGGCGATTGCTCGCGCGCAACAGTGAGCGCTTCCTCAAGCCCGGCCGCGAGATGGAGCGGCTCTTCGCCGATTGCCCGTCGGCCGTGGCCAACACGGGCGAGCTGGCGCTGCGGCTCGGCTTCACCCTCAAGCACCTGGGCTATCGCTTCCCCGACTACCCGCTGCCGACGGGTCAGACGCCGATCGGCTGGCTCCGCGCGCTCTGCAAGGAAGGGGCGCGGCAGCGCTACGGCGCGGGCCCGCTGGCCCAGAAGGCGAGACGGCAGATCGAGCGCGAGCTCGACTTGATCGCCCGCCTCGATTTGTCCGGCTACTTTCTCATCGTCTGGGACCTGGTCGAGTTCTGCCGTCGCCACGGCATCCTGGTGCAGGGGCGGGGCTCCGCCGCCAACAGCGCGGTCTGCTATGCCCTCGGCATCACCGCGGTGGATCCGGTGGGGATGGAGCTCCTCTTCGAGCGCTTTCTCTCCGAGGAGCGCGGCGAATGGCCGGACATCGATCTCGATCTGCCGAGCGGCGACCGGCGCGAGCAGGTCATCCAGTACGTCTACGAGCGCTATGGGCGACTGGGCGCGGCCATGACGGCCAATGTCATCACCTATCGCGGCCGGAGCGCGGCGCGAGAAGTGGGCAAGGTGCTGGGGCTTCCCCCCGCGCTGTGCGATCGTCTGTCCGCTCTCGTCAGCAACTGGGAGTACAAGGATCCCGGCGATAGTCTCCTCGCGCATCTTCGGGAGGCCGGCTGCGATCCCGCGCAGCCGGTCATGCGTCACTTCGCCGATCTCTGGACGGCCATCCAGGATCTGCCCCGGCACCTCGGCCAGCACTCGGGCGGCATGGTCATCTGCCAGGGCCGGCTCGATAGCTGCGTCCCCCTCGAGCCGGCGACCATGCCCGGGCGCTCGGTCGTGCAGTGGGACAAGGACGACTGCGCCTCCATGGGCATCATCAAGGTGGATCTTCTCGGACTGGGCATGATGGCGCTGCTCGAGGATGCCATCGGCATGATCCGTCGGCGCGGCGGTCACGTGGACCTGGCGCATTTGCCCCCCGACGATCCGACCGTCTACGCCATGCTCCAGAAGGCCGACACCGTCGGGGTCTTCCAGGTGGAGAGCCGCGCCCAGATGGCCACCCTGCCGCGCCTCAAGCCGAAATGCTTCTACGACCTCGTGGTGCAGGTCGCCATCATCCGTCCCGGGCCCATCGTGGGCGACATGGTGCATCCGTATCTGAGACGACGCGCCGGTCGCGAGCCCGTGACCGTGCCGCACCCGAATCTCGAGCCCATCTTGAGACGCACCCTCGGCGTGCCGCTCTTCCAGGAGCAGCTCCTGCGCATGGCCATGGCCACGGCGGGCTTCACGGGGGGCGAGGCCGAAGAGCTGCGCCGCGCCTTCGGCTTCAAGCGGCGCAAGCAGGCCATGGACGAGGTGGAGAAGAAGCTCCGGGCGGGCATGGCGGAGCAGGGGATCGCGGGCGAGGCGGCCGAGGCCATCATCCGCTCCATCACCGCTTTTGCCCTCTATGGTTTTCCTGAATGCGTCGTTGGTGAAACGCTCGTGATCGATGCCGACACGGGACGGCGAGTGAAAATCGAGGATATTGTCATGGGACGTGCGCACATCAGCCACACGCTCGCCTGCGACCCGAACATGAAAATCCGCAAGCGCCGTGTGCTCCAGGCTACATCCAGTGGCCAGCGCACCGTTTACCGCGTGCGCACGGCTCTCGGTCGGGAGGTCCTAGCGACCGCGGAGCATCCTCTACTCACGATGGACGGATGGCGAGCAGTCAAGGATCTCAAGGCTGGCGATCGCATCGCGGCGCCCCGCGAGTTGCCTGTGCTCGGTTGTCGACGCTGGCCCCAGCATCGGCTGATCGTCCTCGCAGATCTCATTGCCGAGGGCAACCTATGTCACCCGAGTACGGTGTACTTTTATACAACCGACTCGCAGCACCGCGATGAATTTGTGAGAGCGGTGGAACGATTCCCTAATACCCGCGCAACTGTCGCCCGCCATCGGAATTGCTTCAGTGTGCACGTTCGACGGAGCAACAGATTGCTGGGAATAGGTGTGGTGAAGTGGATCAAGCGACTCGGACTCTGGGGTCTCGATTCACGGGGGAAGCATGTGCCAGCTGAAGTTTTTGAGTTGTATTCAAGCGACTTGGCGCTCTTCCTCGCACGTCTGTGGGAAGGGGATGGCTCATTCTCGCGAACCGGTCATGTGTCGTACGACACCGTGTCTCGCCGGCTGGCTGAGGATGTCCAGCACCTTCTTTTGCGCCTGGGGATTGTGGCTCGCGTTTATAAGCGTGTCCGCCCTTATCGAGACCGAGAGATTACCGGCTTTATCGTCACGATCACAGGACAAGAAAACCTCCAACGCTTCTATCGAGTGATCGCCAGGCGTTTTCTCTGTTCTCGCAAGCGTCAACAGGCAAAGATCATTGCTAACGCGGCCACGCAAGATCGGTCCTCGCGTGACGTCATTCCAACCGCCGTGCGAGGCGTGATTGATCTCGTCCGTAAACATTACAGGGTGACCTGGGATGAGGTCGCAGCACGCACGGAGCTCTCGATGCGCGCCGTGTGTTCACCGGATCGGTCCAAGCAGGGATACCGCCGACGGACAATTGCCAGACTATCGGAGTACTTCCAGTCTCAAGAGTTGAGACGCTTGGCCGAGTCTGATCTTTACTGGGATAGGATTCTCGCTATCGAGGAGATGGGCATCCGCGAGACGTACGATCTCAGTGTCGAGGGCGATCACAATTTCGTCGCCAACGACTTGGTCGTGCATAATTCACACGCGGCCAGCTTCGCGCTGCTCGCCTATGCCAGCACGTATCTGAAGGCGCACCACCCCGCCGCCTTCTATGCGGCGCTGCTCAACAACCAGCCCATGGGCTTCTATCATCCCGCCACCATCGTGGGTGATGCCGCGCGGCACGGGCAGACCATCCGCCCTGCGGATGTGAACCATTCCGACTGGCTCTGCGCGATCGAGGCCGACGGGACGGTGCGGCTCGGGCTGCGGTATGTCCGTGGGTTGCGTGAAGAAGCGGGCCGACGCATCGAGCGCCTCCGCCCCTTCGCCTCCGCCGACGATCTCGTCCGCCGCGCGGGGCTCCACCGCGATGAGCTGACCCGGCTGGCCGAGCTGGGCGCGCTGGGCAGCCTCAGGCTCGAGCGCCGGGCGGCGCTCTGGGAGATCGAGCTGGCGGCGCGGCCGGCCGGCGCGCTCTACGAGGGTATCCCGGGGCCGCCTTCGCCTTCGCCGCTACCGTCGATGACGGCCGAGGAGGCGCTCGTGGCTGACTGCGAGGGCACCGGGCTCACCCTGGGCCCTCATCCGATGGTCTTCCACCGTGAGCGGCTCCAGCGTCTGCGGGTAGCCCGCGCCATCGATCTGCCGGGGCTCAAGGACGGCCGGGCCGTGCTCGTGGCGGGAGCGGTGGTGGTTCGCCAGAGGCCCGGCACCGCCAAGGGCTTTGTCTTCCTGAATCTCGAGGACGAGACGGGGCTCGTGAACGTGGTCGTGCCCCCGCCCCTCTTCCACCGCTACCGGCTCGTCCTGGTGCAGGAGCCCTTCCTCTACGTCGAAGGCACGCTCGAGCACCGCGACGATGTCATCTCGGTGCGAGCGGGGCGCATCCAGCCCCTTCGCTCCGAGCTGGGACGCCTGCCCTCTCACGACTTCCACTAGGTAGCGCGGAGGAGACGCGCGCTCGTCAGGTCTCTCGCGCGCGATCGGCCTGCTGCCGCGTCTCGAACACCTGCGAGGTGACCTGGCGCTTCTCCAGCTCCTTGGCGAGCTTCAGGCGCAAGTAGCCGCTGTTCGTGAAGCGGGAGACCTTGAGGTAGTACTTCTGCTCGACGTATTTCACGGCGTCCATGTACGCCTGCATGGCGTCGTCATCCACCGAGAAGCCCTCGTAGTTGACGACCGAGTTCACCCGCCGGCCCACCGGCTCGAGCAGCCGGTCCACCGCGGCGGTGATGATCTTGATGTCCTCCTCGCTCCGCACCCGCATGCCGGAGTAGTTCATGAAGACGGTGTTCGTCACCGGGTCGTAGGAGAGGCGCTCGTCGATGTTGATGTCGAGGAGCCGGTCGCGGAGCCCCATGGGCTCGGGCAGGAAGAGGGCCGCGGCCATCAGGGCGGGCCGCTCGACGAGGGGCCGGAAGGGAAGATGGCGCAGGATGTCGCGCTCGAGGTCGACGCCCGGAGCCACTTCGACCAGGGCGAGCCCCTCGCGGGTCAGGCGGAAGACACAGCGCTCGGTGACGTAGAGCACGGCCTGCTTGCGGCCGGCAGCCCCGGGTCCACTGAACGTGATCTGGCCGACGCGCTCGACGAACTTCGTCAGCTTGCCTTCCTTGGCGATGTGGAGCCGGCCCTCCCGCACGGAGACCTCGGCGCCTCCCGCGCAGAAGCTGCCCATGAAGACGACCTTCTTGCTGTTCTGGCTGATGTTGATGAAGCCGCCGCAGCCGGCGATGCGGTTGCCGAAGCGGCTCGCGTTGACGCTGCCGGTGCCGTCGCACTCCGCGAAGCCCAGGAAGGCCGCGTCGAGCCCTCCCCCGTCGATGAAGTCGAACTGCGAGCAGTGGTCGATGACGGCCTGGCAGTTGATGGCCGCGCCGAACTCCGGGCCGCTCGCCGGCACTCCGCCCATGACCCCGGGATCGACGGTGAGCGTCATCAGATCGTGGATCCGCTCTTCGCTGGCCACGTGTCCCACGATGTCGGGGAGGCCGATGCCGAGGTTGACCACGCTGCTCGGCAGGAGCTCCATGGCTGCCCGACGCGCGATGACCTTCCGGTCGTCGAGGACAAGGGCGGGCAGCATCCTCGTGGGAATCCGGATCTCACCGGAGAGGGCGGGATTGTACTGGATACCCCAGGTCTGCATGTGATGCCGCGGCTCCGCCGCCACCACCGCGTCCACGAGCACGCCGGGGATGCGCACCTGGCGCGAGTCGAGGGTGCCCTCGGCGGCCACGCGCTCGACCTGGCAGATCACGTACCCGTGGGAGTTCTTGGCGGCCAGGGCCATGGCGAGGTTCTCGAGGATGAGGGCCTCGTGCTCCATGGTGATATTGCCCTCGGGGTCGGCGGTGGTGCCGCGGATGAAGGCCACGTTGATGGGCGTCCCCTTGTAGAACAGGTACTCCTCGCCGCCGATGGTCATGAGCTCGACGAGGTCCTCGCGGGTGACGCGATTCATCTTGCCGCCTTCGATGCGCGGATCCACGAAGGTGCCCAGGCCCACCTTGGAGAGGGTGCCCGGCTTGCCCGCGGCCACGTCGCGGTACATGTGGGTGATGACGCCTTCGGGCAAGTTGTAGGCTTCAACCTTGTCCGCGAGGACGAGCTGGACGATCTTGGGGGCGAGCCCGAAATGCCCGCCGATCACGCGCCGCAGGAGACCTTCGTGTCCGAGGTGATTGAGACCCTTGTCCTGGCCGTCGCCCTGACCGGTGGAATGGATGAGGGTGAGGCCCCGGGGCGTGCCCGTTTCCACGAAGCGTTCTTCCAGCGTGAGGAGGAGCTGCTCGGGAACACCGTGCCCGCCATAGCCGGTGGTGGCGAGCACGTCGCCGTCGTGAAGCACGGAGATCGCGTCCTCGACGGGGATGACCTTCTTCAGCACGGCGTCACTCCTCGGGGGAAAATCGGAAGCGCGGGGGCCCTCAGGGGCGGCGCCCGCGTCAGGCAGCCCGTGCGGATAGTCGCCCGGCGGCCCCGCGGAGGTCAAGAGGGCGGCCGGGACTAAATTCTCCCAAGGCGTCCGCTTCCTGCTACCTTCTTGCCGCGTCCATCCTGATCCCGGCCACGCCGGAAGGAGGCCAAGTGCTCTTCGCCCCGTGGCTCGCGGTGGTGCTGCTCGGCGCCGCGGGCATCGTCGAGATGAGCATCGGGCTTCATGCGGCGCGGCTGAAGAAGCCGTTCCTGCTCGCGGCTCATCACCTGTACTGGACGCGGGCCGCCGTGCTCACCGTCATCATGCTCATGCTGCCGCGCCTGTCCTTGCGCTCGGCCACGGGCGTCAACAGCAATGCCCTCGACGCCATGCTCCTCCTGCCTGTCGTTCTCGCCGCGGGGTGCTTCTGGATGCTCGGCCGAGGCTATGCCGCGCCCGGGGTGGCCGTCGAGTCGCTGCTCGAGACGGTGCGGGAGGTGCTGGGGCAGATGGGCTACAGCGCGCGAGAGTCTGTCCCGCGCGCCGGCGAGCACGAGCTCATGATCAAGGACGTGGGCGCGGTGGTGACGGTGTCGGCGCCGTGGTGGAGCGGCTCGCCCAGGCTGCGCGTGCAGCCCGCGGACGAGATCGGCATGCTCCGCCAGGTGGTGACCGCGGTCAACGTGTTGCTCGCCCTCGGGCCCTACGAAGTGCGCAGCGCCCCCCTCGTACTTCACACGCTCAAGGGCGCGATCCTGATCGTGGCAGCGATAGTGGGACTCATCGCGCTCGTCGCCCCCGCCTAGATTCTACGGGCGGACTATGGTGGTGCTGTCTCCCGTCGCGACAATCTGGTAGCCGTTGGCGCCGCCTGCCGCATAGGTATACGTCCACCCTGACGGTGGGGTGGGCGTGGAGGCCATGAAGGGGCCCGCGACTTGACCGTTCACATTGGTTTGTGGGCTCGTGAGATCGGTCAGGGCCGAGGGCATCTGGCCCATGTGGGCGCCGAAGGTGCCGATGGCGTCCGACAGGGTCCGCGTGTCCGCCTCGGCCTTGGCCACGCGCGAGCGGGCCTGGACGTTGTTGTAGATGGTCATGGCTATGGTGGTCAGTACGCCGAGCACGGCGATGACGACCAGCAGCTCCACCAGTGTGAATCCGGCTTGCCTGCGACGCATGTCGGTCTTACTAGGGCAAACACGATGCCATGGGCGAAATTTTCGCCCGGGCCCTGTAACTGCCCAAGTTTCCTGACCTTCCGAAGGGCCCAAAGCGATTTGGTAGAGGGCAGGACAGCCAAATTTTGTTGTCGATTGGCCGATTTAGCGCACTACGAGCGTGGCTCAGCCGACCGATGCGGCAAGGGCGCCGCCGACCTCACGCGGCTCGCGGGGCGCCCCGATGGCGAGGATGACGGCGTATGGCTTCTACGGTATCCTCGGATCTGGTGCGTAGCGCATCCAAGGTCATCAGCAGCCGCCCTCCCACGGAGGGGTCCAGCGTCGTGAGTCCACGCAGGCTACACCGGGTCGAGCGCGCATACCTGAGGCAGCTGTTGAGTCCCACCTTCGCGCTGGCCGCCATCGCCCTCATCGAGGGATTCTCGTGGACGCCGTGGCAGATCGTGGCGCCCACGACACTTCTCCTCACCGCCGTGGTCGCCTCCACCTTCGTGGGCGGCCTCGTCGACGGGCTCATCAGCGCGGGCATCACCGTCTGGTACTACTCGTACCTGCTCTCCTCGCCCGGCACGATCTTCCCGTACACTCACGAGACGCTACGGCGCGTGCTCGTCTATGCCTGCTCGGCGCCCGCCGTCGCCCTCATGGTCGGCGTCATCAAGCAGCGCGCCGCGCGCATCGCCGCCGACGCCGCGCGCAGGGAGCGGGATTCTTCGGATGCCGTCTACGCATCCTTGACGTGGTCGCGGGAGGCGGAGAAGACGGGGCGGGAGGCGGAGCGTCGCTATCGCGCCTTCTTCGACGCCAATGTTGCGGGCATCGTCCACGCCTTCCGTGATGGCAGGGTGCTGCAGTGCAATGAGACCTTGCGACGCCTGATCGGCTTCGACACCGTCGAGGACATCAAGGCCCGGGACATTCGCGACCTTTTCCAGGAGCGGGCGGACTTCGACCGTATCGTCGAGCGCCTCGATCGAGGGACGCTGTCGGTCGAGGAGGAGCTGGGCATTCGCCGACGTGATGGCGACCCCCGCCGTGTACGCCTCACGGCGCGCCGCCTGGAGGAAGGCGCGCGGCTCGTGTTCGAGGTGAGCGTGGTGGACATCACGCCGCAGTGGATGGCCCAGACCCGCGCCGCCGCCCTCGAGACCAGGCTGGCCACCCAGGAGGCCGATAACGCCGTCCTGGGCCGAGAGGTGGATGCCCTCGCCCACGCGGTGGCGCATGACCTGCGCGCGCCGCTCCGGCGCATGGATGATCTGAGCGAGGCGCTCATCGTGGACTACGGTCTCAGGCTCGACGGAGAGGGGCGCGCCCGGCTCAATCGCCTCGCCACGACGAGTCGCAACATGGAGAAGCTCGTGCGGCAATTCATCGAGCTCTCGCGCCTCACGGGGGGCGAGCTCAAACGGGAGGCGGTGGACCTCTCGGCGGTAGCTCAGGACGTCGTGGAGAGCCTCCGCGCCCGCCGTCCCGGCGACGATGTCACATGCAAGATCGCGCCAGGGTTGTCGGCGAACGGAGATCCGAGCCTCCTGCGGCTGGCTCTCACCCACATGATCGGCGCCGCGTGGAGCGCGACGGCGGGACGGCCGGGCTCATACATCGAGTTCGGCACCGCCCGAGTGGGGGACCGGGAGACCTTCGTCATCACCGACGGCGGCGGAGGCCTGGACCGGCCCTATGCAGGGGCGTTGCCGGGCGCTGTCCAGCGTCTGGACAATGGGAATCGAGACGGGGGGAACGGACCGGACGGAGGGCATGGACCAGACGGAGGGCTCGGACCGGGCGGCACGGCCGTCACCCTGGTCATGGTCCAGCGCATCATCCAGCGCCACGGGGGCCGGGTCTGGGTCGAGGCCACGCCCGAGGGCGGGGCGGTGTTCTTCACACTCCGCCATGAGACGGGGAAGTCCTCCACGTCTCCCAGCATCCCTTTGGCGCTCTAGCGCGTCAAAACACCCGGACAGACGAGGACCAACGGTGCCCATCTACGAGTACGAGTGTCAGGGCTGCCACCGCCGGGTGAGCCTGCTCGTGCGCTCCATCTCCCAGCAAGCCTCGCCCCGATGTCCGGGCTGCGGCAGTGCCGAGTTGTCACGCCTCATGTCCCGCTTCGCTACCCTCAAGTCCGAAGATGATCGGATGGAAGCCGCCGCTGATCCCTCCCACTACGGTGACCTCGACGAGAACGACCCTCGCAGCGTCGCCAAGTACGTCAAACAAATGGGCGAGGAGATGGGCGAGGATCTGGGGCCAGACCTCGACGCTGCCATGGACGAGGCCATGGACGAGGGCGGGGCCGGCGACGAGGGTCCTGGTGGCGAGGCCAGCCTCTCTGAAGCCGGGAGCGACGATGAAGGTTGAGGCGCTGCCGGGCTTCGAGGGCCTGGACGAGGCGCGCTGGAACGGCCTCCTTGACCAGGCCCGCCCGCCCTCGGTCTTCCTGACCTGGCAGTGGCAGACGTGCTGGGCTGGGGCCTTCCTGGGTGGCCGGCCGCTTCACCTCCTGCGCGTCACGGACGACGCGGGCACGCTGACCGGCGTCCTGCCTCTTTACGACGAGACGCCGGGAGAGCGCCGCCTGATAGGTGGCGTCGACGTGTCCGACTATCTTGACCTCATCGCTCCGGCGGGGCGCGAGGAGGAGGTGTGGCAGGCCCTCCTCCAGCATCGGGCGGGCGATGCCGCGTCCTGGGACCTCCACGGCATCCGCGCCCTTTCCCCCACGCTCGAGATCCTCCCGAGGATCAGCCCCGCATCAGGTCTGCGAGTTTCGGTCGAGAGAGAAGATCGCTGCCCGGTCCTGAAGCTGCCCTCGTCCTGGGAGGCCTATCTGGAGCGGCTGTCCGGCAAGGATCGCCACGAGCTCAAGCGCAAGATACGCAAGCTGGAGCGCGAGCTGCCGGGCACCACCGTGCGCTCCCATGCTTCGCCCGAGGGCTGGGAGGGGGCGCTCGCGGAGTTCCTGAGGCTCCACCGGCTCTCCAAGGTCGGCAAGGCCCGTTTCATGGACGAGCGCATGGAGGCCTTCTTTCGCGAGGCCACGCGGGCCCTGGCTGCGGCGGGCTGGGCCCAGCTGTGGTTTCTCGACCACGCGGGCGCCGCGGTGGCGGCGTTTCTCTGCGTCGAGTATCGCGGGTCCGTGGATCTCTACAACTCTGGCTTCGATCCCGTGCACGCCAAGCTCGCGCCGGGCATCGTGCTGCTCGCCCACGTGATTCGCGACGCCATCGAGCGGGGTGTGGCCGTCTTCGATTTCCTGCGAGGCGAGGAGCCCTACAAGTACGCGTTCGGCCCGGTCCCCCAGGATCTCTTCCGCGTCCAGGTCACCCCGTGAGCCTGCGCGTGGCCGTGCTCAGCGTCCACACCTGCCCCCTCGCCGCTCTCGGCGGGAAGGAGACGGGCGGCATGAACGTGTACGTGCGCGAGACCGCGCGCGAGCTCGGCCGCATGGGGGTGGCCGTGGATGTCTTCACGCGGTCGCAGAATCCCAGCATTCCCCGCGTGGCGGAGCTCGGGAACGGCGCGCGCGTCATCCACCTGCCCGCGGGGCC
>Ga0070708_100004880_pt1 | contig 10591 bp, 10 predicted proteins | sample KBSK5503metaG_FD_65469 | JGI IMG/M metagenome (GOLD analysis project Ga0070708, IMG submission 65469) | Corn, switchgrass and miscanthus rhizosphere microbial communities from Kellogg Biological Station, Michigan, USA - KBS K5-50-3 metaG | ecosystem: Host-associated > Plants > Roots >... | reverse complement strand
GGCACCACCAATCGAATGGGGCCTCAGATCGTCCGGGGTGATGTGGTACTGAAGCCGCATGGGCCAGGGATATTCCGGAGCTAACTTTCGGCGAAGGCCGGGGATCACCTCTACCGAAGGTGCTTCCAATCGAAGAGACTTGGGAAAGGGCCGAACGATGAGGGCCTCCGGATCGAACACGATGGCGTCGTCCGTCAGGTAGGAGAAACCGGCGCGCGTGAGCCCCGCCACGAGCGTGGTCTTCCCCGAGTCCATCGGAGCGGGAAAGACCAGCCCATGACCATTCCAGGAGGCCGCAGCCCCGTGCACCACGACGACGTCCTTCGCCCTCAACACAGCCCGCTCGTTGACGTACGACAGAAGAAAGTCGATCGATCCCGCCGCCGTGGCCACCGTCCGGTAGCGACGTCTTCCGACGTACAGGACGAATGGCTCGTCTCCCCCTCGATTGACGAGGGAAAATGTCTGGACCCACCTTCGCCGCTCTGCTCGGAACGGAGCCAGGAATCGATCCAGGAGAGCGGCTACGCGACTCAGATCCGTTCGCACCCGGAAGGCATAGCCGAGCATCTCGTAACAGCGGTCAAAGGACCATGGGCGCCCGGATGGCTTTCGAACCCTGGCCCTCGCCGATTGGACCATGAAACTCCCTTTGTATGAGGACTTGCTCTTCGGGCCTCGGACGCCAGGTCTCGGCTCGTGAACGATCGACGCCCAGCCTGAGGAACCGACCACAAGAAAACCCGTACCCCCCGCCTGCGGCGGGGGGTACGGAAGCCTTCCGCGTACGAACTGACTCTTACACGCAGGTCACACTCACGCAGTTGCCGCTCGGAGGATCGGCCACGCACTGCTTCCCCTTCCCGTTCGGTCGGGGCGTGCAGGCACAGTCGTTGCCGTTCCTGTAGCTGATCACCGGATTCAACGGCGCATTACAGAATGTCTTGCACTGCTGGCAGGTGAAGTGGTCGACGCCGCACTGAAACCCCGTTTGGGGGTTGTTTCTCCTACATTCACAGCACGAAGCGACCACTGTCGCCGCATACGCAGGCGCAGCCAGGCTCTGGATCACCGGGGCCGCCCACAGGAGGGTACCTCCCACAATGGCTCCCCGCCGAAGGAGGTCCCGGCGGCTCATTCCGAGCTCGCTTCGAAGGTACCCGCCCTCAGTCTGCGGCATAACGTTTCCCCTTTCTGCTAATGCAACGCATTGACTCTAGGGGCGGGCTCTAAATCCATCATGGGCCGTCCGGCGTAATTTCTCTGCGGCCCTACCCGGTAGGTTTTCTCCCCCGGAAGTGTCGCCCGATCCTGTCGATCGCGTACCCGATATCGAACACTTGTTCGTTCGACATCGAACTCCACAGCGGAACCGTCAGGACACGGCTGGCGGCCGATTCGGTGACGGGAAGATGACCATTGGAAGCGGCCAGTGACTTGTAAGCACCCATTGTGTGGACCGGCGGCGCGTAGTAGCGCTTCGTCTCCACGCCCTCGGCTGCCAACGCTCGCCCGAGGCTGGCGGCATCCAGCCCGAAGGCCTGATGGTCGACGAGCAGGGTGAAGTCCTTGTACGTACTGCGGTCGCCCTCCGGAACCTCCGGGAAGCTGATGCCCGGAACACCCTGGAGCGCCTCCAGGTAGTGAGCAGCCAGAGCGTTCCGCCGCTCGATCCGCGCCTCGAGGTCAGTCAATGAGGCGAGCGCGATAGCGGCGTGAAACTCGGACATCCTGGCATTCAAGCCAACGAATCGACAGTCATAGTCACCCGGGTTCGCATAGTCCCTGCCGATCCGGCATCGTTCGGCGAGGAAGTCATCATTCGTTGCAATGAGTCCCCCCTCTCCGGCCACCAAGACCTTCGTGGGAGAGAGACTGAAGACTTCGGCATCCCCGAACCCTCCGATTGGCCTTTCCCGCTTCCGGGATCCGAAGGCGTGGGCTGCATCGAAAAACAGCCGAATCCCATTGCCCTCCGCAACCGCAGCTAGACCTGCCACGTCACAGGGCGTGCCAAAGGTATGCGTGGCCAGGATGGCGGAGGTCCGGACTCCGGTTGCTCGACGAGTCGCGTCGGGAGACAAGGTCAGAGTGCTGGGGTCGATATCGGCAAAGACAGGTCGGAGGCCATTCCAGGCCACGGCATGCGCGGTGGCCGCGAATGTGAAGGATGGAAGGACGACATCCCCAGATAGGTTGGCGGCCCGTAAGACGAGCATGAGCCCAGCGGTACAAGAAGCAACCGCGATGCAATGCCGGACGCCCAAGTATTCCCCAGCCCGACCCTCGAGCTCTCGAACGTACGGGCCATTGGTGAGCATGCCCGTCTGGAGGATCTTTCGGATGTCGTCCAGCACCATCTCGGGGGCCGGGACCGATGGGCGAACGAAAGGAACGCCTTGCGGGAAGAGTGATCCGCCACCGGCGATCGCCGGCGTATCCGCACCGGTCAGTGGAGCGCCTGTGGGTGAGTCGCTCATTCGATCCTCCATCAACTCGCCTGGTCGACCCTCAGTGAGCCGCGGTCCGACGGGCTCATCCGGCCCGAGAACCACTGGACCGTTTGGGCCAAACCATCTCGAACCTCGATCAAGGGACGGTAGCCCAGGAGATCTCGAGCCTTTTCGATGTCTGCCAGGGAATGCCTGATATCGCCGTCCTTAGGATGCGAATGAACCGGCTGAATCTTGGTCCCCAGCGTGTCGTTCAACAGCTCGACCAGCTGGAGAAGCGAGATCCGCTCACCGCAAGCCACGTTAATCGCCTCACCCATCGCTCTCTGTCCGGCTGCGGCTGCAAGCCGGCACGCCTGGACGGCATTGCCGATGAAGGTGAAATCGCGGGTCTGGGTGCCATCGCCGTAGATCTCGGGAGGGTCGCCTGCCAGCATGCGTGCGATGAAACGGGGGATGACAGCGGCATACTGAGAATCGGGATCCTGGCCAGGCCCGAAGACATTGAAGAACCGTAGGCACGTCGTCTTCATGCCGAAGGCATGAGCGAACGATCGACAATACGCCTCACCGGCCAACTTTGAGGCAGCGTAGGGAGAGAGAGGGGCGACCGGCATCTGCTCGTGCTTCGGGAGGGTGGGCGTATCCCCATACACCGACGAGGACGAGGCGTAGATGATCCGGTCGACTCCTGCATCTCGTGCAGCGAGGAGGACATTCAAGGTGCCATCGACGTTGACGTGATGTGTGCGTTCTGGATCAGAGACCGAGCGCTGTACGGAGGGTAGTGCCGCAAGATGATAGATGACGTCAACACCGGTCACTGCCTGCCTCACCGACTCCAAGTCTCGGATGTCCCCCACAATCATTTCGTGGATCTCTGCACCCTCCAGATTGGCGAGGGAGCCGGTCGATAGGTCGTCAAAGACCGTCACAAGCTCTCCCGAAGCCGAGAGAGCCCGAGCCAAGTTGGACCCGATGAATCCAGCGCCGCCAGTTATGAGGATCGTCATCGCACCCCCAAGGAAAGAAAGTAGAGAGGGTGGCCTCGACCAGCCATCCTCCGATCGTGTGAGGTCTTCTATGGCCGTTGACGTATGGCCAAGCCTGCCGCTAGAGCTGCTTCACGTACCTGAGCGACGGACGTCCCTGGTGTACGTCCAGCCGTCCCAAAGGATGAAACCCAAGCCGCCCGAAGAAGGCGCGCGCCAGGCGATTGTCGACACGCACCGGCACGGCGAGCTCCTCGTGCCCTCGCTGTCTCAGCTCCTCCGCCATCTTCATGACCAGGCGCGATCCCAGGCCCGTCCGGCGCGACGGCGGCCCGACGACGATCGACAGGAGCTCCGGTCCGCTGGCCCCGTCTTCCTTCAAATGACGGACGACATCGAGCACCCCCCTTGCCACCCCAGGCCGGACCAGCCTCCCGGCGATCAGAATCCCTGTTCGAACCGCCTCCTTACGAAGGAACTCTTTCCAAAAGGCAGCGGGGGCCTCCGTGCTTGCAGCAAAGCCGATGACATTCCCTCCGTCGTGAGCGGTCAACACGACACCGGACGAGGAGGAGACCATGGCCCCGTACAGCCGAGTCAGGAAGCGGGAGCCAAGCGAGGACAGAAATGCATCCCTCAGCCCTTCCTCGTGCAGCTTGGCGATCTGGGGGACGTCTTCGGCACTAGCCGGACTCACCACTGCATCGGCCTGGCGTTTTCCAGACTGTTCTCCATCCACCCCTGTGCCTTTTCGGTTGCATCCCTTTCCTGGCAGCTCCCGCATGAACTACGCTTCACGTTCGCTCTGCTTGACGCAACACCTAGTCTCTTGGTCGAGAAAGCGGAACACTGTTGGGGGGAATATCATGACCCCCTTTAAGACCTTTCCCTTTGCGGTCGAAAGGGGGAGACATGAGGGGTGGGCACGTGTCGAGGTCCGAGAAGAAGGAGTCCTCTCAAGTCTCCGGCTCGACGACGCCTGGACGCACTCAACCTGGGCCGTACCCGAAACGTGGTATGGATCGCCGTAAGTTCCTTGGCCTGGTGGGAGCAGCCGGTGCGAGCGTGCTCGCCGTTGCCACCGCGGACCGGTTCTTCCTGCGCAATTCCTCGGCAACGGCCACTGGGGGGAAATGGTCCGAGCCGCAGACTTGGGGGGGACACGTCCCGGGGCCGAAGGACACCGCGGTGATCTCGGGAAAGGTCACGCTCGACACCAATCCGACGGTTGCCGGAATCGTCATCGAGCCGAGCGGCGCGCTCACGTTCGACCCTGCCGCCACCCGGACCCTCAAGAGCAGTGGGAATGTGGTGGTCCAGGGCAAGCTGACCATGAAACCGGCCAGCTCGACCGTCGTTCACACGCTCAGGTTCATCGGAGTCGACGAGCAGAGGTTCCGCGGCGGTGATACCGAGACGCCCCTCGCCACAGATGTCGGTCTGTGGGTGATGGATGGAGGAATGCTCCAGCTCGAGGGCACGCCCAAGACGGCCTGGACGCGGCAACCCACGACGGCGACGGGGTGGCGGAACGCAGACGAGATCGCTGTCAGCCCCGTGAAGAAGGGGGACTTCGGTTTCGCCATGCACACCGGGGGTTCGGTCCCGTCCAAGCTGCCGACGTGGGATGCATACACCGCCGAGGCACTGAATCTGACGAGGAACGTGGTGGTCCAGGGGGACGACGCGTCCCATCGGGCACACGTGTTCGTGCGCAACACGTCGCCCGTTGTGCACACGGTCTCGAACGTCCTCTTCCGCTACCTCGGCCCGAGAGGTGGGGAGAGAAGGACGAGGACGGGCGGAACCCTCGGACGGTACCCTCTCCACTTCCACATGAACATGGGTGAGAACGCAGGAACCATCGTCGACGGGTGCGTGGTGCGCGATTGTGGGAATCGCGGCTTTTGGCCGCATATGACTGATCACATTACGTTCCGCAATTGCATCGTCTACAACTCGACGGACGAGGCCTACGGGTGGGACCTCGGTGACGACTCCAACTCCGTGACGTTCGACAACTGCGTGGCGGCCCATGTACTCGCCGGCGACCCTTCGCGCGGGTACCGGCTGACTGGCTTCCTGCTCGGCGCCGGCACTGGCAACACCTGCACAGGTTGCGTGGCGACCGGCGTCCAGGGCACCGTCAACGCCGCCGGGTTCGAGTGGCCGGAAAGGCCCGACGCGAGCCACAAGGTGGGCGTGTGGACGTTCAATGACTGCATCAGCCACAACAACGTGGTCAATGGAATCTTCACTTGGCAGAATGACCACGTCGACATCCACTCCATCCGCTCCTTCAACGCCTATCACAACGGGCAGTCGGGCATCGAGCACGGCGCGTACTCCAACGCCTATCAATACGTGGGCATGTCTTTGAAAGAGAACGGAAACTACCAATTGCTCGACCATGCCGTCTCCAACTCGCACCCCGGGCCCCTTCTCTTCCAGAGCGTGATCATGGATGGCAAGGGCTCCACCCCGTATGCACTCAAGTTCTTCGACCACCTTGCGACTCCTCGGATGCCAATGCGGTTCCTCGATTGCACACTGACGGGTCATGTCACAAATGCCGTGCTGGTGGATCAATCCAATGGACGACCGGCCACCTACGATTTCATCCACACGAAAGTGGGCTCGAAGGAGCGGGACTTGACCGAAGCGGATTTCACGCTCCGCAGCCTCCGACCCGGCTCGATCATTCGGGTCCAGAATCAGAACGATTCTTCTGCCTTCCAGATCACCTCGAGCGGGGTCTCGAAGATCGCGCCATTTTGGACTGCGTAAGAGCCATCCCCGAGATCAGTCGGTGCGGTTGCTTTCCGCCAGGTCACGTCTTCTTTCTCGAATCCTACGGCGGATTCGGCCGCGAAATCCCACCCGATCTGGAAGAAACCGAACCGCAAATCGGGCAACGCGCATCCAGGCCACGAGCCAAACCAGTGGGCCGGTAGATCGCGTAGCTCGTTCGTAACCAGAATTGACCAGTTCGCTTCCCGCGATGGCTTCCCATTCGGCCACTTCCCGATGTTCCATGTCCCGCCGCCAGTCGCGAAGTCCCCTGGTAGGAGGAAGCTTCTCTCTTGAATGCATCCATCGCATGTGGACAGGAATCTTCGCCAAACTCCGATCATGGTCGGCGAGCATGGCCTCGTGCGGTGAGAGATCTAGGAAGGCACAGATCTGCTGCATCACGTCACGAGGCGCGCCCACCAGATCCTCGTAGTGGAGCTCGAAATAACGGCTGGGGCCAAGCGACATCCCGGCGGAGCGACCGCAACGTATGTCCCTTGCCCAGAAATACGCGGCCGTGGCAGCCCGATGATGCAACCGCTTGAGCGCGATGATCGATAGTGCAACGTCTCGGCCATCTCGGATCAGGTGGATGAACCGCGCCTCGGGAAAGAGGTTGTCGAGCAGCGGAATGTGCCTTACGTACTCGGGCGTCTTATCCCCCCACTGCGCTTTTCCCTGCGTCCGCGCATAAGCTCGAAACACGGCGTCAATTCCGCCCGAGATCGTCGGTGCCGGGCCGCTCCCCAATTGACCCGCTACCAGATCAGGGGGGAGGTTCCAGTGGCGGAATTGGGGGTCCCTGGCAAGGTCCGACACGAAGAGCCCCGGGTCTTCGATTTTTCCTTCCGAGCCGTAACGCCCCCGTCGCCTCCAAACACTGGGGATGAAGTGCGACTCGGGGGGTACGGCGACCTCGGGGTGGCTGTCGAGCATGAGGAACAGCATGGTGGTTCCCGAACGAGGCGATCCCACAATGAAGAAGGGTGCTGGTGACTTCCCCCGCTCCCTTCCGTCGGCCGTATCTGCTGGCTTCATGGTCTCCCTACCGGTATGTCTGCCTGATCAACGCAAACGCCTCGGCGGCCTTCACTCCCGCGGTGGCTCCCCGGGTTCGTGCCAGGGCCTCGATGGCCTCAAGAGACCGCTCGTGGGGGAAGGGTTTCACCTGACTCTTGTACGCTCGCATCGCGCCCATCTTGGCATCGAGGAAATCAGAGATGTCAACGTAAGTGTTCGCCACGAACCCAGACGTCAGCGGGAAGGCATTCCAGTTGGTCTCGGAAAGCGTTTCATAGGCCAGGATGCCACGGATGCGTGATGTCTTATTTGGCCGGGTTGCGACGAGAGCCGCCTCAGCGATCACGCGGTGGTCGCGATGCAGGTCGCCTGGGTACGGCACGAAGACGAACTCTGGATCGATCTGATCGACTTCGCGCTGAAGGGCGGCGTTGAGGGCAGATTGCGGGACGGTATCGAGAAGCGCGGCCGGAAATCCCTCAAGGAAGATCGTCTTCCTGACACCAAGGATGTCATCCGCCTTCATGGCCTCGCCTCTCCCCTCCTCGAGGGAGTAATCCGGAAAGATCGCAGGGTCTGCTCTCGTCACAATCACCACGTAGACCTCGCGGCCCTGGGCCGCAAGTCGTGCGATCGTGCCGCCTACGCCGAGTACTTCGTCGTCGGGATGCGGCGCCACCACCAGCAAGGGTCCCTCTCCGAACATGGTCATTCCTTCAAGAACGAGATCGTCTGAGGCCCGCAGCAAAAGAGGGCATCAACGATCGAAAGATCGGGGATGAACCCGAGAGCTGGAAACAGCTGGGCATAGGTCGGATAGGTGAAGTCCTGCCAGGCAACGGCGACCCCCGACGCCTCAAACACGGCCAAATCCATGTATCGTTTGCCTCCCGGCCCCGAGAGATACGTCGTGGCTCCAACCGATCGGCAGAGATTCACGAGGAGCTCGGAGCGCTGCCCCGATGAGTTCAGCTGAGACGAGTAGACGATGGACTTCTTGATCTCGAGCATGTCGAGTGTCATCGTCAGGAGTGACATGTTGAGCTCCCAGAGGCTCTCCCACGGCCGCTGCAGCTGACCGATCAACTCGGGGCCGAAGAGATCGAAGTACTGAGCTCGTCCATAGCTCGACCGCAGAGCGTTCGTGTGCTTGCGTTGCCATGGGTCAGTCGGATTGATCCGCACCTCGTTGAGGCGCTGATGAGAACCCTGCGTAACCGGCACGGTCAGCCACTGCAAACCCGCACTGGTCTTGATTCGGTTTCGGTGTTGCAAGCCTCTCCGGTGGAACTGAACGTCGTCCAGGACCACGAATACATCGCACTGCGCGATCTTGTGAAAGAAGCCGAGGTAGGGAAGATATTGTGGTTGATGGATGGCGGCAACCGTCATCCGGAAGTCCCTTCTTTCTTCGAGGGCGTCGTTAGGCCCTTGGTAGGTCCAGGATGTCTTTCCGTGTGAAGACGACGGGAATGGTTCCCAAAAGGATGCGAGTGTCGAGCCGCAGCGACCATCGTTCGACGTACCGAAGATCGAGCTGCATCCGATCGTTCCAGCTGAGCAAGTGTGGGTTGCTGATCTCGACGAGACTCGTCATCCCTGGGCGCATGCTGAGCCTGCGCTCCTCTCCCGGAAGCGTCGTGCCGGGGAGGAGCGGTCTCGGCCCCACGAGACTCATTTCCCCATGGAGGACGTTGAGCAGTTGTGGCAGCTCGTCCAAGCTCGAGCGCCGAAGGACCTTGCCCACGCGCGAGATCCTTGGATCGTCCATAGAGGTCACCGGACCGCTGCGGTCGGCATCCCTGGCCATGGAACGAAACTTGAAGATTCGAAATAGCTTGCCGTCTCTACCTTCCCGCTCCTGTCGGAAGAACACTGGTCCACGCGATTCCAGCTTGATCGCGAGCGCAACGACTGCCAGGAGCGGGAGCGTGAAGACCAAGAGCAAGAAGGAAAGGGCCAGGTCAATGCTGCGCTTCACCACCAGCGCGACCCTTCGGTTGAGGTGTCGGCTCTCATGCCTGCTCATGACCGAGCAGTCGAGATTCCGATTGGATGACTCGACCTGCGCAAGATACTCTTCTTTATCCGGCTCCCCAGTGCCCTTGACTTGACGTACCGCACCCTCAGCGCTGCCTCGGCACGCCCTGCCAAATGGACTTGGGGAAACAAGCGCTCATAACCGAGTTCTGTCAGAAGCGGCCCAGCTACCGACTCGAAGGCCCGAATCTGCCTGCGAGGCAACTCTTCTCGCCAGTTGCGGATCCCAACGGTGGGACGTTTCGTGACCGACTTGTGAAACTCCGTCAGATCGTCCTGCGACTGAAGTCGGGATTCCGCACTTCGGTGATAGTCCAGCATTCGTGGATCGAAGGCGATCGCCAAGAAGTCGCAGATCGCTCCTAAGACCATCTCTGGCTCACGAACGAGCTGCTCGTAGCGTACCTCCATATAGCGGCCTGGGAGTGTGGCTCCAGCTCGTTGACCAGCCGTCACGTCGCGCTGCCACCTGCAGGCTGCCTCCCAGATGTTGGAAGGGCCCAACGGGAATCCAAAATACGAGAGAGACACATCCCTGCCGTCGCGAATGATGTGCAGGAACCGCGCCTTGGGAAAGAGGTCGGCGAGCAGCGGAATATGCAGGACGTAGATGGGAGTCTTGTCTCCCCAGTGTGACTTCCCCTGCTCGTCGGCATACGCGAGGAAAATGGCTTCCACGACGTCGGTGAAGCCGGGCGCGGTGAGTCGACTGACACGTCGCCACACAGGCTCTTGCGGAATGCCCCACTGCTGGAAGAAACGCGTCCGCATGATGTCGGCTGCAAGTCTCTCCGCATCCAAGCTGCTTCCCGACAGATAACCGCCCCGAAGTCTCCAAAGGAGCGGGATGAAATGGGATTCTCCCGGGATGGCAAGTTCGGGGTGGGAGTCCATCATGAGCCTCAGCATGGTGGTTCCAGACCGGCCACACCCGACGATGAACACAGGCTCGGCTCGTATTGCGGTTTGAGTGTCGCCTGACTGCTGTGCTGACATCCATCCTCCTACGTACTGGCGCTTGAAGTCCATCCGGCGAACCGGGCTCGCCCGAGATGCCGGGTCACTCCGAAGCTCCGGCTGCGCCGGTGAGTTCAGGGCCCAGTGACCTTTGAGTCCGGGAGAGCGACGAGCGAGCGCGGTGGGCCCATAGGGAAATCGGTCGCTGGCCCGATAACGCGACCCGGCACCCCCACGACCGTCACTTCCGCAGGGACGTCCCCGATCACCACAGCCCCGGCACCGATAACACTCGAGGGACCCACCGTGACTCCCTGAATGAGGTTTGCCCCCATC
>Ga0070708_100004876_pt1 | contig 10594 bp, 16 predicted proteins | sample KBSK5503metaG_FD_65469 | JGI IMG/M metagenome (GOLD analysis project Ga0070708, IMG submission 65469) | Corn, switchgrass and miscanthus rhizosphere microbial communities from Kellogg Biological Station, Michigan, USA - KBS K5-50-3 metaG | ecosystem: Host-associated > Plants > Roots >... | reverse complement strand
GCGGCAGCCCCGGCGGCAGCCCCGGCGGCATCCCAGGCGGCATCCCAGGCGGCAGCCCCGGCGGCAGCCCCGGCGGCATCCCAGGCGGCAGCCCAGGCGGCAGCCCCGGCGGCAGCCCCGGCGGCATCCCCGGCGGCAGCCCCGGCGGCATCCCCGGCGGCAGCCCAGGCGGCAGCCCCGGCGGCAGCCCCGGCGGCAGCCCCGGCGGCAGCCCCGGCGGCAACCGCCTTCCTCTGTGCCTTAGCTACCACTGGGCCTGCTGCCTCCGCAGCCGCCATATCCGCGATACGCCGCAGTGCCCGCAACTCGCCCGCCGCGTCGACCAACCCAGCCAAATCCAGCCACGCAGGCGTGAAGGTCCGGATCAGCCAGTCCAACGCCAGATACGAACGCGTCTCATCCAGCCCATCACCCGCCGTACCAGGCAGTCGCGGGATGAACGGGCGCAGCCTCTGCCGCTGCACGTCATCCCATTGATCGTTCAGGCTGATCCCGAAGCTGCGCAGCACCGGTGACACGCATTTGGGTTGGTCGTTGAAGGGCTGCCCCGCGAACATTGCGACGACTTCGAGGAGGCAGTGGCCGTCGTCGGGGTTGTTGTGGGCGCCCTTGTCAAGGTGGATGGTGTCGAGGTCGATGCTGGTCACAGAGTCACCGCTTTCGGGAATGAGTGCCGCGCCGCGTGCCGCCGGAACTTCGACGCAAGCACCGGCCGGATCACCCCGAATGCGTCGTAATACAGATCCTCCGTGCCCAACGCGGGCAGATACGGCGTCACGAACGGCCAGCCCGGGGGGAGCCGCACGAGCTCATGCCATTCGCCGAGGCGGTGGCATCCCGGCCGGGTGGGCCGTTGGGTCGGTGGCGTGTTCTGTTCGGCTAGCCATTCGGCGACGGCGGGTGGGACGCGGAGTTCCTGTGTGACTTCTGGGTCTGTTGCTATGCTCACGCGGATCGGTCCTCCCTGGGTTGGGTGGTGGGCTGGCTTCCCGAGGCGTCGGGGGCCAGCCCGTTTTTCTGTTAGGCCGCGCCGCCGCGCTCAAGTCGGGGGTCGAGATTGCGGCGGCGCGGAGTCTTGGGGTCTAGCGGGTCCATCAGTCGAATCGGCTCATCGGGTTCACCTGCTTCCACAGCTCGCGCGAAGTCCTCGAAGACCATCGCGACGAGGGGGCTGGCTGCGGGCCGGACCATCCGCGTTCTGCTGCCGGGCTCGCCTACCTCGAGGACAGGCGCCGGCGAAACCGCGTTTCCCGCCATTACCGAGCACGGATCGGCCAGCCGGCTCATGCGACGCTCTCCGGCACGGTCAGGAGCGCTTCGACCTCGCCTCGGCGGTACCGCAGCTGCCCGGTTGGGGTGCGCGCCGGCGTGATCAAGCCGCGCTGCTCCCAACGGTGCAACGTCCGGCGACTGACCTTGATCAACGCCGCCGCCTCGATCGACGTAAGCAGCTCTGCTCCGTCGGTTTCACCTTCACTAGGCCTGTGCGTCATGGCTCAGGACACTAGGCCTACCCGTCGTCGCGTGTCAATTGGTAGCCGCTCTTGACTTATTGTCTGTGCATGGCCTAGCTTGGCCGCATGACGGTCACCGAAAGTCGACGACGAGCAGATGCGCGCCGCCGTCCAAGCGTTACCGATCCCGTTGGCCAGCTAGGCCAGCACGAATCCCGGGAGGGAAAACCATGCACGCTCTAATCGCTCTGCTCATCGCACTCGCCAGCCCCGCCCACGGGCAGCACCGCGGCTGGCAGCAACCCCACAACCCGCACCGCGTCATCGTGACCACGACGTGGCGCGACCCCGCACCGACCTGTACCTGGGTCATCACAGGGACGATCGGCTCTGTCCCGCACTGCGTCTGAATGACACGCTAGATGCGCTCCCGCCGGCCGGTTCGTGACTGGACTCCGAGCCGGGCGGCGGGTTACCAAACCGAGTCCAGAGAGTCCAGATCCCCAGGGGGAACCAATGAACGGCACCATTCACACCGACCCGACGACGGGCGTCCAGTACGAGTGGAACGCCACCGAGCAGCGCTGGGTGCCGCTCGTGGCCCAATCAGCACCGAAGAAGACGCGCCACACCGCGCGGTGGGTGCTCATCGGCGCGGGCCTTCTACTCGTCGGCGGTATTGCAGCCGGTGCGGCCGGGAGCGACGGCACCAAGGACACAGCCACCCCGACGCATTCGACCAGCTCGGCGCCGTCGACAACTGCGGCAGCGATCCAGCCGCCGCTGATCGAGGAGCCATCCGATACGGCCCCGGCATACATCACCCCGACGAGGGGCGACTTCGCGGTCAAATTGAAGATCCTGTCGAAAGAATGCTTTGGCAGCGCGGGCTGCGTCATCAGCTATCGGCCGCAGCTGGTCGAGAACTTCGTGGACGGCAGTACCGACCCGTCTATCACCTATGACGTCAGCTTCACTGTCCGCGGTGGCCAGGACGGCCCGATCAGCGACACCATCTATGCGACTGGTGACCAGTATGAGCAGCCGATGGACGGCACGGCGCAGACGGTGTCTTCGGGTGTCAAGCTGACCGCGAAGGTGACCGCAGTTGAAGCTGAGTGATGTCTCTCTCTGAGTTCCTGCTCGCCCGGACTACCAGCCCGAATGGAAGCCCTGATTTCAGGTCTTCGGGCCAATCCCGAAGTATGGTTTCGCGTGCTCGGCGATGACCATGGCGACGCCGAAGTCGCGGCCATCGGCGAGGGTGACAGCTCCGTCGAATCGGCCGCCGTACTTGTCCCAGCCATGCGAGACGACGGTGCACTTGTCGCCGGGTTTGATCAGCGTCAGCGCGTAGTCGAGCGCTGCTTTGCCTTCGGTGGTGGCGAGCTCGGGGGCGTTGATGCCGTAGCAGCGGCAGGCGGACTGGAACGCGATGTTGAATCCGAGGTCGATGATCAGGGTGAGCGTGTCGCCGTCGTGGACGTCGGCCACGGTCGCTGGATACGGCCCAAATGTGCTCATGTCGGCGGCTCGGGTGGCTGGGCGGGGCTGTGTGTATGCGGGGCGAGCCAGCCGGCGAATGCAGCCCCGATCGCCGATACGACAACCAGCAGCAACCCAGCGACCGGCGACGGCACCGCGCCGATCGCGTCGCCGGCCTTATCCGCCGCCGATGGCTGGTGCCAGACCAGCACGCCGAGCAGCCACAGGGTGAATGTGCCGACGGCGCCGCCCGCACCGGATCCAATAGTCGCGGCCAGCACCTTTGCTTCGACCGGGTTGGCCATTAGGCGCTCGGGGTGGCCGTGCCGGTGAGTTGCACGGTCAACGGCACCGCGCCGCCCGCGCCGGGCTGCAACTGCGCGACCGCATCCTGTAGATCGGTGACCTTCGCGGCGAGCTGCGCGACCGCGGCGAGCACGCTCGCGGACGTGTCCGAGACAGTCTTCTTGATGCCAGGGACCGTGTTCGGGTGGGTGATGTCGTTGCGGTAGTCCACGATCTGCCGGTAGGCGCCATCGGCGTCTCTGGCCGTGACCGCTGATAGGACCGCGTCGAGCTTGGCTTCCTGGTCGGGTGTCATATCGTCCTCCGGGGTGTCGGTGAATAGTGCTTGCAGAGCCGCGTCGCTGGTGACGCGGATCCCGCTGGCGTCGCAGCCTGGCTGGGTGCCGATTTGGAGCCGCGAGCCGTATTGCGCGATGACGGGGACGACCCCTGAGTAGGGGTCCCAGAGCCGCGTTGAGTCGTCGCCTGGGTAGGCGGCTTTGAATCCGGTCACGGGGTTGCCGCCGTAGGCCGAGGCCCATAGTTGCCGGTATCGGAGCCCGGCGAGGGTGTTGCCGTAGAGCCATTCGGGGGCGTAGATGAGTACTTGGCTTGGGTGGCAGCCGGTGCGGTCGACGACCTCGTCGCCGAGCGCATTGATCTCGCTGGTGTTGGGCTGCCGCGGCATGTTCTGGAACCATTCGGCGTCGATCTGCCACACCCAGCAGGGGTGATCGCGCCACCACGGCGCTTTGGCGTTGACGTCGGCGACCCAGAGCTTCGCCTGCGCTACCTGATCGCCAGGATGGTTGACGTAGTAGGACCCGGCGACCGGGAACCCTACCGGCCGAGCGCGCGCTGACCAGTCGTCGAAACGCGGATCGTGGTACTCGTGGGTGCCGTAGCCTTCGCCGCACTTGTGGGTCATCATCGAGATCCCGGCCGAGCGGGCGGCGGCGAGGTTCATCGGGCCGCGGTCCCAGTCGTAGTGCGAGGCGTCCCAGCAGTATCTGGTCATCAGTAGATGCTTTCGACGATGACGACGCCGGCGGCGCCCGCTGACCCGGCAGCGTTCGCGGATGTGCCGAGGACTCCTGCGCCGCCGCCGCCGTAGTTCTTGCCGTTGTGCGCGGTGCCTGTGGTTGATGCTGTGCGGGTGGATCCGCCGAGCGCTGATCCGCCGCCATAGGCTGCTCGAACGACGTTGCTGCCGCTCAGGACAGAGCCGATACCGCCGTCGTCGCCGGCAATGTTCAGATCGCCACCCGAACCCGTGCCGCCGTCACCGCCAACTGCGTTGGCATTGCCAGTGGTTCCGGCCATTCCAGCGCCACCGCTACCGCCAGTCGCCGAGCAATGCGACCCAAACGAGGACGTGCCTCCGGCGCCACCAGCGTTGTTGCCCGACGCGCCGGCCGCGCCGGCCGCGCCTACAGTGACGGTCTCGGTAGCGGACAGGCTGCCCGCGAGGATGTACTGCTCGGCGTAACCGCCGCCGCCGCCGCCGGCGCTCATTGCGTTGTTGGTGCCGCTGCCGGTGACGCCGCCGGATCCGCCGCCGCCGCCGACGACGCGGACCCGGGCGGCGCGCACGCCATTCGGTTTCGTCCAAGTGCCAGAGCTAGTGAATATCTGGATTGCCGGGTTGCCAGGCGCAATGATCGTATCGCCTGCATTGAGTCCCATGATTCGCCGCTATAGCGTAAATGCAGGAGTACCTGCATCTAGATCGACTAGCTCGCCTTGCACGTAATCGCGCGTCAGCTCGACTGATGAGATCGCTGGCTGATCACGCAATTCGAGTGCTGTCGCGATAATGTCCGCGTCGCTTGGGACGGTGCCCGAACCGGAGTCCCATGCGAGAACGGAATTCGGTTCATTGCCTTCCGGCCCGACGCCATAAGCAATCAAGCGAGTAACCGTGCGCGCGCCATAGATCGTGTTCGACATTTCGTTTTCTCCTTTACAGTGCGAATCTTGGGGTGAACCAGAGCGCGACTTTCTCGCCGCTGGCGTGGCTTTTGACGATGCCGTTCACGGACCTAGTGACGGTGAACGTCTGCGGCGAGCTCGCGCCGGTGATGTTGGTGACGGTGATCCGTTCGCCTGCGATTTTGATGTCGAAGGGGAACTCGCCAGCCGTGGTTGTCCAGAGCTGCGTGCCGGCCGCCGATGCGATAGACAACGACGTCGCAGTCGTGGTCGCGCTCGACGCGAGGGTGCTGTTCTCGGCGTCGAACCGCAGCCCCAGCCCGGCGCCAGATGCATACGTCGCCACTTGATACGGCGACTGGGGAAGACAGTTGTAGGTGATGCCCCAGGTGAATTGGTCGATCGTTTCGGAATAGCCCATGACGATTAGATGGACGTCTTCGGGTGGCAGCCATGCGGGCAGATCCGTCAGCCTGAGCTTCGACGTGACATCGACGGCGATGATCTGCGTTGTTAAAGCGCTGTCCCCGAGGATGGCTGGGGTGAGCATGTTGAGCGTGACGGTCGGGTAGCGGGCTTCATCGACAGTGCCGAGATGCAGGAGCCACGCGGCGATGTCGCTGAGCGGCCCGGTGGTCTCGGTGTTCACCGTGGCGCTGGTCGGGTAGGTGTTGATGCCGTCTGGTGGCGCGAGGATCGACAGCGGCCCGGTCGCGAGGACCGCTTCGGCGGTGCCGCCGGCGCCGGTGACGGTGACGTCGTTGTGGATGCCTTGGTCGTCGTCGGTGGGGTTGGGTGGCGCCCCGAACACGAACGTCGAATAGTCGAGGAACACGGCGGTGCTCTGGTTATAGAGGTCGGTTCGGGTGCGGTATTTCAGCCCGAGTGAGTCGCGGGGCTCGTAGAGGATGCCGAGGTCCGCGGCGGCGCATTCCTGCATGAGACTGACGAGGTTCCCGCCGCCCTGCGCACCCATCCGCGTCGTATCCGCTGCGGTCCCGACCAGCGTGAACGCGATGCTGTTCTCGCTACAGAGCCGCGAGAGACGGTCCGCGGCGGTCTCACCCGAATAGAGCGAGCCGTCAGCGGACAGGTTCGCCGCGGCCGGGATATTCGCGTCCTGCCAGGCAGTGAGCTGCCCGACCGCGACGGGCCGGCTGCTCGTCAGCGGCTGGTAGGTGAGCGCGATAAACTCGATACCGTCCACGGTGCGGCTGTTCCGCGTACCGGACAGGACGTTGACGCCGTCGAGGTAGACGACCCAGTTCACGTTCGCGCCAGATTCGGTGAGCGTGACCATCAGCGTGTGCGGCAGCCCGTCGGCGATCACCGTGTCGAGAAGGTTCGCGGCGGTCGTGCCGAGCACGGTCACGGTCGGGCCGTTCTCGGGGTCGCCTTCGCGGATCGTCATCCGAATGTCGTTGTTCGTGCCGTCCGCGCGGAGATCGACGTCCCATTCTTTCTGGTACGGGTAGGCGTTATCGACGGTGTAGAGGGTCATCGGGCCGAGCTGGTCGCAGCGGAACACGAAGAACACGCCGACCGCTGTCGCGGCGGTGGGGATGTTCACGGCTCCGGTGATCCGCCCCGACAGGACGTACCCGTTGCTGTCGACGACCCGGTTGGTCGTGTCGATGGCCATGCCTTTGGGCAGGTTCGGGCCGAGGTCACCGGTGCCGAAGTGGACATTCGCTGCGCAGCTATCGAGACCGAGGATCGAGCCGTAGATCCAGTGGCCGACGCTGCCGCCGACGATGGTCTGATTCGTGGTGCACGGCACATACAGCGCGGGGTGGCTGAGCGTGATATAGGTGGGCAGCCCGAAACTGTGGGTGAGCTGTCCTTGGCTGAGCCTGCGGAGCACGCCGGCGGCCTGGATCTGGACGTAGACGTCGGTACCGGTCGTGTCCCACGCTTGCGGCCAGGCCGAGACTTCGCCGGAGAACCGTATGTTGGTATTGACCTTCAGTCGGATCGGAGTGTTCCGGCCGATCAGCCCGTAGAGCGGCGAGAGTGGGTTCCGTGGGGAGAACCGGCCGTCGCGGTTGTTGAGCGTCAGGGTGAGCGTCGACGGGTCGGCGGTGGTCGCCTCGTTCGGTGTGCCGCAGGTGTGCGCGATCTTGTCGCGCATGTAGACGTAGATCGTGATGTCATGCCAGGCCGCGCTGTAGTAGAGCTCGACGACGACCGCGACGGAGACGCTCATCCGTGACCGAATGCTGTCTGGACGTTCCCGCCGCCCTTGACGCGGACATTGCGGCGGATCCATTCGAGGATCAGCGCGTCCAGGGTTGAGCCGCTGCCGCCGATGAACTGGAGTACTACCGGCTGGCCCCCGCCGGGAGCGCCGGGTGTCTGCCCGGCCGGGTAGACCATCGAACCTTGCGGCAGATGGACTAGCTCGCCGCCAGCCTCATTCATGATGGTGCTGCCACCGGCAATACCACCGGTTGCCCTATGCCGAGGATTGGCATCGATCCCGCCGCCCGGCAGGATCAGCCCAGGCGCCATGCTGCCCTTGCCCGCGACTTTCTTGTTCATCAGATTATCCAGCGCGGTCTGGACAGTTGCGATGGCATTAGCGATCGTCCTGATGAGCGGGGCGATGACGTGGCTCCACGCCCATTGCAGCGGCGCCCCGAACGTCCGCCATGCCGCGTTGACGACTTTGATCGCGGCGCTGATCCCTTTGAATATGCCTTTGATTTCGATCAGCATCGTTCCGAGGCTGACCTTCACCAGGATGCCGACGGTCTTGATGACTGCGGCGATCGTCGGCCAGTTACTCCGGACCCAGCCGACGATGGGCTGAAGGACGCCATGCCAGAGGTTCTTGAGTAGCTCGACGAAGGCGGCGAGTACTGGTTTGATCGCGGCCCATGCCGCGGCCATGGTGCTCTGAATCTGAGGCCAATGCTCCCGGATCCAGTCGATGACGGCCTTCACGCCCGGGATCAGCCGATCCTTAATGAAATTGATCGTCGCCATCCAGACCGGCAGGATCGCGCCGGTCCAGACCCGCGAGATCACCGCCGCGATCTTCGGCCAGTTCGCCTCGAGCCACGCGATCGCCGTCGACACTGCCGGCAGGAACGTCTTCGCTGCCCACCCAGCGAGCTTGTTCAGCAGCGGCAGCAGAATCGACCCGACCTGATCCTGCACGTTATGCCACGCCGACATCATCTTGCTCGACGCGGTCTGCTGCGATGCCGCCGAACCGCCGAACTCTTTCGTCAGCTCCCCGAGAATGATCTTCTGCGCGCCCATCGTGTTACCCGAGTCGACGAGCGTCTTGATCTGCTTCTTCTGCTGCTCGGTGAACGTCACACCAACCCGGGACAGCGCGCCGACACCGGCGATCGGGTCGTTCAGCGCCTTCCCGAGCTGGATCGCGCCGGTCTTCGCGTCCGTGCCCATCGCTGCGGACATGTCGATCAGCGTCTTCGTGGCCTGGTTGAAGATGTCGTTGCCGGCGCCGACACCGTTCTTGACGTTCGTGAAGGTCAACAACATATTGGCGCCGGCTTCGACGTTGTCGTTGTCGATGCCGGTCTGAGATTCGATGCTGTTCGACAGGTCGTCGATCTGCTGCGTAGTAACACCCGCGGCGCCGCCGGTCGACTTGATGACGGCGCTGGTCTGCGCGAGCACTTTCTGGTGGTCTTGCCAGCCCTGCGTCGAATCCTTCAGGAACCCGCCGATCCCGGCCGCCGCGAGCCCGCCAGCGGCGAGCTTGAACAGGCCGAGACCTTTCTTCGCGCCCTCGGTGGCTTTCCCGAACTTCTCTGTGCCCTTCGTCGCTGATGCGTAGGCAGCCTTCGATTCGTCCTTCCCCTTAACGATGATCTGCACTTCATTCGCCATCGCGGCTGCCTCCCATCTGTTCGATCGCAATCAACCGCGCCAGCTCTATGTCCTCATCAAGCAGGCTGCTGAGCGTGTAGCCCGGGAACCGCTCGAGCAGGCCTAGGAGCATCTCGGCCTCGGCTAGCTCGCCCGGCTTGCGGACAGTGTTTCCATCGGAATCGACCCCGCCAGGGACAGCCCGCCAGCGTTCGATTTCTCGCCTAAAGGGCCGGACACGCCGGCGGCTGCCTCGATCCACGCGGCGATCACTGTGAGCGCGAAATCGAGATCCTGAGCGAGCAGCGCTTCCTTAGTCGTCGGAACCGGCTCGCCAGCGTCCTCAAGGTTCCACGACTCGAGGCAGTCGACGAAGAGCTCGAACAGCGGGTCGAGTTGCTCGATGTCCTCGCGGCTAATGTCCCGTCCGTTCGCGAGCCCCGCCAGTTTCGCCATCGCCGTGAGGCCAGCCATCGACGTTGTCCGGACGCGGACCTCAAGCCCGGCCATCTCCTCATCCTCGAACTTGAGAAGGAAGACCTTCGCGTGCTGCTTGCGGTCGTAACCCATCGTTACGGCGACCAAGTCGGGACGGTGCCATCGGCGAGCACACCCGGCGCTTCCCAGGTCAGCTCACCCGAGCTCGCCCGGGTCAGCTTGTAGTCCGTGTAGAGCACTTCAGGGGCGAGGGTGTTGCCCGACACGACGAGCGTGGTCGTGCGCGCGACCGACGTCGACGGGACCGTCTTGAACGTGACATGCGCCTGGCCCGTCTGATCATCGAACACGCCCTTGAGGGAGATCGAGAAGTCGGCGAGAAGCAGGAGCCGCTCGATCGCCGACTTGTCGACGCCGGTCACGTCCTGCACGCCGCGGGGGGTCGCGAAGTCGAGTTCGGTGACGTCGTTCTTGATCGCGTTCGGTGAGCCGGCCGAGTCGTCGACGCTGAGCGTCGTCCAGCCGAGACCGGATTCCTTGATCGCTGCCATTGCTGTCTCCTATCCCTGCTCGAGCCGGTCGGCCAGAGTCTGCTGATGTTCGGCGAAGTCCTCGACCCAGTCATCGCCATTGGCGTGGCGCCGGATCTCGCCGCGCGGGTTGCCGCGCCAATCGCCTCCGCGGACCACATAGAACGGCTCACGCTCAAGGGGCACGGTGTGCTCCGCGAAGCAGCGTTGCCACGCCTCGAATGTGAACACGGTCAGCCCGGCCGGGTCGCGTTCCTCGGTGAACTTCCGGCCGGATTCGCGGCGGATGTAGGTCGCCTGCGCGGCGCCGAGGTCGGTGGCCTCGTCGATCACGGATCGCCAGCCATGTTGCAGATTCGGGCAGTCAGCTTCGGCGCATGATGCTGTCCGGTGGTGCGTGCCCTTCGGTGCGCGGATCGCGTAGGTCTGCACGGCCTCGACAGGTAGCCGCGGCGCGATCCGGGTTGGCCCGGTCATCAGAAGACCACGCTCGTATCGTTGCGGATGAACACGACCGAAAAGACCGCATTCGAGAAGGTCCCCGTTGTGATCGCGCGGAGGTAGCGGCGCACGGTCGCTGTCCGGCCGCCTTCGAGCCGCTGCGTCTGCGGCGACCCGGCCGGAGTG
>Ga0070708_100004872_pt1 | contig 10600 bp, 9 predicted proteins | sample KBSK5503metaG_FD_65469 | JGI IMG/M metagenome (GOLD analysis project Ga0070708, IMG submission 65469) | Corn, switchgrass and miscanthus rhizosphere microbial communities from Kellogg Biological Station, Michigan, USA - KBS K5-50-3 metaG | ecosystem: Host-associated > Plants > Roots >... | reverse complement strand
CCTCGAGCAGGAGCGGGCGGCCCTGGAGCAGATCCAGGCCCGCCTCACCACGCCCGGGGGCGCGGCGGCGGTGAAGGACCCCAAGGAGGCGGCGGAGGTCAAGCGCGCGGACGCCGACCGCACGGACGCCGAGCAGAAGTACCTCCGGGCCAAGGAGCTGTTCGCACAGGGGCTGATCTCGCGCGGCACCTTCGACGAGGCGGAGGCGCGCTTCAACGGCGCGCGCGCCGGCTACGACATGGCCGTGCAGAACGTGCTGACCCTGCGTGCCCAGGCCGCCCAGCGCACGGCCTCCGTGGCCCTGGCCGGCAAGAAGCTGAGCGATACGGTCATCCGTGCCCCCTTCGAGGGCCACGTGAAGGACCGGATGGTGACCCAGGGCCAGTACGTGAAGGTGCAGACGCCGGTGATGGTCATCGTGGCCACCGACCGGCTGCGCGCCCGGCTGAAGGTTCCCGAGAAGATGGCGGCCTGGGTAGCGGTCGGACAGCCGGTCAAGGTGCAGGTGGAGGCCTATCCGGAGCGCGCCTTCGAGGGCGCGGTCTCGCGGATGAACCCGTCCGTGGACCCGCAGACCCGGTCCTTCGACGTGGAAGCGCTGCTGGAGAATCGCGACGGCGTGCTCAAGCCGGGCTTCTTCGCGCGGGCCAGCATCGTCTCGAGCCGGGTGGACCAGGCCCTGGTCGTGCCCCAGGACGCCCTCCGTTACCTGTACGGCGTCTACAAGGTCTTCACCGTCGATCGAAGCGCGCTGCGCGAGACGGAGGTGAAGCTGGGCGCGCGCGAAGGCGCCGACGTCGAGATCGTCTCCGGCCTGAAGGAGGGCACGTACGTCGCCGTCCCCCTGGAAGGCGAGGAGCTGCGCGACGGCGCGGCGGTCGAGGCCGTCAAATGATGCGAGCCGCCCAGTGAGCGCGGCGGGGCCGCGCAGCGGCCGCGACGCGCGACGGGGGGTTTCAGGGGGGGAGCCGACTGCGACCCCGCTGATCAGTCGCGTTCCCCCCCTGAGATAAATGACCCTCGCCGAGCTCTGCGTCAAGCGCGCCGTCTTCGCGGTCATGCTGATCGCGTTCCTCGGCGTGCTCGGCCTCTTCTCCTTCCGCGACCTGGGCGTGGACCTCTTCCCGCGCGCGGATCCCGCCACCGTCAACATCAACATCAAGCTGCCCGGATCCACGCCGGAGGAGATGACGACCCAGGTCGTCCTGCCCCTCGAGGAAGCGCTCTCGACCATCAGCGGCATGGACGAGGTCAGCTCGCAGGTGCAGGCCGGCACCGCGCGCATCAACTGCCAGTTCGTGCTCGAGCGCGACATCGAGAGCGCGGCCCAGGACGTGCGCGAGAAGGTGGCGGGGGCGCTGCGCGATCTGCCCCCGAACATCCTGCCTCCCATCATCCAGAAGGCGGACCCCGACTCGGATCCCGTGCTCTCCGTGGTGGTGGCGGGGGACCGCAGCCTGCGCGAGACGACGGAGATCGCGGACAAGAAGATCAAGCGCGTCCTGGAGACGGTGGACGGGGTGGGGGAGGTGAGCCTGACCGGCGCCCGCCTGCGCCAGATCCGCATCTTCGCGGACGCGGACAAGCTGTCCGCCTACGGGCTGACCATCATCGACGTGCAGCAGGCCATCCAGAAGGAGAACGTCGAGGTGCCGGGCGGCACCATCATCCGCGGGGACGCCGAGCTGGGCGTGCGCACCCTGGGCCGCCTGGACGCGGTCAGCCAGTTCGGCGAGATCATCGTGCGCAACGTGGGCGGCACGCCCATCCGCGTGAGCGACCTCGGACGGGTGGAAGACAGCTTCGCGGAGCCGCGCACCTGGAACGTGCTCGAGGGCAAGCAGGCGGTCACCCTCGAGATCCGGCGCCAGTCCGGGACCAACACGGTCAAGATCATCGACACCATCAAGGAGAAGCTGGCCCAGATCGACAAGACCCTGCCCCCCGGCGTGGCCACGCGCATCATTCGCGACCAGTCCGTGTTCATCAACGCGTCCATCGCCTCCCTCGAGGAGCACCTGTTCTTCGGCAGCCTGCTCGCCTCCATGATCGTGTTCCTCTTCATCCGCAACCTACGGTCCGTCATCATCGCGTCCCTGGCCATCCCGACCTCGATCATCGCCACCTTCACGCTGCTGAAGGTGATGGACTTCACGCTGAACAACATGACCCTGCTCGCCCTGACCCTGGCCGTGGGGATCGTGATCGACGACGCGATCGTGGTGCTGGAGAACATCGATCGCTACCTCCACGAGAAGCGTTACGAGCCGCGCGCCGCCGCCATCGAGGCCACCAAGGAGATCACGCTCGCCGTGCTGGCCACCACCCTCTCCCTGGTCATCATCTTCCTGCCCATCGCGTTCATGAGCGGCTACGCCCGCCGCTACGTGAACCAGTTCGGCTGGACGATGGCCTTCTCGATCCTGGTCTCGATGCTCGTGAGCTTCACGCTCACGCCGATGCTCAGCTCGCGGCTGCTGCGGCGCCCGCCCGAGGGATCCAAGGAGCACGAGGAGAAGGAGTGGCCCTTCTTCGCCCGGATCGACGGCCAATACGGCCGCATCCTCCGCTGGTCCCTCGACCACCGGAAGGCCGTGATGGCCATGGGGCTGGGCACGTTCCTGCTCGTCTTCCCCCTGAACTACCTGGTCGGCCGCGACTGGATTCCCCCGGACGACCAGGGCGAGCTGAGCGCGATCCTGAACCTGCCCGAGGGCTCCTCCCTGGACGCGACCGTGCGCGTCTCCACCGACCTCGCCAGGAAGATCTCCGCCCTCAAGGGCGTCGAGTTCGTCAACCCCTACATCCACGAGGGCGCGATCCTCAGCCATTCGCACATCTACGTGAAGCTGGTCGACCTCGGCAAGCGCAACTTCACCAACCTGGACGCGGCGGCGGAGGTGCGGAAGATCTGCGCCACCATCCCGAACCTGCGCTACAAGGTCATGATCCCGTCCGCCCTGGGCGGAGGCGAGAACTTCTTCCCCATCCGCGCCCTGATCCTGGGGCCCGACTTCAACGAGGTGGCCCGGCTCTCGAAGGAGGCGGCCGCGCGCATCCGGCGCATCCCCGGGCTCACCGACGTGGACACGAGCGTGAGCGTCAACAGCCCCGAGCTGGAGGTCAAGATCGACCGCCAGCGCGCCTCCGACCTGGGCGTGCGCGCGTCCGACGTGGGCAACGCGGTGCGGCTCATGATCGCGGGCCAGGACCAGATCTCGACCTACAAGGAGGGGGACGAGCAGTACGACGTCACCCTCCAGCTCCTGCCCGAGCAGCAGAAGAACCCCGAGATCCTGTCCCGCCTCGCCATCCCGTCCTCCAAGGTCGGCCAGGTACGGCTCGACAACATCGCGTCGATCGAGCGTGGCGTCGGCCCCGCGCGCATCGAGCGCTACAACCGCCAGTTCCAGGTGCAGATCTTCGCCAACAACGCGCCCGGCTTCCCGCTCGACGCGGCCGCGCGGGCGGCGGGGGACGAGATCCGCAAGGCGGGCCTGCCTCCCGGCTATGGCTTCAAGTTCACGGGCTCGGTGAAGATCCTGGACGAGACCACGCGCAACCTCATCATCGCGTTCCTGCTCGCCTCGATCTTCATGTACATGGTGCTGGCCGCGCAGTTCGACAGCTTCCTGCACCCGTTCACGATCATGCTCTCGCTGCCCCTGGCCATCCCGTTCGCGCTGTTCTCCCTGTGGATCACCGGGCGCACCCTGAACCTCTGGAGCTCGCTGGGTGTGCTCCTGCTGCTCGGGATCGTGAAGAAGAACGGCATCCTGCAGGTGGACTACACGAACAAGCTGCGCGAGGAGGGGATGACCCTGCGCGAGGCCATTCTCCAGGCCAACCACGTCCGCCTGCGGCCGATCCTGATGACGACGTTCGCGATCGTGGCCGGCCTCATCCCCACCGCGCTGGGCATCGGCGCCGGGTCCGCCCAGCGCTCCGCGGTCGCGGTGACGATCATCGGCGGCCAGATGCTGTGCCTCCTCCCGACCCTGCTCATCACGCCGGTCGCCTACTCGCTGCTGGCGGAGGCGGAGATTCGTGGGGTCCGTTTCGGGCCCGCCTGGCTGGGCCGACTCTGGGAGACCGTGCGCCCCGCCGCTTTGCGGCGCCAGTAGGGACCACTCCTGGTATACTCATCGTATATACGGGAGGTGGAGGTGCGGACGAAGGTGCAGAGGTGGGGAAACAGTCTGGGGGTCAGGATCCCCCGCTCGGTGGCGGTGGCGTCCCGGCTCCAGGCGGGAGCCTTGGTCGAGATCGCGCCCGTCGCCGAGACGATCGTCATCCGGCCGATGATGCCGGCGCGGTACCGGCTCGCCGACCTCCTCAAGGGCATCAAGCGGAGCAACCTGCACGCCGCGGTGGACACCGGCGGGCCCCTGGGGAGGGAGTCGTTCTAGAGTGCCTGATGCTTACGTGCCCGCACGGGGAGACCTTGTCTGGCTCCGCTTCACCCCACAAGCAGGCCACGAGCAGGCGGGCACTCGACCGGCGCTGGTGGTCTCTCCGCGTGACTACAACCGGCGGGTGGGCCTCGCCCTCTTCTGTCCGATCACGTCGCAGGTCAAGGGATACCCGTTCGAGGTCGCCCTTCCGGTCGGGCTCCAGGTGCAGGGGGTAGTCCTCGCCGACCAGTTGAAGAGCCTCGATTGGCGGATCCGGCACGCGCGATATGCCGGGGCCGCCCCGCCCGACGTCCTGCGGGAGGTCGTCGCCAAGGCCCTCGCCTTGATCGATCCCGAACAGGCGCACTGAGTCGTTCCCGGCCGCCGGTCAAGGCCGCGCCGTCACCCCGAAACGCAATCCGCTGGCGTTGACTCGCGAGCCGCGGGAGTTGAGCCGCGCGTATTCCATGCGGACGCCGACGAACTTGACGATGAAGGCCGCGCCGACGAAGGCGACCAGGCCGCGATCCCCACGGAAGCTCGGGAACAGGATCGTGTCGAGCGTCTTGAGCGACTCCTTGATGTACGCGTTGCAGTGCGCTTCCTTCCGGTTGGCGACGCCGCATCCGCCGGGATGCGTGAGCACGCGCTCGGCGGGATTGATGAAGGCAAGGCGGGCGCCAGCCTCGAGCTGCAAGGGACCCAGGCGCGGCGAGTAGTAGCTCAGCCCGGCCGCTTCCCAGAAGTTGTACTTTCCGGCGGTGTTCGGGTCGGCGTCGGGGCCAGGCACGTACGCGCGCGAGATGACCGGATAAGGGTAGGCGCCGATCTCTATGCCGATGTTTCCCAACCGATCGCTCTTGCGCGCACGATCGAGAGCGTAGAGAGGCCAGCGGCCGCAGATCCCGGAGGCGACGTAGTGATCGACGTCCTCCGCCGAGTGCGCGAGGCCGACCTGAAGCGTCCAGGACTCCTTCGGCGTGCGAACGGTCTTGCCCGACGGCCTCTCGTCCGGCCAGGAGCGGGCGCTGACGCCCAGCACGAGAGAAACGGCCACGCAGGCATGACGGAACATCGAGTCATCATAAAGGCGGTCACGGCCTCCAAGGGTCTGGACCGACCGGCCGTCATGCGTCGTTCCGGAACGAGCAGAAGAGTAGCGGACGGTGGACCGCAGGCGGCGGTCCACCGTCACGCGAACGACCCTACGGGCAGGTTGAGGAGATCATCTTGACGGCAGCCACCTTCAAGTGGTGCTCTCCCTTCTCTCCCTTCTCCTCCTTCTTCTCCATCTTCTCTTCGGCCTTGGTCTCCTTCTTCGCTCCCATCGCATGGTGCTCGACCGCTTCGGCCGCGCCGGCGGTCAGGGACTTGCCCGAGACTTCGACCTTGTGGCCGACATGCTCGGACATCTTCAGGGCGGCGGGGGCTCCCACGAGTTCCCACTCACCGCCGCCGGTGACGTTGGTCAGCTTGAACGTATTCGCTTCGTCGCCCTTCTCGAGACATCCGGTCACGCTCTTGGCGGCGCCGGCGTGATGGGCCGCCGCCTTGGTGGCGGCGCCTGCCGCCATGACCATGGCACAGGAGATGACGAGGGCCCCAATGAGGATGCGCTTCATTCGATTCCTCCTCCGGCAGGAAATGCCGGGTTCGATTCCAGCGTAGGGGAAGCCGGAGGTCGTGGGGAGAGACCGCGCGCGAATCCCGAACGGTGCCGAGCCGAGGCCTGGTTGCACGGGGGGAGGGATGGCGACGACAATCGGCGGGCGCACCATGAGACCTCAGCTCCTCGCCGCGATCCTGGCCCTGTCCTGGCCGTTGGGCGCCCTCCGCGCGGACGAGTTCGACGCCCAGGCCGCTCTCTTCCGGTATGACGCCGCCACCGACCTCAGGGTGGAAGAGGCCGGCGTCGAGAAACAGGGGACGGCCGCGGTCCACGATATCCGCTTCACTCCCGTGCCCGGCGCGGAGCCGGTCAAGGCCTACGTCGTCGTGCCGGAAGGGAAGGGGCCGTTCGCGGGCGTGCTGTGGGTGCACTGGCTCGGCGAGCCCGCGACCACGAACCGCACGGAGTTCCTCGAGGAGGCGACCTCTCTCGCTCCCAAAGGGGTGGTCTCGCTCCTGGTCGACGCGATGTGGTCGGCGCCGGAGTGGTACGCGAAACGCGTGCCCGAGCGGGACTACGACAACTCGATTCGGCAGGTGATCGCGCTCCGCCGCGCCATGGACCTGCTCGTGTCACGGCCCGACGTGGACAAGGCCCGGATCGGCTACGTTGGCCACGACTACGGCGGCATGTACGGGATGATCGCGAACGGAGTGGACCGGCGCGCGCATACGTACGTGTACATCGCGGTCGTCCCGTCCCTCAACGATTGGGCGTTCTTCGCGCATCAGCCGCCTTCGAAGGCCGCCTACCTCCGGCGGAACGCGGTCCTGGAGCTGACCGATTACCTGCGCCAGGTGACGAACGCGAGCACGCTCTTCCAGTTCGCGAACAAGGATGTGTATGTGTCGCGCGCGGACACGCAGGTCGTGATGGGCGCGACGTCCGCGCCGAAGGAACGGCGGTTCTACGACGCCGACCACGCGATGGCCGTGCCCCAGGCCGTGGCCGATCGGGACGCGTGGCTGCTCGAGGAGCTGGGCCTCGGTGGCCCCGGGCTGCCGCCGCTGCCGTCACTGGCGCCGTCGCCATCGCCATCACCCGTCGCGCTCGGCGTACCTGTTCCTCCGCGCGTCGACTTCGCGCAGAACGTTCGGCCGATCCTGGAGTCGCGCTGCCGGCCCTGTCATTTCGAGGGCGGGCGGATGTACGCGCGGCTTCCGTTCGATCGGGCGGAGACGATCCGGACCCTCGGCGATCGCCTCTTCACCCGCATCAAGACGGAGGACGAGCAGGCCCTGATCCGCCGCTTCCTCGCCCAGGTCCCGTAGGCTCCTACGCGCGAACCTCGCTCATGAGCGCGAGAAGGTTCTCATCGGGATCCCGGAAGAACGCCATCCAGAGCTCGTGGTCCGGCATTCGCGCGATCAGGTGGGGTTTTGCTTCGAAGGCAACGCCGCGGGCGGTCAAGGTCTCGAACGCCGCCTGGAGGTCCGGGACCTTGTAGTAGATGACCGAGCTGTATGGGTTGGCCTGCGCCTTCGCGGGAGAGTCCAGCATCAGGCGGACGCCGGCGCAGTCGAAGAAGCCCAGGCCGGGTGGCGCCTGGAAAAGGAATCGCATTCCCAGGACGTCGCGGTAGAAGGCGATGGCCCGCGCCACATCGGCGACCGGGACGGCAATCTGTCCAATCTGGGCGAGGCCAAAGTTGGCCTGAGGAGAGCTGGCCATGAGATGTCCTCCCAATGTCACCTGCTTGCAGAGGTCGATCATCTGACCCGCGTGATGGTCCGCGTGGGCCGCGCAGCGCAGGAACATGGCGAGCCTGTCCGCCACATCCTCGGCACCCACGCCACTGTAGGCGGCACGCCAGTCGTCCTCACGCTGGGCGGCGAGTGTGCCGAGGACCATGTCTACGGCGCGGTCGAAGTCCCGGAGGACCTCGTCCTTGGGGCGCCGAGACGGGTCGGCGAATTCACGCGGCCGGTCTCGAACGTATCCAGATCCGGCGATCTGCGCCCCGACGTAGTAATTGAGATTGCCGGTCAGATGGAGCAGCAGGTGTCCGACCGAATTCCCAAAAGCGAACGGCCGGCGCCACAGTTGCTCGTCCGAGAGGGGCTCCACGAGGCCATGCACCTGGCGCCTCACGCGGTCGTAGTGAGCGGACAGGCTCTGGCCGACGAGCGTGGAAAGGCTTTCCATCACCGGAGCATATCGTGTGGAGCTTCCGGTCGGCTATCGCGCCGACGCGGCCTTCTTCTCCGGCTCCTTCGCCGCCGCCGCGGACTTCACGTCGCCCTCCGGCGTGACCACGACGGAATCGAGGAAGGGGATCATCGCGCGCAGCTTCGCCCCGACCTCCTCGATCGGCTGCGAGCGCTCCTGCTTGCGCCGCGCGTCGAACCAGGGCCGGCCGGCTTCGTTCTCGGCGATCCAGCGCTTGGCATAGGCGCCGGAGCGGATCTCCTCGAGCATCCGTCCCATTTCCTTGCGCGTCGCGTCCGTGACCAGGCGGTCGCCGCCCGTGTAGTCTCCGTGCTCGGCCGTGTCCGAGATCGAGTAGCGCATGTAGGACAGGCCGCCGCGGTACATGAGGTCCACGATCAGCTTCAGCTCGTGCATGCACTCGAAGTAGGCGATCTCCGGCTGGTAGCCGGCCTTGGTCAACGTCTCGAACCCGGCCTTGACCAGCGCGGAGACGCCGCCACACAGGACCGCCTGTTCCCCGAAAAGGTCGGTCTCCGTCTCCTCCGAGAACGTCGTCTCGATGACCCCGGCGCGCGTGCAGCCGAGCCCCTTGGCGTAGGCCAGCGCGGTCTCGTGCGCGTGGCCGCTGGCGTCGTCGTGGACGGCGAGCAGCGCGGGTGTGCCCTGGCCTTCCTTGAAGACCTCGCGCACGCGGTGCCCCGGGGCCTTGGGGGCGATCATCGACACGTCGACGCCGGCGGGCGGGACGATGGTGCCGAAGCGGATGTTGAAGCCGTGGGCGAACATCAGGGTCTTGCCCGGCTTGAGGTTCTTCTCGACGGACTCGCGGTACAGCTTGGCCTGCCCCGTGTCGGGGGTCAGGATCATGATGATGTCCGCGGCCTCCGCCGCGGCGGAGGGGGTGAGCACGGTGACGCCGTCCGCCTGGGCCTTCGCGCGCGAGCGGCTGCCCTCCGGCAACCCGACGACCACGTCCACGCCACTGTCGCGCAGGTTGAGCGCGTGGGCGTGCCCCTGGCTACCGTACCCGATGATCGCGACCTTCTTGCCCTGCAGCAGCTTCAGGTCGGCGTCGCTGTCGTAGTAGATCCGTGCCATTGTCCGTTTCTCCCTTTCAGGCGTTCGGTTGGGCGCCGCCGCCGTTCGTTCTCTCTTCCAGGTCCGCCGCGCGTGTCTTCACGTCCGCCTTGCTTCCGCGCACCAGGGCCACCTTGCCCGTCCGTACCATCTCCAGGATCCCGCGCTCGCGCAGCAGGTCCACCAGGCCGTCCACCTTGCCTTCGTCGCCGGTGACCTCGACGATCACGGACTCCGGGGCCACGTCCACGATCTTGCCGCGGAAGATCGCGACCAGGTCCGCCATCTGCGAGCGCTCGCCGGGCGCGCACCTGACCCGGACGAGGGCGAGGTCGCGCGACACCGTGGGCCGATGGGTCACGTCCTCGACGTCGAGGACGGGCACCAGCTTGCGCAGGTTCTCCGCCACCAGGGCCGCCGGTGTGCGCCGCGTGTCGACCACGATCGTCATGCGGGAGACGCCGGAGGCCTCGCTGTGCCCGACGGTCAGGCTGTCGATGTTGAAGGCGCGCCGCCGGAACAGGCTGGCGACCCGGTTGAGGACGCCGGGCTCGTCGAGGACGCGCGCGACCAGGGTGTGCTTCATGCCGTCACCCCCTCTTCCGTCGCCGGCCGCCGGATCATCGCGTGCAGGTCCGCGCCGGCCGGCACCATCGGATAGACCGCCTCTTCCTTCTCGACCCGGAAGTCGATGAGGGCGGGCTGGCCGGAGGACCGCACGGCCTGGACGGTCGAAGCGATTTCCGCCCGCGTGGTGACGCGATGGCCGGCGATGCCGTAGGCGTCGGCCAGCTTCACGAAATCGGGGGAAAGCATCGGGGTGGAGGCGTAGCGCTTGTCGTAGAAGAACTCCTGCCACTGCCGGACCATCCCCAGGTAGCCGTTGTTCACGACCGCGATCTTGATGTCCAGCTTCTCCTGCTGCAACGTAGCCAGCTCGCACTGCGTCATCTGGAAGCCGCCGTCGCCGGCGATGACCCACACCTCCGCGTCCGGCCGCGCCATCTTGGCTCCGATGGCCGCGGGCAGCGCGAATCCCATCGTGCCCAGGCCGCCCGACGTGATGAGCGTGCGCGGCTTCTCGTGACGGTAGTACTGCGCCTCCCACATCTGATGCTGGCCCACGTCGGTCACCACCACCGCGCCCCCCTCCGTGGCCGTCCAGAGGTCGTGCATCACGTGCGCGGCATAGAGGTGGCCGTTGTCCGGCTGGTGCACGATGTCCCGGGTCCGGGTCTCGTTCTGGCCACTCAGGATGCGGGTGCGCCAGGCCTCGTGGCTCTTGGGCGGAACGTGCGGGAGCAGGGCC
>Ga0070708_100004869_pt1 | contig 10604 bp, 9 predicted proteins | sample KBSK5503metaG_FD_65469 | JGI IMG/M metagenome (GOLD analysis project Ga0070708, IMG submission 65469) | Corn, switchgrass and miscanthus rhizosphere microbial communities from Kellogg Biological Station, Michigan, USA - KBS K5-50-3 metaG | ecosystem: Host-associated > Plants > Roots >... | reverse complement strand
TCCGCACCATCGAGGACATCGCCTTCCAGGTCAACCGGGACCTGAACCCGCACGCGAGGTCCGTTGTGCCGTACTCGCGGCCGCGGAAGTCCTGGCGGCAGCCCGACGAGCCGGTCCCTGTGGCGGTGTCCCCGGGGCCCTCACTCTCACCCTCACCCTCGCCGGTCCGGAGCCGCCACTGCGTCAGGATCCTGGGCATCTGGGTGTGCGTCAGGGTGGGTGCCTAGCTGGTCCCGGGCTGGTGGGTGCCTGGCTGGTGGTTGTTCGCGGTCAGGCCCGCCGCTGGGCCTGCTCGCCGGTGTCCTCGTCACCCTGCTGCCAGTTCCGGGCGAGGGCGATCAGGCCGCGGATCACATCGGATGGGAGGCCCGGCGTGTTCGCGAGGTGCCGTAGCGTCGGGTCGGCGTATTCGGCTCTGCCGTGGTCGGCGGGCTCGGTGACGGGTTCCCCTCCGGCCAGTATCCGGCGGCACGAGCCGGGACCCCAGCCGAGCTGGTTCTCGACCACGCCGAGCGTGCTGGGCGACACCTGCTGGCCGTTCTCGAGCTTGCCCAGGGTCCGGTCGGTCACGCCGGTCGCCTCGGCGAACGCACGCCGGTCCCGCATGCCCAGGTAGACCCGGCGGGCCACCACGTAGTCGGCGAGCCGCCGCCAGTCCTCACCGGCCATGTGCTCATCCTTCCCGAACAGGGAAGAAGAGTCTATCTCCTATGGGTCATCGGAGTCCGTTATGCCTACGTAACTCTTCACGCAGGATCTTCTTGCGATATTTCCCTTTACATCTCTGCCAGTTGCTTCGTTATAATTCCAACATCGCTTCTTACATCTTCGCGGTGTCCCGGCTCTTAGCTCGGCTTGCCGGGATCCGCGCACAGGCCAGCTGGCGGCTCAGGCCCGTAGACCCGAGTTGGAGTCCCATGGGCAGGACCGGCACGACGAACGGTGAGCCCGGCCTGGCACGGGACGGTATGGCGCCGCGCCCGCACGGGCAGCACAGCGGGCCGCCGGGACCCGTTCGGAGCGGCCCGGCGCGGGGCGGCTGCCCAGCCCTGGCCGACCTGTACCACACGCATTACCGGTCGCTGCTCCGGCTGGCGACGTTGCTGACGGGCGACGCCAGCATCGCGGAAGCGGTGGTGGTGGACTCGTTCGTGGCCCTGCACCGGCTACGGAAGAACCTGCTGGCCGGCGACGCCCTGCCCTCCCTGCAGCGGCTGGTGGTGGCCCGGTCCCGCCCCGCCGCGCGTCACCATCGGCCGGCCGGCGGGGAACGGTCACCGGCAGCCGGAAGGCCCGGCGCCGCGGGCGGTCTGCCGCCGTCGTCCGAAAGCCGCGCAGTGCTGCTGGCCCTGCGCGCGCTGACGCTTGGCCAACGGGAAGCGGCTGTGCTCACGTTTTACCTGGATCTCACCGAGGTTCAGGCCGCTGCGGCCATGCAGGTGAGCCAGGCCGCCCTGGGACGCCATCTGACGGCGGCCAGGGCAGCGCTGCGCGCCGCGCTCTCAGCGGAGCCGTGAGCGCCCGGGGGCGTACGACCAGCCCCTTCTCCTTACCCCATGACCCGAGCAGCCGGCCGGCTGCGGGCTACCCTCCTCATCCTCACGAGGAGGGCCGCCGACGGCACGACCTTCCCTGACATGTAGGTCGACAGGCGAGATCGCGAAGTCCCTATCCGGTCAGCAAAGTCGTGCTGAGATAGGCCGGAGCCGCTGACAAGCCTTCGCACTTCATCGGCCACGGTTCTGCGCTCCGAATCAACAGCAAGCCTGCGGGCGCGACTGACCACTCCGTCCAGGAGTTCGGTAGTGCCGTATGGCCGGGAGAGGCGGACGGCCTCAAGGACTTGCTGCGCCACGGGGCCCCACGGCTCGGACTGAATGGCCTTCGCCAAGCGACGCCAGTCGGGAAGGGTTCCGCGCTCGACGGCGGCGAGAATTCCTTCGAATGGCCAGGTCTCAACCGGGTCGTTCGGCGAGGCGGTGAGGTTTCGGAACTTGAGGGCGGTAGTCATAGCACCATCTCCACTGCCACGGACCGGCAGAGGTCTGTCACGTTCTTCCAGTCTGTCCACCGAGCGTCGAGGCCCTTGTAGTGGCCAAGCTGGGTGACGGTCCGAGCATCCGCTGGCTTAGGGGCTGCTAGTTGCCGGGCCAACTGGGTCGCGACACCCTCCGCCTCGGCGCCTCGCTGGTCAGAGTAATAGTCGTCGATATGACTGAGCACATCCGCTGCGTGGGAAATCCCGTAGCGATCTGAGAGAGCTGCCACGTCGAGGTAGTCCCGCACCTGATTGCGCCGGACTATCAGGTAGCCCTTGATTCGCAGGATCTCGTCCGGCGTCGGCACTCGGAGCCTTTGCCCAGACGGCAGCGCGATTTCTACCACTTCCAGCGGGACTCTCCGGATGAGCTGCCGTACACCGGACTCGATATCCCCTAGTTCTCCTAGGATGACCTTGCCAGGGGTAACCCTGTTGGTCACCCAGCCGTCGGTCGCTTCGATCGCCTCCAGGACGGTGTCGAAACGCGCCGCTAGATCCTCCAGCACGTGGTCGTGGTCGTAAGAGGATCGGTGGTCAGCCCACAGCGCCGCGGCGGTACCACCCACTAGAACGGCATCAGGAACGATCTGCTGAAGCCTCGCCGCCGATTCGAGCACGCGAAGCAACTCAGGCCGGTTGAGCCCGGCAGGGCCGGCGCTGCCCCGGCCCGGTTCTCGACGCTGGCCCGCCACAGAACGAATGTATCAGATATGATACGTTAGACGCTACTACTCCGCCGCCCCGCTTAGGCACCGGAGCCAGACGGACAGCGGGAGCAGGCTGGCCGGGCGCGGCGGTGCCCCGGCTCGCGGGTCAGCTGCTGCGGTCCAGCACGAAGTCGCAGAAGGTCTCGAAGGCGCGCCGGGCCGGCACGTCGGGCAGCCCGGCTATCTCGGCCTGGGCGGCCGCCACCCAGCGGCCGAGGTCCGCGCGCGCCGCGTCCATCGCCGGGTGCGCGCGCAGCAGCGCGAGCGCCTCCGCGTGCAGGGACGCATCCGTCAGGCCGCCGAGCGACAGCAGTTCGCGCAGCCGCCCCCCGTCCTGGCCCGGCGCGGCCAGCGCGTGCAGGACCGGCAGGCTGCGCACACCTTCGCGCAGGTCGGTACCTGGTTCCTTGCCGGACTGCGCGGACTCGCTGGCCACGTCCAGGATGTCGTCGGAGAGCTGGAACGCCACTCCAAGCGCGTGGCTGGCTGAGGCGATCCGGTCCACCAGATCGCCGGGGACGCCCGCGAACATCGCGCCGAAGCGGCCCGCCGTCGCGATGAGCGACGCCGTCTTGTCCTCGACCACGCGCAGGTAATGGGCAAGCGGATCCTGGCCGGGCCGCGGCCCGAGGGTCTCCGCGACCTGCCCGCTCACCAGGCGGGTGAAGGTATTGGCCTGGATCCTGATGGCCTCCGCGCCCAGGTCGGCCAGGATGTTCGAGGCGCGGGCGAACAGGAAGTCGCCGGTGAGGATCGCGATGGTATTGCTCCATCGCGCGTTCGCGCTCTCGTGGCCCCGCCGGATGGACGCCTCGTCCATCACGTCGTCGTGGTACAGCGTGGCGAGGTGGGTCAGCTCGATGGCGGCGGCGGCGGGCACGATCCGCTCGTCCCGCGGGTCGCCGAACTGGGCGGCGAGCAGGACCAGGGTGGCGCGGAACCGCTTGCCGCCGGCCTCGATGAGGTGCCGGGACGCCTCGGTGAGCAGTGCCTCTTCCGTGTTCGCGGCCTCGGCCAGCACCTTCTCGACACCCGCCAGGCCGTTCAGGATGTCGGCCGCGAGCGAGGGGTCGGCGAACTCCACGGGGACGGCAGGGATCACTTCGGGCTCCACTCGTCGGTTACGGCGCATACGAGCCTAAGCCCGATACCGACCTTGGCAATCTGGTACCCGACCAACCCCGATCCCACCCCGACTTTTCCATAGGAAAAGTCGGGGGAAGCACGGGCCTAGCGTGACGCACCAGGCTGTCCACGGTCGAGATCACGCCCGCCCGGGCGGCGGTCAGCGGACGAACAGGTGGTTGGCCGCATGGTTTGCCAGGCTGAGCAGTGGCTCCGGCACTATCCCGAAGACCAGCGTCGTGAGCACCCCGATCGCCACCGCGGTTCCCGTGAACAGCCCGGGGGCGACAACGGCCGGGCCGTCGGGTGCCGGGTCGCTGAAGAACATCAGCACGATCACCCGCACATAGAAGAAGGCCGCGACGGCGCTGCTCAGGACGCCGACGATGACCAGGGGCAGCGCGCCGCCCGCGATCGCCGCCTGGAACACCGCGAACTTGCCGGTGAACCCGCTGGTGAGCGGGATCCCGGCGAAGGCGAGCAGGAAGAACGCGAACACGCCCGCCACCAGCGGCGACCGCTTGCCGAGCCCAGCCCACCGGCGGAGGTGCGCCGCCTCGCCGGTCGCGTCCCGGACCAGGGTCACCACGGCGAACGCCCCGATCGTGGTGAACCCGTAGACGGCCAGGTAGAACATCGAGCTGGACAGGCCGAGGGTGCTCGCCGCGATCACACCCGTCAGGATGAATCCGGCGTGCGCGATCGACGAGTAGGCGAGCAGGCGCTTGACGTCGGTCTGGGTGATGGCGATGATCGCGCCGACCACCATGGTGAGGATGGCCACCACCCACATGGCGGGCCGCCAGTCCCAGGTCAGGTCGCCGAACGCGACGTAGAAGACACGCAGCAGTGCCCCGAACGCCGCCACCACGGTGCACGAGGCCATGAGCGCGGTGATCGGCGTGGGGGCGCCCTGGTAGACGTCTGGCTTCCAGCTCTGGAACGGCACCGCCCCGATCTTGAAAAGCAGCCCGAGGCCGAGCAGCGCGATGCCGGCGTAGAGCAGGGTGGAACCGCTCGTGTTGGAGGACGCGGCGGCGGCGATCGCGCCCAGGTTCACCGAGCCGGAGAACCCGTACAGCATGGCGATGCCGAACAGGAAGAACGCCGACGAGAAGGCGCCGAGCAGGAAGTACTTCATCGCCGCCTCCTGCGATAGCAGGCGGCGGCGCCGGGCGAGGCCGCACAGCAGGTAAAGCGGCAGCGACAGCACCTCCAGCGCCACGAACATGGTCAGCAGGTCGTTCGCGGCCGGGAAGAGGAGCATGCCGCTGACGGCGAACAGCGTGAGCGGGTAGACCTCGGTGTGCGTGATGCCCGCCAGCAGCCCCTCGCGCTCCTCCGCGCTGCCGGGAACCGCGGCCGCCTGCGCCGCGAACGGGCTCATGTCGTGCGAGGACTCCGCGATCAGCAGGACGCTTACGAACGCGAGCACGAGAATCGTGCCCTGGATGAATAGCGCGGGGCCGTCTACCGCGACCGCGCCCATGGCCGCCAGGTGACCCGGGCTCCCATGGGCGAACGAGACGCTCTCGCCGACGGCGATCGTGAGCCCGAACGCGCCGGCCAGCCCGCCGAGCGTGAGTCCCAGGTGGACAGACCGCCGCTGGGCGCGCGGCACGAACGCCTCAACCAGCACGCCGACCACGGCCAGGCCGAAGACCAGCAGCACGGGCGAGAGCTGCCAGTATTCGATGTGCGGCGGCGTGATGGCGGGCGCCACGGCGAGGCTTGCGAGGCGCGTCACGGGTTGGTTCCCTTCTCCCGGAGCAGGTGGATGGCGGTTCCGTGGCCGGGCCGGCCGCCAAGATGGACCGACACCGTGGCCGGGTGCGGTGGCACCGGGTCCGTCGCATGGACCTGCACCAGCGTGTGGCGCACCGCCGGGTTGATGATGTTCAGCAGCGGCTGCGGGAAGATCCCGAAGACGATGATCAACGCAATCAGCGGGCCGATCGCCCATAGTTCCCTGGGCTTCAGGTCGGGCATCTTTTCGACTTCCGGGCGCACCGGCCCGGTCATCGTGCGCTGGTACAGCCACAGGATGTAGATGGCGGCGAGGATGATGCCCACGGTCGCCGCCACCGCCGCCGCCTTGTACCGGGTGAAGGTCCCGATCAGGACGAGGAACTCACTGACGAAGGTGGACAGGCCGGGCAGCGAGAGCCCGGCCAGCCCGGCGATCAGGAACATGCCGGCCAGCACCGGCGCCACCTTCTGCACGCCGCCGTAGTCGGCGATCCGCTGCGAGCGGCGCCGCACGATCATGAAACCGCCCACCAGGAACAGCGCGCCCGTCGCGAATCCGTGGTTGACCATGTACAGGGTCGCGCCCGCCTGTCCCTGGCTGGTCAGCACGAAGATCCCGAGCGTCATCAGGCCCATGTGCGAGACGGAGGTGTAGGCGATCAGCCGCTTGATGTCGGCCTGCCCAATGGCAACCACGGCCCCGTACAGCACCCCGACGACGGCCAGCGTGAGGATCAGCGGGATGAAGTAGTGCGACGCCTCGGGGAACAGTTGCAGGCAGTACCGGATCATGCCGAACGTGCCGACCTTGTCGAGCACGCCGACCAGCAGCACCGCGGCCCCGGGCTGCGCGGACGTGGCCGCGTCCGGCAGCCAGGTGTGGAACGGCCACAGCGGCGCCTTGATCGCGAAGGCGATGAAGAACCCGAGGAACAGCCACCGCTGCGTGCCCGGGCTGAGCGCCAGGTGGGTGAGCGGGCCGAGCAGGAACGTGCCCTGGTGCCCGCCGCGGGTGGAGTACACGTAGAGGGCGATGACCGCGACCAGCATGATCAGGCCGCCGAGCAGGCTGTAGAGCAGGAACTTGACCGCCGCGTACTGGCGCTGGCCGACCCCGTAGCTCCCGATCATGAAGTACATCGGGATGAGCATGACCTCGAAGAAGACGTAGAACAGGAACACGTCGGTGGCGGCGAACACGCCGATCACCATCGTCTCCAGCACCAGCATGAGCGCGAAGTAGGTCTTCACGCTGCGCCTCGGCGCGGGCGCGGAATCGCCGTGTCCCCCGGGATCCGCGTCATGCCACGAGGCGAGGATGACGACCGGCATGAGCACCGTGGTCATCCCGATCAGGACCAGCGCGATGCCGTCCACGCCCACCGCGTAGTGCACCCCGAACTCCGGGATCCACTGGTGGACCTCAACGAACTGGAAGTTGGGGCCGCTCGGCGAGAACTTCACCGCCATCGCGACCGTCATCCCGAGGGTCACCAGCGACGTCACCAGGGCGATCTGCTTGGTGAGCAGGTCACGTGCGGCGCGGCCGGCCTTGGGTGGGGTGGTGGGGCCAGAGCCAGCACGGTCGTCCGGTCCGGCCCCGGGAATGAGCGCGATGATCAGCGCGCCGACGAGCGGGATCGCGCCGATGACCGTCAGCCAGGGGAACGAGCTCATAGCGATCTAGACCCTCACTAGGAGGAGGGCGCCGACGAGCAGCACCGCGCCGACGAACATGGACAAGGCATAGGAGCGGACGAAGCCGGTCTGGACCCGCCGCAACCGCCCGGATGTGCCGCCCACGACCGCTGCGAGCGTGTTGACCAGGCCATCCACGCCGCGGTTGTCGAAGTACACCGACAGCCTGGTCAGCCACTGGCCCGGGCGCATGAGCACGGACTCGTTGAATGCGTCACCGTAGAGATCCCGGCGCGCGGCGGTGACCGGGAACCGGGCCGCGGGCGCCACGGCCGGCACCGGGCGCCGGCCGTACATCGCCCAGGCGAGCGCGACCCCGGCGACCGCCAGGACGAGCGCGGCGATCCCCGCCGTGCTGAAGATGGCAGGCTCGGGCGGCACAAAGCCGGTCACCGGGCCGAGGAAGTGGGCAAGCCGGTCACCGAGGATCTCGTACGCCCCCCAGCCCACGGCGCCGACCGCGAGCAGGATCATCGGCGAGGTCATGATGGGCGGTACCTCGTGCGGGTGGGCGTCGGCGTCCCACCGGCGCTCCCCGAAGAAGGTCATGAACATCACCCTGGTCATGTAGAACGCCGTGAGCCCGGCGCCGATCAGCGCCGCCGCGCCGAGGATGGCGCCCGAGGTGCCGCCCTTGCTGAACGCCTGGTCGATGATCGTGTCCTTGGCGAAGAACCCGGAGAACGGGGGAATCCCGATGATCGCCAGGTAACAGACGCCGAACGTGACGTAGGTGATCGGCATGACCTTGCGCAGCCCGCCGAGGCGGCGCATGTCCACCTCGTCGTTCATTTCGTGCTTCACCGAGCCCGCGCCGAGGAACAGGCCGGCCTTGAAGAAGCCGTGCGCGAGGAGCAGGGCGATGGCGAACGGGTATCCGGGGGGGCCGAGCCCGGCGGCCAGCATCATGTAGCCGATCTGGCTCATGGTGGACCCGGCCAGCGCCTTCTTGATGTCGTCCTTCGCGCAACTGATGAGCGCGCCGAACAGGAGGGTGGCGGCGCCCACGATGGCGACCACCAACTGGGCGTTAGGTGACAGGTCGAAAATGGGGCTGGACCGCACGATCAGGTACACACCGGCCGTGACCATCGTCGCGGCATGAATAAGAGCCGAGACGGGGGTGGGACCCTCCATCGCGTCCAGCAGCCAGGACTGCAGTGGCAACTGAGCCGACTTGCCGCACGCGCCGAGCAGCAGCAGCAGCCCCAGCGCGGTGACCACGCCCTGGCTCGCCTTGCCCGCCTGGCCGAAGACCCCGATGAACGTCACCGAGCCGAACACGGCGAACATCAGCATGATCGCAATGGAGAGCCCCGCGTCACCCACCCGGTTGGCCACGAACGCCTTCTTGGCGGCCACCGCGGCCGCGGGCTTGAACTGCCAGAAGCCGATGAGCAGGTAGGAGCACAGGCCGACGCCCTCCCACCCGACGTAGAGGACGAGGTAGTTGTCCGCCAGCACCAGCAGCAGCATCGAGGCCACGAACAGGTTCATGTACCCGAAGAAGCGGCGCCGCTCGGGGTCGTGCGACATGTAGCCGACCGCGAAGATGTGGATCAGCGAGCCGACGCCGGTTGTCAGCAGCACGAAGCAGATGGACAACTGGTCCAGTTGCAGGCCCACGGGCACGTTGAAGCGCGCCACGTGGATCCAGGTGAACAGGGTGAGCACCCTGCTCCGCTGGCTGGCGGGGTAGCCGAGCATCGCGGCGAAGGCGATCACCGCGTAGACGAACGCGGCCACCGGCGCCAGGACACCGATCCAGTGGCCCCAGCGGTTCGTGCGCTTGCCGCCGAGCAGCAGGATCGCCGCGCCGGCGAGCGGGAACGCCAGCAACAGCCAGGCCGCCCGCTGGACGCCGACCGCCGGCAGGGCGGGCGCTGGCAGGGCGGTCGCCAAAGCCGCGTGCGCAGCCGCCAAAGAGCTTGTCACCCCAGCTCCCCTCAATACTTGAGCAGGTTCGCGTCATCGACGGACGCGGACCTGCGGGCACGGAACATCGCCATGATGATGGCCAGCCCCACCACTACTTCCGCGGCGGCGACAACCATGACGAAGAAGGCGATGACCTGCCCGTCCAGGTTGGCGTGCATCCTCGCGAAGGCCACGAACGCGAGGTTGACGGCGTTCAGCATGAGTTCGACGCACATGAAGATGACCAGGGCGTTGCGGCGCACGAGGACGCCGACCGCGCCGATGACGAACAAGATCACGGCGAGCGTTACGAAGTTCGCGGGGCTCATGGCCGTGCCTCCTCCGGCTCGCTGCCAGCGTTCTCAGGCTGGCCGCCGGCGCCGTTGCCGTTCGCGCCGTCGCCGTTCGTGACAGCGCCGTCGGTGGCATCGCCGTTGGTGGCATCGCCGCCCGGGGGAAGCGACGCGGCCGGTCCGGTCCCAAGTTCGCGTTCCCTGGCGACGATGATCGGGCTGACCGAGAGCGTGGACGGTGAGCCGTCGGGGAGCAGGGCGGGGAAGTCCACCGCGTTGTGCCTGGCGTAGACGCCCGGGCCAGGGAGCGGGCTCGGGTGGCCGCCGGCCACCCGCTGCTTGGCCAGGTCCCGCTGGGTGGGCTTGGGCGAGGTCCGCTCGCGGTGCGCGAACACCATGGCGCCGAGCGCCGCCGTGATGAGCAGGGCGGCGGTGACCTCGAACGGGAAGACGTACTTGGTGAAGATCAAGGTGGCCAGCCCGCGCACGTTGCCGACGCCGTAACCGGCCGCGGCGGGTGCGGCCGGGCCGATCGCCGCGTGCCCGACGATCAGGCTCAGCAGCGCGAGAAAGGCGATCCCGGCCACGCCCGCGGTGAGCCGCTGCCCGGGAATGGTCTCCCGCAACGAGTCCGCGGTGCTCACTCCGACGATCATGAGCACGAACAGGAACAGCATCAGCACGGCGCCGGTGTAGACGATGATCTGCACGAAGGCGAGGAACGGCGCGCCGGCGACCGCGTAGAGGATGGCGAGCGAGAGCATCACGACGGCGAGCAGCACCGCGCAGTGCACCGCCCGCCTGGCCAGCACCATGCCGAGGCCGGCCGCCACCGAGATCACCGCCAGCACCCAGAACGTGACCGACGCCCCCGTCGAGGTGGTCTGGCCCGCGGCCAGCAGGTGCCCAGCGGTCACCGGTCCGCCCCGCTCACGTCCGCGCCCTCCTGGCCGCCCGGCTCGTGGCCGCCCGGCTCCCCGGCGTCCGGCTTCTGGGCCACCCCCGGCTCCTGAGCACCCGGCTCGTGAGCACCCGGCTCGTGAGCGCCCGGCTCGTGAGCGCCCGGCTCCTGGG
>Ga0070708_100004868_pt1 | contig 10604 bp, 5 predicted proteins | sample KBSK5503metaG_FD_65469 | JGI IMG/M metagenome (GOLD analysis project Ga0070708, IMG submission 65469) | Corn, switchgrass and miscanthus rhizosphere microbial communities from Kellogg Biological Station, Michigan, USA - KBS K5-50-3 metaG | ecosystem: Host-associated > Plants > Roots >... | reverse complement strand
TTTGGCGCGGGAATGTAGAGCCACCGCCCGGGGATCGGTGGAAACCCGTTGCAGCGTTGCGCTGGCGGCTCGGACGTTGCCCTCCCAGTAGGCGAAGAGGGCTTGTCCGATGCGCTCGTCAGGGAATCTCCGCCGCAAGGCCTGGCGAACCCTGGATCGAACATCCGAGGCCTCTTCGCTCTCGCGGAGAAGCTTGAGCTCGGGACATTGCCAGGAAGGGGCTCCCGGCATGACCCTGGCGCGAGCTCGCAAGAAAAGGCCGTGAAGTGGATCCTGCCGTCGCGCCGGACCGGGCGGAGCGCCCCCCTTTGCCTTTGCCTTTGTCTTCCCGTCCCTGGCCGAAAGGCCCTCCTGGCAGGCCAGGGAGAAGTACTTCTCGCAGATGACCGACGCGGACATCCACCTACGCGAGCGAAGGAGCTTTATGCATTCGGGCTCGAGGCTTTTCATCGCGCGCCGCTTGACCTCCAACGCCAGGGGTCGCGCCTGATGGAAGTAGATGCTCGTCTCCGGGATGCGCGCCAGCAGCTCGAGGGCGCCGAGCTCGTCCCGGGCCTGCGCGGCGGCCTGAGCCCGGTGGAAGAGATCGAAGGCCGTTCGCTCCTGGTCGATTTTTGGGAGCAGGCGATTGGCCTCGTCGTTGATCGGGTCCAGGTCAAGCGCGCGATTGCAGGCCAGCTCTGCTTTCTTCCAATCTGGCTCGTTCGCCGGGTCCGCCGCGCCGTAGGACCGACACCGGATGAGCTGCTCTTGCACCTCCCAGCCCGCATCGAGGGGAGCGCTCGTCGAGGGAGCGGGAACGCGGACGTTCAATCCGCCGACGAGTCCAACCGCCCCGATCGGGATCGCCGCGATCAGAGCGCGCGGGAAAACGACCCTCGGAAGTCCGGGCGTCACCGCATCATTCCTCGTGGAAGATGTTCATCCTCACCGGGATTCCGCGCCGCTGGAGATCATCGTAGAACTTGGGGACGAAACCGGAGGCGACGAACCTGCCGCGAACGCGCCCGGTTTCGTCGAAACCCTCCTGTTGGAAGGAGAAGATGTCCTGGAGGGTAATCACGTCGACCTCCATCCCGGCGATCTCGCTGATGAAGCAGATCTTCCGACTCCCATCGGGCAGCCGGGTCTGCTGAACGACGATCTGCACCGCGGACGCGATCTGTTCCCGGATCGCCTTCACCGGGAGGTCCATTCCCGCCATCAGCACCATCGTCTCCAGCCGCGCCAACGCATCGCGCGGGGTGTTCGCGTGGAGGGTGGTCAGCGACCCATCGTGGCCGGTGTTCATCGCCTGGAGCATGTCCAACGCTTCGCCCGATCGACACTCGCCCACCACGATCCGGTCGGGCCTCATCCTCAGGCTGTTCTTCACGAGATCTCGGATGGTTATCGCGCCCTTTCCTTCCAGATTGGGCGGCCGGGACTCGAGCTGTACCCAGTGAGCCTGCGGCAGCTGAAGCTCCGCCGCGTCCTCGATGGTGACGATCCGCTCGTCCGCGGGGATGAATGAGCTGAGAACGTTCAGCGTCGTCGTCTTGCCCGATCCGGTTCCACCCGAGATCACGATGTTCTTCCGCGATTTGACGCATACGTCGAGGAACTCTGCCATCTGCGGCGCCAGGGTCCGGTGACGAACCAGATCGTCGATGGTGAGGGCGTCCCGCTTGAACTTCCGAATGGTGATGCAGGGCCCCTTCAAGGAGAGCGGAGGAATGATCGCGTTCACCCGGCTTCCGTCCTTCAGCCGGGCATCCACCAGGGGACTGGACTCGTCGATCCGCCTGCCGATGGGAGCGACGATTCGCTCGATCACCCCGAGCACCGCCTGATCGGACGAGAACCTCTTCTCGGAAAGCGCGATCTTCCCCTGCCGCTCCACGTATATTTGAGCGGCGTGGTTGACCATGATCTCGGTCACGCTGTCGTCCGCGAGCAGGCTCTCCAGCGACCCGAGGCCGAGCGCCTCGTTGACCACGTCGATCAACAATTGCTCCCTGTCGACTTCAGGCGGGAGGGACCCCTCCGCCTCCAGCTGCGCGATCAGCTCGCGAAGCGTCGCTTCCGTCCGGCGGCGGAGCTCCGCGTCCACCACCAACTCGAGGTCCAGCCGCCGCAGATCCAGAGACTCCACCAGGCGATCGTGCAGCAACTTCTGGATTTGAGCGCAGCTCTGGCGAGCATCGTTCAAAGGAGCCGTCGACTTATCGCCGGCATCTCCAGGCGAGACTGAGCCCCCTTTGATTCCCGTCTCTGGGCTCGCCCGCTCGATGGTGAGCGTACAGTCGCCGATCATGATGCTATCCGCCGCGCCAACCTCGCGTGGCCCAAGCAACCTCGAGCCATTGACGTAGGTTCCGTTGGTCGACTTGAGATCCTCGAGGAGCAGACCGCCCTGGGTGGCGAGCAGCTGCGCGTGGTGCTTGGAGACTCTTCCGCTCGCAAGCACGAGGTCGTTGTCCTCCTCGCGCCCGATCGTCACCTTGGGCTTCTCGAACCGGACGTGCTGCACCGGGGTGTTTTCGCGAACGACCACGATTGAAATCATCGGAAACTCCGGCGATTCGCCCTTCGGAACCACCGACGAGCTCAGTCGAAAATGCTGAAGGTCACTTCCTTGCGGCCCTGTTGATAGCGCGTCTTGATATCCTCCAGCGCGTCCCGGATCCGCTCCGAGTCAGGGGTGACGATCCGCGGCGTGACGAAGATCACGAGCTCGCGCTTTGAAGCATCAAACGCGCGATTCTTGAAGAGCTCCCCGATGATCGGAATGTTTCCCAGGCCCGGAACTTTCGAGACGAATTTCTGCTCGTCGTGGCTGAAGACGCCGGAGAGCACGATGGTTTCCCCGTGGCGAACGGTGACGTTGGTCTTCACCTTCCGGGTCCTGAATCCGGGAACGCTGACCGCGCCCCCCACGCTGACCGCCACCGAGGTATCCACTTCGGAAACCTCCGCCTCCAACTCATTTTGAATGTGCCCCTTCCGATCGGCGGTGGGCCGCAGCCTCAGGATGACGCCGTACTGCTTGTATTCGACCGAGACGTGATTGGCGGTGACCATTGGAATGGGTACCTCGCCTCCGGCGAGAAACTCGGCCTGTTCGCCGCTGGCGCATACCAATCTCGGCTGGGCGAGCAGGCGCGCGTGCCCGTCGTTGGCTTGAAAGCCCACTGCAAAATCCGAGTTTCCGGTCACCGTGCCGCGTCCGCTCGTCTCCGACGACCCTGACTGCCCCAGCTGTCTGACGACCGTCACGCTGGCGGTCCCGCTTCCGGTGACATCGGTAGGGTACTTGACGCCATACCTGTCCCTCGAGCTCCGGCGTACTTCGACGAACTGGACTTCGGACAAGATCATCCGCTTCACCCCGATCACCAGCAGATTCTCCACCCGCTCCCCGATCGCTTTGGTGATCAGCTCCGCTTTGCGCAGCTCCTGCTCGCTTTCGACCGAACCCTCGAGGAAAACCGTGGAGCCCACGACCGTCGCCTCGACGTTTCTCAGACCTGCCTTTTCAAAGCTGATGTTCAGATTCTGTGCCACCAGCCGTTTGGTGTTGGGCGCGATCTTGACGAAGCTCTTCACCGCTGGGTAGAGCCCGACGATCTCCTCGATTCGATCCGCATCCGCCGGGGTGTAGGCCTGTCCGTCGAGGTAGATCCGGTCTCCGACCATCCGGACGGTGACCCCCTCCATCTCTCCGAGGAGCTTTCGGATCTCGGCGATCACCTCGTTGGGGTCCTGCTTTTTGATCGAGATGAGATAGCTCAGCCGTTCTCCGGAGCTCCTCCAGATGAGGAGCGTCGTCCGACCTTCCTTCCGGGCCAGGACCAGGATCTGCTGGGTTCCGACGAGCTTCACGTCCGCGACCGAGGGATCCAGAATCTGGACCCGCGAGACTCCGGGAACGGCGATCGTCTTCTGCGCTCCCAGTCCCAGGGTGAGGGAAGCGGTCTCCTCTCCCTCGGGGGAAATGGCCGAGAGCGCGGCCAGCAGAAGGCCGATCGTTGATCGGGCGCAGGTTGGCAAAGAGGAATTCCCCCTCGTCGGCAGAGCACGAACGTGTTCCTTGGGCGGTCAGTGCAATGCCTACGCCACTCAGGCGGGTGAGCTCGCGGGGGCGTGAGATCGAGCGCGTTTAGCGAAGCACGAGCTTGATCTTGTCGCTGCAGACAAAATACTCGTCGCCGTCCGCAATCTTGCGACGTTTGATCCGCTGCTTGTTGAACCAGGTTCCGTTCGAAGAGCCGAGATCCTCGATGAAGTAATCGGGGCCTTCGCGGGTGATGACGGCGTGCTCCCGGGAGACCTTCCCGGAGCCGATCACATAGTCGCAGTGCTTTCCGCGGCCGATCAGGAAACGATCCCCGTTCACCTGGCCCTCGTGTCCGTCCTCGCTAACGATGAACAACCCCGTCTGGCCCTGGGTCGTCGGACCGGTTGCGCCGTTTTCCACCGGGGCAAAGGCGCCGGCCGGAGGCGGCTGGATGCCCGGCTCACTCCGGCTCTGGATCATCTGCTCCAACTCGGCCGCGGTCTGCAGGACCCTCTCGGCGACCTTGCGGTGGGCGACGTCTTCGTCGGAATCGGGCGACGGAGGCAGATGCCTCTCTCCGCCGCTCAACCAAGCCTCGGCATGCTCGTCCGGAACCGAGGCCGCTTCATGCTCGGCCAGCAAGGCAAATGCGTCCCCCGGGTGGGGCAAAGCAACCGCGTCCATCAGGGGCAGCGGCGAAATCGAAGGCATCTCATTCGGAGTGGACGACGCCCCGTCGAATTCCGGCGTCGTGGTCATGAAATCGGAGTGATACCCCGCCGGGTTCGTCTTCGAATCAATTGGGGCGGAGCCCCGGTATGGTTCGAGGAAGCCGTTGGCCCGGGCGAAAATGAACATCGCCTGATTGATCAGCGCATCTCGTTCAGTCCCCATCGAGCGCGCGATCTCCTCGAACAGCTCCCAGAGATGATCCGCGATCACCACCGGATGCTGCGACTTCGGTCTGCCCGATTCCATCTGCTCAGGATATCAAGCGCTTGGCGCCCTTCCAACCTAGCGGAACGCGGCGATGTTTCTCGCATTGGCGGCGTTCGGGACGATCAGTTGAAGCGGAAACTCGAGGATCGCATTGGCCGACGGATAGGCCACGTACAGCCGACTGATGTCGGTCAGGTCTGGCAGCGCACCTACGTATGCGCTCGCCCCCGGGGAATGGAACTCGATTCCGACGATGTTGACGTCCACGGCGACGAATTCGGGAGCGAAACCAGAGTCGACCTGCATCGCGTATTGCCAATCGCGTTGAATGTCCGGCGCTCCCGGTCCCATCGAAAATTGGATCTGCGGAACTGTGGGATCGAAGACGATCTCGGGGTGATCCGGATCCGGGGGAGGATGGTAGTAGTACCGAGCATATCGGTCGGCGACGTTGGCCGGAAAAGCGAAGTCCTGGTTGTTGCCGGTTCGCCCCATGTAGCCGGTGGCGGTGCCTGAGACGACGTAGGGTTGGTCTCCGGGCTGATCACCCCCGGCGCGGACCGAGTAGGTGGCGGCTCCCGTACATTGGATCGGCACGGTCGTCCGCAAAATCCCCTGGTCAAATCTGGTGAGAGGAACCTCCGCGGAGCAGCCATCCGCCCCGGTCACCACGATCCGATCTTTTGTGCTCAAGCGCCTGGTATCTCCCGTCCCAGCCGGCAGCTGGGTTTCGCCGCCGAGCAATGTCACTGGCAGGTTGGTGAAACCCGGAATCACCCCCTGGAACACCACTGAAACCACCTCGGTCGGATCCGCGGCCGCGCCCAAAGCCACCTGGATCCCTGGAAAGGGAGGCGGGTTGGTGATGTCCGTGCGAGGGGTTCCCGGGATCGGCCCGGGATCATAAGAGCGAGGCGGCCCGCCTGATGGCGCAGGCCACAGCTGATTCCCGGAGTTGTCCAGATAGAACAAGCTGCTCACCCGTTGCGAAACGGTACTGACGTTGATCAGCGAGAGCGCGCCGGCATCAAAGAAGTAGATCGTTCCGCTGGTCGTGCTGGCGGTAGCGAGAAAATCGAAGGTCTTCACATTCCCATTCGCTCCGACAAGCGGAACACCCGATTTGAGGCCACCCGTGGTGGGAGCGACACTGAGCGCCGAGACCAATCCGAATCCGAACCGGATGGGCACCATCGGATATCCGGTGGCATCCCGCGAGCGCATCGCAAATCCGGGATTGGGGAGTCCATCACGCCCGGTCTGCAGACCATCCACGGCGAGGATTCCGGGGCAGTCCGGGACCGGCACCGGGGGCAGGGGCGGCTGCGGGGGCGTATCGCACGAATCCTCGTCGAGCACTCCGAAGATCCGAGCCCCTGCGGCAAACAGGGGCGCCGGCGGGTCTGAATTGGCAGCGTAGATCGTCGGGTGGGTGACGAGCTGGCGCACCGGAAATGGGAAACCGAGCACCCACTGCTGGCCGCTGGTCGGATCCAGGATGATGGCACGCCCGGTGCGACTGCCGGCGGAGCGGGTGGCCACGGCAATTCGATTCTGGGGCAAGATCGCGATCGACGAGATGGGATCGCCTTGGTAGGCCGATCCCACCCCGTAGCGCAGGGGCAAGGGCGCACCGGGGTCCGCGGTCAGCCGCCCGGTCACCGGATCCGAAGGCGGGATCGCGACCTGCCAGAGCCTTCCCTGACCGGAGCCCAGGGTCGCGAAATAGAGCGTGCTCGGGTTGCCACCCGACGGCCCTTGCGCGGCGATTGCCGTCACGGTTTCCCCGATCACCAGCCGCTTGAGCTCGACCAGCTGCGAGTCGCGGCGGGTGCCGACGATCGAGATCTCTCCCCCCGCCGCACCCTGTGCGTAGACGTAGGGATCGTAGCTATCGTCGAGGTCGCCATTCGCAGCGTAGCTGATGTCTCGCGCCAATACCGTCGGTGCATTGAGTACAGGGATGGACAGCGGTTCGAGGGGATTGGGAGCGCGCACGAAGTCCCGGGGCGAGATCCTGAGGTCGAGCGCGCGCAGCTCGGATGCGCCGGGTGAGGTCACGAAGAGGAGATCCTTCACCAAGACCAGGGAGTTGGTTCCCACGATGTGGGCCGGGGGTGGAATGGCCTGTTGAGAGCAGGCCGCCAGGCACAGCGCGGTCGCAGAAGCCAGAATCGCCCTCATGGCGCTCCCAGGCAGGAGGCGTCGTTTTCTTGCAGCAGGCAAGTCTGGGTCTTGCCCAGGTGCGCGACGAGCCTGCTCTTCTCCGGCTGCACCACATCCACATCGATGACCGCGACCCGACCATCTCCAAAGTCGCTCACGAACACCCGCGCCACGTTGGGGAAGGGGGAGGCCGGATCCGCGGGTTGAACGGCGATCCCGAACGGTTGGGAGCCGACGCCGCTGATTTGCGACACCAGGCGGCCCACGTCGTCGTCATAGATGCTCACCACTCCCGCGGTGGAGGAAGTGACCACCACCAGGTCGCCTCGGGGTGGGCGCGGGATGACCTTCACCTGATTCGGGCCATCGGGCACGGCCACCGCCCGTGCGACCCTCAGATTGGGAACGCTTCCGATCGGAGGCAGGATGTTCGCCACCACCAGGGAGTCGGGGCTGCGACCCGCGACGTAGAGGCGCGTTTCATTCCTGCCCAACGCCACCCCTCTCGATTCCAGCGTCAAAAATGACGTTTCGAGGCCGGCGTTATAGAGCGACACCGTACTCCTCATCGTCGTCGGGTCGGTCACCTTGCTCTGCCGGTCGATGACGTAGATCAGCGTGCCCGCAGCGCTGATGAAGCGGGCGGAGAGATAGGCGTAGCGGCTGCCGATGGCCACCGAGGAGGTGCTGGGGCCCGCGTTAGGGAGGAGGCCGAGCGAGAGGAAATTGCTCGGACCGATCACCGGATTGATGGCGCTCAACTCCACGACGTAGGTCTCCAGATTCATGTTGGTTTTGGGTGGCGAGTCGGCGGCTTTCAGGTGGGTGACGAGCACGTCGGCGTCCGCGGAAGAGACGGCGACACCGATCGGCTCCGACGCCCGCGGCTTTCCGTCTCCCACACTCTCCAAGGCGGTGAGCGAAAGCGTAGGGTCGACGCAATTGGTTCCGCCGTGAAGACAGGTCAGGGTGCTGCCGCGGGCATCCACGATCTCCAACAGATCGCCTTCCGCCCGAGTAGGCACGAAGAGCCGGATCCGGCAATCGGGCGACGGATTGTCGCTGGTGCCGAAGCAGGGGTTGCCCTGGCCGTCGCTCGGGGTGAGATACGCCGCCATCTCGCCGGCGAAGCTCTGAATCATGACCTGGGCGACATCGGAGCCGAGATTTGTCAGCTCTACCGGGACCAGGCCACCGGTGCCCACGGCCGGCAACCCAGGCACCGAGGAAAGCTTCACCACCGATACCGCGCCCGAGTCGTAGCGCTTGTCGTAGTTCGCGCTCGCCACGTACAAATAGCCTTCCTTCCCCGGTGAGAACGCCTGAAACCAGATTCCGCTCGGGAAATAGAAGGCATTCGCCAGTGGCGGGCGCGGGGCGATTCCCGGACCGCAGGCCGTCGTGAGCAAGAGCGCGAGAAAGCCGAATTGCTTCATTTGTTGGACTCGACCTGCAGCTTTGAAAAATCGGCCACCTGGCCAAATAGAGCGCGCACCCCGTGCAAAAGTGAGATTCGATTGGCCCGAAGCGCCTTGTCCTCGGCGATGACCATCACTTTGTCGAAGAACGCATCGACGGCTGGTTTCAATCCCCGGATCACCTCGAGCGCCCCCCCGTAGTCATCGGCCGCTGTTCGTCGCTCCACCGCGGCGCTCGCCTCGGACAGGGACCGGTGCAGAGCCCGCTCCTCCTCCTCGACGAGCCTGCCGGGATCGATCGAGCCGACCTCGCCCTTCCCCTGCTTTTCGACGATGTTCGCCACCCGTTTGAAGGTCATCGTCAGCGCAGCGAACTCCGCTTGTGCTACCAGAAGTCCCAGGGCTTGGAGCCGTTTCTGGGCCGCCACCAGATTGTCGAAGCCGGCGCTGAGGACCGCTTCTACCACGTCCGCCCGGTACTGCTCGGACCAAAGCGCTTTCAATCGTCCCCGGAAGAATTCCAGCACCTGATCGCCCGGACGCGCTTCGGAGGGCTTGGCTTTCAAATCGGCGAGCTTCGGCGCCAGGAGCTGCAGCGCGGCGGCAACGGCACCGGACAAGGCGAAGCGGTAGCCCCTGCCGAGCACGATGTGAATCACTCCCAGACACGCTCGGCGAAGGGCGAATGGGTCCGCCGCGCCGGTGGGAATCCTTCCAATCGCGAAGATCCCGCATAGTGAGTCCAGCCGATCGGCGATTCCAATCAAGGCGCCCGCGTCCTGAGTCGGAAGCGAATCGCTCGCGCCGCGGGGCAGATAGTGCTCGAAAATCGCCAGCGCCACCTCGGGGGATTCGCCGCTGGCGAGCGCGTACTCGCGCCCCATCGTGCCCTGCAGCTCGGGGAACTCGCCCACCATCCCGGTGACCAGATCTGCCTTGGAAAGGGTGGCCGCGCGTTCGATCGTCTGCCGAAGGTCTTTCGACCCGGCCCTGCCCGTCATCTCCGCCAAGGACAGCGCGAGCGCCCGGATGCGCTCTACTTTCTCGGCGTAGCTTCCGAGCTTTCCCTGCCAGACCACCCGGCGAAGCCGGTCTACCCGGTCGGCGAGGGACACCTTTCGGTCCTCGTCGAAGAAGAAGCGCCCGTCCGCCAGCCGCGCCTTGAGCACCCGCTCGTAACCGATGACCGAGGCCTTTTCGTCCTGCACCGGAGTATTGGAGACCGCGATGAAGCGCGCGACCAGCTTTCCCGAGGCGTCGGTGAGGGAGAAGTACCTCTGGTGGCTCTTCATCTCCGAAACCAGCACCTCGCTCGGCAGATCGAGGTGGCGCTCGTCGAAAGTGCCGAGCAACGGGTGCGGCTCCTCGACCAGGTTCGTCACCTGATCGAGCAGATCGGGATCGGAGATCAGCCGCGCGCCGGCCTTCTGCGCCACGGCGCGGAGCCGATCCTCGAGCATCGCCCGGCGCCGGGCGAAATCCGGAATCACGTGCGCGCCCTCCATCGCCTTTTCGTAGTCCGCGGGCGAGCGCAAGACGATCGGCTCGGGCGCGAGGAATCGGTGCCCGCGCGTCTGTCTTCCGCTGCGGACGTCCCCGAAAACCAGCGGCAGCACCTCCTCGCCGAGCAGGGCCACCAGCCAGTGCACCGGGCGCGCGAAGCTCTGCTCGACATCCCCCCAGCGCATCGACTTCTTGAAGCCGATCCCGTGCACCGCGCCGGTGAGTATTTCCGGCAGCAGGGCCAGGGCCGGGCGCCCCTTCTCCTCGACCAGGGCCGCGACGTATTCGCCCTTCGGAGTCTGGACCCGCCGAAGCGCTTCCACCGAAATCTTAAGTCCCAGGGCAAAACGCTCCGCCGCCTGGGTGGGCTTGCCCTCCCGATCGTAGGCCGCCTTGGTGGAAGGCCCGACCACCTCGGTGGAACGGTCGGAGCTGGCGTCCGCCACCCCTCGAATCTGGACGGCCAGCCGGCGAGGGGTGCCGAAAGCTCGGACCTCCCGATGGGCAAGCCGCGCGGCGCGAAGCCCTTCCGTGATCCG
>Ga0070708_100004867_pt1 | contig 10604 bp, 9 predicted proteins | sample KBSK5503metaG_FD_65469 | JGI IMG/M metagenome (GOLD analysis project Ga0070708, IMG submission 65469) | Corn, switchgrass and miscanthus rhizosphere microbial communities from Kellogg Biological Station, Michigan, USA - KBS K5-50-3 metaG | ecosystem: Host-associated > Plants > Roots >... | reverse complement strand
TTGCGAAAGAGAAACTCGCGCACCGGTGGTCGGGTCTCCGCGGCACTCGGCTATGGCCTGATGTCACTGTCTGCTCATCTTGGTGGAAAGATGGTGTATGAGCAGCGAGTAGGTGTTGATCGCACGGCTGATGAATCATTTCCAGACCACTTTGTGGCCATCCTTACGGACCCACAATTGGCGGAGAACACGCCAACCCGTGCAATGTACGAGGGCGTACCAATTCTACTTGTTCGTCGTGGACAGAGAATCTTTGCGTTGGCAGAAACGTGCTCGCATTTCAGCGGGCCACTTTCTGAAGGTAAATTGGTCGGTGACAGTATTGAATGTCCATATCACGCCTCTCGATTTGCCCTTGACGATGGCCATGTGACTAACGGGCCAGCCGTGCATCGACAGCCGTGCTTGGAGGTTCGGGTGCGAAGCGGTCAGATCGAAGTGCGCAAGCCACCGGCTAACGACTGACATTCGGGTATCCCTTGGAACGGGGTGTGCCGAATGCACTCATGGGCATTGCCCCAGACTCAGGCGCCTTGTTGCTCTTGGCGTGCATCTGTTAGTAATCCTGTATGAAGAATCGACGCTCCGCCGGAGATTTGGCGCTGAGTACGAAGCGTATTGTCGGAACGTTAGCCGCTGGTGGCCGCGCTTAAAGGGATGGGACAAGCCGGAGTAGCGCCGTTGAGCTACGCCGCGCGTGTAAGCCAACTCTCCATGGTGGCTGCGTCTACCAGACCCGCCTGCTGGAACTGAAGCTGACCTCGAGAGAAGACGGCGAAATTAGGAATGCTGCGGACGTTGTATTCTGCTGCCAGACCCGGGAACCGTTCCGTGTCGACCTTCACGACGACTGCACGCCCGGCAAGCTCTCGGGCAGTTTGCGCCACATGAGGCGCCGCCGTACGGCATGGCCCGCACCAGGAAGCCCAAAAGTCCGTCAGAACCGGAACCTTGCTCTCGCGAATAATCTCATTAAATTGCTCTTCGTTGTTGACTTCGATAGGTCCGCCTATTGGAGGTAGCTCTGCCTTACAGGCGCCGCATTTGCCGACATCGGAAAGGTGCTTAGCGGGAATGCGATTGGACCTACCGCAAGTGGGGCAATTTCGGATCAGCGGCATGGATCTATTCTAGGCCCTCAGTCGTGCGAACATTGGCACACATTGGCACACCGACAGGCTGAAAACCCAACAAAATTGCACTTTTCGAGTGAGTCGTCGTCAGTACGCCGGGATTGAGATCGCCTTGAAACGGCGAAGGTGGAAAGGAAATCGTGGGCGGTTATGGTTAAGGGACGGAATACGAGGAAGCTCGAAGAAGCCATTTTGTGAGCATTAATAAAGAGGCTTGGCTATCTTGACCCTGGAAGTAAGGCATCAGAGGCTCATTGCAACCTATTGATTTAATTGGCGTCCCCGGCGGGATTTGAACCCGCGTTTGCGCCGTGAAAGCAATGTGTCCTGACGTAAGTTACTGAAATTATGCAACACGGATGGCTACCGAAAGCGGTTTCAGTAAGGGTTGGAAGGGCTTCGTGGATCATAAATGGAGCAAGAAACGTCTTGGCGATTCATTCCCCGTTGTATTGTGACGGACCTAATTATCAAGAATTCCGATTCGCGAGCAGTTGTTCCCACGAGCTTCTAAATGATATCGCCGTTTGGCGGAATGATCTATTGCCTTAGTCTTGTGTCCTACCTCCGGCAACAGATATCGTTCGTTGTAGTGTACCTTAAGAAACGATTTGCACTACCGAATCCCATTCCGCGTTCAACCGATGCTCGCTACGCTGGTGGGCAAGGCATTTGACGAACCTGGTTGGGTTTTCGAGGAAAAGTACGACGGCATCCGCGTCCTTGCATATAAGGAAGGCAAACGTGTCTCTTTGCTTTCACGAAACGACATCGATCGAACCGAAAACTTCCCAACAATCGTCGCGACTATCGCCAACTTAAAGCCGACTACTCTTCTCTTAGACGGTGAGATTGTCGTCTTTGATCGCAGCCGCGTCTCCCGATTTCAGCTTCTCCAACAAGGCAAGGGACATCCTTTTTACGCGATCTTCGATTGCCTGTACGCAAACGGTTCTGATCTGCGGCAGAAACTCTTATCGGAACGACGTAAGATGCTTGAAAAAGTCGTGCCGACCGACAAGGCTCTGCTACTGTCCCGCCGTTTATCCGCCAATGGTTTCGATGCCTACAACCTGGCGAAACAGAGGGGTTATGAAGGTCTGGTTGCGAAAGACAACGCTTCACCCTACGTCGAGCGGCGTTCCAAATACTGGCTTAAGGTGAAGGTCCATCAAGAGGACGAGTTTGTCATCGTGGGCTTCACGGCACCGCAAGGTTCCCGCCAACATTTCGGAGCGCTGCTCCTGGGAGTTTACGAAGATGACAAGCTTCGGTACGTTGGCAAGGTCGGCACCGGGTTCGACAAAAACAAGTTGGCGGCTCTCTCTAAACAATTCGGGCCTTTGATCGTGGATAAGCTCGCACTAGTGGACTCTCCCCGCGAGAAAGATGTTACGTTCCTGAAGCCAAAGCTCGTCGCGCAAATTTCGTACCAGGAACTGACTGCCGACAAGAAGTTGCGGCAACCTGTCTTCTTAGGACTTCGCGATGACAAGCGACCGACAGAAGTCGTTTTGCCCGAGGTCATGGCTTGAAAATAAACTGATCCTGCATTGGCTTTTGCGAATGTTCGGCAAACTCTGAGGCATTAGAGGGGTCTCATCCAATTTTCGCTCGGTAGGCTTCCTTGAAAGCCACAAGCATGTGAGCGGCAGATCCGTCGGCCATTTCGGTGTTTATCATGGAATGGTGAATCGCGCTCGGGCCATTCGACTTTGAAATACTTCTTCATGAAGTCGCCGGCTCCTGGCCGACGCGATCAATACAGTTCTTCTGCCTCCTTTTCGGTTTTACCGCGAGCAGCAGCCGCTGATTTGTTCTCTCTCCGAGCGTGCAGAAATGCTCGCAGGGTGTCGGCGGTTCTTGAGATATTTTTGTGAACCTTTGCCTACAATGACACAGTTTCCGCGTTCGTTGTGTGGGCGAAAACCAACAGCACACCATTCTCGACAGCTGCGCTCCAGAAAAGGAAGACGACGTCGGTAGATCACTCGGTAGCTACGCTCCAGTACTGAGGCTGGGATAATCCACATAGCCCTTCGACTCACCCTTGTAATAAGTGGAGGGATCACTTGGCGATAAGGCTTGGTTCCCGCGGAAACGATCCACGAGATCGGGATTTGAGATGTAGTGCCTTGCAAAGGACACCAGATCAACACTTTCGCGTTCCACATGGGCGTTTGCGGTTGCAAGATCAAATCCGCCGTTGCCAATCAGAGTGCCTCTGAACACATCGCGGTAATGCTCGAACGTGTGCTCTCTCAGCATCTCAATCGGATTTCGGTTCGTGTCAAATCCGCGACGCAAGTGCAGATAGGCGGGAGAAAAGTCATTGAGCCATTTGAGAATATGTTCGACCGCCGTGTAAGTTCCTATGCCTGAAATCGCTGGGCTCAGCTTTAGGCCGATGCGTTCATGGTCCCAGACCGTCCCAATCGCATTTAGAACCTCAACGACGATTCTCGCTCGGTTCTCGGCAGTGCCACCGTAATCGTCCTGGCGAAGATTCGTAGACGTATTCAGAAACTCCGGCAACAAGTAAACGTTGGCCCCATGCACCTCGATTCCGGCCTTCTTGGCGTTAACTGCTGCGGTTCTGTACTCCTCGACGATCGCTCGGATCTCAGATGTCATCAAGGCACGCGGTTCCACCGTGTCCACGTAGCCACTGGCACTCATCACCTTCTGGCGAGGATTTACGGCCGATGGATCGACCGGGGTGTCGCCATTCAAAAGCGAAAGGTGGGAGACAGAGCCGCTGTGGGAGAGTTGAGCGAAGATTCTCCCCCCAGCCGAATGCACGGCTTCATTGATTCGCTGCCAGCTGTCAATTTGCTGGTCCGTGTAGATGCCAGGGACATTGATTCCCCCAACTGCCATACGGCTGATGTAGATGCCAGCGGTGATGATGAGGCCGGCTGACGCACGTTGCGAATAATATTTCACTTCAATATCAGTAGGAACACCATCTGTGCTTCGCGCGCGCGTCATAGGAGACATTACGATGCGATTGGGCAGAGACAGCGCGCCTAGCTGAAGCGGTGTCAATAAGGTTATGACATCGGGAGTGGATTCATTTTCCTGCTGTTGCTCTAATTTCATGCTCATTGCCCCAAGCTCCCTGCGATTCACAAATCACATGTAGACTTCCCAAGGCTTGATGGGATGTTCACACAGCTCCATGTCTACGCATTTTCCGTTGAACCTAACTCCCTCCAATTTCAAGCGCGCTCTTTGCTCCTGCGCGGCCGCGCCGCGCACCTTTATCTGTCCGCCAGCGCCTACCACACGATGCCAGGGCAATTGATCTACAGGATCTGTGCGCAACAGACGAGCGACGGCGCGATGGTATCTCGGATAACCTGCTGCCGCGGCGACTCGTCCATAGGTGCTTACTTTGCCAGGTGGAATGGAAAGGATTATGAGCCGAAAAGCAAGGTCTCGTTCCTCATTCGGTCTCAGCGCATCTCGCAAAAGGCTTCGTTTGGATCGCTGAACTGAAAGTTGGTCGAAGCCAATGGCCTTCAGGAACGCCTTTCTTTTCGATTTGGGTTCCGTGCCCATTTTCTCCATTAAACACAAGATGAAAATGGAAAAAACCTATTCCGGAGAAGAACTATCATTTCTACAACGGCGTGGTGACTGACTCGAAGGCAGCGCATCTCCGTACTTGTCCGAATCACTCGTTTATACCCGACCCTGCTTTACAGCTTTGACATCGGGAACACTATGAGTGCGAAAGGTCGTTAAAAGCGTGTCCCAGTCTAGGGTGGGGGTGTAGGGGCAAATACGCCGATACAGGCCGTTGGCGGGGCATGATGACTTGCTGCTCTGCTCGTACCAGCTCCGCCATTCGATTCGTTTATTTAAGGATCGCTCTCTGCGTTGCCTCTCTAAGGGCGGTCATCATCAGGATGTAAGGGGCAGCACCGAAGCTTACCCTGGCAACGCCTCGCGTTGCGAGCGCACGGATGTTCGTCCCCTCGTTGACCATGATATTGACTGGCAAAGGCGACGCTTTCGCTAAGTCACCGATCAGAGCTAGATTTGCCAAGCCAGGAACGAACAAACCATCTGCACCGGCTTCTGCGTATGCCTGTGCCCGCTCGAGTGCCTGTGCAACGAGAGGTGCGTCATGCTGGTCTTGCGGCACATGAATGAAGACATCAGTTCTTGCGTTTATGAAGAAATCAACATCTGTCTCTTTGGTTTTTTGGCGAGCATGCCGTATCCGATCAACCTGCTGTTTAATTTCCCGGAGAGATCCGTTTTCGGGAAAGCTATCTTCCAGGTTGCAGCCGATCGCCCCAGCTTTGATAGCTAGACCGATAGTTTCTCCCACTTTCTTGGACGTATCTCCATAACCGCTCTCCAAATCCACTGTAACCGGTAAATTCGTTGCTTCGGTGATCCGTCGAAGGTTGTCGATCGCAAGGGGGAGCGGCGTGTGCTCGCCGTCCGAATAACCACTCGCCACGGAAACTGCCCAACTGCTGGTAGCGAGCGCCATAGCAGCTGTCTCCGCCACAACTTTGGCGCTCCCTGGATCCCAGATGTTAAACAGTACGAGCGGTTCGCCGGGAACGTGCAGTTTGCGAAACGATTTTGCCTTCTCAGCCTGAGTTGCCATCTCTCCTCCTCGCCAATCATGACAAGCCCTGGTTTATGAACCAGTGAAAACCTTACGTTCATCTCCACCGTGACCCGGCAGCGATGCAGATGATTTCGTCCAGCCTTCCGTCTATTTCCAGAATTCGCGGAGCTCACGGTTGAAATCTTCTGGGCGTTCTTCAGGAAAGAAGATTCTCGCTCCTTCGAACTCCTTACGAAGTTTTGTTCCAGGAATCGTGGAAGCCAACCAGTGGGACCACTTCACATCGAAGTAGACGTCGTCTGTACCCCAGACGATGAGTGTGGGAGCTTTCAAAGCCTTTAGCTTCGGTTCGATCGCGACTGTATGTTTGTTATCGAAGGCTTTGACGAAGCGCTCGAGGTCGCGGGTGCGTTGTTCGCTAGCCAGGAATGGACGAAGATATTTGTCGATCGTTTCATCCGTTACTCTTTCAGGATGCTCGTACGCCGGCCCTAACGCTTTGGGAGAACGGTAGATCGACTTGTCCGCTAGCATGGCCTCCAGCGTGCCCCGCAAACCTCCAGCTTTCACCATCTCAACAAAGGGCATAAATGCCTCGGGCGGCCAGTTATCATGCGTATCGCAGTTAGTCAGGGTGAGGCTTCGAACACGTCCCGGGTAGAGAGCGGAGAATATTTGGACGATGCCGCCGCCGCTGTCATTTCCCACGACATCTACTTTATCGATGTTCAATGCGTCGAGAAATTCGTTGAGCATCTTTGCATTTGCCGTGACCGAGACATCCTGGTCAGCCGCGATTTCGGTATCTCCATGCGCGAGCAGATCGACCGCGATCGTGCGTCGAACGCCAGACAATCCTGCCTGTTGGTGGCGCCAGAGATGGTCGTTCAGCAATACTCCGTGCACAAACAATGCAACTGGCCCCGAGCCTTGCTCGGTGTAGCTGATACGTCCCGATGGCGTCTGAACATTCCGTTTCGTGGGTGACTTGATCGTTGCCATAAACAGACCCTTCCTGTCCTCGGGTTGCCTCAGTGGGAACCCATGCTTGTGCCCGGTGCGCTTCGTGCGTTTTCGCCCTACCCACGAGCTGCACCTTTGTTGTTCCAATGGAACGAGCAACCACAAAACTTGCCGCCTGCCCGACCACTCGACAATTGCCTCATTGGAAGTTTCGGACTCATCGGTTTGGCAGAACTGTCATATTTGAGGCAAAATCTGCCATACTATCCATACGATATGATTCCCCGCTCTCCGATCATCGCGTTTCTGGTTGCGTCTCCCTTTGAACTGCTTGACCTGACAGGTCCTGCTGCTGTTTTTGCGTATCCGAAGGTCAAGAACAAGCCCTACTATTCGTTTCGAATTCTGTCGGCCGAATCGGGAGAGATGGTTAAAAGCATGGGAGGGCTCTCCATTGCCGATACCAGCAGATTTTCCGACTACACCGGTCCGATCGACACGTTAATCGTAGTCGGAGGCCTCGGCTCAATTGAACATCAGTCCTCTGAGCTACTGAAATGGCTTAGAGATCGCGCTCCTGGCATTCGCCGAATTGCATCGGTTTGCACGGGAGCATTTCTCCTTGCCGCTTCGGGCTTACTCGACGGGAGACGGGTGGCGACGCACTGGCGGTACTGTGATCTATTCGCTAGCCGCTTCAAGAATCTCAAGGTAGAACGAGACCCCATCTTCATCAAAGATGGAAAGTTCTACACCACGGCAGGAGTAAGCGCTGGCCTTGATCTGGCACTGGCGCTGGTGGAGGAAGATCTTGGGCACTCCGTGGCCGCCACAGTCGCACGGGATCTAGTGCTTTTCCTGAGACGTCCTGGCAACCAAGCACAATACAGCGAGCTGCTGGCTCAACAAGAGGAGATAGAAGATAAACGCATGCGGGATCTTCCCGCTTGGGCAAGATCGCATCTTGCTCGCAAGCTGGATGTGAGCACACTGGCAAAAGTCGTAGCAATGAGCCCACGCACTTTCGCTCGCCAATTTCAGTCTCAGTTCGGCACCACGCCGGCCAAGTGGATCCAGTCACTGCGGGTTGAGGCGGCCCGGCAACACCTGGAGACCGTTAACATGCCTCTCAAGCGGATCGCCCCTCTCACCGGATTTCGGGACGAGCAGGCTTTGCGCAGAGCGTTCATCCAACAACTGTCAGTCACTCCGAAACAGTATCGAGAGCGCTTTGGTGTTGGTCAATCGGATAATGGCCTGACGCAACAAGACTCCGCTCGTATTTGATTCTGATTCGGTGGCCTTGGTTTACGCGCGCGAGTGCACTAGGAATTGCGATCGAATCTCTGTTGCCAACAGAGATCGTAGCAATGAGCCCACGCACTTTCGCTCGCCAATTTCAGTCTCAGTTCGGCACCACGCCGGCCAAGTGGATCCGCGCCTAGACCATCGGGGTCGACGACCTTATTCTTTAACCAATTGTTCGGTTTCGTCGCAAAGCTGCTGGTAATGCTCACGACCGCGCTGGTACCCAGCCAGAAAGGGCTCTTCCACATTGGCACCGGGGTATTGCGCCTTGACGTCATCGAGTGCTGCGTTCATCTCTCCCGATATTTGATCGAATTCCATACAGCGAGTTCTGGCATGCATCGCAGCCTCAAAGCCAAGACGAACAAATTGCTCATCTGCAGAGAACTTATGGGGGATTGGGTATCGGCTTTCCTCCGCGCTCCGTAGTCCGATCCACCATTGTTCGCGGGCGGCATCGATGGACTCAGCTCGATTCCGTGAAAGGATTTCGCGAATCTTTGCTGTCGATTTCGAATCATCGGTGAGCGCTATGACGACGCTACGGCCTTTCCGCAAGGCGTCTTCGTAGACGAAGATTTCGTCTTCGGGGATACCATCAGACATGGCGCGCTCCACTTTGTTGCCGGCGGTTAAACCTAATGTCGCGCCCGCCGCGGCGAGGATAGAGGCCCCCAGTAATCCAACTGCGGTGATCGGCCCAAGCCCGGGCACTAGGGCCAACAGAACTGAGCCACTAGCGAAACCCACGCCGCCGCCAAGCAATGCGCCCATTGCGCCGCCCATTCCGGGCTGTTCCGATGAATCCTGTGGAACGCCCTGCATCTCTGCGAGGATTTTCGTGTTGCTGCCGGGCGTGAGCAAGGTCGTGCGGTCGAGATGTAACCCCGAATCCCGGAGATCCCTCAGAGTCTTTTCAGCTTCTGCCTGCGTATTGAATACCCCTGTGATTGCTTCCAATGTAGCTCCTCCTTTCGCTCCCAACAATCGCTGTAACGGCTGCGCAACCCGTCCTGACGCCTGGTGTGAATGAGGCCGGTCGGGATTGCGCTCCCTGACAATGTGATTGCCTCTTTCAAAAGTTCCTTTTGCTCCAACTGTCAACAAAGCTACCGGCCGCTCGATCACTTACACGCGTGCGGTCACCAGATCTCCCGCGTCGACCGCGCTGTTGTAGAACGGATAATCGATGTAACCCTTCGCCTCGAAGGTATAAAACGTGTCGCGATCGTAGGCCGCTAGCGGAAGTCCTTCTCGTATCCTTCTCGGAAGATCAGGATTCGAAACAAAGTAACGACCGAACGATATTGCGTCGGCGTCGCCCTGCTCGATAGCTGCCGCGGCAGAATCTGGCTCAAATCCACCGTTTGCAATGATATTTCCCTTGAAGACCTGTCGCGCACGTCGAGTGGCCAGCGGAGGCTGATCTTCCTTAATCAGAAGATATCCGCTCATGCGGGGTTCAATGATGTGTAGGTATGCGAGTCCAAATCGATTCAAACCCTCGGCAACATGAGCATGTAACGCTTCTGGGTCGGAATCAGCCATTGCGTTGAACGTGCCGCTCGGAGTGATGCGCACGCCCACGCGGTCATTTGCCCAAGCAGAAACCATCGCCTCGACAATTTCAAAGAGGAGACGGGCTCGGTTTTCGATCGACCCCCCATATTCGTCGGTGCGTTTGTTGCTACCGTCCTGAAGGAACTGGTCAATAAGATATCCATTCCCTGCGTGAACCTCGACACCATCAAAACCGGCTGATCTCACACGTTTGACGGCCTTGCCATACTCTTCCAAAACGCCAAGAATTTCAGATTTCTCAAGAGCACGATGTGGGGAGGGCTGCATCCAACCATTGGGCGTAGAGATTAAACGAGATGGATTTTGCCAGTATTCAGGGTCGACAGAAGCTGAAACCGGTATCGCTCCGCCAGTGAGTGAGGCATGAGAAAAGCGCCCGGGATGCCACAATTGAGCGAAGATGTGTCCACCCTTTGCATGAACGGCATCGACGATTGTTTTCCATCCATCAATCTGCGCGTCGGAATACATGCCAGGCGCACCCTGCCATCCGCTGGTGGCGAGACTAAGTTGTGCAGCCTCGCTAATGATGAGCCCGCCGTCCGATGTCCGTTGCGTGTAGTACTCGAGCATCAGGTCGCCGGGGATACTGCCGGGCTGGAGGGATCGTGAGCGAGTTAGGGGCGCCATCACGACCCGATGTTTCAGGCCAGTTGCACCGAGCTGAATTGGACTGAACAACCTATTGTTCTTCGACGTATTCATCATCAAATACTCCTTTGCATCTTGCAGAATCTGATGTTGCCGAACACAGAGGCGCAGCCGACCAAATGTGTTTCGGTCGGAACCTTCGCGTTCGATCACGAATGACTGACAGCAGTCCGTGTCGTTTTAGCCGGAGAACCTTCTCGTTTGCCGGAAACGCATCCGACGAGATACGTGCAACTCAGCTTCGTTCAAGCCTCAGTAAGAGGCCATATTCGCGCATAGAAGTTGATGCGGGATCACATCAGAGCCGCCTGTATCAGTGCCGTGTCAGTGTATTGCCTGAGACTCGTCAGTTCTCCGTCGACAACTTCCCACCT
>Ga0070708_100004866_pt1 | contig 10605 bp, 11 predicted proteins | sample KBSK5503metaG_FD_65469 | JGI IMG/M metagenome (GOLD analysis project Ga0070708, IMG submission 65469) | Corn, switchgrass and miscanthus rhizosphere microbial communities from Kellogg Biological Station, Michigan, USA - KBS K5-50-3 metaG | ecosystem: Host-associated > Plants > Roots >... | reverse complement strand
CGAGCCGGATCCCGCTGATGACCGCGAGGAGGAAGAACGCGCTGGCGAGCAACCACCAGGTCCGACGGATCGACGGGTCGCCCGGCCCCGGGCGGCTCGGTCGGGACGATGGTGCTGGAGTGGCATTCACGGCGTGCGAGAAGGATCGCCGGTTCGGGGGTTGCGTGCCACCCCACGCGGGATCGGCAGTGGCCGCGGGTGGCGCACGGATGCCCCGGAAAAACCCGCCCCGTGCTACCTGGTCGGGAGCTGCCTGGACCGAAGCAGTGGGATTGCGACGCGATCAACGGCCTCGAGGACCGAGTCCACAACCCCGGAGGTCGGCGTCGCACCATCCCCCACGCGCCACCAGCGATCCGCCCCGAATGCCATCGTGCCCAGCCGCCTGGCCGCGATATCTGGCGAGTAGGTGGTGTTCGGATTGGGCCGGCTCGCGTATCCACGCTCTGCAGCAAGGCGAGCCCAGGCGGCCTTCTCCGCGATCGCCATGTTGACGGTGAACTTGACCTCCGGCGACGAGTTCCATCGGGACGCCTGGAAGCCGAGCTGGAGCCAATGGGTGTCGTCGGGCAGGACGTACGTGGCTCCCGAGCCGATGAAGCCGCGCAAGCGAAGAGCTGGAGCGATGTCATCACGGAGCATCGCGCGATAGCGATCCTGCGCGGTCATGGCCCTACATCATCACCAGGCCGCCGTCCACTGCCAGCACCTGACCGGTGATGAACGCCGCCTCGTCGCTGACGAGGAAGGCGACGGCATCGGCGATCTCCTCGGCGGTCCCGAAGCGGCCGAGCGGGGTCCGCTCGGTGAGCTGGGCCTGGAGGTTCTCGGGGAGGTCCTTCGTCAGCTCGGTGAGCACGAATCCGGGCGCCACGGCGTTGCACGTGATGTTCCTCGAGGCGAGCTCCCGGGCGGTCGCCTTCGTGAGCCCGATCAGCCCCGCCTTTGCCGACGAGTAGTTCGCCTGGCCCGTCTGGCCGGCCTGCCCCGAGACCGAGGTGATGTTGATGATCCGGCCGCCCTTGGCCTTGAGCATGGGCCGGGTCACCGCCTTGATGCAGTAGAAAGCGCCGAACAGGTTCGTCTCGAGCACCGAGCGCCAGTCGTCGAGCGACATGCGCATGATCAGGTCGTCGCGGGTGATGCCGGCGTTGTTGACGAGGATGTCGACCTTGCCGAACGCCTCGAGCGCGGCCTTGATCAGCGCATCGGCCGACTCCGGGTCGCTGACGTCACCCTGAACCGGGAGCGCTTTCCGGCCGAGCGCCTCGATCGCCGCCGCCGTCTCCTTCGCCGCCGCCTGGTTGCCGCGGTAGCTGAACGCGACGTCCGCGCCCTGCGTCGCGAGCCGGGTCGCGATCGCACGCCCGATCCCACGTGATCCGCCCGTGACGACCGCGCTCTTGCCTGACAGATCGATCACCGCAGCCTCACCTCCGCGCGGAGCCTACCCGTCTGCGGCGCTCGATGAAGAGCCCGCACGCCGTGGGCGTGCGGGCTTTGAGGCTCCAGGCCGGAGGATCGGTGGCACGCCCTCCGTGCCCGTGCTGCTACCGGGCGGGGCTCAGAACGGGGTGGAACTGCACGACATCCAGGAAGTCGTAGCTCTTGTCGCCGACCGTGCGGGACGTCCACGAGTAATTCCAGTCCATCCCGGCGGCGTCCGTGACCCTGCCTTGCGCTGCTTCCCCGAATGCGTCGCTCCGGCTCAGGCCAAGCTCGAAGACGCTGAATCCGTGGTCGAGGTCGTTGTCGTGATAGTTGTACGTCGCGGTACCGGCCGCAAACAGCTCATGGAGGCCGTCGGTGTCTTGGCACGGGCCGGAAATGTCGGCGTCCGGATCCATCCGCCACAGCTCCAGGGACGAGGTCCCGCCGACCGAGAAGACGATCGCGCCGGTCGGCGTCTGGCTGAAGGAGCCATCGAGGAGCTTGGTGACAGGGGGATCGCCCTCGAAGTCGGATTCCTGCCACGCGCAGAAGTCGTCGCGACCGATGTTGAAGAACACGACCAGCCGGTTCGCGAGGTCGGGCTGGATCGAGAACCAGGCCTCCTGCGTGGCTTGAGGCTTGGCGGCCGCGGGAGCAGCGAGCGCAAGCATCGAGAGCAGGGCAATCGCGACCGACGCGCGGATGTGACGCATGGGGCACCTCCAGACGGCGGGCCACCGTGGACCCAGCCTCGTGCGTTACTGGGCGACTCCCCCACCGTGGGCCGGCAGCGCATCCGCGAGGTTACATCGCCGCACCGCAGCGTGGCGGTCGAACATCGATCCCCAGGGCGTCCGGACGCCTCAGCGCGCGGGCGGTTGCGAAGCCGGTTCGGGCTCTCCGGGGACCACGTCGTCGAGCGGCGGGTTGACCGAGCCGGGCCGGGCCATCAGCTCGGCGAGTGCCGGCGGGATCGGGTCGACCGAATCCCAGTCGACCGGCAGTCGGACGTGGACGTCTTCGGGTCGGACGGCGGCGTCTGCCGCGCGCCCGCGCGCCGGATCGGCCGTCCACTCGATCGTCACCGCACCCGAGGTGAACCCGGCGCCGAATGCGACGATCGTGATCCTGTCACCGACCTTGATGCGGCCCTCGTTGACCGCCTCGGCCATGGCAATCGGCACGGAGGCGGCGGAGGTATTCCCGTAGCGGTCGAGGTTCACGAACATCCGGTCCATCGGCAGGTTCAGGCCCTTGGCCACCGCCTCGATGATCCGGATGTTGGCCTGGTGCGGGATGAACAGGCTGATGTCGTCGGGCTGGAGGCCGGACTTCCGAACAGACTCCAGCGCGGTCGAGGCGAGGGTCCGCGTCGCGAAGCGGTAGGTCTCCTTGCCCTCCATCCGGATGAAGTGCTCGCCGCGCGCGATCGTCTCGGTCGATGGCGGGCTCTTCGCGCCGCCTGCTGGCAGCCAGATCATGTAGGCGCCCTGTGGCTCGGTTGTGAGCTCGATGCCGAGGCCGCCGCCGGGCTCCGTCGAGGCCGACAGGACGGCCGCGCCCGCGCCATCGCCGAACAGGATGCAGGTCGATCGGTCGGTGTAGTCGAGGAAGCGCGTCAGCAGCTCCGCGCCGATGACCAGCACGTGCTTGGCGAGCCCCGCCTTGATCCACGCCTGGGCGGTCGCGAACCCGTAGACGAAGCCGGAGCATGCCGCGGCGACGTCCATCGCCGCCGCGCGGGTGTTGCCGATCGCCTCCTTGACGAGGGCGGCGGTCGACGGCATCCAGTAGTCCGGCGTAAGCGTCGCGAGCAGGATGAGATCGATCTCGTCCGGCTCGATCCCTGCGGCGCGGATGGCCCGCAGGCCTGCGACGGCGCCCATGGACGCGGTGGTCTCATTGGCCGCGGCGACCCGCCGCTCGCGGATCCCTGTCCGCGTGACGATCCACTCGTCATTCGTGTCGACCATCCGCTCGAGGTCGGCGTTGGTCAGGACCTGGCTCGGGACGTAGCGGCCCCAGCCGGTGACGTGGGCGTGGATCTCGCCACTGCCCGAAGCCGCACTGGGCTTCGTGCCATTCATCTCGTGGCTCATAGCGGTTCGACCTCGATCAATGGCTGCTTTGCCCGGACGAGCTTGCCGCTCTCGGCGTTGATCCTGACGACGCGACCGGCGCGGTCGCTCTTGATCTCGTTGAACAGCTTCATGGCCTCGATCAGGCCGATGACCTGGCCCAGCGCCACCTCGCCGCCGAGGGTCACGTACGGCGCGGAGCCGGGGGCCGGCGAGCCGTACCAGATGCCACTCAGGGGCGCGAGGACCGCCGGCTTGGTGGGTGCTGCGGCGCCGTCGATGGGCGGGGCCGCCGTAGCGCCGGAGACCCCGTCGGTCGGGGGCGCCCCGCCAGCCGCGACGGCCACCGGCGTGGCGATCGTGATCGCAGATGGCTTCCGCAGGACGAGCCCGGTCGCGCCCACCTGGACCTCGAGCTCGTTGAGCTCGGTCCGCTCGAGCAGGCCCGCCAGCTTGTCGATGAGTGCGAGGAGGGATTCGTCGCCCGCGTCGACATCGGCCTTCGTCATCCGTCCCACCGCCGGAAGATCAGCGCGGCATTCTGGCCGCCGAACCCGAACGAATTGTTGAGCGCCGCCTTGATCGGGCGGTGGGTCGCCACCCCGGGCGTCAGGTCGAGGCCGTCCGTGTACTGGTCGGGGTCCTCGAGGTTGATCGTTGGCGGAACCGCGCCGTCACGGATCGCCTGGATCGTCGCGACGGATTCCAGCGCGCCGGCGGCGCCCAGGGTGTGGCCGAGCATCGACTTCTGGGCCGAGATCGAGACCGCCGGGCCGTGCTCGCCGAGCAGGGTCGAGAGCGCCTGGAGCTCCGCGCTGTCGCCCTCCGGGGTCGAGGTGGCGTGGGCGTTGACGTGGTCGAGCTCGTCAGCGGAGATGCCCGCCTTCTCGAGCGCCCGTCGGCCGGCACGAACGGCGCCGATCCCGCCCGGCGCCGGCAGGGTGATGTGTGCCGCGTCGGCCGTCGCGCCATAACCGATGAGCTCCGCGAGCGGCTCTGCCCCACGCTGCTCCGCGTGCGACAGCTCCTCGAGCACGAGCATCGCCGCGCCCTCGCCCATCACGAAGCCGTCGCGGCCCTTGTCGAACGGGCGAGAGGCAGCCTCCGGGTCGTCGTTGCGAGTCGAGAGGGCCTTCATCGAGGCGAAGCCGCCCAGGACCGCCTCGTGGATCGCGGCCTCCGAGCCGCCGGCGAGCATGATGTCGGCGTCGTCGCGCCGGATGGTCTCCCATGCCTCGCCGATCGCGTGCGCGCCGGTCGCGCAGGCGGACACGATCGCGAAGTTCGGGCCGAGCATCCCGAAGTTGATCGCGACCTGGCCGGAGCCGACGTTCGCGATGCCCATCGGGATGAAGAACGGGCTGATGCGATCCGGTCCTCGCTCGGCCATCACGAGGACGTTGTCGAAGAGCGTTGCGACGCCGCCCAGCCCGGAGCCGAGGTAGACGCCCGTCCGCTCGGCCAGCGGCCCGTCCATGCGGCCGGGCAGGCCCGCCTGGTCGAGGGCCTGGCGGGCGACGACGAGCCCGAACTGGATGTACCGGTCGGTCCGGCGCATCTCCTTGCGGTCGAGGACGGCGCTCGGGTCGAAGTCGCGGACTTCAGCGGCGATCTGGGAATCGACGCGCGACGGGTCGAACGACTCGATGCGCCGAACGCCCGATCGGCCCTCGAGGAGGCCCTGCCAGGTCGACGCCACGTCCGGCCCGAGCGCGGACAGCGCGCCCATGCCCGTCACGACGACGCGACGCGTGCCGTTCGAGCCGCTCATCGCACCAGCTTGCCGGTGCGGACGGTGGCGGCGCGGTAGACGTCGCCGGGGAGCCCGCGGGCGGAGATCGCGTTCGACACGGCGAGGACGTCGTAGTCGACGCGCTTGATCTCAGTGGTCACGGTCGGCCGGCCGTCGCGCTCGTCCTCGTCGTCCTCGGCCGGCGGCGCGGCGCCATCGAGCGTCACGATGGCAAATGCGGCCGTCGGGTCGCCGTCGAAGGCGTAGCCCGCGCTCCCGTCGTTGACGACGACCTTCCAGCCGAACTCCTGGACGTCCGCGATATGCGTGTGGCCGCAGCAGATCACGCGCGCGTCCGTGCGCGATATCCGCTCGAGGACGGTCGACGGATCGAGATCGCGATCAAAACCCTGCGTCTGCGAGCCGGGCGACGCGTGGGTCACGAGCACCAGGTCCTCGCCGATCCGCACCCGCCGTTCGGCGGGCAGCCGACGCAACCAGGCGAGCTGGTCGTCGTCCAGCGCGTCGTGCGCCCATTCGGCGGCGGCTCGGATGGCGTCCGAGACCCCCGACTCGATCATTCCCGGAAACGCGGCCGAGTAGTCAGCATCCGCCACGGCGATGTCCGTGTTGCCCTGGACGACGATCGCCCCGTCGCGCTCCATCTCGCGGATGGCGTTGACCGTCGCGCCGGGCTCGGGCCCATTCATCACGAGGTCGCCGGCGATCAGCACGACGTCCGGCTTCTCCTTCTTGAGCGTCTCGCGCACGGCGTCCAACGCGACGGCATTGCCGTGCACGTCGGACAGCGCCGCAATCCGCGTTGTCATGGCTGTCCGGCCCGCAAGGGCGGCGCAACGCAAGGCGGAGCCGAGCACGCGAGCGAGCGCACCACAAGGTGCGTGAACGAGCGCGCGCAGGCGACAACGCCGCGAGGGGCCGCCATGGCGGGTCGGCTCATCGGAGGACGCCCTCGGGCGGGATGATGAAGCTCAGGACGCCTTCGCAAGCGACCTCGCCGTTTACGCTCGCGACGCCGCGGCCCTTGCCGAAGCGGCTGCCGAGCTTCTCCATCGTGATCTCGAGTCGCAGGACGTCGCCTGGGACGACGATGCGCTTGAAGCGCACGTCATCGATACCGGCGAACAGCCCGATCCGGTCGCCGAAGCCGGGCTGCTTCGCGACGTAGACCGCCATCGTCTGGGCCAGTGCCTCGACCTGGAGGACGCCGGGCAGGATCGGCAGGCCCGGGAAGTGGCCCTGCGCCCAGAACTCCGTGGCGGTGATGCCCTTGATCCCGACGATCCGCTTTGCCTCGGGGTCGTACTCGACGATCCGGTCGACCATGAGCATCGGCCAGCGGTGCGGGATGAGACCCTCGATCTCGCGCGTGGTGTGCACCGTGCCTGCCGGTGCGAGGACGTCGGTCATGCCCGCGCTTCGGCGGCCGCCAGGAACGCGGCGCCGCCCACCCGATCGAGCAGGTTCGTGGTCATCCGACCCTCGAGGAACGTTTCGTTGTCGAGCAGGGCCCGGTGGATCTCGATGTTCGTCGTGACGCCCTCGACGAGCAGCTCCTCGAGCGCGGCCCGGCCGCGTGCGATTGCCGTCTTGCGATCGGGTCCCCACACGATCAGCTTGCCGAGCAACGAGTCGTAGTACGGCGGGACCTCGTATCCCGGGTACAGGTGCGAGTCCATGCGCACGCCGGGGCCACCCGGCGCGTGGTAGCGCTCGATCAACCCGGCGCCCGGGCGGAAGTCGTGCGCCGGGTCCTCGGCGTTGATCCGGAACTCGATGGCGTGCCCGTCGAGCACAACGTCCGACTGGCGCATGCCCAGCGGCTCGCCGGCGGCGATGCCGATCTGCAGTGCGACGAGGTCGATGCCCGTGAGCATCTCCGTCACGGGGTGCTCGACTTGGATGCGGCAGTTGATCTCGATGAAGTACGCGTTGCCCGAGCCGTCGACGAGGAACTCGAGCGTGCCGACGTTCTCGTAGCCGGCGGACACGACCGCGCGAACCGCCATCTCGGCGAGCTGCGCTCGGGCCGCGTCGTCCATCGCCGGGGTCGGCGACTCCTCGAGGATCTTCTGGTGCCGGCGCTGGACCGAGCAGTCCCGCTCGCCCAGGTGGATGCCCGCGCCGAACTTGTCGACCGCGACCTGGATCTCGACGTGACGGTTGTCGTCCAGCCACTTCTCGAGGTACAGCGAGTCATCGCCGAACGCGGATTTCGCCTCGGAGCGGCAGATCTTGATCGCCGACTCGAGCTCCCGCGAGGTGCGCACCATGCGCATGCCCTTGCCGCCGCCGCCGGCGGAGGGCTTGATGAGGACCGGATAGCCGATCCGCTCGGCCTCGGCGAGGGCGTGCTCGTCGTCGCGGAGCATGCCGTCGGAGCCGGGGATCGTCGGCAGCCCGAAGCCGCCCAGCAGGCGCCGCGTGCCCTCCTTCGAGGCGAACCGATCGAGCACCTCGGGCGGCGGTCCGATGAACGTCAGGTCGTGCGCCCGGACCACCTCGGCGAACGTCTCGTCCTCGGACAGGAAGCCATAGCCCGGATGGACGGCGTCACAGCCGGTCACTACGGCGGCCGAGATGACCGCCGGCGCGGAGAGGTACGACCGGCGGGCGTCGGCCGGCCCGATGCAGATCGCCTCGTCGGCGAGCTGGGCGGGCAACGAGTCGCGATCCGCCTCGCTGTAGGCGACGACCGCCTCGACGCCCAGCGTCCGGCAGGCGCGCAGGATGCGCAGCGCGATCTCGCCCCGGTTCGCGATCAGGATGCGTCGGAACATCTAGGCGACCCCCGTCAACCGTCTGACGCCGATGCGGACTCGCCAGGCGATCCTGGCGAGCTCGACGATCCGCCCGATCCCGTCGAGAGCGCGGCCAGCTCGATCCGGATGAGGTCCTGGCCGTATTCCACGGCCATACCCGCCTCGACGAAGGTCGATCCGACGACGCCGTCGACCGGCGCCAGCACGTCCTGCGGGACCCCGAGCACGTTCACCGCGCCGAGGCTGTCGCCGGCACGGACGCGCGTGCCCGATGCGGCGCGTGCGCCCGGCTGGAAGATGCCCACCGCCGGTGACGTGGCGATGGCCCGCGACCGATCCAGCACGGCCTCGTCCGGCCCCGTCCCGTTCGTCGAAGCGCTGGCCGCGCCGGATCCCGCGGTGATGCCGGACGCGCCGCCCGAGGCCCGCGCGGCGCGCCCGCCCTCCGGGGCGGCGCGGCCGTGGCCGTGGCCGTCGTGACCGGGCTGCGTACGGCCCGCTCGATCGCTGGCTCGACGCCCCTCACCGGGTGCCGTCCCGTACGGCCGTCGGAGGCGGACGTGCCAGTCGCCCTCGCGCACCTCCAGCTCACCGAGATGGGTCGTGCCCAGCTTGGCGATGAGCGCAGGGAGGAGCTCCTCGGCGAGCCGATCGATGCCGGCATGGTCCGCCTGCCGGGTCGCCGACTCGATCCTCGCGGTCCGTTCACGCCGGGGGGCTGCGTCGGGCAACCGATCAGACCTCCTCGTGTGCCTGCGGCTCGTCGCGTCTCGACGAGCCCGGGGACGGCATGCCCATCGACCACCGCGTCGGGTCGAGCAGGTCGCGCAGGCGATCGGCGATCGTCCGGCTGGGCGGCGGCGACACCTCGGGCGTTGCCACTTCAGTGTACGGGCCGAGCGCGCGATAGCGCCGGTAGCGCGCCTCCACGAGCTCGTCCAGCGGGAGCTCTTCGAGGCGGTCGAGCTCGGCGATGATCGCGGTCCGCAGGCGCCGGGCGGTCTCGCGCGGGTCGGCATGCGCGCCCTCGCCGGGCTCGGCGACGATGCGGTCGATGACACCCAGCTCGAGCTGGTCCTGGGCGGACATCTTCATGGCCAGGGCGGCCGTGGGCGCCTCCTCGGCGGTGCGCCACAGGATCGCGGCGCAGCCTTCGGGGCTGATCACGGAGTAGACCGCGTTCTCCAGCGCGAGCACCACGTCGCCGACCGCGATCGCGAGCGCGCCGCCGGAGCCGCCCTCGCCGGTGATGACCGCGACGATCGGTGTCCGGAGGCGACTCATCATCCCGATCGAGCGGGCAATCGCCTCGGCGATGCCGCGCTCCTCCGACTCCGGCCCGGGATGGGCGCCGGGCACGTCCACGAAGGTCACGATCGGGAGCCCGAAGCGCTCGGCGAGCTCCATGACCCGCATCGACTTGCGGTACCCCTCAGGATGGGGCATCCCGAAGTTGCGCCGGATGTTCTCGTCCGTGTCGGCGCCCTTCTGCTGGCCGACGAACGCAACGCGATGCCCGTCGATCCGGGCGAAGCCCGCGACCATCGCGGGGTCGTCACCGAAGCCCCGATCGCCGTGCAGCTCGATGACCTCGTCGGCCATCTCCGCGAGCAGGTCGAGCGTGCGCGGGCGAGCGAGGTTGCGCGCGAGCTGGACCCGGCGCCAGACCTCGGCCTTGGGATCGGCAGAGCCGGCGCGAACGCCCTCGACTTTCGCCCGGGTCTCGCCGGGTCGACCGAGCAGGCGATCAACCACGGTCGCCACCGTTGCCGCCGTTGCCGCCGTTGCCGCCGGCGGCCCCGCCGACGCCCGCGACCGAAGACAGGAACGCGCCGATCGGATTGAACGACAGCTGCACGGGTTGCTCGGCGGTCACCTCGGGAGCAGGCATGAAGCGGAGGAGCGCGGCGATCTCGGCGCGCAGCTCGCGCCGGTGCACGACCCGATCGATGAAGCCGTGCTCGAAGAGGAATTCGGAGCGCTGGAAGCCGGGCGGCAGCTCCTGGGCGATCGTGCCGGCGGCCACGCGGGCGCCCGCGAAGCCGATGAGCGCGTTCGGCTCGGCGAGGTTCACGTCGCCGAGGACAGCGTACGAGGCGAAGACGCCGCCGGTCGTCGGATCGCTCATGACGCTGATGTACGGGACGCGGGCGACGCGCACCCGCTCGAGGACCGCGCAGGTCTTGGCGAGCTGCATCAGCGCGAGGGTGCCCTCCTGCATGCGGGCCCCGCCCGAGGCGGAGACCACGACCAGCGGTACCCGGTCGGCGACGGCGTCCTCGGCGGCCCGGGCGACCTTCTCGCCGACCACGGCGCCCATCGAGCCGCCCATGAACCCGAAGTCCATGACGCAGATCGACACGGGCTGGCCATCGATCGAGCCTGAGCCCCTGATCGCGGCGTCGCGCAAGCCGGTCTGCGCCTGAGCAGTCGTGACCCGATCGGGATACGGCTTGGTGTCGACGAAGCCGAGCGGATCGACCGACTGGAGGCCCGCGTCACGCTCGCGGAACGTGCCGGGATCCAGGAGCATGTCCAGCCGCGCGACGGCCGAGAGGCGGAAGTGGTGGCCGCAGGTCGG
>Ga0070708_100004865_pt1 | contig 10606 bp, 1 predicted proteins | sample KBSK5503metaG_FD_65469 | JGI IMG/M metagenome (GOLD analysis project Ga0070708, IMG submission 65469) | Corn, switchgrass and miscanthus rhizosphere microbial communities from Kellogg Biological Station, Michigan, USA - KBS K5-50-3 metaG | ecosystem: Host-associated > Plants > Roots >... | reverse complement strand
ATCCTGGCTCTCCTGGGTCTCCTGCGGGGCAAGCGGAAGGGGAAGGAGCGCCGGCGCGCGCTCCTGGTGGGGCTCGGTATTTTCGGTGCCGCTCTTCTCTACGGCGACGGCATCATCACGCCCGCGATCTCGGTCCTTTCAGCGGTCGAGGGACTCGAGGTGGCGACGAAAGTCTTCGCTCCCTACGTCGTTCCGATCACGGCGGCTATCCTGATCGGACTCTTCCTGCTGCAACGCCGCGGCACAGAAGGCATCGGGTCCATTTTCGGGCCGGTGATGCTCCTGTGGTTCGTAACGATCGGCGTCCTGGGCGTGATGAGCATCCTTCACGAGCCCTCCGTGCTGCGGGCCGTCAACCCCGCCCACGCCGTTTCGTTTTTCGGGCGCAACGGCGGTCACGGATTCCTCGTGCTCGGAGCCGTGTTTCTCGTGGCGACCGGAGGCGAGGCGCTCTACGCGGACCTCGGTCACTTCGGGGAGCGGCCCATCCAGGTCGACTGGTTCGGTCTCGTGGGACTGGCGCTCGTCGCCAATTACTTCGGACAGGGAGCGCTCGTCCTGCGGGACGCGTCCGCCGTCACGAGCCCCTTCTACCGCCTCGGTCCTCCCTGGGCGCTCTATCCGTTGATCGCGCTCGCGACAGCGGCGACGATCATAGCCTCCCAGGCCATCATCTCGGGAGCGTTTTCAATGACCCAGCAGGCCGTGCGCCAGGGTTTTCTGCCGCGGATGGAGGTCAAACACACGTCCGCGACGGAAATGGGACAGATCTACATTCCTCTCGTCAACGGGCTGCTCGCGATCCTGACAATCGCGACCGTCATCGGGTTTCAGCGGTCTTCGAACCTCGCCGCGGCCTATGGAATGGCGGTGACGACCACCATGGTCATCACGACCGTCCTCGCGGGCGTCGTGAGCCGGACGAGTTTCGGATGGTCTCTGCCGGCCGCGGCCGCAGTCACGGCCGGCTTTCTCTTCTTCGATCTCGCCTTCTTCGGCGCGAACCTCGCCAAGATCGTGCATGGCGGCTGGTTCCCGCTCGCGGTGGCCGCCGTCGCGTTCACGGTCATGACAACCTGGCGGCGGGGCCGCGAGCTGCTGAACGTGCGCCTGAGGGGACCGCTCGTAACCGTCGACAAGTTTCGCAAGGAGGCCGCGGCGAGCCAGCACGTCTCCGTCCCGGGCACGGCTGTTTATCTGTCGATCATCCCGGAACTGATTCCGGGAGCGCTGCGGCACAACTTCGATCACAACAGGGTCTTGCACGAGTGCGTCGTGCTGCTGACGATCGTGACCCACGAGATCCCGCACATCGAGGAGAAAGAGCGCGTGGAGATTCAGCCGATCGACGAGTGTTTCCACCGGATCCTTCTTCATTACGGTTACATGGAGGAGCCCGATGTGCCGAAGGCCTTGAGGAGCCTCTCACCACCCGGATTTGCCTGCGATCCCGAGAACGTCTCCTACTTCCTCGGAAAGGAATCGATCATCCCGGTCGGGAATCGCCCCGGCATGGCCCTGTGGCGCGAGAGGCTCTTCGCGTTGATGACGCGAAACGCCTTCAGCGCGATGCGGGCGTTCGATCTCCCGCCGGAGCGTTCCATCGAGATCCGGGGACACATCGAGATCTGATTTGTAAGTCAACAGTCGACAGTCGGCCAGTCGACAGTCGCATACTCGTCCCGTGCCGGACCTGGACTTTGTCTTCGACGAGCGGCTGTCGTCCGCGGCGACGCTGCAGTCCTGGTGCTAAACGCGGGCGGACGTGCTGGAAATCGAAAAAGAGAGGGTGTTCGGGCGGACGTGGCCTTGCCCTCATCACGATCGCCGGCCTCATCCTTTTCACGGTCATCCATCGCTTCCTCCATAAGTTCCATCTCGAGTCAGGCGGCGAGAGACACCGGCCGCCGGACACCGGCACGACTGCGAAGTGAAGACCGGCACACCCTCGCGCTAATCGGTGTCAACTAGACTTTAGTCCCCTCTTTGCACTCGCTGACACCGGCGCCTCACAACAGCGTAAACATCTAGAAGAACGGAACTTCCGGGTCGCAGCGCCAGGCTGGTGTGGAGGAAACCTCCAGGGTCAAAGCGTGGCCTTCCTCTGACACTGGAGAGAGAATCCCGGCTGGTTCCCCCCCAAAAACCAGGAGGACGGTTCTGGTAGCTGGCCAGTATTCGCGGCGCTCGAGCGCGCCACGAGGCGTACCGGCGAACGACTGCCCGCAGCGTGCGGCGAAGCTCCCGTGAAGACGTTCGCGATGAGGCTGCCCGCGCCTGTCCGCTTCCTGGCGGCGGCGGCCCTGATGCTCGCCTCGTACGGAGTGCTCCACGTTCGCGCCGTCTCCTTCGCCGCGCCCACCTGGAGGGAGACGGCCGCGACCGACCGCGCCCACTACGAGCCCGGCGACACGGTGATCGTCCGCGGCGGCGGCTACGAGCCCTCGGCCGCGGTGCAAATCCGCGTGATCCGTCCCGACGGCTCGGTGGCGATCGAGGCGGCTTCGACCGATGCCGCCGGAAACCTCTCCTTTGATTACTTTCCCGAGGCCCTGACCGGCCGGTTCGCTCTGGAGATCCTCGGAAAGGACAACGTCCGCCTCGCCATGGTCGGTTTCCGCCGCGGGCCGGTCCTCTCGGCGGACAAGGGCAGCTACCGCGCCGGCGAGACGGTCACGCTGAGCGGCGCCGATTGGCTGCCGCGCGAGACCGTGACCCTTACGGTGCACGAGGCGGGCCCCGTGTACTGCCCGGACCGCGTCTTCATCGCGGCGGCCGACGAGGAAGGCAACCTGACTGACACCGATCTCGTGCTGGAACCGCATGCCGCGAACGTGCCGTACCTCGTGACCGCGACCGGCCAGGCCTCCGGGCTTTCGACCGCGGCGACCTTCACGAGCAGCTTCCTGTTCGTCGGGAACATCGGCACGGCGACGAAGAGCGGCGCCGGCAACTCGAGCATCTCCGTCACCGTGGCCTCGGGCGTCGCGGGAGGGGACAGCATCATCGTCGGGTTCGCCTCCTCGACCTTCGCCGGGCCTGTCAGCTGCGAGGACACGCAGGGCAACGCCTACAACGTGGACGTGGACACGATCAACGGGGCTTCCGGCCGCGTGACCATCTGCTCCGCTCACAACGTCAAGCCTCTCTTCGCCGGCGACATGATCACGGCGCACTATCCGGGGTTCAGCGGCCCCTCGAGCATCACCGCGAACGAGTTCCATTGCCTGGCCCCGGCCGACACCCTGGACCAGATCGCGGCCGACACGGGGAACACCGCCGAGCCTTCTTCCGGCCTGACCCCGCTGACCCGGCAGGACCACGAGCTTCTCTACGGCGCGATCTTCTTTTCGGGGACGAACTTCGCGGCCTTCACGCCCGGCGCCGGGTACACGCGGACCAACCCGGACCTGCTGGTGAGGCCCCTCGCCTCGGAGTACCGCGAGGTCTTCGTGCGGGGTATGTATCAGGCCGACGGCACGCTCTCGACGGGAAACCAGTGGGCCGCCGACATCGCAACCTACCGGATCGTCTGCGAGCCGGAGCCGACGCCCACGCCGACGATGACCCCCACGGGAGGAATCCCCGTACCGACCAACACTCCGCCCGGCAGCGGCCGGACTCCGACGCCGACCCCGACGCCGACCAAGACACCGATCCTCATCCTCCAGTCCTATCCGCAGAAGATCATCGGCAATGTCCCGGCCGATTCCGCGAAGATCCCGTGGGGCGTGCTCGACGGCCTCCCTTTCGACCCTGCGACGATCAAGGTCGCCTGCGGTCCGACCACCCATGGCGGAAACGTGACGGTAACGACGTCGGGTCTCCACGCCGGCCAGGTCAAGATCTCGACGGCCGCGGGCTACACGGGACCCGACTCCTTCTCCTGCCAGGCGAGCGACAAGAACGCCAGTTTCAGCGTCAGCGTGTCACTGACCGTCGGCCCGGAGATCGTCTATTTCGGCAAGCAAGGGTCCGGCGGTGACTGCCGGCTGACCACCCCGTGCGGTCTTTCGATTCTCACTACCGTCGCTCTTCCCGGCGCCAACATCTTCTTACTGAATGGCATCTACACCGTGTCGCTCCACTTGCTCGACGGGCAGAAGCTCCTGGGCCAGGGCGCGAGCCAGGACGCTTCCGCGGTCTTCGCGATCACCTTCCCATCCGGGAGCGATCTTCCCCCCGCTCCGACCGGGAATCCGACCTCCGTCAAGCTGAGCGCGGGACTCGTCACCGGCCAGGACAACCTCGTCCAGGGCCTCACCGTCTCGAGGCCCAATGACACAGCGTTCATCGCCGAGGCCTTCCACGCGCTGCTCGTGCGCGACGTCGTCGTCAACAACCCGACCGGCGCCGCCCTCGACTTCCACGACGGCACTCTCGACGCGATCCTCAAAGCCGTCTCCTCGGGCGGGGGCACGAATGGAGTCAAGGTGACCGATGCCCCGGGCTCCCTGACCATCGGCCTGGACGTGCCCAATCCGGACGCCCCCCAGATCGGCCGCACGACGCTCCGTCTCGGAGGCGGCCTGCCGATCGTTCTGGGCGCTGGCGGCAAGGTCTCGGGCGCCACGAGCGACGGAATCTTCCTCTCGAACGTCGGCAAGGTCACGCTGCGCAACATGGTCGTCCAGAACAACGGCGGGGCGCCCATCAAGGCCGCAAAGGCGGACGAATTCGACCTGGAGAACCTGTTCGTCTTGGGTGCCCAACTGGCCAATATCGAGGACTACAAAGGGGTTGGCAAATGGGTCGCGAAGCACACCGAGATCCGGGGAACGGGAAGCGCCGCGGATGACCCGATCAAGCTCGTCTCCCTGACCGGGCTTGGACCCGGCAGCGTGATCGTGTTCGACCATTCACTCGTCCACTTCGCGCGGGATTACGGCGTTCAGATCGCGGTCGGAGACACCGTGGACGGCGCGACCGCCGACATCACGGTCAATCAGAGCATCATCCAAAACGCCAATAACTTTGACGCTCTTCAGGTGAGCGCCAGCCGCGACGCCCAGGTGACGGTCCATGTCACCAACTCGACGTTTTCGAGCGCCGGAGACGCCGGCGCCCGTTTCCTCGCAGGCGACACTTCCAAAATCACGTTCGACTTCGACAGCAGCACTTTCTCCTCGAGCCAGCGGGGCTTCGTCGTCGAAGCAAACACGAGCCAGTCGGTTTCCGGGCTTCTTTTTGAGAACAACATGCGCGGTATCCTGGACGTCCTCAAACTTCAGTACTTGGGGTCCGGGGGAGGAACCGTCCAGGCTGATGGCAATCGTCTGAACGGAGACGTCCATGACATCGTGGTGAATCTTTCGCCCACGAGTCCGAGCACGCTGACTGTGGAGATCGTGAACAACCTCCTGGGTCAGGTCGCCCCAAATGCCAACCGCTCCGATGCGGTCCAGGTCAACGTCCAGGGATTGGGAACACTGAACTGGACCGCCACCGGCAATGTTTTCGGCGTCCAGAACATCGCAGGCTCCGGGTCGCCGACGGGTGACGGAATCCGTCTGACCGCCGGGGACTCCTCCGTTGTCAACATGACCTCGAGCCAGAACACGTTCAGACAGTTCTTGAACGGCGCTGGAATCCATGTCGTCTCCCACAACGACGCCAACGTCACACTCAACGTCGCGAACAGCGCGATCTCTTCGAGTCAGAGGGGCGTCGATGTGGAACACGGTTCGACACAGCTGACCTCCCTGGACCTTACCGACAGCTCCGTAACGGGCACGATCCTCGAGGCAATGCGGGCGAAGGCGGGCCTTCAGGGGACTCTGAATATCGCCGCCACCGGCAACACGATCGGCAACCCGGCCGTCCCCGATTCCGGGTCGAAGTCAGCCGACGGGTTCAGTTTCTCCGCAGACGGTAACGCCTCCCTGAACGCGATCGTGACTCAGAACGTGATCAACCGCATCAAGATCGGAAACGGCGTCTCCTTTGTCGCCGGCGGGTCGTCCAGCTCTCAGCTGTCTCTCCACAACAACACGATCAACCTCGGCGCCGGGTCGCTCGGGGCCGGATTCTTCCTCCAGAACGGCGTCGGGGGCACCGATAGCTCCAGTCTCTGTGTCGACGAGGGCCAGAACAGCTGGACCGGGTTCGGAGAGGGCTGGTCGCTCGTGAGTCTCGGATCCCCTCTTCTCCGCTCGCCGGGATACCGCACGCGCACGGTGTCCGTGATGGACTTCGTCAACATGCCGGCCGCCGACAGCAACTCGCCGGCGCTCATCGCGCAATATCTGAATTCCTCGAATTCCAACAATCCCCCGGTTGTCGCCGCCAACATCTCCATCGTCAGCGGCCAGATCGTCGGAGGACCGTGTGGCGGCCCCCTGCCGACGCCGACCCCCTCGGCCACGCCCACGTCTTCGCCGACGCCCTCTCCAACGCCATCGCAGACGCCCGTCCCGTCGACGAACACGCCGACGCCGTCCTCGACGCCGACTCCGGTTCCGCCGACCAACACCCCGACACCGTCTGCGACGCCGTCCCCGACGCCGGTTCCGGCAACGAACACGCCGACACCCACGCAGACTCCGACGGTCACACCGGTTCCGGCGACCAATACGGCGACCCCGACGCCGACCCCATCGGCGACGCCGGTTCCGCCGACCAGCACGGCAACGCCGACCCCGACTCCGTCGGCGACACCGATCCCGCCGACCAATACCGCGACGGCGACGCGGACTCCGACGAACACTCCGGTTCCGCCGACGAACACGGCGACGCCGACCCCCACGCCGAGTCAGACCCCGGTTCCGCCGACCAGTACATCGACGGCGACGAGGACTCCGACGAACACTCCGGTTCCGCCGACAAACACCCCGACGAACACGCCGTCGAACACGCCGGTTCCGCCGACCAATACCTCCACGCCAACCAACACGCCGACGTTGACGCCGACGGCGACGCCCACCTCCTGTCCCGTGATCGTCGTGAATCCCGTTTTTCTCCCCAAGGGCACGAACGGGGTCGCCTACCCGTCGGTCACGTTCACGCAGACGGGCGGCGACGGGACGGTGACGTTTTCCAAGACGGGGACTCTTCCCAGCGGCATGAATTTCGACGTCCCGACCGCGACGCTTTCGGGGACGCCGACCCAGCCGGGGAGCTTTTTGTTCACGATCTCGGCGACCGAGACCAACTGCGCGGGCAGCCGCGAGTATGGCCTCGCCATCTCCTGCCCGAACACTCGGATCTCGCTCTCGCCCGGCTCCCTCCCGTCCGCGACGGTCAATACCGCCTATCCGATCATGACGTTCTCGGCGACGGGCGGGACGGGGCCTTACACTTTCGCCAGGGCCGGCGTCTTGCCCGACGGCATGAGCTTCGACGCCGCGACCGCGACGCTTTCGGGGACGCCGACGCAGACCGGGGTCTTCCCGTTCACGATCAGCGTGACCGAGTCCAACGGATGCGGCGACAGCCAGGACTACGCGCTCGCGGTCTCGTGCCAGTCCGAAACGATCACGGTCAATCCGTCGGCGGTGGCGGCGGGCACGGCGAGTGTGGCGTACACCCCCCAGGTCTTCACCGGTTCGGGCGGAACTGGACCATACGCGTTCTTCAAGGCAGGGGCGCTGCCGGCGGGAATGACCTTTGACACTCCGACGGCGACCTTGTCGGGGACACCGACCGAGACGGGCACCTTTCCCTTTACGATCTCGGCCACCGAACCGAACGGCTGCCCCGGGTCGAGGGGCTATTCGCTCGTCATCGGCTGCCCGGCGATCACGGTGTCCCGCACCGGTGGGGGATCGTTCCCGGCCGCCTCCTACAACGTCTCCTACACCGGCCAGAGCCTTTCCGCGAGCGGCGGGACTGCGCCTTACACGTTCACGAAAAGCTCCGGCAACCTGCCGACCGGCATCTCCCTTTCCTCGTCAGGAGCGCTGAGCGGCACGCCTACCGCCACGGGGACTTTCACCTTCACGATTACGGCGACCGACAACATCGGCTGCATCGGTTCCCAGTCCTTCTCGATCGCGGTCAAACCCGTCGCCGCGGCCGACACGTACAACACCCTCGTCAACAACGTGCAGACAGCCGTCACCGGCGGCACGACTTCGTCGCCTTCGACGCCCTTCATCGCCGTCTCTGCAAAGATCACCGCCAACGACTCGCCGTCCGGAGGCATCACCCTGACCACCGGAACCTTCTCGACGACGCAAGGCGGCAGCGTGACGCTCGCGGCCGACGGGACGTTCCTCTACACGCCTCCGGTCACGGTCTTCGCTCTCACATCCGACAACTTCACCTACACGATTTCGAGCGACACTGGCGCTACGGGGACCCCCGCCACGGCCATCGGCACCGCGACCCTGAACATGAACGGCCGCGTCTGGTTCGTGAAGAACAACGTCGCTCCGGGCGGCAACGGGCAATCTCAGTCGCCTTTCAACACACTGGCCTCCGCCGGCGCCGTGTCGAAGATCCAGGACATTGTCTTCGTGTACTTCGGCGACGGCACCACCAACAATCTCGGCGCCATCTCGCTCCAGACCGGCCAGGCTCTCATCGGGGAAGGCAACGGGCTCGTCGTCGGGAGTCACTCGCTTGTCCCCGCCGGGAGCTTCCCGTTGATCGGGAACACCACCACGCTCGCCAATTTCGTCACGATCCTCGGCCTCGATTACTCGACGGGCGCCAACAGCGCGATCGCCGGAAACGGCACGAGCTTGAACATCAACCTCCGGACCCTCACCTCCACGACGGGGACGACGGTGAACATCGGCGGCGGGTCGGGATCCGGTGCGTTGACGTTCAAGACTATCTCCGCCAATGGCGCTGCCAGCGGCATCGTCTTCAACAACAACACGGGGTCGTTCACGGTCACCGGCGACGGCGCCTCCGATCCGGCCAACACCACGCGCGGCAATACGACCGCCAAGTCCGGGGGCGGCACGATCACGCTCGGGTCGGGCGGCACGATCCAGGCCACGACAGGGGCCGGAATCATTCTGGGCAACGGAACCGGCGCGGTGAGACTGACCAGCATGAATGTCATCAACCCTTCGGCGGGCCAGGCTGCCAACAGCGGGAACAACGGGATCACCGCGGGGAATGTCGCCAGCCTCGCTCTGGACAACGTCAAGATCTCCGGGTTCACTGGGAATTCCGGTTTGAGGGGCACCGGCGTGTCAAACCTCTCGATGCAGCACACCGACATCGACGGCAACGGCACCGACGCCGGCACGGAGACGAACAGCAACTGGAACGTGCGTCTGGACGAGCTCGCGGGCAACTGCGCCGACGCCACCAACGGCTGCCGCTGGAGCAACTCCCTCTTCTTCAACTCGCGTGAGAACATCGTCGGCCTCCTCCAGGGCCTCACGAACACGACGGTCAACACGAGGATGACGATCACGAACTGCGAGTTCCGCGACACGACGACCTTCGCCAGTCCCGCCAATGACGCATTCGCTATCTCCGCTTTCAACAGCGCGGTCACCAACATCACGGCCACCGGTTCGACGTTCGAGAACGTGGAGGTCGGCGGGTTCCAGTACGACGGCAACGACGACTCGAGCGGCACCGTCAACGTCCGCAACAGCGTTTTCGAGAACACCGGCAGCGATATCCTTCTCTTCCACAACGGCGGCACGCCGACGGTGGCCAAGACTCTGAGTTTCGACATCAGCGGGAACACGGAGCGCCAGCTCACGGGCAACTCGAGCTCGATTGCGGCCATCAACATCTTCCTCGCCGGAAACTCCAACAGCGGTTCCCAGATGGTCGGCAAGATCGAGAACAACACGATCGGAAATCTGGCCGTGCCCGGCTCCGGCTCGCACATGGGGCAGGGGATCACCATGAACGCCACCGGGGCCGGCACGATCACGGCGACCGTGACCGGGAACACCGTTCACCAGATTCACCAGGACAGTGTGTTTTTCGCCGAAGCCAACAGCGGATCGGCCAGACTGAACGCTTTCGTGCACAGCAATTCGTTCAACAGCGATCAGAGCGGGACGGGGCTTGATGCGTTCGATCTCACGGGAGGCGCTGTGCCGGCGGACACCGCGAAAGTTTGCCTCGACATGGCTCTCAATACGCTAGTCGGCGACCCGGCCTATACCAGCGTCGCCGCTCAGACGCGAGGAAGCGCCACGTCGGGTATCGAGCTAGTCGGACTGAGCAACGCCGACGACGATCCGACGAAGATCGCCGGCTGGTTCGGCTCCAACCCGGCGACGACTCCGCCGGGCGTAAACACTCTGGTCACCCCGGCGCCAAGTTCGACATTCATGATCCTCGGCGGCGGACACATTGTGGGCGTCGCGAATTGCGGCGTCACCTTCCCCCCGTGAGTGAGGGTGGTCGCGTATTGCTTTCCGAAAGAATGAGAGAAGGGAGGATCATCGATGTCTGATCCGTACCTGTCCGAGATCAGGATCGTCTCTTTCGGTTTTGCGCCAAAGGGGTGGGCCCTGTGCAATGGCCAGGTTATCCCCATCGCTCAGAATCAACCGCTGTTCTCGCTCATCGGCACGACTTACGGCGGCGATGGCATTACGACCTTCGCGCTGCCCGACCTGCGGGGAAGAGTGCCAATCCACGTTGGCAATGGCCACGTTCGCGGAGAGGCGGCAGGGGAGCT
>Ga0070708_100004864_pt1 | contig 10606 bp, 9 predicted proteins | sample KBSK5503metaG_FD_65469 | JGI IMG/M metagenome (GOLD analysis project Ga0070708, IMG submission 65469) | Corn, switchgrass and miscanthus rhizosphere microbial communities from Kellogg Biological Station, Michigan, USA - KBS K5-50-3 metaG | ecosystem: Host-associated > Plants > Roots >... | reverse complement strand
CAGCACCAGCGCCAGCTTCACCGTCAGCCAGCGCATGCGCGTAATGCTCTGCGTCCAGATGAGCAGATGCGTGCGCTGCTCCACTTCCCGCGTCACCAGTGGCGCGCCCACCAGCGCCCCCAGCAGCAGCGGCAGCGCCCCCAGCAAAGGGGCACCTCGCAAAAAGCCATAGTGGTTGTTCCACGCCATCCCCAGCTCGTCGCATAGGCTGCCCTTTGAGTTCAGCCCCAGGCAGTGGTTCTGCCTAAACTGCTGAAAGCTGTTCGCCATCTCCAGCCCGGTAATCAGCAGAAACACCCCGAGCACGGCCAGCACCACCAGCAGCATCAGGCCCTCGGCGCGATGCTGCCGCCAGACAACCCAGGTCATTGGAACACCTCTCTTCCATCTTGCTCGCGCGCCGATGGCGGCGCTTGCACTCGATCACCTGCCTGCTGGCTCAGATACGCCAGCACCATATCCTCCATTGATACCTCCTGCACTTCCCAGGAGGGGGCGAAGAGCGGTCCGTTGGTCCGCACCAGCAGCGTCGTCTGCCGGTCCGTGTGGCTCGCCTCGATCACCGTATGCACGCTGGCAAGCGCCGCTTCATCCTGGCGCGGCCCGATCAGCCGCTTGTGCGTCCGTTGAATCTCCTGCATATCGCCCGCAAGCTGGACCTGCGACGCCGAGAGAATCACCAGATAGTCGCAGACGCGCTCCAGATCGCCGATGATATGCGAGGAGAGCAGCACCGTCAGCCCGCTTTCGGCCACCGCGTCCATCAGCGTGCGCAAAAACTCGCGCCGGGCCAGCGGGTCCAGGCTCGAGAGCGGCTCATCCAGGAGCAGCAGATCAGGTCGCTTCGCCAGCGCCAGCACGAGCGCCACCTGCGCCTGCTGCCCGCCGGACAGCTTGCCCGCGCGCCGGTTCAGTGGAATGCCCAACTTCTGCATGCGCGCCCGCGCCAGCGCGTCATCGAAGCCGGGATTCAGCTTGCGCCCCAGCGTCAGCAGCTCCGCGACCGTAAAGCCCTTGTACAGCGGCGTATCCTGCGCCACAAAGCCCAGGCGCGGCAGCGCCTCGCCCGGCTGCCGCAGCGGCGACAGGCCAAAGGCCTGCACCTCGCCCGCCGTCGGCTCCAGCAAGCCCACCGCCAGATGCAGCAGCGTCGTCTTGCCTGCGCCGTTCGGGCCAATCAGCGCCGCCACGCGCCCGGCGGGAAGGCTCAGCGTGCAGTCTTGCAGCGCCCAGGTGCGCCCGTAGCGCTTACTCAGTTTTGTCGTCTCCAGCGCGGTGCTCATGCGGTTTCCTCGTGTTCGTTCTGGGTGTCTTGAAACGTGGACATGAAAAGCGCCAGCACGCTCTCGTTGTCCAGCCCGGCCTCAGAGGCGCTGTGCAGCCAGCGCACCAGGCTGCGGCGCAGCGGCGCGTGACTGGAGAGCGACGTGCCTGCCAGCGTGCGCTGCACAAACGTCCCCTGGCCCGGGCGGCTCTCGACCAGCCCCTCGCGTTCCAGCTCGCGGTAGGCTTTCAGCACCGTGTTGGGGTTGATGGTAATCTGCGCCACCGCCTCGCGCACCGTGGGAAGCTGGTCCCCCACCTGAAGCCTCCCCAGGCGCAGCGCCTGCTTCACCTGCTGCACCAACTGAAGATAGGCCGCCACGCCGGAATGACTGTCCAGATGAAATTCGATCATCGTGCTTCCTCCACGCAGCTAGATAGCCATCTCATTAAATAGCTAATAAGATAGTACAATCATACATGACAATGGCTGACTTGTCAAGAGGGTGAGTCGAGAAAAAAGGAGGTCTCTTGCCGTGCTCCCTGCGCGGAGAGCTGACCCGAGCAAGGCGTCTGAGGGAAGGAATCAGCCATCCTCACCGAGTCTCAGTTCAGATGGCCAACCGTGCAAAGTGGCGTGAATCCCTGAGGATCCGATCTGGAATTGTTTTGCTTTAGCCGATCTGGAGCCGCCACGGCGCGATTACAGTCAATTCGTGCTTGCTCATCAAGATGAGAGCCACGAGAGGGCGATCTGTCTGATCCTGCACCATCCTATCAAACGCATCTAGACGGCAAAAGCCCCCACGTGATAAGCTTGCAAGAAGAAAACGTGCCGGAGGAACCGCAGGAGGTACGAAGGAGTAGGTATGAACGAGAACGACCAACAAGACGCACATCTTCCTCTTCTCTCTGCACATGCCCACAAGAATCGGGCCATGTGGGAGGCGACCAGCGACGCCTATCAACAAGCCCATGCGACGGATCTCTCAGGAGAAAAGGCGATGAGCTGGGGGACCTGGCGCATCCCAGAGGCAGAACTGCATATTCTCGGTGAGGTAGCTGGCAAGGATGTCTTGGAACTGGGCTGCGGAGCCGCTCGCTGGTCGATTGCTCTGACTGGATGTGGCGCACGGCCTGTTGGCCTTGATGTCTCGTCACGACAACTCCAGCATGCGCGCCGCCTCATGACGGAGGCTGGGGTAGACTTCCCGCTGGTTCAAGCCAGTGCTGAAAAGGTCCCTCTGCTTGATGCTGGCTTTGACATCGTCTTCTGTGATTGGGGAACGATGACCTTCTGCGATCCTCACCGAACCGTTCCGGAAGGATCTCGTCTGCTACGCCCTGGTGGGCTGTTTGCCTTTGCAACCGCCACGCCGATCCAGTTTCTGTGTCAGGACGTGCAAACGGGCCAACTCACTGACCACCTGGTCAATGACTATTTTGGCCTGAGGCGTTTGGAGTGGGAAGACGAGGTTGATTTCCAACTGTCCTATGGGGATTGGATTCGCCTCTTTCGACACAACGGCTTGCTGGTCGAGGATCTGATTGAGATCCAACCGCCCAGTGGAGCGACCAGCACCTACCGCACCGCTGCCGAAACAGAGTGGGCCAGGCACTGGCCAATGGAGAACATTTGGAAGCTGCGCAAGCAAGCAAAGGAATAACCGTCGTCCTCCTCTGGCTCTGTAGACCCGTCGAGTAACCCGCATCCTTTGAACAACCAGCAACTCACCCGCAATCTACTCACCGGCTGAAAGCTGCACCAACGAGATTCAATCACGGCTCGCATCCCGGCAGACTTCTCATGCTACATGCGCCCTCTTCATCTTTGGCTGAAACCCTGTTAGCGTAATGAAAAGAAGGCTGTTGACTGTAGAAAATAACTTCCTATTGTACCGAATTTCTCCTCGCGACGCAATGGCTGAATTTTTGAAGCTTCCACCAACAATCGGGGGCCGTCCGACGCTGGAGGCAAGCTCCAGGCTACATTGGGGAGAGGATCTGGCCTCTGATTATTGGTGGAAGCTTTCTCCGCGGATTTTATGATGAGATTGTCAGTGCCATTAGCAATTCACCGGAAAATCGGCCTCCCAGCTTATGACCAGGGCAGAGTTGGAATAGACACTAAAAGCCTCTCCATAGATATGATTACTGTCACTTTTCTTGACAGTGAAACTGATACTGACCGTCGATGTAAGTGTGCCTGGCGGCATATAGACTGTAACCGGAGATGGTGAGGTGATACCGTAGTTGCTATCCCTGCTTGTCCATGTGTAGGAATACGTAACCCCGGCCGGATCGTCGGCCGGGTTATCAAAGAGCCCCACCTGTCCTGTAAAGGTCACTGTTACAGAGCTCTGGCTACAATCATAGACAGCAGGTGAGTCAGTATTCGAGATAAGACCTGGTTCTATTTCTGGATTGGTACAGTGAAAGATAAAGTTCGCCTTATTTGATACCAGGGAATTGGGCGCGGTTACTACAAGTTCCGCCCAAAAAGCAGTTCCCGCGTTGCTTGATGGCATCGACCAATCTGATTGAAACACCTGTGTTGTGCTGCCATGAAAGACCGCGTAATTGTCCTGTTCTCGTGTCCCGTCAGAACGCAGCCAGTGAAATGTGATCTGGTTAGCCTGGTGAACGGGGGCAGTATTTACCGTGAAAGTCTCTGTAAACACGATATCTGTGGAAGCTGCACAGTTCCCGTCGAAATTGCTGGGACTGGCTGTCATTATGGCATTTATCACAGCAAAACCTGACGACCCGCTGGTTGGCGCTGGAGAGGATGTGGCCGTAGCGGGCGCTCCAGCTGTCGTGGTAGAAACAGGTGTCGTTGTCGTAGAGGCAGGGGTGGCGCTGGAAGCTGGTGCCGCAGTCGAAGTTGTGCTGGAGAAGGCAGTCATTCCGGGCGTTGGATCGCTATGGGTCAGTCTGGTTGAGCCAGATGCTTTCAGGTAAGTTGCTGTAGCAGTAATCAGCGCTGTTAACAAGACCAGGGTTAGCAACGCGTAGACCACCTTCATCCTCTTATTCTCAACATGTCGTGGTGGGGCGGCAGGGGATGGAGTGAGCGCAATCTTCTGTGAATCCTGGGCTGGTGGAATTGGAGAGGTTATGTCTGTAATTTCCCCCTCTGGGATTAAGGAAGCAGAGCATACCGAACAAGAAGTATCAGCGGATTGTACCTCAGCTCCACATTGTGGGCATTGCATTGGCTACATCTCCTTATAAAGTCGTTTCATAACAGTGTGTCATAGAGCAAACTGGCAAATGGCTGAAAAGCACATAATTATGAGCTAGTATAATGGGAATGAGTCAATTTGTCATGCCCCCGGCTTGTGGGCTTGTGGGGGTTCCACCAACAATGGGGTGCTAAGCTGCCGCTGTTTCCCAAGCAGTGTTGATGCGCTGAACGCGTAAGGCCACTATAGCGGTGGCATTGGCCCGCTTCCAACGCATGCCACGTTTATTCATCCGCGCATTGATCACCACCGCCACGGCTCGTTCGACCAGTCCACTTCCGACCGGGTAACCTTGCTCCGCCCATGTCTGGTAGTCTCCTATCCAGTCCTGTTGCGCCTCCAGATACTGGATCGCCTTCTCAAAAGCGGCTGGCACCTCCCCCTGAGAGGGATGCAGGCTTTGCAGATGAGCCAGGGCTTGCTCACGCTTCCCTTCCCAAAGCAGTGGAAGCAGGACCTCATATTGCTCTTTGCACCAGGCCCGGTGCTCAGCTCGCTTGCTCGGTTGCAGGGAGCGCACCGCATCGCGCACCTTTCGCCACAGATGAGGCCAGTCCAGGATCTTGACGGCGTCGGGAAAGTGTTCGTGGGCCTGGGTTTTGATCCAGTCCGCTCCATCCCCCAGCACCACTTGTTTGCTGGCTTCTGTTGCGTGCAAGGCGCAGGCGGCAGCATACGTCAGTGTCCCGACATCTTCGGCTGGGCCAAAGGTCGCCACGTATCGCCGTTTCGTCAGTCGACGTCGTCCGTGTTTGCCGACCGGATCAATCTGGTTCGCAACCACGCCAATCTTGCCCTCCATTCCTCCTTTCTGTTCGCAAGAGGGAATCCAGCCTCCATCCAACCCGACCAGCAACCACTCTGGCAGTGGCGACTCTTTGGGGGAGGAGCTTCGCTCGCGCTCCTGACGGATCTGCTGCATATTCACTGCCTTCTGTAACACCTCTTGGGCCTCTCTCTGCTGGCATTGCTCCTGGATCGCTCCTTGCTGGTTGGTCAATTGGCGAAGCCGTTCGTCTGAGAGGTGGGCGCCACTCAAGCGTTTGAGCACCCCTGCTGCGGTTTCATACGGCCAGGAACATCCCACCAGGGCGGCTAGCTCGCGCAACTCTCTCGTCACATTTTGCCCGTGGATTTCTGCCAGGCAGGCATCCGCTGGCCGATACCGTTGCCCACAATGCTCACAGCGCACACGCCTCAGTGCAACCTCCACTCGTCCGAAGCTGGTCAGCAGCACCAAACCTCGCCACGACCTGCTTGACACATACCTTTCCTATCCATTGGACTAAAACCTTGTCAGGACAACCGAAACCAAGTAAGATGCTCAGTCAGAGAGATATCCACGTTCTGTATCTCAAAAGCTTTGTCCTGGGTGTTGCCCTGAAAGGAGAGCTATGCCCAAACGCAGGTACGAGCGTCGGGAACCGACGCAGGAGTGGTCACAGATTCGTCCACTGCTCAGAGATTCTGCTCAAATTAAATACGAACTGATCAGACCCGTGATTTTGTGGGGCGTCAACGTCAAGGAGCGCGCGGCTGAGACGGGAGAGCCACGCAGTACCATTTACTACCAGGCTAATCTCTTTGACCAGGCGGGAATGGCAAGCCTATTGCCACCAGAGCCGCCGCCGAAAGTTGAAAAGCTCGATAAACGAACACTTCCCCCTCCAATGCGCCAGGCCATTGTCAATCTGCATGCGGAGTATCAAGAGCATCATGTGGATGAGATTGCACGAATCATCTACGTCCAATTTGGTCGGAGACCCTCCGCGCAAACCATTAAGCTGACTCTTGCCAATGGCCCTAACCCATCCCGCACCACCCGCCGTTTCCCGCTCTGGTCACAGATTTCCGATCCGCGTGAACGGCGGCTGGCAGTGATCAAGTTGCATGTAGAAGGCTGGACGCCCAGCTCAATCGCCGACTATTTGGGTACGTCGCGACAGACGGTCTATGCGACACTGAAACGATGGATCGAAGAGCAGTTCGCCGGGCTTGCTGACAAATCGAGTCGGCCTCACCAGCCCGTTACAAAAACGACGCTCAGGACCATGCAGGAAGTGAGGAAAATGCAGATCAATCCTGAGCTGGGGGAATATCGTGTGAGCGCAGCGCTGGAACAATTGGGGATCAAGCTGTCTCCTCGTACCTGTGGCCGTATCCTCGCTTTGAATCGAGCACTGTATCATCTCCAGATGCCAAGGAGCGGCGGGCGCCCGAAGAAAGAGCTGCCTTTCAAAGCTGAGTATCGCCATCACTATTGGTTTGTGGATATCAGGTACCTTGACATGCACCAACTCGGTGGAGAAATGATTTACTGCATTAGCGTTTTAGAGGGCTATTCGCGGGCGATCCTGGCTTCCGCTGTCACCCGGCGACAAAACTTTGAAGAATATATTGCGGTGCTGTATGCAGCGATTCGCAAACACGGATGCCCAACTGCACTGGTGAGTGACCACGGCGGCGTTTTTCGAGATCATCGGGCCATGCACATTTACCGTGCGTTGGGCATAGAAAAACTTGAAATAGAGAAGCGGCAAAGCTGGCAAAATCTGATAGAAACGGCGTTGTATGTGCAAAGACGCATGGGAGATTGGTATTTCGAGACGGCGAAGAGCTGGGAAGACCTTGTGGCGGTGCATGAAAAGTGGGTCCTCGATTACAACTTTCAAAAGCATTTGGCACACGAGAAACGGGAAGACGGTCGGCACTCTCCGGCGGAAGTGCTCGGCTGGGTGGCTGGCAAGCAGTTTGAACCGGACTACATGTATCGTGCGTTCTCGGCCATTTGCGAGACAAGAACGCTGACTTCGGCAGGGTATGCCCGCTTCCGGGATTTCTTGCTCTATGGTGAACGCAGTCTGGCCGGCAAGAAGGCGCTGGTCAACACCTTTCAGGACCAGCTTTCCCTGGAATATGGGGAGCATCCCCTGGCCAAATATTCTGTGGAGTGGCAGCCGGACGATAAACATCTCCTACGAGTTGGCAATCCGCGCCTCTACGACCATCCCTACCAAAGCCCCCAATTAGAACTCTGGTCGAAAGACTCGGTCGAATGGTTTGTGATTATTCAAGCTAATTCCTATGGGCCTCGCCCACGACGCAAACACGCCTCTCGGATCTAGGTGGTACAGCCCCCATTGGTGACTGACGGGACACAAGGCTGAAAGCGGTCGCCTCTCACTGCAAATACGAGAGTTATCTCATGAAAAGCCTGCTCTATCTTGACTCTTCGTCGTCCGAAAGAGTATCTGATGCGAGAGCGGCCAGCATCTCCTGATCACGCTCCATCTCTTGTGCTTGTTGCGCCTTCTCTTGTTGGAGCATCCAACGGAGGAGAAAGATGCTCGCCAGGACGATGAAGTAGATACTCCCCACAATCCACATGGCCTTTCTGTAGCAGGTGGACAAAAAACAACATTCGGCTCTGTAAGCCGCTTCGCGTGCTAAACGTTGGAAATTGTCCCACTGCTACGGAAAACCCCATCTTTTCCGACAAAGCCTGGGGAATGATGAGAAAAAGTCGAACGCAAAAAATCAGTGTGTAAGCGTCCTAATTATAGCGGTACTGTAGGGTAGACACCAGCCGCAAAGTTATATGGGCAGAGTGTGTTTTGGCCAAAGACCCTGCTTCTTGTGCGTAACGGATCGTGGCCTGCTCGAGGAGCTGCAGGCTCCTGAGCATGACGCGCCAGGAGTTTTCAGCACACGCAGAACAAAAAGTACGCTATTGCCTCTTTTCGCGGTTATCTTAGAAGATCTACCTCATCTTGTGACGATGACGATATGGCTCAATACAAGGAGATGGCCATATGAAAAATCCTCTTTCCTGGTTACGCACTGTTGTCCTAGTGGCCTGTATTTTGTCGGTGACGGCCTGCACCGTCACCCTGTCTTTCTGTAACTCATCGAACTCCTATACTCTGACCTGGCATCCAGGGGTCTCGGGCTTTCCCGATGTGACCTTAACTCTCACCCCTGTTATTCCCCCCAAAGCGCTGGGTTTGAAGCCCAGTGACTATGTGCAGGTCGATCTCAAAGTTGACAATTTTTCGTTCTCGACCAATGACCCTGCTTACCGGTGCCTGGAAACTGTTGCCGCGACGACCCTACCGATCATTCTTGCACCGGAAAATGAGGTCATCAGCGGCTTTGCTGCAATTAATGACTTCCTTATTGTATACCAGGCCTGCGGGCAGTTTGTGCAGACTTCCCATGCTAACCTGGCTTCTCGCGGAGGAATCGCGGCGAAAGAGCTGATCTTTTTCAAGATCACCGGCCAGAAGATGGTTTCTCGGGCGGCGAATGGACAGGAACTCTCCCCTCTGAATTTGCCTCAAAGTCCTACAGTTACTCCCAGTATAACACCAACCCAGATTACCCCGACGCCGCCTCCACCGACGCTTACTGTGATCCCTACCGGGTTCAATGGGAATAAAGACTGTTCCTACGGTGCGAATAATGGCTGGACCTGTTCTGTAACGCTCAGCAGCAGTTCGAGTAACCAGGGTGATCTTGCCTGGTCCGCCTCGAGCAGTGGGCTACCAGGCATTTCCTTTAGCCAGTCAAACGGTACATTGTCTCCTGGCACATCCCAGCAAATTGAAGTCTTCGTATCGGCGTCCACTGTCTGCCCGGCCAGCGCCAGCCTGGCCTTCTCTGGGCCAGCGAATACGGCCAGCGTCTCGTGGAGTTGTGCAGCCCCAACCTTGTCGGTCAGCCCGTTCAGCCTGGGCCCGGGTAATTGTCAATCGGGGAAAACCGGCTATACCTGTACCGTGACATTAAGCGATGATCAAGGCGGTGCGAACTGGACCGCGTCCAGTGGTATCAAGGGCGTGAACATCAGCCCATCGAGTGGGACCGTCTATCCAGGCGGGACAACGATAACCATCTCAAACCTACCCTGTACTACCGTTACCATCTCCTTCGCAGGGCCGACAAATACCGCTACCGCGTCATGGTCCTGTATACTTTAAGGCTGACAAGCAAGCGATACGGTGTATCCAAGCGGTGAGACAGTAACCATCACCATACCGAGCACTAACTGTGTAAATGGTTTCGGTCAAGGTACTATCACCTTCTCACAGGCACTAGGAGGGAATTCTGTCACTGTGTCTTGGTCTGGGCCATGCATCAAGTGAGTACTTTCAAGGTCTTTGGGCAGAGCGTTCTTTGCTCATGTAAAGTGGGATTCTCTCTCCTCTCCTGCAGGAAGTCAGGAAGTGAAACATTTTTTACGACCAACGCAACTAGACTGAGATAAGACCAGATGTCACAATTCGGCTCAGACATTTGCAGGAGCTGCTTGAGGGCTTCTGGTGCAAGCAGATTCGCCTTACTTTAGTTGCGCCACTTCTCAAAAAGTTTCACTTCCTGGTAAGCACTCTGTCAGGGAGCCAGCTTTCTTTGTCTAAATGCGCAAGAACAGGCAGTGGCATGAGACCCTGATCTGGCGATCCTGACAAGGTTTTAGTCCAATGGATAGGAAAGGTATGTGTCAAGCAGGTCGTGGCGAGGTTTGCAGCAGCACCCGTCGTTTGGTTCCTTCCCCTTGTCCCTGCAAACAGCCACACGCCGGGCACTGCTTCTGCTGCTCTTCCTGCCCGCGAATGGCTTGTTTGAGCGCTTCTTTCATCGCTTCTCTTCCTGCTTCCACGATCTAGTTTTCCATCTGGCTGACGCTGGCTGTTGCATCCAGCTCCATCTTGAGCGATACTGTCACTTGCATGAGAGGAGTTCCTCCCTGTGATTGTTCAGTTTTTTTCCACAATAGCAACTTCTCTCGATTCTTTCAAGCCTCAGCCCCCCATTGTTGGTGGAACCATTTTTGAAAAATTGGTTCATATAACCAGGTCTAAACTGTGTTCTATTGAACCAACTAACTGATGAAATGAGCGGGATTATCAAGAGAGCGGTGCGTGGAATCCCTGATTATATGAAGCAATACAATTTTTGTAGATAGATGTCGCTACATTCTTCTGCCTCATCGTATATGGAGACCATTCCCAATCAGGACTCAGTTAGCCCCACTCTGGAATGGTCTCCGATTTATCATCTGCTAGGCAACCGTGCGCCCCGGCGCCCTTTCTTCTTAC
>Ga0070708_100004862_pt1 | contig 10607 bp, 8 predicted proteins | sample KBSK5503metaG_FD_65469 | JGI IMG/M metagenome (GOLD analysis project Ga0070708, IMG submission 65469) | Corn, switchgrass and miscanthus rhizosphere microbial communities from Kellogg Biological Station, Michigan, USA - KBS K5-50-3 metaG | ecosystem: Host-associated > Plants > Roots >... | reverse complement strand
GTCAACGGCGTCTTCAAGGTCAAGGCGGCGCATTTGATTCCCCTCGTCTCCGACGCCGTTCGCAGGGCCAAGCAGTTCCGCCGCTTCTCGATCCGGCATGTCCCGCGGGAAAAGAACCGCCTTGCCGACCGGCTGGCGAACCTGGGAGCGGACGTGAGCGAACGGGCCCCGGGGCCCTCGTGAACGCGGTCTCGGCCGGCCAGATCGCGGCCCGCCGTGACGAGCTCCTCGGACGCATCGCGCGCGCGGCCGAGCGGACCGGCCGCGACCCGGGCGCAGTTGCGCTCCTGGCCGTGACCAAGACGCATTCCGTCGAAGTCGTCCGGCAGGCGGCGTTGGCCGGTCTGACCCGCTTCGGAGAGAACCGGGTGGCCGAAGGAACCGCCAAGATCGCGGCGCTCGCGGGCGAGTTCCCGGCGCTCGAGTGGCGGCTCATCGGCCCTCTGCAGTCGAACAAGGCGAAGCCCGCGCTACAATACTTTTCAGTGATCGAAAGCCTGGATCGAGAAAAACTGGCGGCCCGTCTGGAAGGGTTGCTCGCCCCGAAAGGGAAGATCCTGCCGGTCCTTCTCGAGTTGAACCTCGGCGCCGAAGAGACCAAGTCCGGCTCCCCGCCGGAACTGGCCGAGGTCCTCGCGTCCGCGGCGCTCGCCTGTTCTCACCTGGAAGTCCGCGGTCTCATGGCCGTGCCGCCCTTCACGGAGGACCCGGAGGGCGGGCGCCCTTACTTCAAGCGCTTGAAGGAGATCCGCGACCGCCTGGCCGACCGATTCGGAAAGCCTTTCCCCGAGCTTTCGATGGGGATGAGCCACGATTTCGAGGTCGCGGTTGAGGAGGGCTCGACGGAGGTGCGCCTCGGGACGGTCCTGTTCGGCCCGAGGGCCGCGGCGTGAACGTCGGAAGCGCCTTCACGGCAGCGGTGCTCGACGTGATCTTCGCGATCCTGTCCGTCATCCAGTGGCTCGTCATCATCGCGGCCGTGATCTCGTGGGTGAATCCGGACCCGCGCAACCCGATCGTGCAGTTCCTCTACCGCTCGACGGAACCGATCCTGCGGCCGTTTCGCAGGCTTCTTCCACCGGCCCGCACGGGAGGCATCGATTTTTCCCCGCTCCTCGTCATCCTGGTCATCCTCTTCATCCGTACGTTCCTGGCCCGCCTCTTCCTGCGTCCCGGCGGGCTCATCTAGCGGAAGAACTTTCAAGGAGGCCCCATGCCTAAAGTCACCCCTATCCAGATCCAGAACCACAGTTTCTCGAAGAAGTGGAGGGGGATCGATCCCGTCGAGGTCGAGGCGTTCCTCGCGCTCGTCGGCGAGGAGATCGAGGACCTGACCCGGGCGCGAGCGGATCTCGAAAGCCGCGTGCGCGCGCTCGAGACCGAGAACTCCGAGCACCGCGAGAGAGAGCGCACTCTGCGGGACACGCTCCTTTCCGCGCAACGGGCCTCCGAAGACATCCGCGGCGCGGCGCGCAAGGAAGCCGAGCTCATCGTCCAGCAGGCGGAAGACTCGAGCGAGCGCCTGACGCACCATGCGCTCCAACGGTCCGCCGAAATCGAGAAAGCGATCGAAGACCTGAAAATCCAGCGGACCCATTTCCGCCTCCAGGTGGAGAAACTGGTCGAGCTCGTCCACCACATCGTGGAAATGGACCGCAACGAAGACGAGAAAGACCGCCCGCTCTCCTACCTGACCCGGAAGGGCGAGAGGGGCGAGACGAGCGGATGAGAGAAGTCGACAGTCGACAGCCGACAGTCGACAGCTAGGAAGAGACTCTCCCCTCCTCTCCTTCCGGGAGAGTGTCGGGGTGAGGGGCGCACTCATGGCTGACCCGGCTTCCTCTACCTCTCTCGAAATCCGCAACGCCGCTTGTCTCGCGACTCCGCTGGGAAACGCGGCGAAGAGAGGCCGCGCCCAGGGGGAGATCCTCCGCATCCGCGAGGCCGCGGTCCGGGCCGAAAATGGCATCCTCGTCTTCGTCGGGAGCGAAAGCGACTACAAGCGCGAGTACGCGGGGCGTCCGGCAGCCACGGCGATCGACGCGTCCGGTAAGACTCTCCTGCCCGGTTTCGTGGACTGCCATACGCACCCGGTGTGGGCAGGAGATCGCGGCGAGGAGATCGGCCGGCGGCTCTCGGGGGAAAGCTACGCCTCGATCGCCGCGCAGGGAGGCGGCATTGTCGCGACAGTTGCGGCAACGCGGGCCGCCAGCGACGAGGAGCTGCGCTCTCTCCTCGTCCAACGCCTCGGCCGGATGCTCTCCTGCGGGACGACGACCGTCGAGGCGAAGTCGGGCTACGGCCTGACGGAGCAGGAGGAGATCCGGGCACTGCGCCTCCTCTCCTCGCTTGCGGGCTCTGACCTGCCCCGGCTCGTGCCGACCCTGCTCGCCGCGCACGAGGTGCCGCCGGAGCACCGGGACCGGCGCGGCGAGTGGGTCCGGATCGTCGCGGAAGAGCTCGTTCCGCGCTGCGCGAAGGAAAACCTGGCGCGCTTCTGCGACGTTTTCTGCGAAGAGGGCGTCTTCACCGTCGAAGAATCGCGCCTGATCCTCGTTGCGGCGCGGGCCGCGGGCCTGGGGCTCCGGATCCACGCGGACGAGCTCTCCCGTTCGGGCGGCGCCCTCCTGGCCGCGGAGCTCCGCGCGGATTCGGCGGACCACCTGCTCTGCATCGGCGAGAAAGAGATCGAAGCCCTCGCCGGAGCGGGAACAGTCGCGGTCGTCCTGCCGGGCACGGCCTGGTGGATGAGGTCGAGCCCGGCACCCGCTCGCGCGATGATCGCGGCCGGCGTGCCGGTCGCCGTCGCGACCGACGCCAATCCCGGCACCTGCAACACCGAGTCGCTCCCGGCCGTGGCCGCTCACGCCTGTCTTGACTCGGGGCTGACCGTGGAAGAGACGTTGACCGCCATGACGCTGAACGCCGCTGCCTCGCTTCGTCTTGCCTCGGAGATCGGTTCGCTCGAGGTCGGCAAGAAGGCCGACGTCGTCCTCCTCGACGCGCCCGGCGACCGGCACCTCCTCTATCATTGGGGCGTGAACCTCGTCTCAGCGGTCGTCCGCGGCGGCTCCATCGTCCGGAAGCCTTTCCCATGAACGACTTTTCCGAGCTTTCGGTCCGGGAGTTTCTCTCCGCGCTCGCCTCTCCGGAGCCCACTCCGGGCGGCGGCACGGCCGCAGCCATCGCCGGAGCGATGGGCGCGGCTCTGGCCGAGATGGTCGGCGCGCTGACGCTTTCCAGAGAGAAGTTCGCGCCGGTCCATGAGGCCGTGCGCTCCATCGCCGAAGCGGCGCAACGCGCACGAGAAGAATTCCTCGTCCTCGCCCGCGAAGACTCGGAGGCCTACGACGCGGTCGTCGCCGCGCGGCGGCTCGCGAAAGAAACCGAAGAAGAGAGGCAGGTCCGCGCCCGGGCGATCGAGAGCGCCAACCGGCTGGCCACGGAAGTGCCGATGCGGACGGCGCGCGCGGCGTCCCGGCTGCTGGCCGCGCTGCCGGAGTTGGTCGAGAAGGGCAATCCCAACACGTTGTCCGACGCCGGAGCCGCCGCGCTGGTGCTCTCGGCCGCCGCGGAGGGGGCGCTCTTGAACGTCGGCATCAACCTGCCCGGCATTTCCGACGCCGCCTTCGTCGAGGAGATGCGGCGGGAGGCGGCGGCAATCCAGGGCGAGACGCAGAGGCTGCGCTTGAACATCCTCGCCGAGGTTGCGAAGCGATTCTGAAGGATCCGCCGGCGATGCCCGCCGCCGTCCGCCCGTCCCCGACAATGGTTGCTTCGTCCCTCTCCGTCATCAATTGATCCCGACCGGGCCGCCCGCGGGAGCGGCCCGCTGTTAGTCTCGAGGCGTGGCGGCCCGGCGATCCGCGCTCCTGCGATCCGCTGTTGTCTTCTCGATCGCGCTGGCCGTGCGGCTCGCCGTCTGGTCGGAGCTTGCGCATCATCCCCTTCTTCGCGCTCCGCAGCTCGACTCTCTGGAATACATCTCCTGGGCCTCCCGGATCGCCGCCGGAGATTTCCGGTGGCCGGCGCCCCCGCCCCACGGGCCGGGTTACCCGTTCTTCCTGGCAGGCGTCTTCCGACTCTTCCCGGACTCGCTCCCCGCGGTTTCCGTCGCGCAGGCAGCGCTCGGAGCCTCGACCTGCGTCGCGGTCGCCGCCCTCGCCGGAATCTGGTTCGGGCCGCTCGCCGCCTGGGCAGCCGGGCTTCTCTTCGCCGTCTGCGGTGTCGTCGCCTGGACGGACGTATCGATCCTCGCCGAGGGCCTCCTTCTCTTTCTTGTGACGGGAGCTCTCCTGTTCGTCGGCAAAGGCCCGGTCACGTCGAGACGGGCCGCCCTGGCTGGTTTCGCGACGGGTCTTTCGGCGCTCGTGCGGCCGACTGCTCTCGCCCTTCTTCCGCTCGTCCTCTTCACTCTCGCGCGCCGCGAAGGCTGGAGACGGCGCGGCTTCTGGATGGCCGGGCTCGCGGCGGGCGCCGCCGGTCTCGTTCTCCTGCCGGTCACCGTTGCCAACTGGAGAACGAGTCGTGCGCCGCTCCTCGTCCAGGGGCACGGCGGCTTCAACTTCTACCTCGGCAACTCGCCTGCCGGCACCGGGCTCCCCACCCGTCGTCCCGGCGCCGGCTGGGACCGTCTCGAAGCCGAAGCGACGCGCAACGGCTTTCTGCTTCCGGCCGAGCAGGATCGCTACTTTCTTCGCAAAACGCTCGCGGAAATCACCGCCTCGCCTCTCACCTATCTGAAGCTCCTCGGGAGAAAACTTTTCTGGACGATCCAGGCGGACGAAATCCGCGACTCCTTCAGTTTCTCCTTCTTCGCGAAGGCCTCCCCGCTGCTCGCTGCGCTGCCCGGGTTTGGCCTGCTTTTCCCCCTCGCCCTCACGGGAATCCTGGCTTCCGTGCGCGAGGGGCCGCGCCCCGCTCTCCTGCTCGCTGACGTCGTCGCGACCGCGAGCACGTGCGTTCTCCTCGTGACGAGCTCCCGCTACCGCCTTCCCTTCGTGGCGGCTCTCGTCCCCTTCGCCGCCGCAGGACTCGTATCCTGCATGCGGATCGCGCGGGAACGCTCGGCCCGCGCCGCCTTCCTGGCCGGCGCGCTCTTGGCGGGGATCGCGCTCTGCCGGCTGGAGCGCCACGCTCCGAGTCACATCCATGCGGAAGAGTGGAGTGCGACCGGCTATTCGCTCATTCACCTGCGGGAGCCGGACGATGCCGAAAGAGCCTTTCGGAAGGCGATTGCGGAAGATGCGCGCTGGAGTCCGGCCTGGGCCGGATTGGGAGTGGTCGCAATGAACCGGGGAGACATTCCCGGCGCAGAGAGCCTGTTGAAGAAGTCGCTCCTCCTGCAGCCGGACAATTTCGACGCGCAACGGGAGTTGGGCGTCGTGCTCGAGCGGCAGCGCCGGTTCGGAGACGCGGAGGCGGTCTATCGCCACGCTCTCGACACCGCGCCGAACGATCCCGCCTTCGGGCAGGCGCTCGCCAGCACGCTGCTGGCGCAGGGCCGCCTGCCCGAAGCCCTGTCCCGCGCGCGAGAGCTCGTCGCGCGAAACCCGGAGGTCGCCTCTGCCCACCTGCTCCTCGCAAGAATCCTCGGGGCGCAGCACCGGCCCCGGCCTGCCGTGTCGGAGGCCGCCGAGGCGGCGCGGCTCGATCCCGGGGCCGGCGAAACGCGCTTCACGCTCGCCATGCTCCGTATCGAGGCCGGAGATCTCGAGGCGGCCGAAGAGGCTCTCCGACAGGCCGAGGCGCTCGGCGTCGATGCCCGGCCGCTCGGAATGGCCAGAGCGCTCCTCTGTCGTTCCCGCGGCCGGTTCGACGAGGCCGACGAGGTTCTCCGCCAGGTGCTCGCCCTCGATCGCGACTACAAGCCGGCCGTCGCGTTGTTGCTCCAAAACGCCCGTGCCCGTCGCAAGGAGAACGAAGCGAGAGACTACCTGCGGGGTCTGGCGGGTCCCGGGTCCTGAAAATTCGGTCCCGGTAGCCCGTATCACTCACGGATATGCCGCCGGAGCAACGTGCGAGTCTTTGAACGACGAGCGTCTGATCTCGCGCGGATCGGCGCGGGGGAACCGCGTGACGGCTTGTCGTTCGTGAATTACACGGGCTAAGAGTCGCGCGGAGAAGGACTTGGCGACACGCGCCCGCTCGAAGCGGCCTTCTCCGGATTCTTCTTGACATCCGGGAGCGCATCTGTCACAGTATTTCAATCGTCGCGCGATTCCGGAAACGGGGTCGCGCGATTTTGTTTTTGCGCGACCCCACCTTCTAATTCTCTGACCCGGCTGAACTTCAGCCCGGGGCCTCACACTCTCACGCCGCCCGCCTCGTTCCGGGGCGCCCGGAATCACCGCGCGGAAGGCCCGCTGTGATGGTTTCAGGTTCCAGGTTCCAAGTTCCAAGTGCGAAGAAAGCCTTGAAACCTGAAGGTTGAAATCGTCATTCGCCCGCCTGACCGATTCCATGAATCATAGAATCGCCCGTTCATGGCTGACGCGGGGAAGCTCTACCTGATCGACGCGATGTCGAACATCCACCGCGCCTACCACGCGATCCAGCGGCTTTCGACCTCGGCGGGAAAACCGACCAACGCCATCTACGGTTTCATCACGATGCTCCGCAAGATGCTGCGCGAGCACGCTCCCGACTACCTCGCGGTCGCCTGGGACGGGCCGGAACGGACAATTCGCCACGATACCTACAGCGAGTACAAGGCCAACCGCGTCCCGATGGCCCCGGATCTCGCCTCGCAGATCGGAGACATCCGCCGCGCGCTGGATGCCTACCGGATCCCGATCCTGGAGCTGACCGGCTACGAAGCCGACGACGTCCTCGGAACCCTCTCCGCGAAGGCCGCAGCGCAAGGCTTTGATGTCGTGATCGTGACGGCGGACAAGGACATGCTGCAGCTCGTCAAGCCCGGCATCCGGGTGTTCCACACCGGTCGCGAGAAGTTCCTGGACGAGGCGGGTGTCCAGGAGTTTTTCGGCGTCCCCCCCCGCCAGGTGGCCGACGTGCTGGCGCTCATGGGGGACAGCGTGGACAACGTCCCGGGCGTCCCCGGTGTCGGCCAGGTGACCGCGAAGAAGTGGATTTCGAGCTACGGCAGCCTGGAGGCGCTGCTCGCGAAGGCCGACGAGGTCCCCGGCAAAGTGGGCGAGAGCCTGCGGCAGCACAAGGAGGCGGCGATCCTGTCGCGGACGCTCGTCGGAATCCCCACGGACCTGCCGATCCCCTTCGAGCCCGCAGTGCTTCAGCGCTCGGAGCCCGATGCCCGGAAACTGAAAGACCTCTTCGTCGAGCTCGAGTTCCACTCGCTCGCGGCCGAGATCGGAGCGGAGGCGGCGACCGCGCCGGAGATCACCCGGGCACGCATCGAGCCCGGAAAGCCGTTTTCCGTCGCCCCGGGCGAGGCCTTCGGCGGCGCGCTCTTGAACGCGCGAGACCGAGTCCTCCTCGCCGTGGCCGATCGAGAGCGTGTCGAGATCGCGGAGGATTCCTCCGAAGGGATCCTCGAACGCTGGAAGGAGCTCGACCGTCCGGGCCGGCAGATCTGGCTCGCCGACGCCAAGCCCGTGGATGCGCTCCTCGCCCGGGCCGGCCGCGCGGTCGCGGGGGACGTCTTCGACGTCTGTCTCGTTCAGTACGTCCTGTCGCCGGGCGTGGGGGGATCGGAGCTCGAGACCATGGCCTTCCAGCGCCTCGGTCAGAAGGTCACGTCGGACAAGGAGGCGGGGGTCGTCTCGTGCGCGCTTCCCGAGGGGTACGCCATCGAGACCGCCGACCGCTGGCTCGCGGAGCGCGCCGCGACGAGTCGAGGAATCGCCGCGGTCCTCGGGCCGGAGCTTTCCGCGAGGCCGGCCCTCGAAAAGATCTACCGGGAGATCGAGCGGCCGCTGACCCCGGTCCTCGCCCGGATGGAGATCGAAGGGGTCGCCATCGACGTCCCGCTCCTGAAGGAAATGTCCGCGCGCATGGAGACGGACCTTCGCGCGCTTGAGCAGAAGATCTGGGCGGAAGCCGGCGAGGAGTTCAATATCAATTCTCCGGTCAAGCTCGGTCAGATTCTTTTCGAGAAGCTCGGATATCCCTCTTCGAAGAAAACGGCCAAGACGAAGTCCTCCTCCACGGGAGTCGACGTCCTGTCCGATCTCGCCGAGAAGGGTTATCCGGTCCCGCGCCTGACGCTCGAGTTTCGCGAGATCGCCAAGTTGAAGGGGACCTACGTGGACGCTCTGCCGGCTCTCGCGGACGAAGGCGGGCGCGTTCACACCTCATTCCGGCAGACGGTCGCCGCGACGGGACGCCTCTCCTCTTCGGACCCGAACCTTCAGAACATTCCGATCCGCACGGCCGCCGGCCGCGAGATCCGGCGCGCCTTCATCGCGCCGCAGGGCCGGCAGCTCGTCGTCGCCGACTACTCCCAGATCGAGCTGCGCATCCTCGCGCACATCTCCGGCGACGAAGCGCTCATCGCGACGTTCGAGCAGGACGAGGACATCCACCGCGCGACGGCCGCGCGCATTTTCGGAGTGTCGCCCGATCTCGTCTCCCACGAGATGCGCAACGCCGCCAAGCGGATCAACTTTGCACTTCTCTACGGCATGGCGGCGTTCACGCTCGGCAAGGACCTGGGCGTTTCGACCTCCGAGGCGAAGAGCTACATCGATTCCTACTTCAACCAGTTCCCCAGGGTCCGCGGCTGCCTCGACGCGATCCTCGAGGAGGCGCGCCGGACGCGAGAGGTGACGACGCTCTTCGGGCGCGTGCGGCCGATCCCGGAGATTGCCGCTTCCAATCCCAACGTCCGCGGCAACGCCGAGAGGATGGCCCTGAACGCGCCCTTCCAGGGCTCGGCCGCGGACATCATCAAGATCGCCATGGTCCGTCTGGACAGAGAGTTGTCGCGCCTCAAGTCCGGCGCCAGGCTCCTCCTGCAGGTGCACGACGAGCTCGTCCTGGAGGCCCCGGACGAGGAAGTCCCGGCCGTCAAACGACTCGTCGCGGACGTCATGGAGGGCGCCGCGCAGCTCAAGGTGCGGCTCGCGGTCCACGTCGGGTCGGCCGGAGACTGGCTGTCCGCGAAGTGACCTGTTTCGCTATACTTCGCCGGAAACCATGAAACATCGCTTTCTGTTGCTCGCGTTCGTAGCAGCGTCTGCGGCCTCCGCCCTGGCCGCGCAGACGCCCCCGGCCGCTGAGACTCCGGCGCCGCCTCCCACCGAGGCTCCGGCTCCCGCACCAACGGAGGCTCCGGCGCCCGCGGCGATCGTCACACCGGCCGCCGCGCCGTCGCTCGCGCCCGCGATCCCCTCGACGCCGGCCCCGTCTCCCACTCCGGTTCCGACGGGCGCCCCGCCGCGCCGCCTCTTGGATACACCCATGATTTCCATATCGCACCTGCCCGCGGACAATCCGTTCGGCGTCGCCATCGAGGAACCTCCGGCTCTCCCTCCCAAGCCGCCTTTCCCCGAGCTTCCCACTACGGCCTCTCTCTTCGCGACGATCCGGGTGGACCCGACCGGCAAAGTCGTCCAGTCCAAGCTCGTCCGCGATCCCATTCCTTCGGTGGCGGCGGAGTCGCGCCGATCCTTCGAGCAGCGTTGGGCCTTCGATCCCGCTGTCCGGGGGGGCCAGCCTGTCGAGACCTGGGGGAGCGTCCGCCTGGATCTGCAGGTGGATGTGCGGCCCCGGGAAGAGCAGGCGGCCCTGACCCCGATCACGTCCGCGACGCCGCTCCCGGTCCCCTTCGAGTGGGGTGACGACAAGAAGTGGTACGACGGCTTCAAGACCGCGCCTCCCTCCGACGGCACCGTGCCGCTCGAGCAGGTGGACACCACGCCGAACCCCAGGAAGACCAAGTGGGGCGCGGACTCCTACAAGGGCCCGTTCTCCTGCAAGTTCTGGGTCCGGGTCAACGCGGCCGGCCGGATCGACAAGATGATCCCGATCCAGGTCAGCGATCCGGTCCTGATCCCCTACATGAGAAAGGTCGCGACGACCTGGCCGATGCGGCCGGCGCGGGTCAAGAGCCAGCCGGTCGATTCGTGGTGCGAGCTCTCCGTGTCCGGCCAGCTCTCCTACTCGATCGAAGTCAAGCAGATCAACAACCTGCGCAAGACTCTCGCCGGGCAGTAGTCCGTCGCTCAGCGACTGCGCGGGATCTGGGCCCTTCGGCCCACCGCGCTCCGACGCCTCGAAAAACTCCTGGTGCCGCGATCGAACGCTGAACGGGATCTTGTTGGCCGGCTTTAGGCCTTCGCCGGGAGGATCTCACGGCGGTCGCCGACTCTGCGGGTGATCTTGGCGGCGTCGAGGTGCTCGAGGAGAGGAATGGCGAGGCGGCGGGTCAGGCCGAACATTTCCTTGAACTCACCGACGTCGAGGCTCAACTTTCCCGAAGCGTGCAGGCGAGCGATGACGTCTTCGACCGGCTCGCGCGCGATGATCCAGCCGCCGGGTAGTCGGAGGAGCGAGCCCTTCTTGACGAGATAGGCGGCCAGGCCCTCGACGACTTTCTGCTTGTGGCCGACTTCCCGCGCCACGTCGGCGATGGACGGAGGATCGAGGCCCCGCCTGCGAAAGGCGTCGGCGACGCGTTCGGACAG
>Ga0070708_100004860_pt1 | contig 10607 bp, 7 predicted proteins | sample KBSK5503metaG_FD_65469 | JGI IMG/M metagenome (GOLD analysis project Ga0070708, IMG submission 65469) | Corn, switchgrass and miscanthus rhizosphere microbial communities from Kellogg Biological Station, Michigan, USA - KBS K5-50-3 metaG | ecosystem: Host-associated > Plants > Roots >... | reverse complement strand
GTACGGGGTGGGCGCCGTTCTCTGCCTGGGCACGGACCACGACGAGATTTTCGGCCTTCGAGATTCTTCGCGTCGCGGCAATCTGCCGGGGGCCGCGATCTACACCGCGGGCGCCGGCTTCGGGGTGAAGGACGCGCTTCCGCCTCTGAGCTTCGGGATGGACAAGGTGTTTCGGCCGGTCTCGGAAGGGGAAGCTCGCGAAGAGGTGCGGCAGCTTGTCGCCAAGAAGCCCGACGTGCTGAAGATCTGGGTGGACGATTCCTATGGACAGCTCCCCTCGATGAAACCGGAGATCTATGCCGCGATCATCCAGGAAGCTCATCAGAGGGGCGTGCGGGTTGCTTCGCACGTGTTTCATCTCGAGGATGCCCGGAAGTTGGTGGGCCTGGGCCTCGACATCATCGCTCACAGCGTGCGCGACGCGGAGATCGATGATCCGCTGCTCGCCGAAATGAAGAAGCGGCGGGTCGTCTACATCGCGACGCTCTCGTTGGATGAGTTCGCCTTCGCCTACCAGGACGCTCCGGAGTGGCTCAACAGCCCCTTCTTCCAGGCCGCCCTGGAGCCGGGCGTCTTCCAGATGATCACGAATCCTGAATACAAAGAAAAGATACGGAGCAACCCAAACACCGCCAAGGAAGTCGCCGCGCTGCAAATAGCGCTGAAGAACGTGAAGCGGGTCCATGATGCGGGCATCCCTCTCGCGCTGGGGACCGATTCCGGCGCGCAGCCGGTTCGCGTCCAGGGCTTTTCCGAGCACAATGAGCTCGAGCTTCTGGTGAAAGCAGGATTGACGCCGATGCAAGCGATTACCGTCGGTACGAAGAACGCCGCGGCGCTGCTGCGGATCTCCGATCAGGTCGGCACCTTGGAACCGGGAAAGAAGGCGAGCTTCATCGTGCTCGACAAGGACCCCTCGAACGACATCCTGAACACCAGGACCATCAACGCGGTCTGGAAGAACGGTCAGAAAATCAACGACGGCCCGCTCTCGAATTCCACGAAACAGGTGAATTGAGACGGCCGGCCCGGTTGTCGATCCGAGCGCCTCGGCCCGTTTGTCACATGCTTCCGATGCTGCGGCCGGCGTCGATCGTGAGCAGCTGGCCGGTGATCTTTTTCGACTCCAGCATCCCGACGATCGCGGCCGCCACCTCGTCGGCGGTCAGCGTCGCGCCGAGCGCGCTCTGCTTGCGATAGCCGTCGCGCGCCTGGGTGTATTGCTCGCCCAGCCCCCGCTTGAGCCACCGCGTCTCGGTGAACCCCGGGAGCACGGCGTTGACGCAGATGTCCGGGCCGAGCGCGCGGGCGAGGGCCAGGGTGAGGGTATTGAGCGCGCCCTTGGAGCAGGCGTACGCGAGTGACGAGCCGATGCCCAGGGTGCCGGCGATGGACGAGACGTTGACCACCGAGCCCCGGGCGGCGCGCAGCGGCGCTTCGCAGGCGCGGATCATCTGGTAGGCGGCGATCAGGTTCACCGAATAGACGCGCTGAAAGTCCTCCGCGGAGAGCGCGTCGAGGTTGCGCATCGAGGCGAACTTCGTCGTTCCGGCGTTGTTCACCAGGCCATCGATGCGCCCCCACTTGTCCATCGCCGCGGCGGCGAGCCGGCGGCAGTCCGCGTCCTGGGCCACGTCGGCCCGCACCACCACCGCTTCTCCGCCCGCGCGGATGCAGGCCTGCGCGGCCTCCTCCGCCTCGGCCCCGCTCTGGCTGTAGTTGATCACCACCGCCGAGCCGCGACGCGCGAGCTCCAGTGCGGTGGCGGCCCCGACTCCACTAGACGATCCGGTGACGACGTATGCTTTTCCGTCCCTCATGCGCTCCTCACTCAAGTCGACTTCCTGGCGATGGTCCCCGGTCGAGGCGCTCCGGTGTTTCGACCCTTCACGCCTTGGGGCGCACGGTCTCGCCAGCCTTCTCGCGCAGCACCCGCTTCAGGATCTTCCCCGAGGCGGTCTTGGGCAGCGCATCGATGAATCGAATCAGCCGCGGGGCCTTGTAGACCGCCATCTCGGCGCGGCACCACTCCGCGATCTCCTCCTCGCGCACCTGGCCCTGCGTGCCCGGCTTGAGCACGACGAAGGCGACTGGGTCTTCGCCGCGATAGGGGTCGGGCACGCCGATCACGCCGACCTCGGCGATGGCCGGGTGGCGATACATCAGCGCCTCGACCTCGGCGGGAAAGACGCTGTACCCGGAGACCTTGAGCAGGTCCTTCTTGCGCTCCTGGATCGTGAAGTAGCCCTCCTCGTCGACGCGCCCGATGTCGCCGGTGAGAAACCATCCGTCCTGGAAGGCCTCGACGGTGGCGTTCGGGTTGCGCCAGTAGCCCTTCATGACCTGGGGCCCGCGCACCGCGATCTCGCCCGACTGGCCGATGGGCAGCTCGGTCGTGCCGTCCTCCAGGCTCACGATCCGCGCGTCGGTCAGCGGGATCGGCACCCCGATCGTGCCGTACTTGGGCCGGTGGGGCGGGTTGATGTGCGTCGGCGCGGTGGTCTCGCTCAGGCCGTAGCCCTCGATCAACGCATGGCCGGTGATCGCCTCCCAGCGCTGGGCGATCTCCACCGGCACGGGGGCGCCGCCGGAGAAGCAGGCTCGCAGCGATGAGAGATCGAACTCGCGGGTGCGGGGAAAATTGACGATGGCGACGTTCACCGTGGCGATCAGCGTCGTCAACGTGCACCGGTACTGCTGGATGGCGCGCAGCACGGTGACCAGATCGAAGCGGCCGATCGCCACCAGCGTCGCGCCCATGTATGCCATCATGTTCATCTGGCATTCCATCCCGGTGATGTGGAACCAGGGCAATACCCCGAGCGCGACGTCCGCGTCGTCGGCCCCGATATAGACGCGCTGCAGCTCGCAGTTGGCGACCAGGTTCCGGTGGGTGATCTCCGCCCCCTTCGCGGTGCCGGTCGTGCCGGAGGTGTATTGCAACAGCGCGGTGTCCTCGGGCGCCCTCGGCCCGGGCAGGCCCAGCGGTCCCTTGCGCAAGATGTCGAGAAATGACTCCGTGTCCGGATGTGGGCCGGCCGGTTCCAGGAAGCCGGGCGGCGGCGGCAGGGTCGGCTCCGGGGGAAGGAAATCGCGATAGGAGGTGACCGCCACCGCTTCGAGCCGGCTCCGCTCGCGGATCGGCGCGACCACGGAATAGCCGTGATCCGAGGTCACCAGCAGCCGGGCGCCGGAGTCCTCGAATACATGGAGCAGCTCGACCGCCTTGAGCATCGGATTGAGGCAGACGGCGATCGCCCCCGCGCGAAGGGCGCCGTAGTAGGCGATCGCGAACTGCGGCGAGTTCTCGAGCAGGATCGCGACCCGATCGCCCGCCTGGATGTCGCGGCTGCGCAGCCACCCGGCGAAGTGGCTCGCCGCGGCGTCGAGCTCGCGAAAGGTGACCTCGCGGCCATAGAAGATCAGCGCCGCCCGGTCGGGAACGCGGCGCGCCTGGCGGGCGAGCAGGGCGGGCAGCGGCTCGTCGGTAAAGCGGATCGATGACTCGTCCACCGAGGAGGGCCAGTGTTTGCGCCAAATCTTATCCATGCTCCGCCTCCCATTCCGAAACGCCGCTTGATGTCAGCTGGCAGTTGAGTTAACGCCCACAACACGCTTGGTATCAATGTCAATCTTGAAAACATCCACGATCTGAAAACAGGGGGCAACATGAATCAGGCTGGATTGGGTGAAACGTTGCAACGGTTTGGCGCAGCCGCGCTCGTGCTCGCTTTGGTGGGCTGCCACGGATCCGGGTCGCCGTCGGATGCGCTGGTGATCAAGACGCTCTCCAATCGCGCGGATCAGGTAGCCGGCGGCGCCGCCCTGGTGGAGATCGTCTTGCCGGCCGGAGCGTCCGGCGCATTGACCGTCGACGTGGGTGGGCGAAGCGTCAGCGATGCGTTCGCCCAGCGCGCCAATGGCCGGGTGATCGGACTGGTGACGGGTCTTTCCCCCGGGAACAACGTGGTGACCGCCAAGATTGACGGCAAGAAAGGCGCTTCCCTCACGATCAACAACCACCCGATCGGCGGGCCGGTGTTCAGCGGACCCCAGATTCAGCCGTGGATCTGCGCGACCCCCACCGCCCAGCCGGCCACCTCCACCAGCCCCGCGACTTTCGCCAGCGGCCTGAGCACCGCCGCCGTCGACGCGCAGTGCAACATCGCCACCGAGTACAAGCTGTATTACCGGACCACCGCCGCCGGCTGCAGCCTCGCCTTGCCCGATCCGAACCCGCCCACGCCGCCTCCGACCAACCCCTGCTTCAAGACTTACAACCCGGCGGCCTCGAGGCCGGCGGATCTGGCGACGACCACCACCGACAAGGGCGTGATGGTGCCGTACATCGTGCGCGTAGAGCGGGGGACGATCAACCGTGGCATCTACGACCTCGCCGTCCTCTTCGATCCCACTTCCGATTGGAAGCCGTACGCGCCGCAACCGGGTTGGAACGGCAAGCTCCTCTATTCGTACGGCGCGAGCACCAATCAGCCGCGGGTGCAGCAGCGGCCGAACAGCAGCTGGGTGGACGATAACGCGCTGTCTCGCGGTTTCATGGTGGCGGTGAACATGCTCACCGACTCGGCGCTCAACTCCAACCGGGTCGTCGCCGCCGAGACCACGATGATGATGAAGGAGCACATCGTCATTACCTATGGCGAGATCCGATACACGATGGGCACCGGCTGCTCGGGCGGCTCGATCCTGCAGAACACCGTCGCCTCCATCTATCCGGGGCTTCTGGACGGTCTTCAAGTTTCGTGCACCTATGCCGACTCCGAAACGACCGGCACCGAGGTCACCGAGTGCGTCCTGCTGGTGAATTACTTCGCCAGCCCCCCGTTCGCCGCGGCGCTTCCGCCGGGGTTGAACCAGGATCAAATCAACGCCCGGAAGGGCGCCATCGCGGGTCACCAGGATCAAACGGGCTGCCAGTCCTGGAACAACCTGTTTGGCAACAACAACAAACCGGGACAGTTCGTCCCGCGCGTGGTGGTGAACCCGAACACGGGCCAGCTCGGGGACTCACCGCCGGCCAGGAACAACTGCCTGCTCCTCCCGAGCCAGGTCTACGATCCGGTGAATAATCCGAACGGCGCCCGCTGCTCGCCGCCGGATCACGCCGTCTCCATCTGGGGCATGGCGCCGGGAACGAACTATGCCAGGGTCACCCGGGACAACGTCGGAGTCCAGTATGGGCTGAAGGCGTTCATGACGGGAGCGATCACCGCCGAAGAGTTCGTCACGCTGAACGAGCGGATCGGCGGCATCGACGCCGACAGCAACCTCACGGCCGCGTTGGGCTCGGTGCCGGCGCCTCGCATGGTGGCGGATCTGGACGCGCTGAACACGGCCTACGTCTCGGGCATCGTGTCGGACGGGTTTAACCTGGGCAAGGTCCCGATCATCGACGTGCGAGGCTACGACAACGCGAGCCCCTCGATGACGGCCATCCACTTCACCTGGCGCAGCTTCTCGCTGCGCGACCGGCTGGACACGGCGAACGGCAACCACGACAACCTCGTGCTGTGGCGATTCGGGACGGGGCTGACCGCGCCGCCCGCCTCGGGATTGACGCTGCTGTCGTTCAATACCCTGGACAAATGGCTCTCGAACATCGAAGCCGACCAGAGCAATGCGACGACCGCGCAGAAGGTCTCCCGGAACAAGCCGCCCGAGGCCTTCGACTTCTGCTACCTCAGCACCGACCCCACCTTCTCGACCAAGGTCACCGATCAGACCCAATGCGACGGGGACCCCAGACTTCGCGCGTATTCCTCGCCGCGCCAGACCGCCGGTGGTCCGCTGTCTGAAAACATCCTCAAGTGCATTTTGAAGCCGTTCAACGCCGATGACTACAACGGCGCCCCCACCGGCGCGCCCTCCGCATCCCAGCTCACGCGGCTGCAGGCGGTGTTCCCCATCGGTGTTTGCGATTGGACCAGATCGGGTCAGTTCCAGCATCCGGCCACCTCGCCGATGACCTTCGAGGCAGGGCCGGGCGGAAGGCCCCTGGGCGCACCGCCGAGCTCCACGCCGCTCTGAGGCACCAGAAGGGGTGCAGGGAGATGCGGAGATTCAGCGCCGTGCTCTGAGGCACTAGAAGCGGCGCAGCGGAGATCCGGAGATTCAGCGCCGTTTGCCGATCGCACCGGCGCTGCGCAGGAGCTCGATTCTTTTCTCGCTGAGCCCGAGGATCTCGCGCAGCACCTCGTCGGTGTGCTCGCCGAGCAGCGGCGCCGGGGACCTGACTCCGCCCGGCGTATGGGAAAGCCTGGAATGGGGAGACACCACCTGGACCTTGCCGGCGACCGGGTGCTCGCATTCGGCGAGCGCGCCGCGGGCCTCGACTTGAGGATGGCCGACGACCCGGTCGAGGGTGTTGATCGCCCCGATCGGGATGCCTCGCGGCAAGAGGATCGCCTGCCACTCCTCATAGGTCTTGGTGAGAAACACCTCCTGGAGCCTCTCGATCAGCGAATCGCGGTTCTCGATCCGCGCGGCGTTGGTTGCGTAGCGCGGGTCGTCCCGGAGCGCTTCGAGCCCGAGAAGCGGACAAAAAGTCTGCCAGAGGCCGTCGCTGCCCACCGCAATCGCGAGGTCCTGCGTCTTAGTCCGGAACATCTGATAGGGCAGCAGGATCTTGTAGGCCGTGCCCATCGGCTCCGGCACGATCCGGTCGGCGAGGTAGATGCCAATGCTGTTGCTGAGCAGGGCGAGCTGTCCCTCGAGCATCGAGACGTCGATGAATTGACCCTGGTGGGTCCGTCCCCGGGCGTGGAGGGCGGTCAAGATCGCCGCCGCGGCGTTCATCCCCGCGGTCATATCGGCGATCGAGATGCCGCAGCGGACGCCGCGCGACCCCGGTTCTCCGGTCACGCTGATCATGCCGCTCTCGGCCTGGATAATCAGATCCATCGCCGCCCGAGCCTGGTAGGGTCCGGTCTGCCCGAAACCCGAGATCGAGCAATAGATGATCTTCGGATTCCGCGTGCGGGCCTGCGCGTAGTCGATACCCAGCCGTTGGACCGCGCCTACCCGGAAGTTCTCGAGGAGGACGTCCGATTTTTCGAGGAGCTGGAAGAAGAGCTCCTTCCCCTCCGGATGCTTGAGGTCCAATTCGACGCTCTTCTTGTTCCGGTTGAGCTGGACGAAGTACGCGGAGTCGCTTCCGTAGAACGGAGGCCCCCATTCGCGGGCGATGTCTCCGGTGCCGGGGGGCTCGATCTTGATCACCGAGGCGCCGAAATCGCCCAGCATCGTCGACGCGAAGGGACCCGCCAGCGCGTGCGAGAGATCCAGCACGGTGATGTCGTCGAGCGCCTGGGTCATCGGGGGCCTCTCTTCCTGTTGCGCATCGGCGTCGCAGCTTGGTACGAAACCGGGCAGTTGACCACGCGAAGTTTCAAGGCCCCCGAAGCCCGACTTTGATTTCCTAGATGGCCAAGGTCCACATCCTATTGAAGAAGGAAGAGCTGGACGGCCAGCGGCTCCCCGGCAAGGTGGTGGTGGTCCTCGATGTCCTGTTCGCCACCTCGACCATCGTCACCGCTCTGGCCCACGGGGCGACGGAGGTCATTCCCACGCTGGACGGAGACGCGGCGCTCCGGGAGGCCGCCACCCGGCCGGCGGGCTCGTACGTGATGGCGGGCGAGCTGAACGCGACGACCCTCGCCGGCTTCGCGCACCCGACGCCGCTTTCCCTCCTCGGGGAGAACCTCGCCGGCCGGACGCTGATCTACTCGACCACCAACGGGACGGTCGCCCTGAGCAAGTCCCGCGACGCGTCCCACGTCTTTGCCGGGGCGCTGCTCAACGGCGAAGCGGTGGTCGAGCACATCGACCGCAACTTTCCCACCGAGACCGTCCTGATCGTCTGCTCGGGCTCGGCGGACAACTTCAACCTCGAGGATTTCTACGGCGCGGGCTACCTCGCCTCGCTCTTCGCCCGCCGCCGCGGGGCGAACGAGATGAGCGACGCGGCGCTGGCGGCCCAGATGCTGCACGATGGCGCCGATGCGGTCGAGTGCCTCGAAAGAAGCAGGGTCGGGCGGATGATGGCCGAGCGCGGCCTCGAGCGAGAGGTCCGATTCGCGGCGCAGAAGAGCCGATTCGACATCGTTCCAGAGCTGACCGACGGCTGCCTGCGCATCTCTCGCTGAGCACGCGCTGCGCGGAAGCATAGGTCGGGACCTCGAGCCCCGGGCCAGGTCCACCAAGGTTCGTGGTGGGCACGCCACGGTCACCCCCATCTCGATTGTCGAATCCCCTCGGCGCGACTCGTCCGGGGCGACACGACCCATCCGATGTCGATGTTTGGTAAAAAAGTGACGCTTTTTGGTAACTTTTTTCACTTTGATGACCCCGACGGTCGTGGCTCCGCCGGGCCGAGACCTCGCTGGCTCCCGGATCGCAGGAATGGTACGCATCGGAAAAACGAAGGGGCTGCCATGGGCGTAAAACAATTGTTCGATCTCTCCGGCAAGGTGGCGCTGGTCACCGGAGGGTCTCGCGGCCTGGGCCTGCAGATGGCCGAAGCCCTCGGGGAATTGGGTGCCAAGCTGGCGATCACCGCGCGCAAGCAAGGCGAGCTGGACGAGGCCGCCGCGCATCTGGGGAAGATGGGCATCGAGGTGCTGACCGTCGCCGGCGACCTTTCCCATTTCGAAACCATTCCCAAGATAGTGGATCCGGTGCTCGCGAAGCTCGGCGGCATCGACATCCTGGTCAACAACGCGGGGACCACCTGGGGCGCTCCGGCGGAGGACTACCCGCCCGAGGCTTGGAAGAAGGTCATGGACCTGAACATCAACGCGATGTTCTTCCTCAGCCAGGACGTGGGCCGCCGTTGCATGATTCCCCGGCGCTCCGGCAAGATCATCAACGTGGCCTCGGTGGCCGGGCTGCACGCGGATCCCGAGATGAAGACCATCGCCTACAACACTAGCAAGGCCGCGGCGATCAGCTTCACCCGCGCGCTGGCCACGGAGTGGGGCAGGTACAACATCAACGTGAACGCCATCTGCCCGGGCTTCTTCCCCTCGAAGATGACCCGGGGTCTGCTCGAGAAGATCGAGCAGGTGGTCGTCTCCCGAACGCCGCTGGGACGGCTGGGCGGCCCCGAGGATCTCAAGGGCACCATCGCGCTCCTGGCCTCGGAGGCCTCGCGACACATCACCGGCCAGCAGATCGTGGTGGACGGCGGCTCCTCGATCGCATGACGGGGCCCGTGGGAGAGGCCTTCTTCGGTCGGCGGATTCCGTTTCTCGACCTGATCGGCGCCCGCGCCGAGCACTGGGAGAAGGGCCGCGCGGTGGTGTCGATCGACGTCCGGCCGGAGCTGACCAACAGCTGGAAGTTCGCCCACGGTGGGATCGTCCTCACCCTGCTCGATGTGGCGATGGGCTCGGCGGCTCGAACGACGAATTCCAACGACTACGGAATCGTGACCGTCAGCCTCACGGTGAGCTTCCTGCGCTCCTGCGCGGGGCCGCTGCGCGCCGAGGGACGGGTGCTGCGCGGTGGACGCTCGCTGGTGTTCTGCGAAGGCGAGGTGAGGGACGCCTCGGGGGAGAAGGTGGCGGCCGGGATCGGGACGTTCAGGCTGAAGAAGCGCAACCCGGGGAACGCGCCGCCCTGAGCGGAGCCCTCTGCGGCAACCTGGCGCGACGCGTCGCAGCCGACTTCAGCCATCGAGGCCGGCCGAGCGGATCCTCTAACCCAGTGCGGGCCTTCTCCCCAGAGGCTGAATTGAGCTCGCCGATCGTCGAGCGGGATGGAGGGTCGGGCGGGCTGCATGCCCGTCCTGCCAAGGAGCCCGCATCTACGCCGCAGCGTCCACGCCGATGCGAGGGACTGGCCCTGAGCGGAATCCACGGCCGCGGATTCGGCCTTCGGCCCGCGGCCAAGCGCCGTTCAGCCAGGTGAGAGGCAAATTTAGGACGCTTTTCGGCTTTTCGTCCTTAAACTGCCTCTCGGTATCGGATCGACGCCGAATAATGTCCGAGCGCGCGATCGGCCGAAGGCTGGGCGCGGGCCGATTGGTGTCAAGTACTGCCGGGGGTCTATCGCCTTGCGGGAGCACCCGCGAGCTGGGAGCAGTCCTTGAAGGCTGCGAATCCCCTGCGCCGTCGCCGTCTCCTCTCAAGCCCTGCTGCGATCGCTTGCAAGACTACCTTCGGCTAGACGGGAGCAGATCGCTTCGATGGTTTAGCTGGTTGGAGCTCTAGGCGACCTCGAACAGGCCCGCCGCGCCCATCCCGCCGCCGATGCACATGGTGGCGACCACGTACTTGACGCCGCGCCGCTTTCCCTCGATGAGGGCGTGCCCGACGAGCCGCGCCCCCGACATGCCGTAGGGGTGGCCGATGGCGATCGCGCCGCCGTCCACGTTGAGCAGCTCATCGGGGATGCCCAACCGGTCGCGGCAATAGATCACCTGCACGGCGAAGGCCTCGTTGAGCTCCCAGAGTCCCACGTCCTGCATCTTCACCCCGCTCCGCTCCAGGAGGCGCGGCACCGCGAACACCGGGCCGATGCCCATCTCGTCCGGCTCGCACCCGGCGACAGCGAAGCCGCGGAAGATGCCGAGCGGCTTCAAACCC
>Ga0070708_100004859_pt1 | contig 10608 bp, 7 predicted proteins | sample KBSK5503metaG_FD_65469 | JGI IMG/M metagenome (GOLD analysis project Ga0070708, IMG submission 65469) | Corn, switchgrass and miscanthus rhizosphere microbial communities from Kellogg Biological Station, Michigan, USA - KBS K5-50-3 metaG | ecosystem: Host-associated > Plants > Roots >... | reverse complement strand
GTGTATTTAGCGGGATTGCTGGCGGCAGAGCTGCCGCTGGTGATTGCGAGCTTGGGGCCAACTGTTTTCCTGGGGAAGCGAGTGGCGTGTAAGTGGCGCTGACGGTGAATTCGACTACGTTCGAGCTGGGGGCAATGGCAGCGGCAGCAGGCGCGGCCGGGTTTGGGTTTGCGCCCTGAAGATTGTTCTTCGTGAGAATATTAGTAAAGAGGCCATCGCTGAATTCGAGATTCTTCGCGAAGGAAGTTATGGCCTGTTCGTTTCTAGTCTTACCTTTGATTTCGACATTGCCTCCCTTGACGTTCATTTCCGAAACGAGCCAGGAGTTATCGCGCGGCCAGCGTTGGTCTAGGTCGCGCAGGAGTTGGAAAGCGGCGGGCTGGCGTTGTCTGAGCCCGATTAGGTTATCGAGAAGATTTTGAAGAGTGGTGAAGCTTGCTTTGGAAGATTCGTAGTCGGCGTTCTCGGTCGCGAGTTTCGCCGCTGTGCTGTCTTCCGCGTCAAGACGTGATTGAAGGCGATTGCGTTCGACGGTACGATCAATATAGGAAGCGATCACCACGGCCAGGACGGCAACCAGCGGAATCAGCACGGCAAGAGTGGCGTGCATTGCTCTGGCTTTGCTGCTGGTGCGTTCTGCTTCTTCCGAGCGTTCTTTGATTACCTCGAGCTGCTCCTGGAGAGTGATGTTTAGATCGCACGGCGGGAGTTCCTGGTCGTCAAGCAACGCGCCGATAGCGAGCGCTGCCGGCTGGTCGAGTGGCGTTTGGTCGCCCTCGTTGAGATAAACCGGGAAAACTTCTACATCGGGAAGGTCGTTACTGGATATCAGCAATGCGAGCAGCCGGTCCTGGATATCGCCGGGTGCGGAAACAATAGCCCTGGTAACCTGGGGCAGGTTCAAATTTTGGATAGTGCCGGCGGCGATTAAACGGGCAAGCATATTGCGGGAGTGCTGGCATTTGATTTGAGCGGTAGCGCCGGCTTCAAAAGACTCTTCTGTTTCATAGACGAGCCCGGTGTCTTTGGACCAGAGAGCGACGGCGTAGTCGTCTCTGCTAAGGACGAGAAAAGCGACGGTCCCCGTATCGGGAGCTTGGGTCGCATGATGCCAGACGCGGGCGATAGCGCGGGTGCGGGTTTCGACGCGCAGGCGATGCGGGAGCTGATCGACGTGGGTAGGTTGTTGAATGGTTAACCAGTGTTCGATGACACGTGTTGTTTTAGCTACGGAAACCTCTTCGGCCTGGGTCAGGAGTACGCGGGCGTCGGGCGTCCGGGTGAAATTGGATATCAGGCCTGATGAATCGCGCTGCGGATCGAGCAAGGCGTTGATGATCACTTCATCCGAATCGCTTGCGCTTATGGAAGCCGGAGTGGCCTGGGTGTGAGCATTTGCATCGTCGACCACGGTCCGTAGATCGGTGGCGGTAATGTTGACTCTGCGCGCTTCATTAATGGGGCAGCGGTGAATATCGAAGCCGCCGTCCGGCGCGTAGTCGGCGCTGACGATTTCGGCGTTGCGCTCATCGATGGAAAGCCCGGTAGGGTAGGCTGTTGGTTTCGGTTTCTTCATAAGGCTCCTGTTAATTTTGCTGGTTCGAGGCAAGGTTCATAGCGCGAGGCGTTGACGTGAATTGGATCGTGCTTCGCGTTTCGTTGGTACTGTCGTTGGCAGTTTCAATTCCTTCAGCTGCGATAACCGCGCTGGCGGTAAACGTATTTCCGGGGGCCTGAGTAAAGTTGAGCTGTCGCACATTAAAGGCGACGGTTGATACGCGGGCGCCCTCGATGCGGACAAGTCGCGAGTCCGTACTAAGGGCGTAGGTTACGGGAGGGGCGAGTTTGATAACTGAGGTCTCGCTGGGTGAGAAGGTGTGAGCGTGATCGGTATCGGACGACCAAAGGCGTCCCCATGCCGGGTTAGCCTGGCGCGCTCGTGTAAGTGTGAGTCGGGTGGTTTGGCTATCTGGGTTTGAAGCCGCTGAGATAACGCAAACCGCGGACGCGGGGCTGACGGGATTGCTTGGATCGGTATTGCCGTAGTCGACTACTAACACGGCGTCGCCGGCAGCGTACGAGGCTCGGGCCGGAGTTTTCAGATCGATTTGAGTGCTGTCAGACGAGAAGGTGGTAAGGGCGGGAGCGGCGTCGGTGGCTTTGTCGCCCGAAAGGATGTTGACTGAATTGCCGCCCCCGGTAATGGTGACGGGGCTGGTTAATTGGGTGCCGCCATCGAACGGCAGTCTGGCGAATTCAGTGGTGTTGTTAGAGCGATAGGCAATCGGAGCGGCGATTACCGAGACATTATTTATTGCCGAGCCTGCGGCTGACTGATAAGCGAGAAGGTATTGCGGCGAGGAGGGGACTGGCGAAGTGCTGGTGTAGAGAATGCTCCGGACGCCGTTGCGGATTCGGTAGTAGCGAAGGAACCGAGTGGTTTGCTGCCCGTTGGGCGCTTCGATGCCTATTTCGTAGGTGTCCCCTGGAGCGTGTGGAGACAGGGTGACGCCTTGGCCCCAACTTGTTCCCACCGTTCCTGCGGCCGTCTCGTAGATCACGATGGCATTGCCGCCGTCAGATTGGTCGTAATAGATAGCGAGCGCGGCGTAACTGCCGTCGTTGCCGACGACGTAGGTCCAACAGTCGTGGCAAACGTTTGATGGCGTCCAAGTCCACAGGCTGATGCCGGAGCTTACGGCCGTGGAACTGTAGGCCCAGGCCGCGGCAGTGTTAAGTTTGGTCAGGCTTCCTAGAGTGCCGGTATCGAAATTGGGGTCAGGCAGGAATTGGATCAGTTCTTTACCTGCAGAGGGCATGGAAGGCCGGGTCAGGTTAAAGCCTGCACCATCGAAGTCCGCGCGGAGTAGGGTGTCGGCGCTGCCCCTTTGCTCCTCGAGGGTAGAGACTTCCCCGTAGGCGCCGGCGGTGCGGGCGAATTTAGTAATAAGAAGCACGGCGGCGGCGACCGCAACGATGGTAATCGCCATGGCGACCAATAGTTCGATCAGGCTAAATCCGCGTTGTAGTGATGACGTTTTCATCTGTCCTTTACTCTTTACAACAGTGGTTAAGGGACTACCGCTGAGCGATTGCTGAAACCTTTCCAGGTTCCCGCTGATTCGTCGTATTGCCATATTTCCGTGAGTCCCGAAGGGTGCACGGCCACGGCGCGCGCGGTGCGGCCGTTAGTCAGGTAGATGGCCGGAAACTGGCTTTCCTGATTCGGGTTGGTATTGGACTGCGTGGTTGGAAGCGATGAAGCGTCCAAGCGGCCATCGCCGGTAAAGTTGAAAACAGTTTGTGGCGTGCCAAGTGAGATAACGGGGATTGGCGAGAGGCTTGAACTGGAGGTGGCCACGCGCCAACCGGCGGGAAGGGTTAGGGTATTGCCCTGATAAACGTAGTTCCACGTTCCGGTTGATCCGAGGCCGCCGGGCGCGGTGAAAGTTGTCGGGACGGTTCCTTCTGTGACTAAGGAAGCAGTCGTAGTTGCATTTATAAAATCAATGGAGATGGGTGGTTGTTTATAGTTCTCTAGGAGGGTTGGTTGGACGAGCGCGTTTAGCCGGATGGCGGCGGCGCGCCGGGCGCGGATACGACTGGCCACGTCCTGAGCGAGCCGAGAGCCTTCATCGCGGTTAGCGAAGGATGCGAAAGCGATAGCGGCCACGACGCCGATAATGGCGCAGACGATAACCAGCTCCACTAAAGAGAAGCCTGCATAGTTGGATTGTTGAACTCTCATAGCGAGCGCACGTTGCTTCTTAAACTTCCCCTGAGTCACACGGCGACTGTTTTGGGGCAGCGAGCTTAATGATCGGGGCGCGAGAAATAACTTCCGACTCGCGCCTGCTCAGTGAAGAGCTGCGGGGCATGGCATTCAGGCATCAGGGCCTGTTGGAATAGCCACACGAGGAGGGGTCTCTGCACATGTTGTGCCGTGCAGAAGTCTTCTGCGAGGACGGAAGATTCGAAGCAAAGGAAAGAACTGTGAGAACTTAGTTGAATGTGATTGTGCTTAAGTGTGCTCAATAGTCAGCAAAGCTAGCAGTGGCAAAGCGTTTGCAAAGTCGAAAGCCGCCTACAGCGCGTCGATCTTGGCGTGGCTTCTCCTTTATATATGCACTCTTCAATTCACAGGCACAGTTCAAGCAGCTATTACCTTGGAATAGCCGTGCTTTTTGGCTTAGTTTCGGCCGGCATAGTTTGCGGTCAAGGGCGAGTTACGATTGATGCTTCCGCCGATCTTAGAGTCCCGAGTGAGGGTGAGGTAGTGAGCAACAACGGGACAGTGCCGAAAACTCAATGGGACAGTTCGAGGGGTGTTGGGAGGAAGGGCAGCGGTGCGAGGATTACGCGAGGTGGGGGGCGAGTTTTAGTTGAAGGATACAACAGCCGGCTGGTAGCGGCGGTCTATCGTGAATGCGCTCGTTATCGCATTGATCCGCGGCTCATCTTGTCGTTGATTTGGCAGGAATCTGGGGGTAAGCTGCAGGTGGTTTCGCCAAAGGGAGCGCGCGGTCCTTTACAACTGATGCCCGGTACGGCGGTTCGGTTCGGCGCGAGAAATCCATTTGATCCGGATGAGGCAGTGAAAGCTGGGGTGTCGTATCTGGTTTCGCTGTTGGACCAGTTTGGCGGCAACGTATCTCAGGCGTTGGCTGCATACAATGCCGGGTCAATTCCGGTGGACGCTTTCCTGAACGGAAAGACTGTGGTGTTAAGAGGGGGAAAGGTAGTAAACCGTCGAGGCTTAATACGAGCCAGCGGAATTCCTCCGTATAAAGAGACAGAAAATTACGTGGAAAACATCGCTAATTATTACCGTAGGTTATGTCGTGAGACCGTAGTTAGGGAGGGTGCCCTACAATAAAGAGAAAATCTATGATTGAACAAATGGAAATGGATTTGGAGGGTGCGGATTGCACGATCCTGGTTGTCGACGACGACCGGGATGTTCGCGTTTATTTTCAACGGGTGGTGAAGGCACTCGGGGCAGAGATCAAGCTGTGCACGACTGAGAGCCTGGCTGGGGCGCGCTCAGTGCTGGACAAAAGCCAGTCGGTGGTCCTGGCCTTCATTGATAAGAATCTGGAGGATGGCGATGGGGTCGAGTTCTGCCGCGAGCTGGTCGGTCGTGAGAGTTTTGCGGCCTACGTGATTACGGGTTCGGGCAGCTCGGCCGATTGTTTTGCAGCATTGGAATTCGGAGTGGCGGGCTACCTACCCAAGCCCTTTGACGTGCAAACGATTCGCGACGTGATTCGCCGGCATGTGTTAGTCAACGAATGCGATCGTCAGGTCGGGGAGCCGATGGGAAAGAAGGCGGTGATGATCGAGTCTGAGTATCAGATCCAGGGAGAGAGTTCGGCGATCATCGAAGTCGCTGTGGCGGTGCAGCGAGTTTCAAAGACTGACGTAACGGTGCTTATCTCTGGCGCCAGCGGAACCGGTAAAGAAGTGGTTGCCAAGCAAATTCATCAGTTGAGTGCGCGGCGCGAGAAGAAATTTGTTGCGGTCAACTGCGGGGCTATCCCTGAGACGCTGATTGAGAGTGAATTGTTTGGTTACGAGAAGGGGGCGTTTACTGACGCGAAGGCCCAACGGATTGGATTATTTGAAGAGGCAAATGGAGGAACGATTTTCCTCGATGAAATTAACTCAATGCCGGTTGATATTCAGGTGAAGTTATTACGGGTCCTGCAGGAAAGAAAGCTGCGCAGGATTGGGAAGAACCAGGAGATCGACCTGGACGTGCGGGTGATCGCGGCCAGTAATAGAAGTCTTGGCGGCGAGGTCGAAGCGAAGACGTTTAGAGAGGACCTTTACTTTCGTTTGAAGGGCGCGGAAATTTACTTACCGCCGCTGGTTGAGCGGTCGCGCGACGTAATGCCGTTAGCGAAGTATTTCGCTGAGCGTGTAGCTCGCAGGCTTAGCCAGGTGGTTTATTTTTCTTCCGGGGTCGTATCGGTACTGGAGCAGTATTCCTGGCCGGGTAACGTGCGGGAGTTGGAATCGGCAATTGAATACGCAGTGGCACGTTGTAAAGGAACGATTTTGGTTAGTGACTTGCCGTCTGATTTGCGGAAGTTTGCGGGTGATGGCGAAGAAAGGTTGCCGGCGCTTATCAGCCGGATTGAAGATGCGGTAGCGCTGCCGAATCTAATCGATCGGTATGCTGCTGACGTGTTGAGACTCTGTGCCGGAAACAAGACGTTAGCGGCGAAAAAAATGGGTGTCGATCGTAAATGGTTTATGCGTTTGGAAATTCGGTTGGCAACTGGTAAACGTCAGGGTCGCACTCACTCACTCCTTGGGCGATCGGAGCGGGCGAAGGCTGCTACGTCGAAGGCGGCGTCTTAAAAGCTTCGTCACGTTCGTTTTTCTCACATCTCAAGGTCCGGTATCTCCCGAAGACCGGACATTCATTGAAAAAGTCGACTGTAGCCTGTCTTACGTCGTAGGAAACTTCCTGTTTCCTGATTTCGATTGATCTTGCCTGACAGGCTTCCTCCATTCGGGGCTGTCCTCATACTTTCAAAAATCGGAGACATAAAGTTTATGTGGCCATCGTGTGTTGGGCGGACGCTTGTGATGAGCGTAGCGGTCTCGTTTTCGTTGTGTTCAGCTACGGCGGGAGGGCGCAGTAATGAATGGTTTGGGTCGCGCCAGGCTGTTCAAACGCGTTACAGGTGGAATACGGACGAAAAAGATTTACCGTTATTGGAAATGGATGGCGATGGTCGTTTGGAGGAAGCCGAAGTTGCCGGCTTTGGTTATCCGATGGACGGCTTGAGTGTTCAAATCCTGGCGGGGTTACGTTACGACGAGGCGCGCAAAGTGTACGAGTTACCGCTCGCCGCGGGAAGTATCGATGGCGCGGCCAGGGAGGAAACGAACATCGTTTTCGAGGCTACGGAAAAGGGTTCAAGATATAGAGCGTCCGGCCAGCCGAACCTTGAACTGCTGGACAATGATTCGATGAAGACGATCAGAACGAAGGGTGGCTCGAGGTATCAGTTCGTTCGTTACCCGGATGGTAAGTTTTACTGTGTGCTTATAAAAGAGGCGAGCGGCGCGGGGTTAGACTTTGTCTATTTGGCGGACGGATGTTTGTTGCACGCGATCAGCGATAGTCTGGGCCGAACTATTACTTTGAACTACAGCAGTGCCCGGTTAGTGTCGTTGACAGAGACTTGGATGGAAAAAGCGGAAGGGAGAACGAAGACGTGGAGCGTTGGAGCGCCTGAGCTATTAAAACAGGAGGACGTTAAGTATTCGCACTCGAAGAATGTTCCGGGAAATGCTCTGACATTGCAATACACGGAAGAGATGGCGGCCTCAGATTATGCGCTCGCGAGAACGTTTGGCGGGCTGGAGGCTGTAGCCGCTGGTAATGGGTTCGAGCCTGCGGGGTTGGCTGGGTCCTACCCGTTTTATCGTGGAGACACGTTGGGAGATGACGGAGCAATTCACCGTGGCCATCTTTCATGGTCCATGCATTTATATGGAAGCGTTGACGGAACAAAAGAATCGCCGTTGTACGTACCGCCGGGATTCACAGAGCACAGCGCGCAGCCGTCGCCGACTGATGCGGTAGTGACGTTCTACTATCTAAAGCTGGGGAAGCTAACTGACGTAACGATTGCGGTATTTCACGTCGCTAGTTTTGAGATGGTAACTGAAGGTGAGAGGGTGCGGATTGGGAAGATTGGAGGACCTGGGGGATCTGGCCCATCTTACAAGCACTCGCACATTGAGTTCTATCGCGGCAATTGTGGATTACCGAAGCTGGAGGATCGGCCCAGGTTGCGAATAGATCCGTCTAAGGTCTTATAAGGAGTTCCGTCGGGTAGTGTGAGTTTTAGAAGTCGATGAGAATGAAAGGGGTCAAATCGGAGTTCTTTCACAGAAGTGGATGAGAATATGTACACGAGTAGCTGCGAATGGTTTCGGAAAGTACAGAAGTCGTTGCGAAGAGTTTTGGCAAGAGCGCCGTGGCCGGATGGACCAGCACCACGAGGCTCACGGGCGCTCCGTGAAGCCGGATCTAAGGCTACCGGCTAGGTCGCGACGTGTAACGGCGGCTCGCGCCACGCTGGATCCCGTGGGAAGAGGCGGGATGGTTAATGGTTGCACCTTTGTAGAGGTCGGAGCACTCGTCAAGGGACTCTTCAGCAATGTGATGCTTAATGCCGCGTTTCTGAGTATTATGGAGCACTCTTGATAGATACTTAGGATGTTACGCTAACGGCTCAGAGGTAACGGTAAGGAGTTGACCTAATTCTTCACGCATATATTCTTGGAGTTATGAAAGAAAATATTCCATGATTTAAAAGACTAATCACTTAGGGAGGCGACTTTATGAATCCCGATCCGACGAATGACAATCGTTCGAGCGATCAGCAGTTCGCGTTGCATCAACTGATTGACCAGCAACATAACGGTGTGGTGGCATCCGTCTTCGAGTATCCGGCGGACTGGCAAGCACGCAGTAAGGTGACCTGGAATTTTCAGAATTTCAACTTTCCGTTGACCGCCTTCGCGCAGGCTTTCAATCCGGAGGGCACGGAGGCCGTCGAGTTTCTTCCGGCGGAACTCTACTGCTGGCTCAGCGAGGGCCTCGGCTATTTCTTTATGCCGGGCCAGGAGAATCATGGGACGCCATTCCTGATGCCAATGCCAGCAGCCGATACGCTGACGCAGTGGGTGATTCCGAAGTATCGTGGCAATCGCCCCGGCTTGAAGATTGTCGGCAGCGGACTTGTGCCGCAACTCCCACAAAGACTCTATATCAATCAGGGCGGTGTGCAGACGGAGGATGTCTGCGTCAGGGTTGAATACACGGAGAACGGCAGCCTGTTTGAAGAAGAATTTTACGGCATGAAGTTCTCACAGGACGTGCCGTATTACGGCCCGCAGGGCATGACGATGCAGACCAACTGGGGCTTCTCACGACTCTTCAGTTTCAGAGCTGAGAAGGGGGCGTTCGACGCGGCGCGAGGAACGTTCTGGCGGATCGCCGGTTCGGTGAAAGTGAATCCGCGCTGGGAGCAGATTTACGCGCAGGCGATGCAGCAGATCAAAATGCTCTTTGACCAACAGTTACAGGCTGGCTACGCGAATATTCAAGCGGCAGCTCAAATGAGCAACGCCATCAGCGCCAACAACGATGCGATGCTGACCTCTTTCGAGCAACAACGCCAAGCGGCCCAGCAATCAAGCATTGTGCGCGACGATGCACACGACCGTTCGTCCAGAGGTGCTTTCGACGAGTACATTCGCGGCGTGGAGACTGTCGACGACCCTTATTACGGTAAGTCGCAGCAAGATAACAGTCAATATCATTGGACGAATGGTTCCGGGGAGTATCAACATTCCAACGACCCATTCTTCAATCCCAATATTGGCTCAACACAAAATTGGACTATTATGCAGCCGAAGAAAAGTTGAGCTTGGGATAAGCGCCACTCTGCGGAAAGAGTACAGATTCAGAGTAAACGGCCAAGACTCGGAAGGCACCCATCTAAAATAATTCCGTATCATTAGGGATCAGCACCTACCTCATTCGCATCCACTTCTAAAACTCTCATCTAGTTCTTTTAGCGTAGAAGGAAATCGATCTTGTTCAGAAGTGTAGACGCGTCGAAAGGCTTCTGGATGAAGTCGAAGCCGCCGTCGATAGTCTTGGAGTTCGTTTGATCGAGGGGGATGACGTGTCCTGAAGTTAAGAGGAGTGCCGTTCGTGAACTTATCTCTCTGATCTTCTTGCAGAGAGTCTTTCCGTCTAAGCGAGGTAAGCCTAAATCGGCTATGACTAATGACGGGCGGTGGCCATTTTGACAAAGCCAATGAAAGCGCGAGAGAGCCATTTTCCCGTCGGTTGTTAAGTCTGTTTGATATCCGGCCTTCGAAAGGTGTCGATGCATTGTCTTCAAAATGTCCGGCTGATCTTCGGCTACGAGAATTAAGGGTCCTTGTTGTTTAGCCTCTTTCTTTGCTCGCCTCGAGCGCGGCCCTGGGCGGTTTTTCTGAATAGGCGCTGGTGTGACGTCTGCCTGTGGCAGTGAGGGGCGTAGCCGGAAGTAGAGTTCAAATCTGTTTCCCGTTGGCTCGATAGTTTCGACGTAAATGTAGCCACCGAGTTGTTTGAGAATAGCGTAGACCGTGGCCAATCGGAGGCCACTGCCCGGATCCAGTTTAGGTGACGAGAAAAGTTCAAAGGTTTGGGGCAGGGAACTTTGTACGATCGAGGCGCCAGTATCGCTAATCGACAGCTGTACGTGCTCGCCGGCTTGGGATCCCGGGTGTGTCGATTGGTAATGCTGATCGAGCGTTACTAACTTTGTTTGAACAGTAATCGTCCCGGTTGAAGATCCGGATCTTTCCTTGCAGTTATCCAAAAGGGTAAAGAGAATTTGGTGGAGTTGTGTCTGGTCAGCTATCACTGATGGGAGAGTCGGCGCCGGCAGGAATTCAATAGTCAATTTTGAGCCGAACAACTTCTGGCTTATGGGAAGCATTTCCTGAATGATCGAGTTGAGATCAAGCAACTGTTTCGTATCAGGTTGCTGCCGGGCGTAATCCTGAAGTTTTCGTATGAAG
>Ga0070708_100004858_pt1 | contig 10613 bp, 9 predicted proteins | sample KBSK5503metaG_FD_65469 | JGI IMG/M metagenome (GOLD analysis project Ga0070708, IMG submission 65469) | Corn, switchgrass and miscanthus rhizosphere microbial communities from Kellogg Biological Station, Michigan, USA - KBS K5-50-3 metaG | ecosystem: Host-associated > Plants > Roots >... | reverse complement strand
AGCTCGATGGCGCCGGTCACGCTCGTCTCGCGCCCGTCGCGGCCCTTGAGGTGGGCGACCTTCAGCTCGAGCTCACGCTCGATCACCGGCCGGCCCGTCAGGAGCGGGTAGAAGAACTCGAGGTTGGGATCCGCCTCGTCGGCGACGGCGACGTTGACGGGGATGAGCAGGGCGATCGCGATCAGCCAGCTCCGCATGTCGGCTCCTCGTATCGAACGGGGTTCTGGCTGGCTGGCCGAGCGGGTCGCGGCTGGCTGGCGGCGGGGGACGAGCCCCCGCCCTACTTGGTCAGAATCAGTTTTCCGGCGCGTGTGATGCTGAGCCGGTATTCCTCCGTCCGGTGCTCGATGATGATCTCGCGCGCCGGACCGAACAGCTCGGCGCTACTGACCTTGCGTCGGAACGCCGGCTTCGTCTCCGCCCGGGCCTCGCTCATCGCCGGCCGCCTCACGTGATCTGCTGGGCGAGGTAGTTCGCCTCGCCGACCTGCGCGATCAGCGTCAGCTGGGCCTCGATCCAGTTGGCGTGCTCTTCCTCGCCCTCCAGGATCTCGGCGAGGAGCTCGCGGCTGCCGTCATCGCCGAGGCTGCGGCAGAGCTCGATGGAAGCGTTGAGCGCCTTGACCGCGGCCGTCTCCACCTCGAGATCCAGGCGGAGCTGCTCGCGGACGGTCTCGCCCACGTTGACCTTGCCGAGCCGCTGGAGGTTAGGGATGCCTTCCAGGTAGAGGATGCGGGCGATGAGGCGATCGGCGTGCTTCATCTCGCCGATCGATTCCTCACGGACCTTCGTCCACAGCCGCTGGTAGCCCCAGTTCTCGCACATCCGGGCGTGGATGAAGTACTGGTTGACCGCCGTCAGCTCCGCGGTCAGGACGTCGTTGAGCGCCGCGATGATCTGGTCGTGGCCCTTCACGCGGGTCACCCTACGGCGACGAGACCGCCGGCGTGCGCGCGGCTGAGGACGTCGTCGACGAGCCGGTCGATGGTGGACAGACAGGCCCCGCAGTCGCCGCCGGCCCCGCACGACTGCGAGATCTCTTCGGTACTCCCCAGGCCCGCCACGACGAGGCCGCGAAGGTCACGCTCGGACAGACCGCGGCAGAGACAGATGAGCATCGTCAGGCGACCCGCGCTGGCTGCCGTGTCCCGCCCGGGGCCGAGGTCGGCGACGCCCGCCGGGAGAAGAAGAGCGTGGCGGCGACGACGAGGTAGGTCGCGTAGGCGAGGACCTCGAGCAACGAGGGGCGCGCGCGATAGCCCACGAGGCCGGCGAGGAAGCCGCCCACCGATCCTCGATCGGTCAGGATCGCCGAGGTGTCCCAGAGCGTCGGAGACGCGGGGAGCACGCCGAAGCCCTCGAGCTTGCCGACCCCCGTGCTGAACAGACCCGCGGCGACGAGCAGCAGCAGGCCGGAGGTGATGCCGAAGAAGCGCAGCAGGCTGACGTGCCGGCCCCCGTGGAAGATCGCCCAGCCGAGCCCGGCCGCCGTGAGCACACCGAGGGCGCCGCCGATCATGCCGCCCCAGCCCGTGACACCAGCCTGGGTCATCAGGCCCCACAGGAACAGCACCGTCTCCGCGCCTTCCCGGAAGACGCCCACGAACGCGATCGTCGCCACCACCCAGATGCGGTGATCGCCGCGCGCGTCCTCGATGCGACGCTGCACGTCGCCCTTGACGGCCCGCGCGTGTTGCCGCATCCACCAGCCGTGCCACGTGAGGACGACCACGGCCACGAAAATGACGATGGTGCCGAGGAGATCGGGGCCAAAGTCGAGCAAGGGGCCCGAGAGCACGCTCACCGCGATGCCGAGGGCCACGCTGGCGCCGACGCCCAGGGCGCCGCCGAGCGTCACGTAGCGGAACTGAGCACGGGCCCCGAGCTTGTCGAGGAAGGTGTAGACAATGCCGAGCAGGAGGGCGGCCTCGAAGGCCTCGCGGAGCGTGATGACGAAGGTCGCGCCCATCGTGCTACTCGGCGATGATGCGGCCCTTGGCCGTCGCCTCGTGATACTCGCCGACGAAGGGGTAGGTCCCCGGCTTCAGCGCCCGCACGCGGATCTTCATGGTCTTACCGGCCGGGATCACCTTCTCGATCCTGAGCTCCTTGCTCTCGAACTCCTCGGGCGTCGCGTCCTTGTTGGTGACTACGAGGACGAAGGCGGTGCCGGCCTTGACCTTGATCTCGCTCGGCTCGAAGCGGTTCTTGTCGATGGTGACGGGAATCTCGACGTCTGCGGCGGTCGCGGCGACAGCGGCGAGCGCCACGCATCCCAGCGTCAGCAGGAACAGCACGGGGAACCGTCGCATCGGGGTGGCCCTCCTCGGTGGGCTCAAGCGATCACGTCGTCGATTATTAGGATCACCTAACTTTCAATGACGTGTCAACCTTAAATTTTGGCCGCCCGAGAGGTCTCCGTCGCTACCGTCTCAACCAGTCGCGGAAGCGGTTCCACCAGTCGATGACCTGGTCACTGACGCCGCCGTGCTCGGTGCAGACCGGCGGCTCCGTCCCGCTCAGGAACGTCTCGGGCTTCACCACGGGACAGAAGCGATTGGCCAGCCGACCATTGGTGGAATCGATCTGGGCCACCGTGACGCCGTCGGGAACGACGAACGGCCGCGTGCCGTACGCGCCCGCCGCCTGCTTCATGAAGTCGGCCCAGATGGGCAGCGCCGCCTGCGCGCCGCTGAGGCCGAGCGGGGAGTTGTCGTCGAAGCCGACCCAGACGAGTGCCAGCAGGCCGCCGGAATAGCCGACGAACCAGGCGTCGCGGCCGTCGTTCGTGGTTCCCGTCTTGCCGGCAGCGTCGCTCGTCACCCCCAATGAGCGCGCCGACGCGCCGGTGCCCGACGTGACCACGCCGGCCAGCAGCGACGTCATCAGGTACGCTTCGGCCGGCGACAGCGCCGCGGTTTTCGGCTCGCGCGCCAGGGTGACGACACCGCCGTCGGCGTCCACGACGGTCTGGAGCGTCGACGGCACCGCGATGCGCGTGCCGCCGTTGGCCAGCGGCGCGTACGCGCGCGCGAGATCGAGCGGCGTGACCTCGAAGGCGCCGAGCACCATCGCGGGCACGGGAGCGAGCTCGGCGGTGAGCCCGAGTTGGTGCGCTGTTTCGATCACCGTCGGCAGGCCGATCTCGAGCGCGATCCGCACGGTGGCGGCGTTCAGCGAGAGCTCGAGCGCGCGCCGCACGCTCACGCGGCCCTCGTAGCGATCCTCGTAGTTCCGCGGGCTCCACGCCGCGCCCACGACCGGCACGGTGATCGGCGTGTCGTCGATCATCGACGCCGCGGTGAACGGCGGCGGGCCGCCGTGGGCGGTGAGGGCGGCGGCGTAGACGAAGGGCTTGAAGGCGGAGCCCGGCTGGCGGCGCGCGAGGACGGCGCGGTTGAACTGGCTGGTCCGATAGTCGCGACCACCGACGAGCGCGCGGATCGCGCCCGTCTCGGGATCGAGCACGACGACCACGGCCTGCAGCCGCTCGGCGGCCGTGGCCCGACGCAGGGACGCGCGCGTCTCCAGCCGCTCGAGGCCACGACTGACCGCCGCCTCGGCCATGCGCTGTAGGCTCGGATCGAGCGTCGTGAAGACGTGGCCCGCGCGGCCGCTGCCGCCGGCGAACGCCTCCTCGATCTCCTGCCGGACCCGATCGGTGAAGTACGGGGCCACCTGGCCCACCGCGCCCGCGGACTGCACGCGCAAGGGCTCGCGGCGCGCGGCCACGTATTCCGCCTCGACGATCTTGCCGAGCTCGCGCATGCGGGCGAGCACGACGTCGCGGCGCTCGCGCGCACGCTGCGGGTTGAGCAGCGGCGAGTAGGTGTTGGGTGCCCGCGCCATGCCGGCCAGCACCGCCGCGTCTGCCAGGGTGAGCTGGTGGAGCTCCTTGCCGAAGTACGCGCGCGCGGCGGCACCGACGCCGCGGATGGCGACCGGCCCGCGGTGACCCAGGTACAGCTCGTTCAGGTATGCCTCGAGGATCCGTTCCTTCGGATACCGCCACTCCACCAGCGCGGCGAGCCATGCCTCGCGGATCTTCCGGAAGTACGAGCGCCGCGAGGTGAGCAGTCGATTCTTGACCAGTTGCTGGGTGATCGTGCTGCCGCCCTGAGTCACGCGGCCCGCGCGGAAGTTCGCCCACGCCGCGCGCCCGAGGCCGCGCACGTCGAGACCGCCGTGCTCGAAGAAGCGATGATCCTCGGCGGCGAGGAGGGCGCTGAGCAGGGTGACCGGAACCTCGGCGAGCCGCACGGGCCGCGACTCCTCTCCGGGGCGCTCGTCGATGCTGGTGAGGATCTCGGGATCGGCGCTGACGCCGGCGACGGGGCGGTTGCCGAGCAACACCGCGGTGATCCGGTCGTCCCGGGTGTCCAGACGCACGCGCTGGGGCTCCCGCCGTCCGCTCTCCGGCGTCCCGCGCAGCACGATCTCCCAGCCCTCCTTCCGCCGCTGAAATTGACCGGGGGTGACCGGCCTGGTCCGCGTCTCGACGTAGCGGAGGCGCTCGAGCGTTCCGGCGAGGTCGACGGCGCGGACGTTGACGCCGGGGCCGAGCCACTGGCCGGCCGCATAGACGATCGCCGGCCGCCGCGCCTCGGCGCGCTCGAAGCGGGCGAGCTCTACCACCGTGTACGACACGACGGTCAGCGCGAGCACGCCGATGAACCCGAGGAGGACGAGGCCCGCGATGGCCCACTTGCCCGCCGGCAGCCGTCCCCAGCGGGTTTCGAGCGACCAGTCCATCAGGCCCAGTATGCCGGCGTCAGATCAGTCGTTCACGCAGATGGCGGGCGGTGCGGGCGACGAGGCCGGGCTTGAGCGCGCGGGCGGCGCGGAGCCGCGCGTAGCCGTCGGCCGAGAGCGGCGCGCGCGTCCCGAGGGCGGCCCGCGCGCCGCGCACGGCGTCGATGATGGCCCGCCGGAACGCGTCGAGCTCGCCGGCGCGGAGCGCGGCGAAGCCCATCAGGGCGAGATCCTGCGCGATGGAGCGGATCGCGGGCAGCGGCCGATGATTGCGCAGCGCGACCCAGATGGCGTTGCGGGTGAACGTGTAATAGATGCGGCTCGACGGCCGCACCGTCGGGTCGACCATGTGCTGGACGCGGACGACGGGTGTGTAGATCAGCTCGTGGCCGGCGTTGATCAGCCGGAACGCGAGGTCCCATCCCTCGTGGCCGATGAAGAGCGGCTCCCAGTACCCGCCGGCGGCGAGGAAGGCGTCGCGGCGACAGGCCGAGGCGCCTTCGAGCACGTAGTCCGTCGCGAACTCCGACTCCGACCAGCGGCGCGGATCACGCGGATGGCACCAGTCGCGGCGCGACAGCCCGCCGGTGGCGTCGACGATCTTGAAGTTCACGACGGCGGCGCGCGGGTGGCGCTGGAAGACGGCGAGCGCGTGGCGCACGTCGTCCGGCGTGCGGAACAGCACGTCGTTGTCCAGCGTGAACACGATGTCGCCCTTGGCCGCGGCGACGCCGGCGTTGCGACCGGCCGCGCCGACGTTCTTTGGCAACTGCACCAGGCGGACGTCCGGGAATTCGTCGCGGACCATCTCGGCGCTGCCGTCGGTCGACGCGTTGTCGACGGCGATGATCTCGAGCACGCCGTAGCGCTGGTCGCGCGCGGCGTTCAGCGCGCGCCGGAGCGCGTCACGGCGCTGGTAGTTCAGGATCGAGATCGACGCGGTCAGGTTCATTTGACGTCGGGGGGAGCGAACCGCCGATTGGACCGAGCGAAGGGGCGACGCCCCCTCGGACTCCCCGGCCCGACACTCCCCACCGGGAGCGGACGCTGGGATGTCGCTGTCGACGTGATGGTCGGCGTCAATTCGGGACCTGTCGGCGGACCCACGGGCCGAGGAGGTTCGCCACGGGGATGGGGAGGCGCTTCCAGAGTGTGACGAGCTGGCGATAGCGGCTGGAGTCGCGGTCCACGGGCGGGGGACCGCCGGCCACGAGGTCGCGGAAGATCCACGGCAGCGCGTGCGGCGCCGCGCCCCACTGCCGCTTGAACTCGAACGTGCCCGCGTTGCGAAACGACCTCCCGAGGTCGAGCGTGCGATAGCCCTCGACACATCCGAAACGGATCACTTCCCAGTAGAGGACGAAGTTCGGGCAGAGCGCGAAGGCGTCTCGCCGGGAGGAGACCCACGGCACCGCGATGGTGTCGCGGAAGAAGAGGCACACCGCGGCCCCCACGGGGCGGCCGTTCCGGTCTCGCACCTGGAGAACCCGCGCCGTATCCGGCAGCTGCGCCAGCATCCGGGCGAAGAAGGCGCGGCTGTGGACCGGCGATCCGAGGTCGCGCATGTTCGCCGCGAACACCTCGTAGAAGCCGGCAAGCAGCTCGGCGCCGCCCCACGCCACGCTGAGCCCGCTCTTCTCGCCCTTACGGACCCGGTTGCGGCGCTCGGACGGCAGCGCCTTCCACACCGCGTCGGCGGACGACAGCGGCAACAGCATCGTCACCCGGTCGTCGCTCACGGGGTCGCTCGAGGCGATCGCGTGGAACTGGCGCAGGCCCAGCGAGCGCGCACCGCGAGCGCGGCCGGCCTCGGCGGCGGCCTCGATCAGCGTGCGCGTGACGTCGACCCCGGTGTCGCGCGCGGCGTCGACGTCGACCAGCACACCGCCGTAATCGAGGAAGGGCATCGACACCAGGCGATCGCCGAAGACGCGGCTCCGCACGAGCACGAGCGGGAGCAGGCCCACGAGCTCGCCCTCGAGCAGCGCGGCCAGCGGCAGCGCCTCGTGTCCATAGGCCTCGCGGATGACGCCGCCCCAGGCGCGGAGGTGGCCCATCGTGGCCTGGGGATGCTGCTCGACGAAGCGGTCCCACGATTTGTCGACGCGGTCGGCGGGGACGATCTCCAGCACGCAGCCCCACAGGCGCAAGTGGAGTGCCAGCCCCCGGATTCCTGTTCCGTCCAGAATCCACGCGCTCGGACGTGCGCTTCTGCAACGGTTTCCCGACCGGGTGGGTGCGTCGGTGCAGATTCGCGAAGTTTTGGACCCCTCGGCCCCGGCACCGGTGGGGTCAGGCCCGCTCGTCCGGCCTGACAGTGTCTGTCGACGTCCGGGCGCGACACCGTCACACCGACGATCATTACATTCGAATGTAAGACCGAAAATGTGTTCCCTCGCCGTAAGATCCAGGGCATTTCCGGATGTGGCCCATTCGTTGCCCTCCGCTCCGCCCCCGGAAATAAATTTCGCATGTTGTAAATCCGGCGCCTGCGGGCGCCGGGACAGGGGGTCCGGATGGGACGGGTTGTTTCGCTGGCGATCAGCATCCTGCTGCTCGCGGCTGTCGCGCCGGCGGCGTACGGAGAAGCGCGGGGCAGCTTCGACGGCAATGGTCACTTGCTCATGCACGGCACGCCGCGGTTCGTGCTCGGCGTGTACGACTCGGGCGGGGGGTACTCGACCGATCCCGCCTTTTGGGAGAACGCGATCTTCTCCGCCTCAGGGGCGCGCGGGCTCCAGGGCTTTCCGCTCAACGTCTACCTGAACTACTGGCTCGGCGGGATGCCGATCGGGCCGACCACGGCGCTGCTCGACGTCCTGCACAACCACGGGCTCATGTACCTGCAGACGGGCAACTGCTTCGACACGGGCGGCTGGCAGCGGTACGGCGCGGGCTCGTTCTCGATCATGAACCAAAGCTACGTGCAGCAGTACGCGCAGCATCCGGCCGCCCTCGGGTACTACATCATGGACGAATGCGATGACTCCTTGATCTCGGAGACGTCGCAGCACAACGCGCAGCTGAAGTCGTGGGATCCACAGGGCATCACGTTCGGGGCCAACCTGGCGGCCGGCTACCGTGATCCATCGCTGTGGAAAGACTCGATGGATGTCATGGGCACGGACCCGTACCCGCTGTACGGGGCCGAGCCGAGCGCCGGCTATACCCACTTCACCGTGGCCGACTACACGTCCAAGCTCCGGGCGGCGGCCAAGCCTGACCGGCCGGTGTGGACGGTGCTGCAGTTCTTCAAGTTCACGAGCGACTCGCGCATGCTGACGGCGAACGAGCTGCGCGCCCACGCCGTGATGGCGATCGTGGAGGGAGCGCAGGGGCTCATGTGGTGGGACATCGGGGTCAACGGGCTGCGGCAGCTCGACTCCGGCACCGTCTCGACGCACATGAACGACCTCAAGACGCTGACGACGGAGCTGGCCGGGCTCGAGCCTGCGTTGCTCGCGGCGGCCTCCGACGGCGCGCTGGTCGGCAACACGACGCGGTTCAGTGACCCCGTGGCGGGCCGGATCTCGCAGCTGCAGCACAACATCGCCGTGGAGTGGCTGTATTCACGCATCGAGTGGTACCGGGCCGAGCTGTCGGCGCTGCAGGCGGGCAACCGCTCGAAGTCCGGCGGCCTGCTCGACGGCGCGGCCAACGTGCGGACGCGGACGAAGATCGTCAACGGCGTCGGCTACGTGTTTGCCTACAACTACACGAACCAGCCGCAGCCCGTGACGTTCACCTGGCAGAGCGCGCCGACGAGCGTGAAAGAATCGAAGACCGGCCAGACGTACGCAGTCAGCGGCGCGTCCTGGAAGGACACGTTCGGGCCGTACGAGGCGCGCATCTACGTGATCGACGGCGCAGGCACGGGTTCGCCGCCGCCGCCCCCCCCGCCGCCGCCCACGGGTGGGCTCAGCGTGTCGTTCACGAACCCCGCGGACGGGGCGACGGTGAGCGGGACGACAACGGTGACGGCCGCGGCCAGCGGCGGCACCGGCACCGGCTACAGCTACCAGATCACGGTCGACGGCACCACGGTGTACAGCGGGACGAATTCGAGCTTCACCTGGAACACCACCACGATCGGTGATGGCTCGCACACGCTGACCGTCACCGCGACCGACTCCGGGAGCGGCAGCGCGACGACGTCGCGCACGGTGAACGTCTCCAACGGCGGCGGCGGCTCGCCGTCGCCGGCCGGCTTCACCGTGTCCTTCAGCTATCCGAGCACGGGTGCGTCCGTCGACGGCACGCAGTCCGTCGGCCTGTCCACGACGGCGGCATGGGGTCGGTCGAAGACGTTCACGCTGTCGGTGGACGGCAACGTCCTCACGAGCCAGACGCTGTCCGGCACCACGCTCTGGTACACGTGGGACACGACCCGGGTCGGCAACGGGGGCAAGACGCTCACCGCCTCGGTCAGCATGAGCGGCCAGACCGCGACCACGACGCTGGCCGTCAAGGTGAGCAACTCCGGAGCCGCCGAAAGCGGCCAGGGCGGGCAGCCGACCATCGATCTGAGCGTCTCGAACCGCACACCGAAGAGCGGTGACACGACACCCATCGACCTCACCGTGGCCAATCCCGGCGGCGCCGTCGTCGTGGACGCCTACTTCGGAGTGCTGGTCCCGCCGGCGGTGGCGGCGAGCTATGGCTGCAACGGCGAAGCGCTTGCCTTTGCCATACAGGGCTCGTCGACGTTCACCATCCGGTGTCGTTCGTGGTCGTCGGCGACCTACCCGGCGTATGCCAAGGGCGTGACCGTGCCGGCGGGGTTGCCGCCGACCCAGCTCACGAGCCTCTTCAACGTCGCGTGGCCGTCGGCCCCGGCGGGCACATACACCGTCTTCCTGACGCTCGTCAAACCGGGATCGGTGGCGGATGGGACGGTGGATCCGGGCGATATCGTGGTCCAGGCGACCCAGACCATCACGCTCTCTCCGTGATCTCTTCCAGCACGTGAAGGAAGTTTCCCAAGCGTAGCAAGCCCCTACCGGGCGTCCCACGGGATGCCCGGTAGGCGGCGTCTCGTAGTCGGCCCCGGATCGGTACGACTCTTGCCGTGATCGACGACGGGCCGCGCCCTCGCGCGGCCGGAACCGATCGGCGCGGAGGGTTCATGAAAGTCGTACCGAGTGGGCAGGCCGGGCTGTCGCAGGGATGGGCCCGGCGCTCCATCCGTGACATGCGGCGCATCGCCCAGCCGCCCGAGTACAGCCCGAGCCTCACCGACCGGCCGTACCGCGCCGTGTCGATTTACCTCTCGGCGCTCCTGGCGCGCGCGGGCGCGACGCCGAATGGCGTCACCGTCGCGTGGATCGTCGTCGGACTCGTCGGGGTCATCGGCCTGCTGGCCGACGCGTGGGCCGTGCGGGTAGCCGCCGCGCTGCTGCTGGAGGTCTCCTATCTGCTGGACTTCGTCGACGGCGAGATCGCGCGGCTGACCGACCGACGCTCGAACGTCGGCGGCCTGCTCGACCTGCTCGGTCACGGCGTCCTGAAGTCGTCGCTACCGCTGGCGGTGGGCGGCGGGGCCGCCATCCAGACCGGGCAGGGGATGTTCGCGGTGGCCGGCGCCGTCGGAGCGGTCGCGATCGTGGTCGGCGACACGCTGCGCTTCTACGCGGCCTGCACCGCGAACGATCTCTCGGCCGGTGATCTGGGTCACACCGTTGCCCCCGCGCGGCCGACACATGATCGGCGCGTGCCCCTCTCGAAGGTCGTCGGCACCGTGTTCGACCTCACCTTCGAGTCTCCCGGCCTCTACGGCCTCACCCTCGTCGCCGCCCTCACCGACCGCCTCGACCTCCTGTCCCTCTTCTGGGCGCTCGGCGGCCTCCTCTGGTTCCTCCGCC
>Ga0070708_100004857_pt1 | contig 10614 bp, 12 predicted proteins | sample KBSK5503metaG_FD_65469 | JGI IMG/M metagenome (GOLD analysis project Ga0070708, IMG submission 65469) | Corn, switchgrass and miscanthus rhizosphere microbial communities from Kellogg Biological Station, Michigan, USA - KBS K5-50-3 metaG | ecosystem: Host-associated > Plants > Roots >... | reverse complement strand
TATCGGGTCATGCGCACGATCCGCCGTTTCGAGCAACGAAGCACGACGCTCTTCGGCGAGAACAAGATCTGGGGGACGATCCACAGCTACGCCGGCGAGGAGGCGATCGCCGCAGGCGTGTGCGAGCACCTCCGCGACGACGACTGGATCACCTCGACCCATCGCGGCCATGGGCACTGCATCGCGAAGCGCGCCGAGCTCGGGAAGATGTTCGCCGAGCTCCTCGGCCGCGAGACCGGCTACTGCCGCGGCCGCGGCGGCTCGATGCACATCGCCGACACCTCGAAGGGCAACCTCGGGGCGAACGGGATCGTTGGCGGGGGGATCCCCATCGCCACCGGCGCCGCCCTCACCGCGCAACAGCTTGGGACCGATCAGGTCGCGGTGTCGTTCTTCGGCGACGGCGCGGCGAACCAGGGCACCTTCCACGAATCGCTGAACATCGCGGCGATCTGGCGGTTGCCGGTCGTCTACGTGTGCGAGAACAACCAGTACGCCGAGAGCTTTCCCGCGAAGAAGGCCTTCGCGATCGAGGACATCGCCACCCGCGCGGCTGGTTATGGGATGCCCGGCGTCCGCGTGGACGCCCGCGACGTCGCGAAGGTGTACGACGCCGCGGGCTCGGCCATCGCCCGCGCACGAGCCGGCGGCGGCCCGACCCTCCTGGTCTGCGAGTCGTACCGGCACGAGGGTCACTACTACGGCGACCCGCGGAAGTACCAGACCAGGGAAGAGATCGAGGGCTGGAAAACGGCCTTCGATCCGCTCCTCGATGCCCGGGCCTGGATCGCCCGCGACGGCCTCGCCGCCGAAGCGGAGCTTGACGCCATCGACAAGGCCGTCGACGAGGAGATCGAACGCGCCGTTGTGTGGGCCGAGGCCGGCCCGCCTGCGTCGCCGCTCAAGTTCCCGGAGGAGATCTATGCGAGCTACTAGCGGTCACTCCTCCCCGGCCGCGGTGCTGGGCACCGCAGCCGTTGAAAAGGAGATGTTCTACGCGGAGGCGCTGAACGACGCCCTTCGGATCGAGATGCAGCGCGATCCCCGGGTCATCGTGCTCGGCGAGGACATCGCGGAGCACGGGGGCGCATTCCAGGTGACCGCGGGACTGCTCGCCGAGTTCGGGCCGACCCGGATCCGTCAGACGCCGATCAGCGAGATCGGCCTCGTCGGCACGGCCGTCGGCGCGGCGCTCACCGGCCTTCGGCCGGTGGCCGAGCTCATGTACATCGACTTCTCCGGCCTGGCGATGGACCAGATCGTGAATCAGGCCGCGCAGAACCGATTCATGTTCGGCGGGCAAGCGCGGGTCCCGCTTGTCGTGCGGACCCAGGGGGGCTCGGGTCGCGGCAACGCGGCGCAGCACTCGAAGTCGCTCGAGGCGTGGTTCACCCACGTTGCGGGGCTGAAGGTCGTGATGCCGTCGACGCCCGCCGACGCGAAGGGTCTTCTCGCGGCCGCGATCCGCGATGACGACCCGGTGATGTTCATCGAGCACAAGCTCCTCTACCGGACGAAGGGCCTCGTGCCGGCTGGCGAGCACCTCGTCCCGCTCGGCCACGCCGACGTCAAGCGCGAGGGCTCCGACGTCACGATCGTGACGTGGTCCCGCGAGGTCCTCTTCTCGCTCGAGGCAGCCGCGAAGCTCGCGGACGAGGGGATCTCGGCGGAGGTCGTCGACGTCCGATCGCTCGTGCCTCTGGACAAGGAGACGATCCTCGCGAGCGTCCGGAAGACCCGTCGCGTCCTCGTCGTGCACGAAGCCATCAAGCGAAGCGGCTACGGCGGCGAGATCGCCGCCCTCATCGCCGAGGAGGCGTTCGACGACCTCGATGCGCCGCCACGCCGGCTCGCCGGCCTCGAGACGCCGATCCCGTACGCGCAGCCGCTCGAGCTCAGAGTCGTCCCACAGACCGACGACATCGTGCGCGCGGCACGGGAGCTCGTGCGCGGGTGACGGCCTTCGACGTCGTCGTCGCCGGCGCGGGCCACAACAGCCTGGTCTGCGCCGCGTATCTCGCGCGCGCCGGCCTGCGCGTGCTCGTGCTGGAACGGGCGCAGCGCGTCGGCGGCGACACCTCGACCGAGGAGGTCACGCTCCCCGGCTTCCGCCACGACATGTGCGCGAGCGCACACACGGTGTTCCAGTCCAGTCCGATCGTTCGCAACGACGAGCTCGCGCTTCGGAGCCACGGGTTGCGTTACCTGTTCCCCGAGCCCGCCGCGATCATGCCGTTCCTCGACGGCCGCAGCATCACGATGTTCCGCGACCCGGCCGCCACGGTGCGCGAGCTCGCCCGATTCAGCCACGCCGACGCGCGGGCCTATGAACGGCTGCTCGCCGATTGGGATGCGATCAAGGCCGCGAACATGCGGCTCCGCTTCTCGCCGGCCGGCTCGCCGAGTCAGGCCATCGCAGAGCTCGAGGCGACGAGCGTCGGCCTCGAGGCGGTGCGCTGGCGGTACGCGAGCGCGCTCGACATCGTGCGCGAGCGCTTCGGCGACGAGCACGTCCGCGCGTTCTTCCTCTGGCTCTCCCTCATGACGATGGCGAGCGTCGATCAGCCCGGCACCGGACTCAACGCGCTCTCGCTGCCCGCGGGCCGCCAGGCCTTCAGCTGGACGACGGCCGAGGGCGGCTCGGGCGCGCTGCCCGACGCGCTCGCGCAGATCGTCGTCGAGCGCGGCGGCGAGGTCCGCACCGGCGCGGAGGTCACGCGTGTGCTCGTCGAGGGCGGGCGCGCCGCGGGCGTCGTGACCGCGGATGGCGCGGAACACCGCGCGCGGCGCGCGGTCATCTCCACGATCCACGTGATGCACCTACCGGCGGTCGTCGGACCCGAGCGGCTCGGCGAAGACTTCGTCGCCGGGCTGGCTCGATGGCGCACCGGCATCACGATGTTCGTCACGCACTACGCCCTCGACGCGGCGCCTCGATACCGCACCGAGCACGGGCTGGTGGCATCGGTCGGTGCGGGCATCTGCGGCTCGACGGACGAGCTCGTGGAGGCGCTCGCCGCGTGCCGTCGCGGCGACGTGCACCTCGAGCGGCCGCCGCTTCTCGCGATCAATGCCACCGCCGTCGACCCGACCCGCGCGCCCGCCGGCAAGCACACGCTGAAGATCGTCGGGTTCTTGCCGTACGACCTGCGCGATGGGGGACCAGGCCGGTGGGACAGCATCAAGGACGGCGTGTCCGAGGCGCTCTTCGACCACTACGTTCACCACGTCGTCGGGCTCACGAAGGCCAACGTCCTCGCGACGCACGTCGAGAGCCCGCTCGATCTCGAGCGGCGCAACCCGCACAACTACCGGGGCTCGTGCCATGGCGGCGATCAGGACCTCGCGCAGGATGGCGCCCTGCGTCCGATGCCTGGCCACGCGGGCTATCGGCTGCCGGTGCCGGGGCTCTATCAGACCGGTGCGACGACGCACCCCGGCGGATCGGTCAGCGGCGCTCCAGGGCGGAACTGCGCGCAGGTCGTCATGGAGGACCTCGGCCTGAGCTTCAACGATGCGCTCGCACCGCGCGAGCCGGTGGCCGCGCGATGAGCGTCACGCGGGTGATCATGCCGAAGCTCGGGCTCACGATGGACGAGGGCCGCCTCATCGCCTGGCACAAGGCCGAGGGCGATCGCGTCGTGGACGGCGAGGTGCTGTTCGAGGTCGAGACCGACAAGGCGGCGATGGAGGTCCCCGCGACGACGTCGGGCTTCGTTCGACGTTTGCTCGCGAAGCCGGACGACATGGTGCCGGTCGCGACCGTCGTCGCGGTGATCACGTCGACCGCTGATGAGGACCTTCCGGCTGAGGTCACGTCAGCCGCGACGGAACCGGCGATCGCCCGGTCCGCGGAGTCGGCGCCGCGGCAGTCGGCTCAGGGATCGCCTTCCGCCGATCGCGTCATCGCGTCCCCCGCGGCTCGCAAGCGGGCGCAGGAGCTGGGGGTCGATCTTGCAACCGTTGTGGCTTCGAAGCCGCCACGGATCTCGATCGAGGATGTGGACGCGGCCGCGGCGCCCGCTACCGCGGCGTCAACCGGCGAGACGCGCATCCCGCTGTCGCGAATGCGAAAGGCGATCGCCGCGGCGATGAGCCGCTCGGCGCGCGACGCGCCGCAGTTCTCCATCGAGCGGGATGTCGACATGAGCGCCGCGAATGCCCGCCGCAAGGAGGCCGGCGCGTCGTACACCGACGCGGTCGTCTCCGCCGCTGCCAGGACGCTCGCCGCGCATCCTCGGCTTCGCTCACGGTTCGACGGCGACGCGATCGTCGAGCAGGCGAACGCGCACATCGGGCTTGCCGTCGCGGTCACCGACGGCTTGCTCGTGCCGGTGATCCGAGACGCGGACACCAAGGATCTCGCCACGTTGGCTCGTGAGCGCGAGCGCCTCGAGGAAGGTGCGCATGCGGGACGGCTCACGGCCGAGGCGCTCTCCGGTGCGGTCTTTTCGGTCTCGAACCTCGGGTCGCTCGGCGTCGACCGCTTCATCGCGCTCGTGAACCCTCCGGAGGCCGCGATCCTCGCCATGGGCCGGGTGCGGGATCGCGTCGTCGCGCGCGGCGGCAAGATGGATGTCCGGCCCGTCGTGACCCTCACCCTGTCGGTGGACCACCGCGTCGCCGATGGGGCGGACGCCGCGCGATTCCTCGACGACCTCGCGAAGCGCCTGGAGGCGAGCGAGTGAACGGCGTCCGCGTGGCCGCGGTGCAACCGCCGTCCTTCAGGGGCGCCGACGAGCACAAGAACGCCGAGCAGGCGATCCGCTTCGTCGACGAGGCCGCGGACGATGGAGCGGCGTACGTCGTGTTCCCGGAGGGCTACCCGGGTCCCTACTCCGGCCCGCTCGACAACGACGCGTTCGACCGCGTCCGCGAGGCCGCTCGCCGACGCAAGGTGTGGGTGAGCGCCGGGCGCCTCGAGCCGGCCTCGCTGCCCGATACCTTCCACATCACCCACAAGCTCGTCGACGCCGACGGCGAGCTCCGCGCGACGTACCGGCGGGTGCAGCCGAACCATCCGATCTTCAACGCGTACCTGATGGGCGGCCGGCATCACGTGCTGCCCGGCGACGAGCTCATGACAGTGGATGCGCCGTTCGGCCGCATCGGGCTGCTTATCTGCAGCGAGCTGTTCGTGCCGGAGCTCTCGCGGATCCTGATGTTGCGCGGCGCGGACATCATCGTCGCGCCCGGTGGCGGCGTGCATTCGGCGACGCGCACGCGGCTCCAGGACACCTGGCGCGCCGTCGCCCGCGCGCGCGCGGCCGAGAACCTGGTCTATGTGGTGCTCGATCAGAACCTCTTCAGCGGTCAGCGCGGCCGCACGTGCATCGCCTCGCCCGAGCGGATGCTCGCGACCGTCGATGGGCCGGGCATCGCCTGCGCCGACCTTGACCTCGACCGGTTACGCGTCCTCCGCTCGCACTTCTATGACGACGAGATGCTGTCGCCGCCCGGATCGGATGCGGACGTGCTCTGGTCGCGGCCCGGCCAATCGCACGACCGGCGTCCCGAGCTGTACGGCGAGCTCAGCCGGCCGCAGCCCGACGCGTTCGAGTACCACTACGAGCGCCGCGGGCTCGACACCTGGCCGCGCGAATACGAGAAGATCCGGACGACCAAGGAGGGCTGATGGCGGTCGAGCCGCAGAACCGGGTGCAGCTCGCGGCGTCCCACTGGAAGCCGCGCTTCGTGGCGAACGGCATCGACGTGAACGATTTCGAGCGCGCGCTCGCGACCGTGAGCGAATGGACGGACTGGGCGCCCTACTGGCGGATGACCGGTGACGCCCATCACGGGCTTGCGGATGCCGCGGCGCGCGATTGGCACACGGTCACGGCGACGGAGGCCTACCAGCGCGCGGCGTGGTCGTACCACGTCGGCAAGTTCCTCTGGTTCGAGGATCGCGCGCTGCATGAGGATCTCGCGCGCCGGACGGTGGAGTCCTATCGGAAGGCCATGCCGAATCTCGAGCCCGCGGCCGAGCGCGTCGAGCTGCCGTTCGAGGGCGCCGTCGTTCCGGGAAACCTCCGGCGGCCGCGCGGCGTCGCTCGTCCGGCGCTGGTACTGATCGTCCCGGGACTGGATTCGGTGAAGGAAGAGCTCTTCACGATGGAGAACGACTTCCTCAAGCGCGGCATGGCGACCCTGTCGGTGGACGGTCCCGGCCAGGGCGAGAACGAGCGCCGCTTCGCGATCCGGGCGGACTGGTCCACCGTGGTGACCGCGATCCTCGACGGGTTGCGCGACCGCGCGGACGTCGATCTCGCGCGGGTCGGCCTGATGGGCATCAGCATGGGCGGCATCTACGGGCCCTTCGCCGCGGCCAAGGAGAAGCGGCTCCGCGCGCTGATCGCGCTCGCCGGTCCGTACGACCTTTCGGAGTGCTGGCCCGCGCTGAACCCGCTCACCAAGGGCGGCTACGTCTACTACACGCACTCACGCGACGAGGCCGAGGCCTTCGAAAAGTCGAAGCAGCTGTCGCTGCGTGGCGTGATCGACAAGGTCGACTGTCCGGTGCTGGTCATCCACGGCGCGAAGGACCGGCTGTTCCCGCCCGAGCAGGCCGAGCGGATCGCGCACGAAGCGAAGCACGCGACGCTCCTCATGTATCCGGACGGCAATCACGTGTGCAACAACATCACCTACAAATACCGGCCGGCGATGGCCGACTGGATGAAGGAGCGGCTCGCGGTCTAATCGCGTGCCGGGAGGCCGATCGTCCGGCGCCAGTGCTGGTAGCCGAGCTCGAAGCCGATGGCGCAGCCGAGGTCGACGAGCTCCGGCTCGGTGAAGAGCGAGCGCAGCCGCGACCACAGCGCGTCGTCGGCGCGGTCCGAGTCCCAGGCGATGGCCGCGGCCCATTCGAGCGCGGCGCGCTCCCCCTCATCGCGGCCCTCGAGCTCGAGCGCCTCCGTGCCGGTCGCCAGGTACGCGAAGCAGCGTTCCTTCAACCGTTGATCGGCGACACCGGAGCGCAGGACCGTGTCGCGCGTGCGACGGTAGGCCTCGAGCACCGCCGGCACCCGCGCGCGGATCTCGTCGGCGGTCCCGCGGAGATACGGCATCAGGGGACCTTCCGCGCGAGGCCGGCGCCCGGCTCGGCGGGGAGCTCGTTGTGGCCGACGCCCCATGTCTTGATCACCCGCTGCTGCCCGTACGTGAGCGAGACGAACGCTCCGAGCTCGACGATCTGCTCGTCGGAGAAGTGCTCCCGCAGACCCGACCACACCCTCTCGCTCGCGCCCTCAGGGTCCCAGACGAGCATGCTCGTGTAGAGGAGTGCGGCCTTCTGGCGCGCGGTGTAGCGGTCGGAGCGCTCGAATCTCAGGAGCTCGGTGTAGTCATCCTCGACCAGGCCACGCTCTCCAGCCTGGAGAGACCGTTGAGACCCTCAGTAGTCGCACTCGATCGTCTTCGAGACGTACACCCGGCAGAGCTCCTTCAGCTCGTGATCGACGATCCCCTCGCGGAAGATCGCGTCCCACGCCCGGGAGAAGGCCTTCGCCACCGCCGGCACGTGCGACCGGATGGACTGCGTCTCCGGCCGCGGCGTGCCGAACCGGCGGGCACGGTCAAGATCGGCGAGCAGCTCCGGGTCTGTCAGCGCCGATGCGTGGACGTAGCTGATGCGCGCCACGGGCCCAGTCTAGGACTTGTTCATGTGTTCATACTTCGTCATACTCCGCTTGGTGAGCAAGCGGGTGACGATCAGCCTGTCCGACGAGATGTACCGCCGTATCGAACGGGCCCGCAAGGCCGCCAAGCGCGATCGCAGCAGCTTCGTGCAAGAGGCCGTCGAGCGTCGCCTGGCCGCCGATGAAAACGCCGAGCGCGTCGCGGCGTACGTGCGCGGTTACACCGAGGTCCCCGAAACGGTCGAGGAGTATGCCTTCACCGATGCGGCGGCCCGCGAGGTGTTCCGCCTCCTGGATGGCGACGAGGTGGGCAAAGCCTGAGCCCGCGATCGGACCTGCATCGCGGCGAGATCTGGTGGGCGGCCCTCGACCTCCCGAACAAGACGCGTCCGGTCGTGCTGTTGTCGCGAGAGGCAGCCTACGGCCTTCGCTCGCATCTGACGGTCGCGCCCGTGACGACCAGGATCCGCCGGGTGCCTACGCTCGTTCCGGTCGGACCACGCGATGGCCTCGACCGCGACAGCGTCGTGAACTGCGATCAGCTGAGCACGATCCGCCAGGATCAGCTCATCGAGCGGATCGGCGCCCTCGATCCGTCGACGCTGGCGGAGGTGAACGACGCGCTGCGATTCTCGCTCGGTCTCGACTAGCCGCGCTTCGGGCGCGCCTGCTTGATCAGCTCGAGCGCGGTGAGGCCTCCTCGATCGGGCTGCGGCGTCGTGTTCCAGATGTTCGTCAGCAGGTCGACCCACTCCTGCATCTCGGCTTCGTCCGCGGCTACGTAGCCGCCGGCCTCCTCCATGAACCCGATGACGTTCGCGTCGACGATGTGGCGCTGAACGAGCGCTTCCCACTCTGACAGCGGCCGGATGAGGTCGTCGCGACCGTCGGCGCGGGCCACCTCGGTCAGCCGGATCACGGCCTCGGCCAGCGTCGTGGGCGGGTGCTTCGCGTCGTAGCGCGCCTTCCGGCGAGCCCGTTTCGCGTCCAATGCATCGACCGGATCCCAGTACGCGTCGCCGCGCTCCTCCTCCTCGACGCAGCGGAGCAGGTCGCGACGCTTCTGCGCGAAGAAGATCCAGGCCTCCCGTTGCACGATCGTGTAGCCGTGGATCACGGCGTCGAGCTCGACCCAGTCGACCTCACCCTCGTCGTACCGCCGCGCGGCCGCGATCACAGGCTGAAGGATCAAGCGGTACTTCGCCGCGGCGTAGGCGGCGATCTTCGCGTCCTCCTGCGCGCGACGCCTCTTTTCCTCCGCCGTTCGCCGGGGCACGTCCTACATCCGGAACACGCCGTAGCGCGGCTCGCCGATCGGCGAATGCCTGGCCGCGGCGAGTCCAAGGGCCAGGACGGCGCGCGTATCCAGCGGGTCGATCACCCCGTCGTCCCAGAGACGCGCCGTCGAGTAATACGGCGAGCCCTGGGTCTCGTATTGGTCACGGATCTTCGTCTTGAACGTCTCTCGGGCCTTCTCGTCGTCGAAGCTGCCGACCAGCGAGAGGACCGTCGCGGCCTGCTCGCCGCCCATGACGCTGATCCGCGCGTTCGGCCACATCCAGAGCTGCCGTGGCCCGTACGCCCGGCCGGACATCCCGTAGTTCCCTGCGCCGAAGCTTCCACCGATGATGACCGTGAACTTGGGCACGGCGGCGCAGGCGACCGCGGTCACCATCTTCGCGCCGTCCTTCGCGATGCCTCCTACCTCGTACTCCTTTCCGACCATGAAGCCGGCGATGTTCTGGAGGAAGACCAGCGGCGTCTTTCGTTGGTCGCACAGCTCGATGAAGTGCGCGGCCTTGAGCGCTGACTCTCGGAACAGGATGCCGTTGTTGGCGATGATCCCGACCCGGAATCCCATGATCCGACCGAAGCCGCAGACGAGGGTCTCGCCGTAGAGAGCCTTGAATTCGGTGAATCGCGAGCCGTCGACGAGCCGTGCGATGACCTCGTGGACGTCGTACGGCGTGCGCGTGTCCGCCGGCACGATCGCGTAGAGGTCTGCCGGATCGTGCGCCGGCGACTCCGGCGCGGTCACGTCTTCGCCCCAGAGGATCGACTGCGGCCCGACGTTCGCCACCACCTCGCGCGCGAGCGCAAGCGCGTGCGCGTCGTCGAGCGCGTAGTGATCGACGACACCGCTCTTCCGCGCATGCACGTCCGCGCCGCCGAGGTCCTCGGCCGTGACCTCCTCGCCGGTCGCCGCCTTCACGAGCGGCGGCCCTCCCAGGAAGATCGTCCCCTGGCCCTTCACGATGATCGTCTCGTCGCTCATCGCAGGAACGTATGCGCCGCCCGCCGTGGAGCTCCCCATCACGACGGCGAGCTGCGGAATGCCGAGCGCCGACATCCGCGCCTGGTTGTAGAAGATCCGGCCGAAGTGCTCACGGTCCGGGAACACTTCGTCCTGCCGCGGAAGGAACGCGCCGCCCGAGTCGACGAGGTAGAGGCAGGGGAGCCGGTTCTCGTTCGCGATCTCCTGCGCGCGGAGGTGCTTCTTCACCGTGAGCGGGTAGTAGGTCCCGCCCTTCACCGTCGCGTCGTTCGCGACGATCATGCACTCCCGCTCGGAGATCCGGCCGATGCCGGTGATGATCCCCGCCGATGGCGCCTCGTTGTCGTACAGGTCGAGCGCGGCGAGCGGGGCGATCTCGAGGAACGGCGAGCCTGGATCGAGCAGCCGCTCGATCCGGTCTCGCGGAAGCAGCTTGCCCGCCTTGGTGTGCTTCTCGCGCGCCCGCTCCGGCCCGCCCTGACGAACGGCGTCGAGCTTCTTGTGGAGGTCCGCCACGAGGGCGCTCATCGAGTCGCGGTTCGTGCGGGCCTGCGGTGAAGCACGGTCGAAGGACGAAGAGAGGACCGGCATCAGGGCGCGATGCTAAACTTGAGTCTCCGCGCGCGCCTGTAGCTCAGTTGGATAGAGCGCAACGCTACGAACGTTGAGGTCGGGGGTTCGAGCCCCTCCAGGCGTACC
>Ga0070708_100004855_pt1 | contig 10615 bp, 9 predicted proteins | sample KBSK5503metaG_FD_65469 | JGI IMG/M metagenome (GOLD analysis project Ga0070708, IMG submission 65469) | Corn, switchgrass and miscanthus rhizosphere microbial communities from Kellogg Biological Station, Michigan, USA - KBS K5-50-3 metaG | ecosystem: Host-associated > Plants > Roots >... | reverse complement strand
AATCGGCGATGTCACCGCTTTTACTTTCGTCGGCGTCATTGGTCTTCGTTCCGTTGCAATTAGGGTCTCGCCTTCTTTGCTCGGGCCGATGCTCCGTTTCGGATTGCCACTCATCTGGGGAGTGTTCGCGGTGATGAGCCAGGACGCAGCCGGCCGTTATTTTCTGAGTCGCTATGGATCGCTCGAACAGGTCGGCTTGCTCTGCGCCGCTATCAAGATTGGCGCCGTCTTCCAGATGTTGGTCAGTGGACCCTTCGGCGTAGCGTGGGGTGGCATCCTGTTTCAAATCGGTAAAGCACCTGATGCTCAGGTCATTTACTCCAAGATTTTCGGCTACGTCTACGTCCTTGCTCTCGGCGTTGTCGTAGCGCTCACGATCTTTGGGTCCACGCTCTTTCGCATTTTCACCGCGCCGGCATATTACTCAGCTGTCGCTGTTCTTCCCCTTGTCCTTCTGGTGCGTGCTTTGAATGTCATCGAACAGCCATCGGCCACAGGGATCTATCTGACCGGCCGGACGTATCTCTTTGCCGTGAACTACACCGTTGCCCTGGGTATCAATTTGTTGTTGCTGCGTTTACTAGTGCCTCGATATGGATTAATGGGCGTGGGTTGGGCATGGTTCATGGGTTCTGCCGTGGTGCCGCTTCTAAATCTATGTTTTGGACAAAAGCTTTATCCGCTATCTTTCAACCCAAAACTCATTCTCCTTCCAGTAATTCCCTTGCTATTCATTTTCATCCGCTGGCCTCGGGAGATTGCGGCGGCGCTCAGTGATCACTTCCTGATTCAGTGCGCTCTTTCTGCCGCAGTCGTGCTGGGATTGGGTGGACTGCTCTTTCATGACATTCGTAATGTGCGCCGTAAGCTCGGCAATCGAGGAGCGACAGCTCCCGCCTGGGAGGTTTCCTCACGATGAGCGCCGGCTGTGGAAATTGCGATCCCGATCGGAGTATTGGATGAGTGTGGCAACCCATCAACAGCAGTGCTACGAGACGGCATACGCCGAGGTAACCGCCGGCCTCGGCTTTCCCGATCCGAAAATCGCTGGCGGCCAGGCGATCGTGAACAAGCGCATTCTGACGTTGGGCGGCGGTATCGCCAACGATCTCTGGCACCTCGCTCCTCAGAACCTTGTCGTTAACGCCGACTACGCTGCCTCAGGTTTGCGGGTTGGGAGAAAGTTCAACATCCAGGGCGTCTCTACGAATCTCAATCTGACAGCTTCCCTCCCCTTTTCCGATCAAGCTTTTGATTTCGTGGTGTGCAAGGACATCCTCGAACACCTGATCGATCCACTGACCATTCTCAAAGAAGCCATCCGGGTATTGCGCGACGATGGCGTCATCATCATCAGCGTCCCCAACCACTACTATTGGCCGATGCGCCTTCGCCTTTTGCTGGGAGAAGGAATCATGTGGCGCGGCCTCATTAGCGATCATGGAGCGGTCTACCGCGAATGGGACTACATGCACATCCGCTTCTTCACCTATAAAGGTTTCCGCCAATTTCTGACGGCTGCAGCTCTCACTCCGGAACGCTTCTACTGGGACTTCGGAAATCTTGCGCATTACCACAACCCAGATATGTGGTTCGAGCCACAGCTTCACAAGCGCGCCATTCGAATGCCGCTTTCGCCTCGTGCCAAGTTTGGGCTGTACGCGCTACGCCCAGTCTGGCAGTTACTGAACATTGTTTTTCCTCGGCGTCTCCGGAGCTTTATTGTCTCGCTCTGTCCCGGGTTTCTTTGCGCCGGCTTCTACGTTCGTTGCCGAAAACGGGATCAGGAGCAGAGCCGAGGGAGGTCGAAATGAGCCATGTTCAAGATATAGCGATCGGCGAAGTGCGCGATTTCTGGAACCGGAGACCATGCAACATCCGGCATTCCACCAAGCCGGTCGGCTGCAGAGAATACTTTGATGAAGTTGAAGCGCGCAAGTATTTCGTGGAACCGCACATTCCGATGTTCGCCGAATTCGACCGCTGGAAGGGCAAGCGCGTCCTTGAGATCGGCTGCGGGATCGGGACCGACACTATGAATTTCGCTCGCGCGGGCGCCGAAGTAACCGCGGTAGATCTGAGCGAAAAGTCCCTCGAGATTGCTCGCCAGCGTGCCTCCGTCTATGGTCTCTCAAATATTCGGTTCTACCAGGGCAACGCTGAACATCTCACTTCGTTCGTCCCGGCAGGTAGCTACGATCTGATCTATTCCTTCGGCGTTGTCCATCACACGCCTCATCCCGAGCGGGTCATTGAACAGATTCGTCTTTGCAGCCGGCCCGGGACTGCACTGAAGATCATGGTTTATCACCGAAACTCGTGGAAGGCGCTACAGATTCTGCTGCGCGATGGCCACGGCGCCTTCTGGAGATTTTCCGAGCTGATCGAGCGTCATTCTGAGGCGCAAACAGGCTCTCCGGTGACTTACTCTTATACGCCTCGCGGCGTACGGGAATTGCTGCACGGTTTTAAGACAGACTCCATTGCCATAGAACACATTTTCCCTTACCGCATCCCGGACTATCTGCAATATCGCTACGTGAGACTTTGGTATTTCAGGCATCTACCTTGGCCGCTTTTTCAATGGCTTGAAAAGCATTTCGGCTGGCATCTTTGCGTGAATGCACACTTCCCAGATCAGGCTGAGGCAGGAGCGGCAGTTTCATGCTAACCCTTTTCACAGTAGCAAAGCCGTTCTGCGGCGAGTTCGCCCGGATCCAACGGAACGCAATCCTCAGTTGGACGCACCTTCGTCCAGCGTGCGAAATTCTTCTGCTAGGAGATGACGCCGGAGTTCGGGAGGTGGCGGCGGATGCGGGAGCGACCCACGTCCCTGAGCTTGAGCGGAACGAATTTGGCACACCTCTCTTGAGCAACGTCTTCTCGGAAGCGGAACGACGTACTTCTTTTCCAATCCTTTGCTATGTCAATGCGGACATCATTTTGCTGGAAGATTTTCTGCCCGCTGTCCAGAGGATCATCGCCTGGAATTCCGGCAGCCTTATCGTGGGACGACGTTGGGATCTTGATTTTACCGAATTCTTGACATGGGAGCCGCACTGGGAGCGGCGATTTCGCGCGCGCGTTCTAAAAAGCGCCTTACTCCACGCCCACTCAGGATTGGATTACTTTGTCTTTCCGCGTGGCTTTTGGGGAACTGTGCCGCCCTTCGCGATTGGCCGCAGCCTGTGGGATGAATGGCTGCTCTACCGTGCCCGCGGACTCCGAGCGCCGGTCGTAGACGCGACGGAATGCATCACCGCTGTGCACCAGAATCACAGCTATTCCCACCATCCCGAGGGACAAGCCGGCGTTTCGGAGGGTCCCGAAGCGCAACGCAACATGGAGATCGGGGGCGGTCTGCGGCACGCGTACACGTTATACGACGCGACCCATCGGCTCACCCCCTCAGGCATCAAGCGACGTCTCGTTCCATTCGATCTCCGCCGCCGTTGGGTTGTTCCAATCATCACACACAAATGGGTCAGGCCCTTGGTTCGATTGAAAAAAGCGGTCGTCAATGCGCCAGCCCACAGCAGGAGACACAATGAAGCTCGATGAATCCATTTCGCGCGGCAGTGCTCAAATCTATACTCAATCCCCCTCGCTTTCCCAACAGGAGGTGCCGGATATCGCAGTGTCGGTTGTTGGCTTGGGAAAACTTGGGGCCTGCATGGCTGCAGCCATCGCTTCGCGCGGAGTCCGGACGATTGGAGTGGACGTAAACTCCACGGCCGTAGACAAAGTTCACCGCAAACTGGCCCCGGTCTTCGAGCCAGGACTCGCGGAAATGATCGCCAGTTGTGATGGCCTGCTGGGTGCCACGGTGGATATTGAGACTGCCATCCGCCAAACGAGCATGACCTTTGTCGTTGTTCCCACGCCAAGTAATGCTGACGGCACTTTCTCTTTGAAGTACGTTTGTGCGGCGATGGAGCCTATCGGTCACGCGCTGCGGGACAAGTCCGCGTGGCATACCGTCGTTCTGACCAGTACTGTGCTCCCAGGCTCAACCGAATATGTGGTGAAGCCTTTGCTTGAAAAGGCCTCAGGAAAGCGGTCCGGCGTTGATTTTGGTCTCTGCTACGGTCCCGAGTTCATCGCGCTGGGCAGCGTTCTTCGCGATTTTCTGAATCCCGATCTCCTGCTCATCGGCGAGTGCGATCCCCGCGCGGGAGAGCTGGTTGCGACATTTTACCGAGAAGCCCTCCACATCGACGCCCCTGCCGTCCGCATGACGCCGGTCAATGCCGAACTCGCGAAGATTGCGCTCAACACCTATGTGACCACCAAGATTACCTTCGCCAATATGCTGGCGGAACTGTGTGAACGGTTGCCCGGAGGCGACGTTGATGTGGTCACACAAGCATTGGGCCTGGACCGTCGGATTGGCGCGAAATATTTGACGGGTGCGCTCGGTTACGGCGGCCCCTGCTTTCCGCGGGACAATAGTGCCCTGGCAAGGCTTCTCGATGAAATGGGGGTCTCGTCTCAGCTCCCGAGTACTGTGGACTGGCTCAATCGTTCTCTGCCCGGACGTGTGGTGTCGATGATTGAAGAGCTTGCGCCGAAGCCCCCACGACGAGTCGGGGTTCTGGGGCTGGCGTACAAACCCCACACCAATGTTGTCGACGGATCGCAAGGGATCGAAATCGCGCGTCAACTCGCCGAGAAGGACTTTGAAGTCGCAGTCTTTGATCCTGTTGCGCTTGAGTCGGCAAGGAGTCTCCTTGGCGGAGCGGTACAGTATGCGGCCAGTGTCGCTGAGTGTGTCCGTGGCGCGACAGTCATTGTCGTCGCAACGGCCTGGCCAGAGTTTTCTTCGGTGTTCGAGCAAATCCAGAATTCGACCCCACGCCCACTGATCATAGACGGCTGGCGCCTGTTGCGTGGGTCCGTCCCGTCATCGGATGGAATTTCCTACCGGGGAGTAGGGATCGGTCATCCCGACGACCAGACCTCCGGGCGCCTGCGGCATTTCGTTGAGCAACTCGCCCGGCCGAGACCGGTGGTTGAAGCAGTGAACGAAGCGCCAAGGGCAATAGCTGCCGGAGAGTAGTGCCAATGGCTGGTCCGAGATCAAGTCGAGTTTAGCCAGTTGGTGTCGCACCAACGTTGTTGTTGATATGGATGACGCAACCCAATTCGGTTTCGCTTCAAGGGGCCGGCAAGCGGGCCGTTTGGTTCCGAAGCCGTCGACCGGATCGCTTTCCCGGCCAGCCACGGAAGGTAAAGTCAGGGCGAGCTTTAGCGAACAATGCTTCGCAGTTTGCGTGCTCATACTTTCGACCGGGGCATTCGTGAACCTCTTTCCTGGCGAACAGGGGGTGGAGTTCGAGGAACAGGGTCTGTTGTTTGCGCAAATTCTGTGGGCGCTCCTTTTCGTCGTGATGCTGTTCATTGCGCGAAAACAGTTCGTCGAGTTTGGCCGTCTGGCATGGCAGAACAAGCCTTTTGTTTTATTGCTAGGCTGGGCATGCCTTTCCGTGGTGTGGTCAATAGACCAACAAGTGACCATTCGTCACGTCATTGCGCTTCTCGCGACGTCTTTTTTCGGGATCTATCTGGCGGTTCGGTACGATCTGCCTGGACGATTGCGGCTGATAGCGATCTCCCTCGGGGTTGTGGTCACAGCGAGCGTCGCAGCTAGCTTAGTATTCCCGCAGTACGGAATTGATAGGACTCTTCTCGAAGAACCGGCATGGCAGGGAGTTTTTTCACACAAGAACACTTTGGGGAGATTGACCCTATTGGCGGCTCTGATTCTGGTTCTCTACTTGCTCAGGCGACGCCGGCGTCTGATCATATTCGTCGCCATCTTGCTGATGTTTTGTGTGGTTGTACTCAGCCGGTCAAAGACCTCTCTGGTGTACTTCGTGGTCGGGATCGTGGCATTTCCCTTCGTTCGTTCTTTTCAGAGAAATCCCGCTAAGCGAACAAAAATCCTCTGGCTGGCAGCTTCGGTGTTCGGAGGATTTGCGGGCTGGATAGCGCTCAACTGGGAGGGGTTCGTTGATTCTCTCGGCAAAGATCCCACTCTGACTGGGCGGGTCGCGTTGTGGGCATTGTCAATAAACTGGATTAGCGAGAAGCCTCTTATTGGATATGGCTATGACGCATTCTGGTCTGCCTTTTACGGCCCCGCGGCTGAGCTTCGTGCCGCGGCAAACTGGCTGGAGGCTCCGCATGCGCACAACGGCTTCATCAACCTTTGTCTGGATCTTGGATTGGTAGGAGTTGTCCTATTTTGCCTAACTTTCGTCAGCGCATATCGACACGCACTGAAGCTGGCAAGGGCAAGCAGGACCCCTGAGGGCATTTGGCCGCTCGCCTTTCTGACGTTCATGTTCATCTACAGCCTCACAGAAATCAGTTACCTGTCGCGAACGGACCTGTTTTGGATCCTATATGTCAGCGTGATGTTTGGCTTAATGCGTGGTCTGGCGCAAAAGCCCCAGACAACCCTTCTGAGAGCGTCCCAGGAATATCGGGTCGCGGAATGAATCTTCATTTGCAGCTTCGAAAGTATCTTCGTTCTTACCCAGAATGGAAATTGGCGCCCCCGCGCGTGCAACTCCGCCGCGCACTGCAAAAAGTTGGTTCAGAGTACGGCGGTTATTTCCTCGATCCGTCAGGGATTGGACCCGATGCGGTTGTCTATTCGTTGGGCATTGGTGAGGATATCTCTTTTGACCTCTCGTTGATCCATCAGTACGGCGTTACTGTGCATGCGTTTGACCCTACGCCCCGAGTGAAGAAATGGCTCGCGTCCCAAAAGCTCCCAGACGAATTCTGTTTTCATGATACCGGGATTGCTGATTTTGATGGAGAGGGGATCTTTTACCTTCCTCCCCGGCCGGATCACGTCTCGCACTCTGTGGTTCCGGCACGTCAGTTTAGTCGGGAGTCGATTCCGGTTCCAATGATGCGCCTTGGCACAGCCATGGAGCGTTTGGGTCACAGCCGAATTGGCCTGATGAAGATGGACATCGAAGGAGGGGAGTACGGAGTCCTTGAGGATTTGGTCCGCGAGAGAATTCCCGTAGAACAGATTCTGGTTGAGTTTCATCATCGCTTCTCATCGATTGGAACTGCCAAGACCAGGCGGATGCTTTCGATGCTGGAAGACTACGGCATGAGGATTTGCTACGTTTGCCCTAGAGTGGAGGTTTTTACCCTGGTCCGGTCAACACAGTCCGGTGAATGGGCTGCGGCTGCAGGTTGATCCCAATCACTCTGATCGTGGGCCTAGAAGCCACTGTCGCTGAAAGAGAAGCTTGAAACATTAGGCTTGAAGATGAAGAAGGTTCTCATCATCGAAGCGCAAGTGAAGAAATACCGCAGGTCGTTCTACGAGAGTCTGCACACGGTTCTTTGTGAGAACGGGATCCAGCTACAGGTCGCTTACAGCCATCCGCCGGCTGCGGAAGCGCGGAAGCAGGACACATGCGATCTCCCCGCGGAATACGGCTTGAAGGTAAAGGCCTACTGGTTGTGGCCGGAGAGGCTTTTGTACCAACCTCTGCTGAAAGCCGCGACAACCTGCGATCTGGTGATTGTGGATCAGGGAAACCGGTTCCTTCTCAACCATCTTCTTCTGCCCCTCTCTCGGATGGGAATTCAACGAGTCGCATTCTGGGGTCACGGTGAAAATCGGCGTGCCGAGCGGATCCAGTTTTCTGAATGGTATCGCAGGATGACGCTGAACTGGGTCGCGTGGTGGTTTGCCTATACCAAGGGGACGGCCAAGTATCTCGAAACCCAGGGAATTCCCGCCACGAAGATCACGCCAGTCCAGAATTCAATCGATACGCGAGAGATCCGTGAGCATGTGAAAAGGTTTAAGCCGCACGACCGAACTACGACTCGCACCCGGCTTGGCATACCGGTGGGGGCGCCCCTTGGTATTTTCTGCGGGACGCTGGACAAGCTGAAAAGCGTTCCATTCCTCATCGAATCCAGTCGAATGATCAAAGCTCGCATTTCCGATTTCCATTTGATCATTGTCGGCGGTGGGCCGGAACAGGAAGTGGCCGAACGCTTGATCCAGGGCCTTCCTTACGTGCATTGGGTGGGACCTCAGTTCGGAAAGGAGAAGGCTGAATTCATGGCAGCTTCCGATGTCTTCTTGCTGCCGGGCGCAGTGGGTTTGGCCATCCTCGATGCCTTCGCTGCTGGTTTACCGATGCTCACTACTCAGCTCGAAACTCACGGGCCAGAAATCGAGTATTTGGAAGAGGGGGTTAATGGGTTGAAATCCGCGGCCACAATCGGCGAATTTGCGGACTTAGTTTCGTCCTTGTTGGATCGAAAAGATTACCTCGCCCAGCTACAGGCTGGCGCGCAGGCATCAGTGGAACAATATTCGATCGACAATATGGTTACCAACTTCCACGCGGGAATTAGATCTTGTCTTGGCCTGTTGGCGCGCGGCGCGGGAGCAGGAGTTCTGGAGCGCGGCCTCGACGGCATCTGAGGGCCTCAGGAAAAATGTCTATCGAACGCCCTACACTAACGCTGACGACAAGCTGGGATGACGGGCATCCTCTCGACTTCAGGATCGCGGGACTACTCGCGAAGCACGGCCTGCGGGGAACTTTCTATGTCCCCCTCGAAAATTCTCGCCCAACCCTTACTGCGCCGCAAATCCGCGAGCTCTCCCAGTCATTTGAAATTGGCGCGCACACGGTTCATCACTTCGTTCTCACCACTCTCCCTGATGACCAGGCAAACTCGGAGATTATGCAATCCAAAGCAAGACTTGAAGACATCACCGGCAAGCCCTGCCTGGTTTTCTGTTTTCCAAAAGGGCGTTACGGAAACGCCCACATTAAGATGTTAGGTGAGGCAGGTTTCGCAGGCGCGCGCACGGTGGAACTCATGTCACTCGATCGGCCGCGCGCAGAGCACTCAGTTCCAATCATGCCAACCACTCTGCAGGCTTGCCCCAACTCTACGCTTGCATATCTTCGCAACGCAGTGAAGCGCTTTCGTTACAAAGCTCTTTGGAACCTGCTGCTCCATAATCACGGTGCGGATTGGGCGGCCACGGCCCTTGCCTTGCTGGGCCGAGCGAGTAAGACCGGCGGCGTCTTCCACTTGTGGGGCCATTCCTGGGAAATCGACGCGAATCAGCAGTGGTCCGCTTTAGACCTTGTCCTTAGTGCAATGGCCGACTCCAGCCGCTCTGCACTCTGCTTCACCAATTCGGAGTTGTGCATCGATGGCGAATAACTTCGCTGCAATCGCCAACCTTCTTTTTTGCCCCGACGATGGCGCGTCTTTGTCATTTGACTCAGGCCACCTAGATTGCTCATCATGCGCTCGCCGCTTCCCGATTCAAGACGACAATGTCGCCGAAATTCTTCCCCGGCGTCCACGCAAGATCCCCCCCTCTGTGAACTCTGAATATCGCGAGGGCTATCTTCGTGCGTTCGAACAGGGCTATCGCAACGATCAAACAAGTCTGGCATGGGGCGCTGAGGAAACGGTCTCAGAAGCCTGGGCTCGCAAACGTCTGCGCCAGGTCACGGCCGTGAAGCGACTGGTGACGGAAGAGACCAGAGACGGCGAATCCATACTCTGTGACGTTGCCGCTGGGGCTGGCTATTACACGTTGCCTTATGCACGCTGTTTCCGTTTCGTTCTTCATTGTGACCTGTCAGCGGATAATCTAAGCTACACTTCGCGCAAAGCTCGCGCGCTGGGCGTCGAGAATATTGTTTTTCTGCGGGCGGACTATTTCGCATTGCCATTTCGCCGGTCCCTCGACCGCATTATCTGCCTCGATACACTGATCCGCGGGGAAGCTCATGATGGGGTATTGTTGGCCTCCATCGTCCAATCGTTGAAGCCGGGAGGCACCGCGGTTGTAGATTTCCACAATTGGTGGCACAATCCGCTCCGCCGCGTGGGAGTGCTTCGCGACAACTTCCTGGGCAATAAGAGCTACAAGCGAAGGAGGCTACGGGAGTTCCTCGCTAATGCGGGCGTCCACCAGTTCGAGATAAAGCCATTTGTGCAGGAGGTCGATCCGGACCAACCGACTGCGAAGTTACTTACGCACTTGCTTCCACCAACGCGCTTCATGGTTCGCCTGCGGAGCGGGAGCAAGTCGCGGCAGGCCGACCTCCTCGTAGGCACGGCTGTGACGCCCGAAGAATCAGGATCGAAATGCTAGTTGCGCATAACCTTTATCAGCAGCGTCTCTCCTTCGGCCTCCTGGCTCAGCAATCGCTCCGCTCTGGCTGCCGTAGGCGGCCAAGAGGATGGGGACTATGTTTGCGAGGGCTTGATGTTGTGTGACTATGAAGCGAGATACAGCGCGATTCTTCACGATAGCGACTTCCTTTCGTGGCGAGAGACTGGAGCTCGCCACAAAGCCGCGAATATAGTGCACGTGTGCCGCGGAATCAACGTCAAATCGGCAGTCGAGATTGGGTGCGGAACCGGAGCAGTGCTTCGAATGCTTCAGTCCATGAACTTTGCGCAAGAGTACACCTGCCTGGATATCGCATTCTCTGCGGTTCAATTTGTGCGGCATTCCCCCCAGAAGTTCGTTCAACATGCGGTCGTCGGTCCCGCCAGTACACTGCCGTTTCGAGACTCAGTTTTT
>Ga0070708_100004854_pt1 | contig 10615 bp, 8 predicted proteins | sample KBSK5503metaG_FD_65469 | JGI IMG/M metagenome (GOLD analysis project Ga0070708, IMG submission 65469) | Corn, switchgrass and miscanthus rhizosphere microbial communities from Kellogg Biological Station, Michigan, USA - KBS K5-50-3 metaG | ecosystem: Host-associated > Plants > Roots >... | reverse complement strand
GACCGGGTGATCTCGAAGATCTCGTCGGCGTCGAGGTACTCGGCCAGCGACCGCCGGCAGAACAGCCCCAGGTCGATGTCCCGATGGCGGCCGCGCACGGCGTGGAACTGACCGGCCACCACGGCGGTGACGTAGGTGGGGAGGGGGCGGGTCGGCCGAAAATGCCACTGCCGGAACGATCCGTCGGCGACGGTGTCGGGTTCCCGAGCTGGCTGCTCGTTCGAGATCACCACCCAGTCGGAAGGGCACAGCACGAAGAACTCGAAGATGCCCTTGAGATCGGGCTGGTCGAAACAGGCGTACACGCGATGGGCGTCGAACGGCTCGAAGTCGGTGTGGAGGTACACGCGATCATCGACCGGGTCGACGAACCGGTGCATCCCGAGCTCGGTCCGGTGATAGGCGCACGTGGCCTGCACCCACAGCTCGTTCTCCTCCTGCAGGCCGGTCAGGCGGATCCGGTTGCCGTCGAAGGCGTTCTTCGACAGCCGGACCCCGTTCAGCTCGGCGGCGGACACCTCCTTTGCGGTCAGGTCGACGAAGGTCTCAGCCCCCGGCTCCCGACTGCGAAACCGGATCATGGCGGTCGAGCTGAAGTCCTCTGCGCCCGTCAGGTCGAGCGTGACCTCATACCGGAGGTCGTGGACGATCTCGGCCCGCGTGCGGGCCTCGTCCCTGGTGAGATTGCCTTTTCCCGCCAAGACCGTGTGACCTACCGGACCCGGACCCTGGCCGTGTAGATGTCGAGCTGGTGGAGCGCTCCGTCGGGGTTGTCGCCGGTGCTGTTCGAGTTGTCGGCCCACACGTAGTAGTAGCTGCCTCCGTAGAAGGCGAGCCCTTCGTAGTCTCCGAAATCGATCCCGTTGTTGGCCCGGGCGGCGTTGGAGACGCCGGCGGAGATCCTCCGATTGGGCAGGAACGTGACCCCGCCGTCCTTGCTCACGCTCCCATAGATCGTGATGTCGTCGTTGGGCACGCCGTTCGTGTCGCCCTGCCCGTGATCGCCCTTGTCGTTGCGGCAGTCGTACCAGGCAACGGCGAGGTAGCCAGTCGTCGGATCCAAGGAGATCCGCGGGTTGAACTGACTCGTGACTCCCGTGTCGTCGTTCACTTTCACCGCCGTGCGCCACGTCGCCCCGTCGTTGTCGGAGAACTGGACCATGACGTCCATGTTGTTGCTCTCGTTGGGTGTCTCCTGCGTCCACAACAGGTACACGCGGCCGTTGTGCGCCCCGCCGGTGCGGTCGTACTCCAACTTGACCTCGATGTCGACGGAGCGGCCGGACTGAGCCGGGATGTAATCGAAGCCGCCGACGTTCGAGACGAGTACCTGGGTGGCGGGGCCCATGGGCTGTGGGCCCACCCCGTCCGGGTCCATCGCCTCGTAGACGGTGGCCGGCCCCTCGCCGCCGGTCGGGTCCTGATATGCGATCAGGACCTGGCCGTTCGGGCCGATGGCGATGTCGCCGTAGTCGCCGGTCTTGTGGCCGCTGCTGGGAACCTCGGGCGGGCCGAAGGCACCGACCTGCCCGAGGCCGCTCACCATGGCCCCCTGCGAGACGATGGTGCTCCCCGTGTACGTCACCCACACCTGGTTCTCGGCCGCCACGATCGACGGCTGGTCACCGGCCCCGAGCTGCGGGTTCCTTCCGCGATTCGCCTTGCCGGGAACGCCGGGCCGCCCGCCACCCGCCGGACCCAGGGTCGCCAGCGGGCTGAACGTGGCCCCCCCGTTGGTGGAGATCGCCACCTTCACGACGATGGTCGAGGTCAGATACGTCAGGAAGATGTTTCCGAACGGGTCCGAGGCCAGGCTGGGGTCGCAACAGGCGAATCCGAGGTTGTCACCGTCGGCGATCCTGTCGGTGCTCCAGGTCCGTCCTCCATCGGTGGACCAGCCATGGAACAGCGCGCTCCCGATTTCCTCATTGGAGACCACCGTCAACTGAAGGGGGTTGACCTGGTTGATGGCGATCGTGCTCTCGGACTGGTTCCCCCGCTCCCGGCTGATGTTCACGTTCAGGGGAACGGCGCGGGTCCGCGGCTGGTCCGCACCGGCGCGGGCCGCTCCCGCAAAGGCCATCATCGCCAAGAGGAGCAGGGAAATCGGAACACGGACCAAGGACCGGCGAGCGCGCACAAAACCCTCCTCCGCTTTGGTGGACGCGTCATGCTACACGTCGCCGCCGTCGTCGCGAAGGCGATCTGGGATGGTTCAGGGCTCGGAGGGAAGCGGGGTCAGCCAGTACGTCTGGCTCTCGACGACGAGGCCGGCCGGGTCCGGGCGGAGGGCCTCCCGCTCGGGCGAGGCGTAGTAGGCCGCGTCGGCTTCCTGGAACGACCCCGGCCCGCCGTAGGAGACGAGCCAGACGAAGCGGTTCTCATCTGGGATCGCCCAGGCGCCCTCGATCCTGAACCCATGGCGCTCCCGTAGCGGCCGGACGCCGCGCGTCCATCGCTCGACGAACTCCTCCAGCGCACCCTCGGCGATCGTATAGATCCGGAGCTGCGCCGCCGCGGCCATCTCGCCCCATTGTGCACCCCCTAGACTGAGGGCGAGTGGGTGTTCACAGCGGAAGAGGCGGGTAGGTGGCCTCGGACGATCGAATCGGTGGGCCGGCCCGGCCGGCCGCCCCCTACGAGCCCCAACGGTGGCTCTCCATGTCCATCGTTCTGCTCCTCCTGGGCATCGCACTGGTCCTCGCCTTTCTGATCGAGTCGCTTCGAGCGGACCAGTACACGCTCTCCTTCGTCACGGTCAACCTCCCCGTCTCGGACACCGAAGTGGTTCAGAACCATCAACGTCTGGCTCGGGACTGCTCGATCCTGGCCGTCCTGAGCGTGGCTGTCGCGGCGCTCTGGCTGATCTGGCAATACCGGGCCCACGCCAACGTGCGGGCGCTGGTCCCCGGGACGCGTTTCCGGCCGCTGTACGGCCTGGTTTCGTGGGTGATCCCAGGTCTGAATCTCGTGCTGCCGCTGCTCGCCATGCGAGAGTTGTGGAGGGCCAGCAACCCCGACGTCGAGGACTGGCGGCGCGCGAGGACCACAGCCCTGCTGTGGCTGTGGTGGCTGCTGGTCCTGGCGGGGCTAGCCCTGGCGGTGTTCGCCCTGGCCCCGGTCAGCCATGGGGGTGTCACCGCGGCCGACCTCTCGGTTCGGGACCGCCGCGGGGTTCCGGCCGCCGGCATCGGGCTCCTGGCAGCCCTCGCCGCGGCCCTCCTCTTTGGCCTCCTGCAGGGAAGGATGGTCCTGAAGGAAGACCGGGTTCGCCTGGGGGCCTGGAAGGGCTGGTCCGAGCGCTAGGGTGGCCCCGAGGGACCGGGGCCAGGGGCCCTGCCGGCCTCTCGTCGGCCCAGAATGCACCCCGGCGCCACCAGCATCAGGAGCAGCATCACCGAGGCGGCACCCATGATGAGCCCCGCGGAGACGGGGCTCGGGTCCGTGTGAGCCGCGGCGTTGGCCGCGTTGGGCGCCAGGAGATCCTGGTCGGAAGACTCCCCGAAGGAGTACATGGCCTGGAGTGCCTGGGCCTTCGCCAGCCAGTGCTGCAGGTCTCCCGGGTCGAGGACGGCGTGTCCGATTCGCGACGTCACGAGCGCCTCCGCCCTCTGCTCGGCGATCACGAGCCAGGCGTCGACGAATGGCTTGGGCGGAACAGGCACACCGTGGGGCTGGACCTCGAAGTGCAAGTGGGGGCTGGTGGCGATGGCGTCGCCAGTGTTTCCCACGTATCCGAGGATCTGGCCGACGTTGACGTGCTGGCCGATGGTCAGGCCCGACGCGAACCCGGAAAGATGTGCATAGAAGTACTGGGTGCCGGCGGCGTCGGTGATCTCGACCCCGAGTCCGCTGATCGCCCCGATCACTCGCTGGCTCACGTAGCCGTCGGCCGCCGCGACGACTGGGGTGCCGATCATGGCGAACATGTCGAGCCCTTCGTGCAGGTGAGGGAACGGGCAGCACCGGTAGGCGTGCCAGTCGTTCTGCCACCAGGCCAGCCCGGCAACGGGGAACGGCCCCACCACCTGGAGGATGTCGGAGAGCTGGGGCGTCCCATCAGGCGACAGCTCGCCGAGTAGGGCCATGAGCCGTGCCGTGCTGTTCGCCCCGCTCGGAGCCACCGGGACGGTGGTCGGGCCCAGCGTCACCGGCGACGGGGTCGGTCCCGGGGTCGGTCCTCCGGGCCCGCCCGGCGAGTGAGAAGGCCGCGGCGAGGGCGAGCGCGTGGTGGTCGGGGACGGGGTCGGCGAAGGGGATGGTTCGGGCGAGGGGCTGGGGCTCGGCGACGGGCTGGGGGAAGCGCTCTGGGAGGGACTCGGTGTAGGGGAGGGCTCCGCAGTGATCCTGATCGCCCCGTCGATCAGCGTCTGCCACGACTGGTCGTAGTTGCCGTTGCCCGGATCGGTGTCTCCTGGCTGGCCGTCGAAGACCCCGAGGAGCTGGATGCGAAACGCTCCCTGGGCCGGCCCGCCCTCTCGGACGCGAAGTCGGAAGGCGACGTCCTGGAGCGACTGGCCGTCCGGGAGCTGGAGGTCGGCCCTTCCCGTCATCACGGCGGCATGCGCCAACAGGCTGGTGATGTCCTCGACGGTTCCCTGGAGCGTCGCGAAGGGGATGCCGAGCGCGATCGCCTGGTCCGACATCTGGCACAGGAACGTGCCGGAAGGGTGCAGGTTCGAGTCGACCCGGAGACGAAACGTGCATGCCTGCGGCGTCTGCTGGTCGAGCGAGAGGTCCGCGGCTCCATCGCCGACGATCCATCCACCTACCGGGGCGAGCTGGGCCAGCCCTTGGCCGGGCAGCACGTACAGCAGCCCCACGGCAGCGGAGACGCTGAGGGCTCCCACGCAGGTCAGGGACACGAGGCGCGCCCGGAGATGGCGGGGAAGTGCCACTCCACCCCCTTCGAAAGGGATGAACGCAGGTGCGGGTCGCCACCACTGTACCCACGAACGTGCAAAATGGCCCCGGTCTTTTGGCCGATGAGGACGCGTCGGTCACCTCGTCACGGGAGCCGTGGCGCGGGACGGAGTACGATCCCTCGCGTGCGGGGCGACCGGGTGGAGATCGTCGTGGATTCGGGGGGGAGCGTCCGCACCTACGAGATCGCGGCCACCAAGTCGGGGCGGCGGGTCGAGGTCACCACCTCCCGGGGAGGGATGATCGAGGTCTCGGAGGTCACCAGGACCGGTCAGCCCGTCCGTGTCGGACGGTTCCTGGCCGCCCGGGTCATCGCGCTGGTCGAACATCCCGCCGAGGTCGTCCCCGGGAGCGGCCGCCGGCGAAGGACGTCCAGGGGCCAGAGCTCGCTGCTGTAGATCGCGCCCGCGGACCGACAGTCAGGTCCGGGCGAGGTTCCCGTCCAGGGCCTTGCGCAGGCGCCCCACCGGGCCCGTCAATCGGTAGCGCTCGGCCAGGTCGTCGGCCAGCCGGTCGTCCCGGCCCTCCTTCCAGTGTCGGACCTCGAGGTCGGTTCGAATCGGGACCACCTCTCGCATGGCGGCCAGGTAATCGGCCGCGTCCCGGATCCTTCCGCACAGTCCGGGCGAACGCTGGAGCAACCGGCCCGTCCGTCGCGGGGCGTTCGCGTCGGCGATCAGCGCATCGAGCGTCGGGTACTCGTTCACCAACGCCCGGGCCGTCTTCTCCCCCACGCCGTGCACGCCGGGCAATCCGTCGGAGGGGTCGCCTCGCAGGGTGGCGAACTCCACGTACCGCGACGCTGGGACACCGTACCGCTCGATCACCCCGGCCTCGTCAAGCACCCGGAGCTCGGACACGCCCTTCACGGTGAACAGCACGCGGACCGCCGGATCCCGGACGAGCTGGATCAGGTCGCGGTCGCCGGTCACGATGTCGGCCCGGTCGCCTTTGGGCGCCCGCGCGCACATCGTTCCGATGGCGTCCTCGGCTTCCCACCCCGGCGCTTCGGCCTGCGGCATCCCCAGCGCGCCCAGCACGTTTCGCAGCATCTCGAACTGGGGCGGCAGTCCCTCGGGGTCGGGGCGGCGGTTGGCCTTGTACCCGGGATAGATGGCTACCCGTGGGGCCGGGCGCCAGTCGTCGTCGTAGACGTGCACGCATTCGTCCGGGTGCCGGGAAGCGACCAGGCTCGCCGCCATGTCGAGGTAGCCGTGCACGGCGTTGACCGGCCGGCCGTCGGGTGCGGTGACGGTGGACGGCATGGAGAAGAACGCCCGGTACATCAGGCTCGAGGCGTCCAGCAGCACCCGGTGGGTCATGCCGCCGACACTAGCAGCGCGGCCGCCGCCGGCCTCCAAAACGGGGAGACTGGAGGGGTGAGCACAGCGCGCAAACCCAACCGCCTGGCCAGCGAGACCAGCCCGTACCTTCTCCAGCACGCCCACAACCCGGTGGACTGGCATCCATGGGGTGCCGAGGCGCTGGAAAGGGCTCGCCGCGAGGACCGGCCGATCCTTCTCTCGATCGGATACGCGGCCTGTCACTGGTGCCACGTCATGGAGAAGGAGTCGTTCGAGGACGAGGCCACCGCCCGGATCATGAACGAGCACTTCGTGCCGGTGAAGGTCGACCGGGAGGAGAGGCCCGACCTCGATTCGATCTACATGGACGCCGTGCAGGCCATGACCGGCCACGGGGGCTGGCCGATGACGGTGTTCCTCACCCCGGACGGCGTGCCGTTCTACGCCGGAACATATTTCCCCAATCGGGACCGGCACGGGCTCCCCGCCTTCACGCGGGTTCTGGAAGCGGTGGCCGAGGCGTGGAGAACCCGCCGCGACGAGGTCGCGGGACAGGGCCAGCGCGTCATCGACGCCATCGACCGAGGAAGTCGTCCAGCCGAGTCCCGCGATCCCCTCACGGAGGACGTGCTGCGCCAGGCCCACGGCGAACTCGTGCGGGCGTTCGATCCCCGGTGGGGGGGCTTCGGCGCCGCGCCGAAGTTCCCGCAGCCCATGACGCTCGAATTCCTGTTGCGCTGTCACCTCCGTGGATATCCCGGTTCCCTGGAGATGGTGGAGACGACGCTGGACCGGATGGCGTCGGGCGGCGTCCACGACCACGTGGGTGGCGGGTTCCACCGCTACTCGGTCGACGAGCGATGGCACGCCCCGCACTTCGAGAAGATGCTGTACGACAACGCCCAGCTCGCCCTGCTGTACGCGCGGGCGTGGCAGGTCACGCGGAAGGATCGCTACCGACGGGTGGCCGAGCGGACCCTCGACTACCTGCTCCGCGAGATGCGCCATCCCGGGGGCGGGTTCTTCTCCTCCCAGGACGCCGACTCCGAGGGACGCGAGGGCACGTTCTACGTGTGGACGTGGGACGAGCTCGTCGCGGTGATCGGCGAGGAGTCCGCGCGCGCGTTCGGGGCCCGTCCCGAGGGCAACTGGGAGGACGGCAGGAACATCCTGTGGACCCCCGAGCCCGGCACGGAAGATGAGCTGGCGGGAGCGCGCCATCGCCTGTTCGAAGCGCGCAAGCAACGGGTCCGGCCCGCTACCGACGACAAGGTCCTGGCAGCGTGGAACGGCTTGGCCATCGCGGCCTTCGCCGAGGCCGGGCGCATCTTCGGGGAGGCTGGGTACGTCGGGGCCGCGAGGGACGCCCTGCGATTCATCCAGACGAACCTCCTGGAGGAGGGGCGGGTTCGTCGGTCATGGCGGGAGGGACGTACCTCCGGCCTCGGGTACATCGACGACTACGCGCTGGTCGGGTTGGGGGCGCTGGCCCTGTACGAGGCCACGTTCGATGGTTCGGCGTTCGCGCTTGCCCGCTCCTTGGCCGACGATGTTCTGAAGCTCTTCCGCGACCCCGAGAGCGGCGGGTTCTTCCAGACCGGGGCCGACGCCGAAGCCCTCGTCGTGCGGCCGAAAGAGCTGTTCGACAACGCGGTTCCGTCTGGGAACTCGGCGGCGGCGTACCTGCTGCTTCGCGTGGCGCTCCTGACGGGCGACCCGGAGTACGAACGAGCCGGCGTCTCCGCCTTGCGGCTGGTCCGCGACCTGACCGGGCGAGTCCCCACGATGCTGGGGCAGGCCCTGTCCGCCGTCGATCTGTACGTGTCGAGGACCCAGGAAGTCGCCATCGTCGGGGACCCGGACGCCCCGGACACCCGGGCCCTTGTTGCGGAGGTTCACGGGCGCTTCCTGCCGAACGCGGTGCTGGCGGTGGGGCGGCCGGGAGCCGCGGCGGAGGTCCCCTTGCTGCAGGACCGCTCCCAGCAGGGCGGCAAGGCCACGGCCTACGTGTGCGAGCGGTTCGTGTGCCAGCGTCCGGTGACCGAGCCCGAGGAGCTGGCAGCGCAGCTCACCACCTGAGTGTCTCTAGTCCTGGTCGAGCGGCACGAGGCCGGCTGGAGCGAGCCGAACCAGGGCTTTCGTCAGGCCATCTGCCCGGCGCCCCTCGTCCTCCGCCCGTTCCTTGCGGGCGATGGCATCCCTCACGACCTGCCCGCCGAGGAACCGGAACGGCTCGGGAGGGAAGCGGCCCATGGGCGATCGAACGAGGCCGCACCGCGACCACTCGTCGTCGCGCCCCAGGGCCAGCGAGGCCAGGATCCTTCCGCCGAGGCATGAAGGCCCCACCCCGTTTCCGGAGTACCCGACGCCGACGAACACGTCCGGCCGGCCCCCGAGGGCCCAGAAGAACGGCAGGCCCGTCCGGGTCCGGTCGATCGGACCGGTCCAGCTCGACGGGATCCGGACGTCTCCAAGCATCGGATAGGTGCGGCGGAAGGCCCGCTCGACGATCCCGCGACGCCGCGATGCTCCTTCGAACCACGAGCCCACCCACCGGCTGAGGGCGAGGGCTCCTCCTCCCTTCCCGAACGCGATGCGCCCGTCGTCCGTGGTCCGGTAGTAGTGCACGAGGAGGCGGGAGTCGGAGATGGAGAGTCCGTCGGTCCAGCCGATCTCGGCTAGCCGGGCGGGGATGGGTTCGGTCGCCACGATGTCGCTACCGACCACGACGATCCTGCGGCGGACCTCGGCGAACCGGGCTGCCCACGCGTTCATGGCGACGACCACCCGGCCGGCCCACACCGATCCGCCCGCCGTGCGAACCCGTGGGCCGGTGCCCCCCCGCTCGAGGACGGTCATCGGCGAACGCTCGAAGATCCGGACCCCTCGCTCCAGCGCCACCCGCCGGAGCCCCCGGGCCAGCAGGGCCGGCTGGACGATGGCGCCGGTGGCCTCGAACGCTCCGCCCAGGTGGACCGGTGAGCCCGACCGTTGGGCCGCTTCCTCGCGGCTCAGCTCGACGAAGGGATGGACACCGGCGCGGTCGAGTTCTTCCATGGCCGAGCGCCACGTGCCGACCTGCGCCTCGTTGGTGGCAGCCCAGAGATATCCGTCGTAGTGGTAGTGCGCGTCGATCCCGTGGTCCGCGCAGAACTTGCCGATGTCGGCGACCGCGTCGGCCGAGGCGTGACCGAGCCGCAGCGCCTCCTCCGATCCGCACAGCTTCGCGAGGGTATGGAACTTCGGCCACCAGGAGAGGACGAAGCCTCCGTTGCGCCCGCTGGCGCCGCCTCCGCACACATCGGCCTCGACGAGGGCAACGTCCAGGGCTGGCTCGAGCTCCTTGAGGCGCAGGGCCGTCCACAGCCCCGTGTAGCCGCCGCCCACGATGCAGACCTCGGCGCGCACCTCGCCCTGGAGCCGCGGTGCGTCGGTCTCGCCATCGGCGAGCGCTTCCTGGAGCCACAGGCTCCGAAGGGAGCCGCTGTCCGAATGCCCTGGCATCGTTCAGGCGGGCCGATCGGTGGCCGCGACCGGCTGCTTGTCGGTCGCCACGCGTTCGATGAGATCGGCGGCGCGAACCGTGCCCCGCAAGGATTGAAGCCGCACAGCCATCATTCGCAGGCGCGACCGGAGGTCCGCGTCGACGAGCAACTCGCTCAGAGCGTCCGTCAGTTCATCGGCTTTGAAGGTGTAGGACGGCAGCCGGACCCCGAAGCCCTGCTCGTGGACGCGCTGGGCGTTGTCGTACTGGTCCCAGAACAGCGGCAGCACGATCATGGGCTTGCCGAAGTGGAAACACTCGGTGACGGTGTTGTTGCCGCCGTGCGTGATCACCAGGTCCACCAGCGGGAGGATCGAGGGCTGCGGGAGGTACGCCTCGCCCCACATGTTGTCCGCCAGGTCGATCAGCTCGTGCTGCGATCCCTTGCTCACGATGTAGCGGTGGGGGGTCTTCGCCAGGACCTCGATCAGCCGGTCCATGAGCCCGGTGTCGGCCGAGCCCAGGCTGCCCAGGCTGAGGTAGACCAGCGCTCCTTGGGTCGCTCGCAGGGCCTGGGGGAGTTCGAAGCTGGCTTCGGTGTCTCGCACACAGGACTCGAGCCGCTGCCAGGTGGGGGCGAGCGGCCGGGATCGCTCGTAGTCGGCCTCGGCCGGATAGAGGGAGAGGTTCAGGAAGGGGGATTCGTGGATGAACTCGAGGAAGGGAAGGGGCCCTGCCCCGCCCTCGGTGACGAACCGGTCGAAGCCGGCCCACAGGTCGGCGTGGGTGCGTTCGTACTCCTTGCGGAACTCCTCCCACCCGGTGCGGTCCGTGGTCGGGTAACCCGAGAACGTCGGGGGGAGCTCGGGGTCTTTCAGCTCGAGCGGGTTGCAGGAGACGATCC